>ERZ791837.12-NODE-12-length-134728-cov-4.251298_pt1 | contig 134728 bp, 148 predicted proteins | sample MGYA00510292_ERZ791837 | MGnify/ENA primary metagenome ERZ791837 (study PRJEB30046, sample SAMN00715259) | human gut metagenome | study: EMG produced TPA metagenomics assembly of the A metagenome-wide association study of gut microbiota in type 2...
ACAAGTCTCTGTACAGGTTTTGTTTTTAATTTTTCTACATCCTGTATTGACATTCTCATTGGACTTGAACCAACATCACTTCTAACATATTCACGTCTACTATCCATATAAAAATAATATACTATATTCTTATACTCACACACTGTATGCATTCATTCCCTCCATACAATGCACCTTTTGTATGCGGACACAATTCACTGTTAAAATCATGCCAACATATATTACATATTTCAACTTTATGCAAAACACACTCAACTTCCATTTCTGCAGCACAAACTCTTTCCTGACTTCTAAAGACACACCCAATTAAAAACAAACCCAAAAGCACCATTTTAAATAATAATTTAATTTTTTTCATAACCATCCTACTCGTATTTTGCATTAAAAAAATCAGTTATACCAATACTTTAATATACAAAAAACATATATTTTTGTATTTATACAAGTACAGTATAACTGATAAATTTTAGTATGTCTATTAAATTTTAATATTCAAAAATATTCTTATCTGCTCATTCCAACCTTTCCAAGCCACTGCGTAACATCCGCTTCACAACCGGCTACATCTGCATGCTCTACAATTCCGTCATCATAATCTGGTGAATATTGCTGTTTTGTGATAATCTGAAACACATCTGCACCTGTTTTTTCCTTTAAATTCCTTCTGTGGCCGTCTGGTCTGATAATCCCATATTCGTATTTCCTGTTTTGCCTCCGCACGCAGATAAATTAAGTAACATTAATAACGCCATCACAGATGCGGCAATTCTTTTTGTTTTTAACATAAAATTATCCTCATTATTATTAACTTCATTTACATTATTCATAGCATTTAAAGCTAACTTTAAGTCAATAATTTTTTTATAATTTTATATAATAACTATATTCTCCCCATTCACCACATTCTCTTTATTTGATGCAAACACCGAATCTTTTATAGTAATATCGGAAATTGTATTTTCACGGCCACTTATCGGCTCGATTTTTACCGCTGTATCACAGCCGTTACATTCTATCTGCTCAATGAGGATATTTTTGAAATACGGCACATCGCTCTCATCAACCTGTGCAATCGTCTCATTTTTATCAAGTAAATTGAGCACATATCCCATCGTGAGGATTACAGCTTCGTTTTTTATGTCTATCATATTAATATTACGGATTGTAATGTCTTCTACAACACCGCCACGTCCCATTGCACTCTTTATGCGGATACCAACGTCTGTGCCTGCAAATGTACAGTTTTCGACGAGTATATTTTTTACATCACGCGACATCTCACTTCCGATTACGAATCCGCCATGGCCTTCATTTACTATGCAATCATGTATATAAAGATTTTCGCATGGGTCTTCAAATGTTCTCGCCTCAGCATTTTTTCCTGATTTTATGCAGATTGCATCATCACCTGTTTCAAATGTGCTGTTGTATATTTCAACATTGTGGCACGATTCAACGTCTATTCCATCACCATTTTGTGCATAATACGGATTGCTTACCGTAATGTCACGCACAGTAAGATTTTTACAGAATATCGGATGTATGTTCCATGCAGGAGAATTCATAAATGTTGCCTGTTCCAGAAGTACATTGCTGCAATTTTTAATTTCAACCATAACAGGTCTGTAAAAATCATAATAATCTGCCGCCTGTGGCAATATGTCATGTGTTTTTCCCTGAATATTTGCCTTGTTTCCAAGGTATGCACTTTCTGACGGAAACCATATGCCACCCTCTTTTGTTTCAATAACATAATCGCTCTTTTTAAGGAGTGCATTCCACTGTCTTTCTGTAAGCTTGAACTGTTTTACAGGACGCCATAAATCGCCGCTTCCATCTATAACACCATATCCGCTTATTGCGATATTTTCAGCTCCGTCCGCTGAAATAGGTGAAACTGTTCTTATACATTCCTGACCTTCATAATTAGTAATAACTAACGGATAGTCTTTCTTATTTTTTGTGAATTTAAGAACTGCTCCACGTTCAAGATAAAGACGAACCCCGGATAAAAGCCTGATTGGTGATGTCATCCATACCCCCTGCGGAATTACTACCGTACCGCCGCCCTGTGACGACATACTTTTTATTGCCTCATTTATGACTCTTGCATTTATTCTTCCTGTATCGTCATCATATACATTTTTAACAGCACCATATGCTGTAATTGATGTCTTTCTATCAGGAAATTCAGGAACTGCCACTTTAAAATTTTCTTTTAACATAAATTTCTCCTTATAAAATTTTTCTCATCTAATTATTCTTGATTCTGTACTTACCAAATTTATTTTCTAACAAAGCCGGACTGCATAACCAGCCCGGCTTCTCATGATTTTGTTATAAAAGCTCTTTTAAAATTTTATTTACAAGACCAGGATTTGCTTTTCCTTTCATTGCTTTCATCGTCTGCCCGACAAGGAAACCGATTGCTTTATCTTTACCATTTCTGTAATCTTCAACTGACTGCGGATTGTCTGCAATCACTTTTTCAACTACCGAACGAAGCTCGCCCTCATCGCTCACCTGTGCAAGACCTTTTTCTTTCACATAGGCTTCAGGGTCTACATCTTCGTCAAATATAACGGCAAATATGTCTTTTGCAACAGAACCGTTGATAGTACCTGCCTCTACAAGCTTGATAAGCTTTGCAAGATTTTCAGGTGAAAATGTAATATCTTCAGGCTCCATGTCCTTATCTTTAAGAATTCTCATTGTCTCGCCGAGAATCCAGTTAGAAACTTTCTTTGGCTGATTGCAAAGTGATGTTGTTGCCTCAAAAATATCAGCAAGTTTCTTGGAATCCGTAATAAGATTAATGTCATATTCAGGAATTCCATACTCTGTGGCATAACGTGCCATTTTTTCTGTCTTAAACTCAGGCTGACGACTTCTGATTTCACCAAGCCACTCATCGCTTATGTTAAGCGGAACAAGGTCTGGGTCTGGGAAATATCTGTAATCCTGTGCATCTTCCTTTGAACGCATTGCATATGAATACGCCTTATTGTCGTCCCATCTTCTTGTTTCCTGAATAACGGCTTCTCCCGATTCAATCAAATCAATCTGTCTGTCACGCTCTGCTTCAATAGCTCTTGAAATAGCAGAAAATGAGTTAAGATTCTTTGTCTCTGTTCTTGTGCCGAATTCTGTACTTCCGACTTCCCTTACCGAAAGGTTTACATCGGCTCTCATTGAACCCTCCTGAAGTTTGCAATCAGATGCTCCGAGATACTGTATTATAAGTCTTAATTTTTCAAGATAAGCGATTACTTCCTCGGCACTTCTCATATCAGGCTCAGATACGATTTCGATGAGCGGAACGCCTGAACGGTTGTAATCAACATATGAAACATCTTCCCAGTCATCATGGACAAGTTTTCCGGCATCTTCTTCCATGTGGATTTCATGGATTCTTATTGCCTTCTCTGTTCCATCTTCAAGCTTAATATCAACATGTCCGTTACGGCATATCGGAAGATATAACTGTGAAATCTGATAATTCTGTGGGTTATCAGGATAAAAATAATTCTTTCTGTCAAATTTGCAGTGCTGTGTTATTGAACAATTTGTAGCAAGACCAACTGCTGCCGCATACTCCACAACCTGTTTGTTAAGGACAGGAAGTGAGCCCGGCATACCTGTGCAGACAGGGCATGTATGTGTATTAGGTGCACCGCCGAATGCTGTTGAACAGCCGCAGAAAATCTTTGTTTTGGTAGCCAGTTCTACATGAACTTCAAGGCCAATAACTGTTTCGTATTGTTTCGACATATTATTTTTTCCTCCTTACTCAAATTTACCGCGTGCCTGCTCATATGCGTAGGCAGTCTGAATTAATTTCTTTTCGTTAAAGCAGTCACCGATAAGCTGGACACCTATAGGAAGACCATTATCGTCTTTTCCGCACGGAACGCTTATGCCCGGAAGTCCTGCAAGATTTACGGAAATTGTATAAATATCACCAAGATACATCTTGATAGGGTCTGCAAGTGATGAACCGAGCTTAGGGGCTGTTGTAGGTGCAACAGGTCCGAGTATTACGTCATACTTTGCAAATGCCTCATCAAAAGCCTTCTTTATCATGGCTTTTACACGAAGTGCTTTAAGATAATAAGCATCGTAATAACCTGAACTTAATACGAATGAACCAAGCATGATTCTTCTCTTAACCTCAGGCCCGAATCCTTCTGAACGCGTCTTTTTATACATGCTGTGAAGTCCGTCATAATCTTTTGCTCGGAAACCGTATTTTACACCGTCGAATCTTTCAAGATTTGAACTTGCTTCTGCTGCTGCTATTGTATAATAAGTCGGAATAGCATACTCTACAAGACTCAAATCAAATTCTTCAACAATAGCACCTTTTGACTTTAAAACTTCCGCTGCCGAAAGAACCGCCTCTTTTACCTGCGGGTCAAGACCTTCTCCGAAATAATCTCTCGGAATACCGATTCTCATTCCAGCAACATCATCTACAAGTGCTGATGTAAAATCTGTATCTTTTCTTTCAACTGATGTTGAATCTTTCTTATCATGTGATGCGATTACTTCCATGATAGTTGCACAGTCCGTAACGTCTTTACAAAGAGGTCCAATCTGGTCAAGAGATGAACCGTATGCGATAAGTCCGTAACGTGAAACTGTTCCGTATGTCGGTTTCATGCCGACAACACCGCAGTATGATGCAGGCTGTCGTATAGAACCGCCTGTGTCAGAACCAAGTGCACAAAAGCACTCATTTGCTGCAACTGCCGCAGCCGAACCGCCTGAAGAACCGCCCGGTACATGCTCTGTGTTCCACGGATTCTTAGTCGGACCGTAAGCTGATGTCTCGGTTGTAGAACCCATGGCAAATTCGTCCATGTTTGTCTTTCCGATGACAACAGCTCCCGCTTCTTCTATTCTTTTTACAGCTTCACTTGAAAACTGTGGTATAAAGTTTCCTAATATTTTTGATGAACATGTTGTAAGAACACCCTCTGTACACATGTTATCTTTTATTGCAATCGGCACACCTGCAAGAGGTCCTGTAAGTTCCCCTGCCTCAATCTTTTTCTGGGCTTCTTTTGCTGCCGAAAGTGCTGCTTCCCTGTCAAATGTAACATAACAGTTAAGCTCTTCTTCTTTGCTGTCAATGTTTGCAATAACAGCTTCCATTGCCTCTACTGCTGTGGTTTTTCCCGACTTAATCTGCCCGGCAAGTTCCACGGCTGTCAAATCCAACAATCCCATGGCCGCTCCTTTCTATTCAACAGTTTTTGGTACAACAAATGTCTTGTCTTTTCTTTCAGGTGCGTTGAAAAGTGTTTTTTCGCTTTCATCACCGTTAGTAACAACATCTTCACGCATTACATTTTCAATAGGAAATACGTGTGACATAGGCTCAACGCCTGTTGTATCAAGCTCATTAAGCTGGTCAATATAATCAAGCATGCTCGCCATATCTTTCTTAGCCTGTTCTTTTTCTTCGTCAGAAAGTTCAAGCTTGGCAAGGATACCTACATAATCAATCGTTGCGTCATCAATTACGTTTGCCATATAATCCTCCTTGTTTTGCGAAGCAAAATCCGAGCCCCTCACGGCGAGGAGAGGATTTGTCCTCCTTGTTTTGCGAAGCAAATGATACGAGTTGCGTAAGCAATCTCGTAGCTGCCGGTTCCGGCAGCTTGTCCTCCTTGTTTGCGAAGTAAAATCCAATGTGCGGCACTGCCGCACATTGCTCTCATGCGTATTTTAATCACGGACTTTTATGTGAACTTCTCTAAGCTGCTGCTCTGTTACCTCATTAGGAGCACCACACATAAGATCCTGTGCAGTACCGCTCATTGGGAATGCGATAACTTCACGGATATTTTCCTCATTTGTAAGAAGCATAATCATTCTGTCGATACCAGGTGCCATACCTGCGTGTGGCGGTGCACCGAACTGAAATGCGTTATACAACGCTCCGAACTTCTCCTTTAATACTTCTTCATCATATCCTGCAATTTCAAATGCCTTAACCATTATCTGCATATCATGGTTTCTTACGGCACCTGAAGAAAGTTCTACACCGTTACAAACAATATCATACTGATAAGCAAGAATATCAAGCGGGTCTTTTGTATTTAATGCTTCAAGACCACCCTGTGGCATTGAGAAAGGATTATGTGTAAATCCAATTTTCTTTGTCTCCGGGTCTCTTTCAAACATTGGGAAATCATTGACATAACAGAAACGGTAAGCATCTTTTTCAATAAGGTCGAGTCTTTCACCGAGTTCTGTTCTAATCTGTCCTGCATAATATGCAGCTCTGTCTTCTTTGTCAGCCATGAAGAAAATTGTATCTCCTGCCTGAAGTCCTGCAAGTTCTCTGATTTCACCCTTTAACTCATCTGGAATAAACTTATCAATTGGTCCCTTATATGAAAGGTCATCTAATACTTCAAGATAACCGAGACCACCCATTCCGAGACCTGTAGCAAACTTGAGGAGCTTTTCATGCTGTCCCTTTGAAAGCTTTGCATGAACATTGATAGCTCTTACAGTCTTATTCTGGAACGGCTTGAAAGTACATTTATTAAAAAATTCAGAAAGGTCTATAATTCTTAACGGATTTCTGAGGTCAGGCTTGTCTGAACCAAACTCAAGCATAGCCTGCTTGTAGCTTATGATTGGATAAGGAGCCTGTGTAACCTTGAATCCCTTTGGTGCAAATTTTTCAAATGTTTCTGAGAGAACTTCCTCACCTACACGGAAAACATCTTCCTGTGTTGCAAAGCTCATCTCAAAGTCAAGCTGATAGAATTCTCCTGGTGAACGGTCAGCTCTTGCATCTTCATCCCTGAAACATGGTGCAACCTGAAAATATTTATCAAAACCGGATACCATAAGAAGCTGCTTATACTGCTGTGGTGCCTGTGGAAGTGCATAGAATTTTCCCTTATATTTTCTTGAAGGAACGATATAATCTCTTGCACCTTCAGGAGAAGAGGCACAAAGAATAGGTGTCTGAATCTCCAAAAATCCCATATCTGTCATTTTCTGTCGAAGGAATGAAATTACCTTTGAGCGGAAAATGATATTGTCTTTTACTTTCTGATTTCTAAGGTCAAGATAACGATATTTGAGACGAACATCTTCTCTGACCTCTTTTGAAGTCATAACTTCAAACGGAAGTGTCTGATAAACCTGTCCGAGCATGGTAATTTTCTTTGCTTCAAGTTCGATTGTACCTGAAGGAATCTTTGGATTGTATGTCTCCTCATCTCTCTTTTCCATGATACCTTCTATACTGATACATTCTTCTTTTTTGATTCCCTTTAAAAGTTCTGCATCTCTGATAACTACCTGAAGCACACCATACATATCTCTTAAATCGATAAATGATACACCGCCGTGGTCACGGATATTCTCTACCCAGCCCGCTACTCTTAAATTGCTGTCAATATCCTGTTCACTGACCTGATTTAATGTTCTGTCTCTGTAAATGTTTGACATCGTAATCTCCTTTCTTAACTACGCTCTTTTTGAAAAAGCCTTATGTGAGGCAAAATATGTTTTTAATTTTGTCACACACAAAAGCCCCGGAATACATTAATTGTATCCCGGGGCGAATAAACTTATTATCCGCGGTACCACCCGCATCAGATATGCACTCACAAAAATTACATATCTCTCATTAGCACTTAACGCGTGCAACGAAATAACCTAGCCGCCAAATTCAAATCATATCCGTCGGTTCAGCTATCCAACTCCGGAGTGTTCCCTCAATCAATTCCCTGCGGGTGCTCTCAGCCGACGACACCGCTTTCCTGTCAGGTTCCATGAAAAAGAGTCTCTTTCACAGTCTTTATAATATATTCTGTTATTGCCTTACAGAGCTGTCCGCCCACTAAAGACATTTTGATATTGGTATCATAACATACAAAAATATTTTATTCAAGGACTATTTGAAAAATTTCACAGGCTTTCCGGTCCATCCCAATCATCAAAATAAGTTCTTTTTACACATAAATAATATTTTCCTTCTGTATTTTTATATATAACTATATAGCAATATGGTATTTTCCCGTATTCATTTATATCCTGAAACAGTGTCACACTTTCTATATATCTTGGAGATGTCCAATAATACCCTATAAGTTCTGCATTATCCTCCAACATCCAGCTTTCAGGATATATTTTTTCTGAATCTATATTCTGTTTTTCTGCATGATTATCCGAAACTACAGTTGTATTCAATACAACTTCTCCCAATTTTCTTATTGAATCTCCCTGTTGTTGAAAAAATATATACTGCTGCTCTTTGGACCTTTCGTGTGCATTTTCAAGCTTATCCATTAACTTATCTTTGTCTTCCTCATTTATACAAAATTTTCCTGTATAAGTATCTGTCTCACGGTCATAATCAAACTTCACTTTTTTGCAGAATAACGGTATTGTAAAATCTTTTTCATACCACATAACCGTATCTTTTATTATGTATCTCGGGCTTTGTTTGTATATGTTCAAACACATTATTATAAAAAACAAACTTAATATTAATATAATGCCTATTTTTATTTTTGTTTTCACTTTATCACCTTTCATATTTTCTGCTAAAACATTGTTATCTCATATCAAGTCCTCTCCAATTAGAATACTCTGCTCTTTTTATACAAAAATAATATTTTCCTTCTTTATCCATATATATAAGGACATAACTAATTAGTACGTTTTCTATATCGCTCTCATTAAATAATCTTGCATATCCATATTGTGGCATAATTCGATATAATAATATCAAATTTTCCTCATTTTCTATCAGCCAACTTTCGGGAAAAATTTTCTGAGAATCAATATCATCTCTCTTTTTTTCTTTTCCCATATATGTTGTATACAACAGATTCTTAGAAACCACAGTTGTATTTAATATTTTTTCACTTAATTCACGTATATCCTCTCCTTTGTACTCATTTTCTGCATGTGTTGAATCCCCTGACCTTGCTCTCGCACTAGTTAATTTCTTTTTAATTTTATCAGCCTGTTTTTTAGTAATTAAAAATTTACCTGCGTACTCTCCAGTTTCATTATCATACTCAAACTTCACTTTTTTACAGAATAACGGTATCGTAAAATCTTTTTCGTACCACATAACAGTATCTTTTATTATATATCTCGGACTTTGTTTGTATATGTTTAAAATTATAAATATAAACGCCACAGCTACAATTATTACTAATATGTTTATTAATTTTATTTTAGATTTTTTCATAATTTTTTTAATATAAATCATTCCCCTCTCTCTTTATACAAAGATAATATTTTCCTTTTTTATCTCTGTACACCATAATATGACATATCGGTCTGTGTCCATCAACCAATTCCGAATCGTTAAATAATGCACCATATCCTGTTTGTGGCTGTGTCCAATACAATAATAAAAACTCGTCTTCATCTTCTATCATCCAATTTTCAGGATATATTTCATTAAAATCAATATCATCTCTCTTTTTTACTTTTCCCATATATGTCTTATACATCAGATTGCTAGAAACTGCTGTTGTATTTAATATTTTTTCACTTAATTCACTTATATCATCACACGAATGTTCATTTTGAACATCTATTGAATCACAATACCTTTTCCTTGCACTATTCCATTTATTATAAATCCTATCAGCCTGTTTTTTTGTAATTAAAAATTTACCTGTATATTTACCCGTCTCCCTATCATACTCAAACCTCACTTTTTTGCAGAATAACGGTATTGTAAAATCTTTTTCATACCACATAACCGTATCTTTTATTATGTATCTCGGGCTTTGTTTGTATATATTCCGGCATATTATTATCATTAACATACTTAATACTAATATAATGCCTATTTTTATTTTTATTTTTGTTTTCATTTTATATTACCTTCCAATTAATATATATATATCAAAAAGTCAATAGGTCAATTAATTGATATATTCTAAACTCATGCTTATCTCCGGCTAACGCTATCTGTTCATATTCTACATCTTTTTTATCCAAATCATACTTATATGTATACCAGCCTCTTCCATCACAATAATACCGGATATAAAAATGCTGCTTATCCTTAATAAAAGTATCTGGATTTCCATTAATATTATGATTCTCTTCATCTTTTACATTATGTACTTCCGCATCTCCTGCCAACACCTGTCCGCTTATTTTTTTTGCAAATGCAGATGCAATATTTTCTCCTGCATAATCTATATTTCCGACCGAACACTGCAAAAGTATAAGTCTTTGAACAGGCTTTCTTTCAAGTGAATTAATATCATCAATATTCATTCTCAGACTATAACCTTTTCCGGGTCCATTTGATATTTCCGTGGGCGTTCCATGCATATTCATCATAACCGCATATACACAGCACGCACTCTCATTAAATTTGCCTACATTTTCCCACGCTTCTCTAAACTTTTCTTCATTGTTTGTTTCAAACTTAACAACTTCATATATTTTATTTTTATAATTATAAGGATTACTCTCATCCTCTTTTATAGTTATTAAATCAGCCACATCACTTTCTGCCTGTTCTCTTCTGTCCTCAATATAAAAATAATATGCAATATTTTTATACTCTTTACCTCTTATGTGCAAACATTTATCGTACTCATCTTTACACACGCTGCAAAACATTTTTTCTGTTGTTGCACATATTGTATTTCCGTATATTTGTCCATCCCAATGTGAACACGCTCCATTCGGGTCATAATAATTATTTCCGCATATATTACAGAAAGTTATTTTATTGGCCTCACATACTGTTCCTCCGTAACTATTACCTTCCCAATGCGAACATGTTCCATTCGGGTCGTAATAATTATTTCCGCAAATATTGCATATTGTTGTTGTGCTACATTCTACATCACCATATACCTGACCTTTCCAATGTGAACACGCCCCATATTCATCAAAATAATTATTCCCGCAAATATTACATATTGTTATTTTATCTAATTCACAATAACCCTCATCATACCATGCACCCTCACTGTGCGGACAATCACCGCCCCAATAATTGTCTCCGCAAATACTGCACACATATATTTCTTTCGGAATACATTCTGTTCCGCCGTAATAACTTCCTTTTTCATGCGAACATGCTCCGCCAGCATCAAAATAATTATTTCCACAGATATTACATCTCTCCCACGGCTTACATTCAACCCCACCATATTCAACACCTTCTTCATGTGTACAGTAAACCATATTCTCTCCACATATATTACAATATTTTTCTTCATATGGTTTACATTCGCTTCCGCCATATGACGCACCCTTTGTATGTGAACACAATACACTGTTAAAATCATGACCGCATATATTGCATATTTCTATCTTATATACAACACATTCCACCTGTTCCAATCCTGCATATGCTTTACTTGTGTTTTTAAACATGCACATAAGAAAAACAAAGCACACAATCATCATTTGAAATAACAATTTAATTTTTTTCATAACCCTCCTCTTTTGTCTTATTCACTCATCAGGCATAATTTAAAATAAAAAAACAGTTACGCCCGTACTTTTGTTAATAAAACACATATTTTTGTATTCATACAAGTACAAGTGTAACTGATTAATATTTTCGTGTCAATCACTTTTATATTTTAAATATGCCTACTTTTTCATTTTCAACGCCACCGTCGTTATAAATGCCTGTATCGGAACCGTCAGTATCACGCCGATTGTACCGCAGAGTCCGCAGACTATTTCTGTTATTATGGAATTGTAACCCATAATCTGAAGGTAAGGCATCTCATAAGAATATATAGTAAGCAGCGTTCCTGTCGCCGAACCCGTGTATGCAAGAATGAGTGTATTTGACATGGTTCCCATCATATCGTGTCCGACGTGCATACCTGACATAAACAGCTCTTTTGCTTTCAAATCAGGTGCCTTTTCGTGAATCTCGGTTATAGCGGCAACTATAGACACGCTTACGTCCATCACCGCACCGAGTGACGATATTAATATTCCCGCATACAGAATATCCGAAACATGCAGTTTTGAACTATTGGCTATATATATCATTGATTCCGCATCAGACATGTTATATCCGTTTAGATTTGACAGACTGCCCGCAATCATTGCAAGACCTCCCGACAAAATTATGCCTACTGTTGTTCCTATTATTGCACAGATCGTCTTTGAAGAAACTCCGTTTAATATATATATCGACGCCGCAAGAATCACAACCGATGTGAGAAGTGCCGCAAATATCCCGTTCAGACCGATATAAAGAAGCGGAACATACATACATATTACACATATAAATGTAAATATCAGTGCGTAGAGTGCCGCTGCTCCTTTTTTGCCTCCGACAAGCACAAGACAAAGCGAAAACAGCCCAAGCAGAACATATACCATCATTGTCCTGTCATAATTGTACACAGAACCCGTAATCACACCATCTATATCTTTTACTACCGCAATAACCTTTGTTCCTGTCGTGCAGAATGCACCTCTTTGAAATGAATTTGAGTTATCAAGTTCACAATTCTGCCCCTTATACTGACCGCCGGTAATCTTTGCGGATACTTTCTGTGCACCGCCGAATGGCTGTCCGCCCGAATTATCTTCTATAATTTGTGTGACCTTTGCTTTTACATATACAACATTATTATTTGCTTTGATATGAGTTCTCTTAATTTGACAACTTCCGATGATAATCCCCGCAAGAATCACCATCGGAAGAAGTACACGGAGAACTCTTTTATATAAATTTCTCCTGTTATCCATTAAATTATGCCTCTTTTTTCTTTATAACGGTAACTGCCCCGATACCTGCCGCTGACAGTCCAAGAAGCACAAACAGCCATATCTTTGCCCTGTCACCTGTTTCAATCGAACCATTAAGCTTATCAGAATTTGTATTTTCCTGATTATCTGAATCGCTGCCGCCCATATTAGCATTTTCATTTTTCTTTGCTGTCGTAAATTCATATACACCGCTCTTTTCAATATCCGACGCTGTATTGGTTACAACCGCATACCACGCATAATCTGTATTTTCTTTAAGATTTGTCAATTCAAGTACGGCCTTTCCTGTTGCACCGTTTGTTTCGGCATTTACACTTCCAAGCTTCTCATTTGTATACACGTAAGCTGAAAAGCTCTTTTCAAGAATTGTCTGCTCTTTCGTATTGAAATTAACATCAAGAACCATCTGGTCAACACCCGTTGCCGATGCACCTTCTACATTTAATGTGTGAAGTTCTGTATCATAATAGTTAAAATCGTCCATGCAAGGAGAATATGAATTCATATAAATCTTGTTATTATCAAGGTCAAAATACAGGAACTTAATATATTCGTTACCGCCTTCAAATCCTGACTGATAATCGGTACAAATCTGATATACTGTTCTGTCGTTCCTGCCGTCGCCGTCATCATCAAACATTACAGTCTCATATGATGAGCCGTGATAATGACCGTTTAATACCGCAAATACATTATGATTCTTTTCAACAACATATTTCTGTACAAGCTGTCCATAATAATCAAGATAAGTTCCGCCGCTCTGCTTTACATTTGTGTATGTATGGAAGCAAAGGATTGCCTTTCTGTCACTGTACTGTGAAAGGACCTGATTCATCCAGTCAATTTCGTCCTGATAAATATTCCAGCTCATGTATACAATGATAAAATCCTGTCCGCCCTCACTTATCAAATCATAATGGCCTTTATTGTTCTGATATGTTCCACCATATGTAGGCTGTGTCTTAAATCTGTTTTCTCCGAAATATTTGTAATAATTTTCATAATCTGCAAGACCTGCCGCAACATCGTGATTTCCGCCAAGAACGCCGTAAGGCATGCCTGCTTTGTCAAGAATTCCCATTGCTTCGTCGGCATTTTCCCACTCGTAAGTCATATCAACATCATCTACAATATCGCCTGTATGAATAACATATTTAATTTTACGTTCATCCGCATTATTTACAATCCAGTTATTAATATTAGTAAAATGATGCTGCCATTCCTCCGCATAATACTGTGTATCAGTTTCCCATGCAAAACAGAAATCGTAATCGTCCGGAACATTTGTACCGTCCCAGTCTGCATTATTATTTACTTTTTTATCAGTAACTGTATCAAGTTCCGGAAGTGATGAATCAGCAGTACACTGGACAATAATCGTCGCATTTCCGTCTTTTACATGATTTGCAGCTGTAAATCCGGCTTCTTTTATTGTTCCGTTTTCATCTGCTTTTGCGATTTCATCCCATTCATTTGTAGCTGTATTTAACACATACATTGTACTTGCATGCGTATCGTTACTGTTTGAAGCTTCACCGTCCCAGTTTGCGGCAATAATTTCATCATCTTTTACATCAGGTACATTTACCGTGTACTGTATATACGGAAGAATACCTTCTGATGTATCTGTTTTTATACTGTCGGCTTTTATCCTTTCAGCCCTGTAAAATGTTGCCGTTGTATCTGACTTGACATTTTCAAGGTTAAGATAAAGAGAAGCACTGTTATCCGTAATATCCGATGTTAAACCTTCCTTAATTGTTACCTTTGCACTGTCTGCCATAAATACCGCTGTCTTTGTTGTCTCATTTCCTGCAGCATCTTTTGCAAATGCTGTAATTGTATGCTGTCCGTCGCCCAAAGCAAAAGAGGTTGTTTCATATGTATCATTAATCTGCTCGCCGTCAAGAGCCACAACGAATTCTTCCAGTGTATTTGTTTCTGTAACTTTAGGACTGAGTGTAATATTTCCACCCAAAATGTCACCATCTTTTACACCAAGCTCAATCTCAGGAGCTTTGTTATCCACAATAAAAGTAACTTCTTTTGTATTTATGCCGTCAGTTACCTTTAAAGTATGTTCACCTTCTGAAAGCTTTGTTGTATCCACCTGTGTACCAACTGCAGTAACTTCTGTAGCCGGAACTGTAAAACTCACATCCATATATGGGCACATACCGGCTGAATCTCCAATATAATGAACTGTACCATATGATGTGTTAAGATTTGTCTTTGCACTTGTAGCTGCATCATCCGGTCCAATTGACACTGGATAGTAAACATTTCCATTTATAAGTTTTAATGCAAGATTTTTAACTGTAAAATCTTCTCTGTTCGCATCCGGCATAAGATATTCGTCAACTGCCGTGCCATATGTACCAGCCCAGAAACGAAGCGTCACATCATATGATGAATTTTCTTCATTATAAGTAAAATATTTATTATCAATATTAAGTGCCTGACCATCAAGTATTTGGTACTGCCACTTTCCTATTGAAGCAATTGTTTCATTATCTGTTGTTGTAACAGCATTTCTGAAATAGCTGTCCCTGCCGTCAGCATGGAATGTAAAATACGCTCCGTCTTCAAGCATTGGCATTGTTGTGCGTTCAATATCATCAATATATATTTTTGATGATAAATTATTGCCTCCGTCATTAGCTGTCATTGTTACGATTCCACTGACTTCCTCTTTATCACCTATATTTGTTCTGATTCCGTCAGTTTCATTTAATTTGTTAATTTCCACCTTGTAAATATTACTTAATGTGCTGCGGTATCTGTTATCCGCACTCACGTAAAATTCAACATAATCATGTGAAAATAATTCATCCGCAGGAATCAATACTTCATAAAGATTAGGAACTCTCCTGTTTACTTCTGTTGTTTTATTCCAGCTTCCTGTTCCGTCAAATCTGTAATATGTACTGATACCTGTTCTTGCAAGATTTCCTGTCTGCCCAAAATGGAAATTAACTCTTAACTCGTCACCCTGCATAATTGACTTTGGAACAGTATCATTAAGCTGTAAAGTCAATGCTGAACCATCATCTTTTGCATATGTATACTGTTCTGTGCTTACAGTTCCCATTGAAGTTGCTACATTTGCTGTTTTAAGAAGCATTTCAGGTCCTTCTGGATTTACCATAAGTTCAGCCGATTTGTTATCCTTGCAGTCAGAATTACCAACATAGCAGTAATTTGACACAAGCCTTCTTGTTCCGTCAGAATTTTTCTTATAAATCTCAACTGCACGGTTTGTATTGTTCATACCATTCTGACCCGTAACAATGTACACTGAAACATCTTCACTTATTTTATAAGCATCACGGAATTCTTTCTCTGTAGGAAAACTTGTATAATTTTTCAGAAAATTAATTCTGTAAAACCATATTACTGCTGTTTTTCCTGCCGGAATAACGCAGTTATCAGATGAACCTATACCCGACTCTGTATTTTCATCATAACGGCTTACATCAAGAATTTTTCTGCTGCCCTCTTTAACCTCATATCCAAACTGATATTCGTTATTCAAATCAACATCATGGTCTGTTGTATTGACAACTTCGACACATTCCATCAAATCATCACTGATTCCATATACACTGCTTCTGTTTATATCATTCGGTCTTACTTCCGTAATAAACACACCGTTGGCAATCTGTGAATCAGGAACTTTAGCCTTTACAAGACCATTAAGCTGTCCTGAGTATACATATCCCGGTGAAGGCTCACACATATCGCGGTATACTTCCATTTCATTTCCAATATCGGGAATTAAAAGTTCAACCGAAAATCCGTCCATTGTATTAACCTTATCCGTAGCCGTAAATGTTGAAACCACATTATTGCCAGCTTTTGTTTTTAATGAAAATGTTGATGTAACGCCCCAGTTCACACCACTTGTAACTTTAAGAACAACTGCATCGTCAGGAATTCTCATCTCTTCCCTGAATTCTGCTTCTGTAGGAATCGTAGTTGTGACATCACTTCTATAATTCCACAGTACAACCTTCTCTTCCGGCTGTATTACAACATCAGCATTATCATCCATTGTTGTAACTTTTTGAACTGTATCGTTATATACAAACTCATATGTATCGTTAAAATTAACAGGATTTTCATATGTACTTGTAATCTCGACAAATTCCATCAAATCGGTTGTACTTTTATATAACCTTATACTTTCGTAACCACTTTTTTCTCTTGAATTATTCTTCACACTCCGGTCTACGTCATTCTGATAAATCTCCGTAAGCCAAAGTCCCTCTTTGTTAAAACTCTCATTTACCGAAACATCTGCACCACCTGTCTCGCTCGCAATAAGCGGTGAAATATTACCTAAGATACTGCCTGCTATCATAACAGCAGCCACAGTCCCCGCTACAATCCGTTTTTTTCTCCTTTTCATGACGTTCTCCTTATTAGTATAATTGCTCAAACATTTGAAAACGTCATAATTATAGTAATGTCATGTAAAATCCAATATCACAATTTGAAGAAATTTATGTAAAACTTTGTAAAATTTTTCAAAATATAATACTAGATTATCACTGCTTATTTTCTTCTTTTAATTCTTTCTCCTTAAACTCCCACTCTCTTAATGTATAATCCCAATCTCTATATGCCCATCTTTTTATGCATATATAATATTTGTCATCTAGATTTTTATATATAAGTATAAAATTCTTTGGCACAATATCTATATCTTCCCCGTCTTCAAAATCTTCTGCAAACAGCTTGGTTCCTGTCACATAATATCCTATAATTTTCCCATTTTTATCCATCATGTTTTTTTCCCCCTGTTCCCAGACATCACATGCAAAACTGCTAATTGCACTGTCATAACTATAAAGCCTTGTAAGATTATATACTTTCGTTGTCTTTTTTAATTGTTCTCTTTCTAACCACGCACGGAGATTGTGCATAGCACAATATTCCTGCAACTAATACCATGTATCCCATTATTGCTATTATTAATTTTTTCTTCATATGATTTGCCCTCAACACATTTCTTTTTACCACTCTTGTGGTTTAAACCAGTCTCTTCGTACACATCTGCATATACGGAAATAATATTTGTTATTTGTGTCTTTATAAACAATCATATTACAATACGGTATAGATCTATCAATCATATTTCCATCATAAAATAATGATCTTGGCGGATGAGTTCCATCATCACAATTAACATCCCAAATCGGTGACACTACATAATAAAATCCCAATACTTCAATATTTTCACTCAAATTCCACACATCACTAATTACAATATTTTTTTCAAGACTTGAATCCGTTAGTTTTTCAACGTCAGTAGTATTCTCTTTTATTTCAATTTCTTTATATGTCAATTCAGAACACGACTGCTTTTTTGACAAATCATACCTTTCAACTGCATTATCTAACTGCATAACAATTTTTTCTGCCTGTTTTTTGCTTACTTCAAATTGACCATCATATAATCCAATATCATACAACTGTTTGAATTTTACCGTCTTACAAAATACTGGTATTGTGAAATCTTTTTCATACCACATTGCTGTATTTTTTATAACTGTTCTTGGACAATATATATACGTTAATATTCCTGCTACCAGCAACACATACGCCGCTATTGCTAATGTTAATTTTTTCTTCATTCGGTCTCCCACCTTCAACAATAAATTATAATTTTACCAATCTTGTGGCTTACACCAGTCTCCTCGTACATATCTGCATATACGAAAATAATATTTGTTATTTGTATCTTTATAGACAATCATATTACAAGCTGGTGCTTGACCCTCAATAGCATTTCCATCTTGAAACACAGAACGTGTTGGTCTTTTTTTATCTTCATAGCCACAATTTGTATCCCAACGTTGTGGCTTAGTATAATAGTATCCTAATACTTCAATATTTTCACCCAAATTCCATGCAGCACTTGTGGTTATACTTTTCGTTTCATCAGAATAAACATATTTACTGACATTTGTTGTATTCTTTTTTATTTCCAATTCTTTATATGACAATCCCTCTTCAGATTGTTTCATAGAATTTTCAAATCTTTCCAAAGCATCGTCTAACTGTTTAACGATTTTCTCTGCCTGGTCTTTACTCACTTCAAATTTACCATTATATAACCCTAAATCATACAACTGCTTAAATTCTACTGTTTTACAAAATATGGGTATTGTGAAATCTTTTTCATACCACATTGCTGTATTTTTTATAACTGTTCTTGGACAGTATATATACGTTAATATTCCTGCCACCAGCAACACATACGCCGCTATTGCTAATGTTAATTTCTTCTTCATTTGATTTCCCCCCTTTCTTATATATTCAACATCTTTATCAACTGATATATTCTATACATATTATTAATTTGTGGAGGTGCCATATATTCATATCTTATAATCTCTTCATTCCAGTCATACCTATACTGATACCATCCACGTCCAGCAACATAATATGTCATATAAAATTTTTGATTTTCTACATAATATACCTTTACTTCTACTTTAGTATTGTCTGGTTCAACTTTAAAATTATTAACTTCTTTATCCCCTGCAAGCACTTTGCCTGACACTTTCTTTGCAAATGAAGATGCAACATTCTCTCCCACATAATCAATATTTCCTGCTCTACACTGTAATAATATTAACCGCTGAACTGGTTTTCTTTCTAAGTCATTAATGTCATCCAATGTCATTCTAAGTGAATTTCCCTACGCCATTTGATATTTCTGTTTCAGTTCCATGCATATTCATAATAACAGCATATATGCAGCAATCCTCTTCTTCATATACTCCGTCATTTTCTTCTTTGTATATTCCAATAGAATCCCATGCAGAAATAAAATCATTTACATTATTTGTTTCTATCTCAACAACTGCATATATTTTATTATCCTGATGATATTCGTTATTTTCATTATTGCGTATCGCACCTAAATCATTAATATCTTCTGTAATCTGTTCTTTTCTGTCTTCTATGTAAAAATAATAAACTATATTTTTATACTCATGTCCTATTATATGTGCACACTGTGAATACCAGTCATTACATACACTACATACAGTTTTATCACTCGTTTCACACACAGTACCGCCATAAATTTGTCCTGACCAATGTCCACAGGCACTTGGGTCATTATAATTATTTCCACACAAATTACATATCGTTATTGTATTCGATTCACATACCGTACCACCATAACTATTACCTTTCCAATGAGAACAAGCACCTCCTGCATCATAATAATTATTTCCGCAGATATTACATATTGTTATTGTACTACATTCTATCTGATTATATATTTCACCTTCCCAATGACTGCATGCACCATTAGGATCATAATAATTGTTTCCGCAAATATTACATATTGTCATACTATCTAATTCACAATACCCTTCATCATACCATGCGCCCTCACTATGAGGACAGTCTCCGCCCCAGTAATTATCACCGCAGATACTGCATACTGAAATTTCATATGGCAAACATTCAGTACCACCATAACTGTTGCCTTTCCAGTGCGAACATGCTCCTCCTGCATCATAATAATTATTTCCACAGATATTACACTTCTCCCATGGATTGCATTCTACGCCTCCGTATTCAACGCCTTCTTCATGTTCGCAATATCTCATATCTTCACCACAGATATTGCAATATTTCATTTCTTCTGGTTTACATTCATTCCCTCCATACGCTATTCCTTTTGTATGAGAACACATCTTACTATTATAATCATGACCGCATATATTACATATTTCAATTTTATATAATACGCATTCCACCTCTAACTCCCCTGCATATACTTTCTCTGGTGCTTTTATAAAATATAAAATTGCCAAAAGTACAATAACTAAAATCTTACCCAACACATTATTTTGCTTCATAATCCTCCTTTGCATGCACATATAGCCCCAATACACTTTACAGTTTTTGCTCTAATTGGCAGTCATAATAGCAAAAAACAGCTATCCCTGTACTATTTGTGCATAAATAACATATTTTTGTATTTATGCAAGTACAAGTATAGCTGTTTTTTATTTTTCTGTCTACAATTTTTATATTAATTGTTAAATATTTTTTCTGAGAGTTCAATTACAATTTTCTCATCTTCGCTGCACGAAGAAGATGCTTTGCAAGAACCGATGTTGTCACTGAACCTACTCCGCCGGGAACAGGCGTAATAACCGATGTCTTTTCTGACACGCTGTCAAAATCGACATCACCGCACAGATTTCCGCTTTCGTCCACATTGATTCCGACGTCAATTACAACCGCGTCATCAGCGACATAATCAGGCTTTATCATTTTTGCAGAACCCGCCGCCGCAACAAGCACTTCTGCATTACGGCATGTTCCTGCCATATCTTTTGTCTTAGTGTGGCATACAGTAACAGTCGCATTTTTTTTCATAAGCATCATTGCAACAGGTTTTCCGATTACAAGGCTTCTTCCGACTACCGTAACTCTCTTTCCTGTCAGGTCAATCCCGGCATAATCAAGCATTTCAATTACTGCTTCCGCCGTACACGGTGCAAAACCGTTTACATCGCCTGCGTATACTTTTGCAAGATTAACCGGAGAAATTCCGTCAAGGTCTTTTACCGGGTTGATTCTTTCTTCTATTGCTTTTTCATTGATATGCTTAGGAAGCGGTCTTAAAAGAAGGATTCCGTCTATATTGTCATCTTTATTAATCTTATCAAATTCTTTCTGGAATTCCTCATCTGTTATATCCTGAGGAAATACATATGATGTGCAGTCAAATCCAACCTTATCCATCTTTTTTGTCGCACCGCGTTCATACGAACAATCGTCGGGACGCTCTCCCACACGGATAATCGCAAGATGCGGCTTGATACCAGCCTCCTGTGATTCTTTTATAAGTTCTTCATTAATAGCCTGTGCAACAGGCAGACCCTTTAAAATTTCCATTTTCATACTCCCTTGTACTTTTATGCTCAACCTATGCCAAAAAATCCCGTACATTTATGCCAATATTATTGTTATTTACCTTACCTTGTCCATTACAGTCTCATAAATGCTGTCCGCAAGCTCATTTCCCTGTACCAGCATTTCATCAGCACGCATATTCATATCATCTGCAACAACCATATTTTTCATAAGCTTTGTATTAATAAATACGTTAAGAGACGCACCGTTTAAAGCAGCTTTTGCCATCTGTATGCCTACACCGACATCACTTATTGCAAGTGTACTTCCTATAACAGAAAGTCTTTCAAGAATTTTCATTGATTCAAGAATTTTCTCCATTAATTCAAGAGGTGTTTCGCTTGCTGCCACAAGACACTTTTCAAGAACTTCTTCTCTGTGTGCTTTCTCTTCTTCTGTATCTTTTGGAAGTCCGTATGCTTTTGACAATGGTTCAAACGCTACCGCATCTTTTTGCATATAATCGGCAAGTTCATCTGTGAGCTTCCCTGCTTTTTCGATTATCTGCTCAATTTCTTCCTGATACTCGGCATATTTTTTCTTGCCTGTTGTAAGATTGGCAACCATTGAGCCAAGCGACATGCCGACTGCTGCCACATATGCACTCGCACCTCCGCCGCCGGGAACAGGTGCCGAACTTGATAATGTTTTTAAAAATGTATCCATACTCTGCTGTGTCATAATAATACGCCAATCCTTTCTTTATTTATATCTACTCATCAATCTCTCCCGTGCAGATTGTCACTGCCGGACCTTCAAGATATACTGTGTTATTTTCTCTGTCCCAGTTAATTTTCAAATCGCCGCCGAGAAGGTGAAGTGTCGCTTCATCATCGCACATTCCATTTAAAACGGTTGCTACAAGACTTGCACATGCTCCCGTGCCGCATGCAAGTGTCTCTCCTGAGCCACGCTCCCATACACGCATGTTAAGATTCTTTCTGTCAACTACCTGAATAAATTCAGTATTTACCTGCTCTGGAAATGCTTCATGCTTTTCAAAACCCGGTCCAATTTTTTCAATTTCAAACTTCTTTATATCTATATCGTTGTCAAGATAAACTATCGCATGCGGATTTCCCATTGAAACACATGTCACATTGTATGACTTTCCATCAACAACAAGAGGCTGATTAATAACTGCAGTCTCTCCGTCTGCCGGCTTCAAAACAGCTGTATTTACAGGTACTTTTTCTGCCTCAAGAATAGGTGCTCCCATATCAACTTTTACAGATTCAACCTTTCCGTCATCCCCAAGCTTTAATTCAAGAGTCTTTACACCTGACAGTGTATCAACTTTTACTGTAGTTTTATCGGTAAGCTTATTGTCATATACATATTTTCCTACGCAGCGTATTCCGTTACCGCACATCTTTCCCTGCGAACCGTCCGCATTGTACATTTCCATGAAAAAATCAGCCTTGTCTGATGATTTTATAAGAATCATTCCGTCAGAACCGATTCCGAAATGTCTTTCACTTACCTTAATTGCCGTCTTTGACGGATTTTTTAACAACTTCTTGGTGCAGTCAACATAAATGTAATCGTTTCCCGCTCCCTGCATCTTTGTAAACTTCATAAATTTTTAGCCTCCTTGTTTTGCGAAGCAAAATGCGACTGCCCTTGCAGGAGCAGAGGATTTAGCCACCATCATATATGCTTATCACCATCTGTGCAGATTCTACCATAGTATTTCCGCTGTCCATGCTGCACTTCTGTATGTATCTGAATGCTTCCGGCTCTGACATGTTATTTCGTTCCATCAATATCGCCTTTGCATCATCTATTATTTTTTGTTCCTGCGGGCTTCTCCTTCTTGGCTGGCTGCGAAGCTTTCTTCTTCTCCTGACCTGTGCCTGAAGCATCATCTCTATTGTGGAACATAAATCATTTACTTTTATAGGCATTGCCGCACAGACAATATCATTATCCTGACAATCTCCCCAGAGGTTTCTTGATGCCACAAGAAGCATCTCAAAACTTTTTGGTTTATATTCGTTTAATTCCGTGTAAATCATGTTGTCCGACAGCTTATAACCACAGATAATAATTCCATCTGAAAGATTATCTGCCTGATTGATAACCTGTGCCCCCGTTATACACGGAATTGCAACTTCATATCCTTTTCGTACCAGAAGATTACGGACTGCTTTTGCTTCCTCAATCTTTGGAAATGCCACAATTAAAGTTGACATTAATTACACTTCCTCCAAATTAGAATTTCGCAAGATATTCGTCAATTTCCCACTGGGAAACTCTTGTGCGGTAATCTTCCCATTCTTTTAACTTGGCTTCGGTATATTTTTCTACTATATGCTCACCTAAAACATCACATACAAATTTATCATTTTTCATACACTGGACTGCTTCATAAAGATTCTCCGGCAGTGTCTCAATGCCTGCCTCTTTTCTCTGTTCGTTTGTCATCTCAAAAATATTGCAGTCAACACTTGCAGGAACCTTTAACTTTCTCTTAATTCCGTCAAGCCCTGCTGCAAGGCAGAGTGCAAGAACAAGATATGGATTTGCTGAAGGGTCAGGATTTCTAAGCTCAACTCTTGTTCCATTTCCTCTTGATGCTGGAATTCTTATAAGCGGACTTCTGTTTGTTGCAGACCACGCAATGTATACAGGGGCTTCATATCCCGGAACAAGTCTCTTGTAAGAGTTTACAAGTGGATTAGTTACTGCTGCCATTCCCTTTGCATGCTCTAAAATACCGGCAATAAAGTGGTACGCATCTTCTGAAAGTCCCAATTTATCTGAATCGTCAGCAAAAATATTCTTTCCGGCCATTGTGGCAAGAGACATATTAACATGCATACCGGAACCATTAATTCCATACTTTGGCTTTGGCATAAATGTAGCATAAAGACCATGTCTTTTTGCAATCGTCTTTACTGTAAGTTTAAATGTCATTATATTATCAGCCGTAACCAGAGCTTCATCATATTTAAAATCTATCTCATGCTGTGCAGGTGCAACTTCATGGTGGGACGCTTCAATCTCAAAGCCCATATCTTCCAGAGTAAGAACCATATCACGTCTTACATTCTCACCAAGGTCTGTAGGGCCAAGGTCAAAATATCCTGCTTTTTCATGTGAAAGCGTTGTCGGCTGTCCATTGTCATCAGTATGGAAAAGGAAAAATTCACATTCCGGTCCAACCTCAAATAGATAGCCCATATCAGCGGCTTCTTTTATGACTTTTTTCAAAACATTTCTTGAATCACCCATAAATGGTTTTCCGTCGGGTGTGTATACATCGCATATAAGTCTTGCAACTTTTCCCTGCTGCGGTCTCCATGGAAAGATTTCAAATGTGTCATAATCAGGATAAAGATACATATCAGACTCTTCTATACGCACAAAACCTTCAACAGATGAGCCATCAAACATACACTTATTATCAAGAGCTTTTGCCAGCTGGCTTGATGTTATTGCAACATTTTTTAATACACCAAATATGTCAGTAAACTGAAGACGGATAAATTCAACATCATCTTCCTCTACCATTCTAAAAATATCTTCCTTAGAGTATCTTCCCATAATCTGCCTCATTTCTTCCGCAAAATGTGCGGCGTGGTATATTTTTATGTAATTTAATCTTTTATATAATACAACACTTTTAATTCGTTAGTAAATACTATCTAACTTAATTTTATTTATTACTTGAACTAACGTCCACATTTTAGTAATATATCTGATGTAAATTAATTTTTATGAAAGGGTTTTAAAATGGATAAGCAAAAGAAAAGATACAAGCTTAAAAAGAAGAAACGTCAGGTTAATTACGTACCTGCCCTGATTGCACTTGTTCTTATTCTATGTGTAAGTATCGGCGTAGTTGTATTAGCCGTTTCACATTCTAAGAAAAATAAATCAGATATTGCCTCTTCAAATAATGCTTCAGGCAATACAACAGAAATGACAACCGTTCCCGAAACAACTACGAGTGAACCGGAAGTTGAAATAAACGTATGTATGATAGGTGACATGCTTATACACGAAGGTGTCTATAAAACAGGTCTTGAAAGTGACGGAAGCTACAATTTTGACCATCTTTTTGCAAATATTTTGCCTGATCTGGCAGCTTCTGATATGAATATTGTAAATCAGGAAACTATTCTTGGCGGTACTGAAATGGGTCTCGGCGGATATCCTGCATTTAACAGTCCACAAGAAATCGGTGACGCTGAAGTCAAAGCCGGATTTAACATAATTCTCCATGCAACAAACCACACACTCGACCGTGGTCTTTCAGGCGTCAACAATACTATTGAATTCTGGAAAACCAAACATCCGGATACAACATATCTCGGAATCCACGACAGTGAAGAAGATGCCAAAAATATTTATGTATACGAAAAACAGGGCTTTAAGGTTGCTGTTCTTAACTATACATACGGAACTAACGGAATTGCAATTCCTTCATCAGCACCTTACTGTGTTGACACATTTGATGATGAAGCAAAGGTAAGAGATGATATCCGCAGAGCCCATAAGCTTGCTGACATGGTTATTGTATGCCCTCACTGGGGTACAGAATATGTATATGAATCAACTTCTTATCAGGATCAGTGGACTAATGTTTTCCTTGAAGAAGGCGTTGACGTCGTACTCGGAACACATCCTCATGTAATTGAACCTGTAAAAGAATTCACAAGAGAATCTGATGGTCACAAAATGGTTGTCTACTATTCTCTCGGCAACTTTGTTTCAAATCAGGATGAAATACCACGTATGATTGGCGGTATGGCAAAACTCACTCTCTACAAGAAAGGTGATAATGCTTCTATCAAATCTTATGAATTTGAGCCTGTCGTAACGCATAAACGCTACGGCTACAAAGAAATCACTACATATAAGCTTTCTGATTACACACCTGAGCTTGCAAGCCAGAACAAGATTCTTTCAGACCCTACATGCTGTTATACAGGTTACTTCGGATGTATATGCGGTGCTACATTATTTGATTATCCTACACACGGTCCAAGAAATTTCTCAGTTGACTACTGTAAGCAATTCTGTAAGGCTGTTTTAGGCGATATTTATAAAGACGAATAAACAAAACAGTTTGGACAATTTCGTAATGGTCATATGAATACACAACCCCCGATGCCATAAATACTGAGGTGTCACAAAAATTATACTTTTGTGTACATCACACCGGCAACGGGGGTTTTCTGTATCTTTTATACTATATTTTTATTCTACATTCTTCAATGCTTCATCCATTGGAATTTTTCTTATTTTCTTATATTGCAATGCACCTATTATGGAATATGCTGCAACACCTATCACAAACATTTCCACAAGGACATACGACGGTGCTTTATATGCAAGCCATCCCGGGTATGTCCCCATAATTGCTCTCCACAGGAATCCTATTGTAAAATCGGACAGTGGAACACTTATAACAAGTGAAATAAATACGACTATCGCCGTAGTTGCAACATACAGCCTCATTATCTCATTTCCCTTATAACCGAGAATCTTGACTATCGAAATTGCATTGGAATTCTTCTCAAGAATAATCTTTGAAAGAAGATAAACCATAAGCATATAAAGTGCTACGGCAAATACAAGCCATATATAAAACATTCTTCCCATTGAATCTGTAAGCTGGTCGGCAACTATTGTCATATCATTTTGTGTAAGCTTCGTAGCAACATATTTTTCATCAATATTAAGTTCGTTGTCAGTAAAATATCCCGAATAATACGTATCCTGTTTATCAAAATCATCACGGAATCTGTCTATGTCCATAAATACCGCCAGACTTGACGGATAGACATAGCTTCCGGCAATTTTATAAGTATATTCTTTATCCTCATATTTTTCTTTTAAAGTTATTGTATCACCATTTTTAAGCCTGTATTTATCAAGGACTCCGTCAGAAACATATATTTCATTATCTTTTAATCCCGAAAAATCAATATCAAAATACTGCGAGTCTTCATTTAATCCATATACCGTAAATTCATCATTCAGACCATTGTCTCTTTGCATTTCAAGCTTTGTTATGGCATATTTTTCCGCTTCATTATCTTTAATTTCCACAGGCATTTTTAAAATATACTGATATTTGCAAGGCATATTATCAATAATTGTCTTTTTATAGTCATTAAGAACCGGCTGCATAACAAGTCCGAACAGCAGCATTATGCTTGAAAATGCAATTCCTATAAGCATTATTATGTAACTCGAAATATTCTGGAAAATTATTCTTGTCCTGAAACGTGTAAAAAATTTCCATTCAGGAAGCTTAACAGCCTTTCTGTTTTTGCGTTTTTTCAAATCACGCCTTATAAACTTCAGAGGTGACAATTTCAGCATTTTTGTGAGCATGAAAAGATTAATCACAAACATAAGCACACAAGGAATAATTGTTGTCATAACAAATGCATAAGGCGACCATATTGTCGTGTATACAGTAAGGCTGTAACTGTTATAGTAAATGGCAGCAACTATATCTTTAAATATCGTATATCCAAGTATATTGCCGATAATCGCACCGATAAACATAATTATCATCGGCAGTTCCATATAATGTATAACAAGCTCTTTACGTGTATATCCCGATGCACGGAGCGTACCGATAACCGTAGATTCTTTCTCAATTGTACTTATTGATGTAACCGCAAAAATAAATGCCATGATAATTATTACAATATATAAAAGCACCATTACCATTGCTGTATCCGAGCCCATATCGTCACCCGCAAAATGAATTGCCTGATTATCAGGCTCCGGTACAAAATCAGTCATCACCGCATTTTTTGCAAGGAATGTTTTAATATCGTCTGATTTATCTTTTTTCTCTTTATCTGTCAGCGATATGTTGTCATATTTCCATGCATAACAATATTTTAAATTATTATCGCTTATTCTGTTAAATGCTTCCGGTGTCACAACAGCAACTGTAAAATTTTGTGCATCAAACATTAAATCCGTATTGCTTCTGAATAATGCACTGTAGTCAGATAAGGCAACCAGCCCTGTAATCTCATATTCTTTTTTATCAAGAGTTACTTTATCGCCCACTTTTAAATCTGCACTGTCAGCAAATTTTCTGTCTATTGCAATCTCTCCGTCTTTTTCGGGAATTCTTCCTTTGTGTACGCTCACACCATCTATATCTTCACGATTTTTATAAATTCTGTAAGTGTGCTCTCCCTCTTCTTCCTCTTTGTAAAAAAGACTATAAACAGTTATGTCCTCTTCATCTTCAAGTTTGTTTTGCAATGTCCTGGTAATCTCATCATTTAAAATAAAATGCCCATCTTCGATATTATATTCTTCAAAACTATCATTGTATGTCTTTACCATACTTTTTCCGGCGACGAGAAATCCCGACACCAGACCGATTGTAAGTGTCATAAATAAAAATATCACAAGATATTTTCCAAATTCGTCTTTAAGCTCTCTTGGGAGTCTTTTTCTAAGCGGATTTTTCATATTTAACCTCTACTTTCCATTTACCATTCAAGCTGCTCGGCCGGAATTTTATTTTCATTATCATATTCTTTTCTTATTCTTCCATCATGCAGATGAACTACTTTATCCGCCATATTTTTTATCGCATCATTGTGAGTTACTATAATTATTGTATTGCCATACTGTTTATTTACTTTTTCAATAAGCTGTAATATTTCTTTTGATGTATTGTAATCCAATGCTCCTGTCGGCTCATCACAAATTAAAATATCCGGATTTTTTACGATAGCTCTTCCTATTGCCGTTCTTTGCTGCTGTCCTCCGGATAACTGGTTAGGCAGCTTATCTTTATGTTCCCACAATCCCAGTGTGTTAAGAAGCTCATTCAAATCAAGCGGACTGTCGCTAAGATACGCACCGACCTCAATATTTTCTTTTACCGTAAGATTAGGAATGAGGTTATACATCTGAAAAACGTATCCGAGATGCTTTCTTCTGTATAACGAAAGCTGTTTTTCTTTCATGTCTTCAAGCTTTGCACCGTCAATTATTATATTGCCGCCGTCAGCCTCATCAATTCCGCCTATAATATTAAGAAGCGTTGATTTTCCCGAACCAGATGGACCCAGAAGCACACATATTTTTCCTTTTTCAACCCCAGTTGTCACATCCTTGAGGACATGATTCCTGTTTTCCCCCTCACCGTAATACTTGTTAATCTTTTCAATCTCTAAAAACATAAATCCTCCTATCTTGTTTCGCGAAGCAAAAACACTCTGCAATTTTATATCTATAACTTTTGTTAGTTTTTACTAACCTATGTTTAAAAATTTAGTCTGTAATCATTCACGTTTTATGCCATATGACATTTTTATGCGATACAACTTACCTACCGCGAATGTATTACAGACTTAAAATCCCATCAGATTAACTTTTCGAGACTCTTTAAACTTATTGCTATTGTTGATGTATTATGTAACAGTGCTGATGTTGTAGGTGGAATTATACCCGCAACGCCAAGTACAATAAGGGTTGAATTGATACCCATAATCATTCTGTAATTCTTATGGATACGTTTCATAAGTGCATTGCTTATATGTTTTAATGCAACCAGTTCATAGAGGTCATTTCCCTCAACTGTGACATCTGCAATTTCTCTTGCAAGCTCTGCTCCGTCACTTATTGCTATTCCTACATCTGATGCAGAAAGTGCCGGTGAATCGTTAATTCCGTCTCCAACCATGATTACTTTGTGTCCAAGCGATTTTTCTTTTTCAACAAATTTTGCCTTATCTTCCGGCAGAACTTCTGAATAATACTCATCAACACCTATTTTTGCAGCAACAGCTTTTGCTGTACGCTCACTGTCACCTGTCATCATTACAGCTTTCTTTATTCCCGCTTCTTTAAGCTTCTTTATAATATCTGCTGCTTCTTCTCTTATAGGATCCTCTATACAGATTACTGCCGCAAGTTCATTTTCGATTGCCATATACAATCTTGAATATTCATCCGGCAGGCCATCAAATAATTCCTTCTTATCATCAGGTATAATGCATTTTTCATCTTCAAATACAAAATGATAACTTCCGATTATTACTTTTCTGCCTTCTATCTGTGATGAAATACCATGTGCAACTATGTATTCTACTTTTGAATGCATTTCCTCATGTACAAGATTCTTATTCCTGGCAGCTCCCACAACAGCCTTAGCCATTGAATGAGGAAAATGTTCTTCAAGACATGCTGCAATTCTTAAAAGCTCATCTTCTCCAAGTCCATTAAATGAAACAACCTGTTTAACTGTAGGTTCTGCCTTAGTAAGTGTGCCGGTCTTATCAAATACTATTGTATCTGCCTCAGCAATGGCTTCCATATACTTTCCGCCTTTTACAGTTGCACTATATGTTCCTGCCTCATTAATAGCACTTAACACTGACAAAGGCATTGAAAGCTTTAATGCACATGAATAATCAACCATGAGTATTGATAACGCCTTTGTCACATTTCTTGTAAATAAATATGTGAGTGCAGTTCCTGCAAGTGAATAAGGTACGAGCTGATCTGCAAGATGTGATGCTTTGCTCTCAACTGATGATTTGAGCTTTTCTGATTCTTCTATCATATGAACAATATTCTCATACTTGCTTCCACCATTAGTAGAACGCACTGAAATTGTAATCTCGCCCTCTTCAATTACTGTTCCGGCATATACAATCGCAGATTCACATTTTCTTACTGGCATTGATTCACCTGTCATTGAAGCCTGATTTACCATTGCTTCCCCGGAAACTACTTCGCCATCAAAAGGAATTACATTGCCGACTCTTATTCTTACATTATCACCTGCCTCAATTTCATCTGATGGAACAAGTATTTCCTGTCCGTCTTTTACAAGCCATACCTTTCCTATATTAAGGGACATGCTTCTGGCAAGGTCGTCTACAGATTTCTTATGTGTCCACTCTTCAAGAATTTCACCTATGCCAAGCAGAAACATTATTGAGCCTGCTGTTGCTGTATCATTTCTTAAAATAGAAACTCCAATTGCTGTCGCATCAAGAACCGGAACCTCAATCTTTCCTTTTGCGAGAGTTCTTATCCCCTCCCAGATATACTTGAACGACCTTACTATTGTAATGCCTGTCCTTATAGGAAGTGGTACGAAAAGCTTATTGCCAACTCTCAAAACAACCCTGTTGATAAGCTTTTCCTTGTAATAATTATTAAGTTCCCTGCCTGAATTATCAAGATATGTCTGTGGAACATCCACATTTTTATAATTAAACTGCTGTAACAGTTTAATCACATGTGACCTGCTGCCGCTGTAACAGATAACTACATCATTAACTCTTTCATTAACTTTAACTTTTGTGACACATTTCTGTCCATCAAAGTAATATTGCAGAATGTCTGCCTCACGGCAAGTCATCTCATTCTGCTTTACCCTGACACGCATTCTTCCTCTAATCTCATCTTTAATAACAAATTTCATAAGATTGTGCCTCTGTATATTTCTAAATTATGTAATAATATTTATACAATAATTATTGTTCACTGCATCCACAGCCACATTCAGGTTCTTCTGACTTAGCTTCCTCTAACTCTACATCCTCTGTAACAGATTCATCCTCGTACTCAGCTTCAGCTGCCTTACGGTCATCATTAATCTGAACTGCTCCTGCATAAATGTCCTCGCAATTATCCTGTACATTTGCTGCAATCTTCATAATACAATCTTTCATTCTAAGGACAGCTGCTGTGCATCCTGTATATACTTTCTTGGCATCTTTACTTGAAAGAAGTTTGATTCCTGCTGTTCCAAATAAAACGCCTGCCGCAAAAAGTCCTGTTTTCTTTCCGTCAAATTTTACTGCCATAATTATTTCCTCCTTGTGTTTACGGGTTAATTAATTTCCTGTTTTTCCCATATTTTTAACGAAATATATATCGTTCAATTTAGTTTACACCTGAAAAAAATCAGCCGCAACAAAAATATCCTTATTGATATTTATTTATCAATAAGGATTATTTCATCAATTTTTATTATATATAATCATTTTTTTATATAGAAAATCATATTATGTTTAAACAACATATTTTAGTTATAATTCCACAATCTATGCATGGAGGTAAACATGAAAAAATCTATATTTCAATCAATTATCCTGCTCGCACTTATAATGGTGCTTGCCTGCTTATTCTATCTTACCCCCGATAAAAAAAGCAAAAATTCCCATCCCGTATCATCAGGAAGTGTCTCTTACATAAAACCCGGAAGCGGAATAGGCGGTGGCGACATTAACGGAAATGCTGTCGCCGGCAAAAAATCACTTCCTATTTATTGTGTAAAACATGATGACAGTGAAAAATGCATTTCTATATCATTTGACGCTGCCTGGGGTGCCGACGACACAATAGAAATTCTTAACACTCTCGATAAATATAATGTAAAAGCAACATTTTTCATGACCGGCGGCTGGGTTGACTCTTATCCAGACATGGTAAAAGAAATCTGCTCACGAGGCCATGACCTCGGAAACCACAGCCATAATCACAAACAGATGAGCAAGCTTTCCGCCTCTGAACAAAAAGACGAAATAATGTATGTAACAGACAAAGTCAAAGAACTTACAGGATATGATGTATTTCTTTTCCGTCCTCCATACGGTGACTATAATTCAACGTTGATTAACACTGTATATGGATGTAACCATTACCCTATACAATGGAACGTTGACAGCCTTGATTGGCGTGATTATGGAGTTGAAAACATAATAAAAACCGTCACCAATCACAAAGCTCTCGGTAACGGTTCCATAATTCTTATGCATAACGGTGCAAAATATACTGCCAAAGCTCTCGGCACCGTAATTGAAACCCTCCAGTCACAAGGATACACCTTTATTCCAATATCAGAAATGATAATACGTGATAATTTTCACATGGATGGAACCGGAAGACAGATTGCAGATTAACCACGCTTTTTCATCCCTGCATTCACAGCTGCCATAACAAGCATGCCAACTGCATTAAATGCAAGCACAAGTATTGCTGCTGTCATTCCTATTCCGTCTGCAAGAAAACCAACTATCTGCGGCGTAACTATTCCACCAAGTGCTGCTATGGCAAGAAAAAGTGACATTCCTGCCGTAGAACCTTTGATAATACTGCCGACACTTGATACTGTTGTCGGATATATTCCGGCAAAGAAAAATCCAAGTCCCGCAATTGCCACAGTTATGACCGGAAGGCTGTGCGTCGCTGTAAGCAAAAAGAAAAATATTGTTGTAGCAACGCAATATGCCAGAATAAGTTTATTTTTATCAACTTTTGATGATAATTTTGCTGTGAGCAGTCTTCCAAGCATTACCATAACCCATGTAACTGATACAAGATTGGTAGCATATGCACTGCTCATTATGTTCATACTCTTAAAATATGTTACAAACCAGCCATTTACACAGTTTTCAAGCCCAAGATATAAGAAAAGCAGTAATCCACAGACATAAAATACAGGACTTTTGTAAAATGGCTGTGCCATGCTGCCCTCATTCTTACCCTTCTTAGACTCAACAGGCCAGTTGTAATCTATTTCCATCCATACATATAAGATAACAGACAGTGCTGAACCGGCAATTATAGTATAAGCCGGTGCACGCCATCCAAATCCGTTTCCTATATAAAGCGATGTTATAAATGGTGCAAGAAATGCTCCCGCTGCAAATGTCATATGTAAAAGGTTAAGTGCCGTCGGCTTGCCGTTTGAATTATCATTGACAACAGCATTATTGATAATGCTGACAGAACCTCGTCCGATTCCGACAAGAACAAACGCTGCATATATTACCGGCACCGGTGGAAGAAGTGTTATAACAAAAAGCATTACCGGTATTAATGCAGAAAATATTATTATAGTTGCTTTTCTTCCTATCTTTGATGCCATCGGCGGATTCACAAAGCTTGCAATAAGATTACCTATTGCAAATGCAGATAAAAATCCACCGGCAACACTGTAATTAATTCCTGCTTCTTCTATAATATAAGGAAGAATTGCACCAACTAAAAGTACCATCGCACCATTTACAAAAAATGAAAAATAGCACGGAAAAAACAATCTGAATTTTGATTTCATTTTTACCTCCAAAAATATGCATACAAAATGGCACGAAGCTAACGATTAACTTCGTGCCATTTATGCGGATGACAGGAATTGAACCTGCACGTCTGTTGACAATAGAACCTAAATCTATCGCGTCTGCCAGTTCCGCCACATCCGCAAGCGATATATATATTATCACAAACAGATTTAAACTGTCAAGTTCATCCATTCAATCACTTTATTTGTACGCATTTCCCATTTATGATTTTCTGCACATATCTTATATGCATTTTCTGCAATATGTTCCAATTCGTCGTGATTCGTCAGCAGTCTTTTAATTTTATCAGCCGCGGCATCAATATTTTCAAGATTATAAAAAATAATATTCTCTCCATCAATAAAATTATCTTTCAGATATCCGCTTGTATCCGTAACACAGACGGCACCGTTTAACATTGAATTAAACACTCTGTCGTGTGCTCCCTGTTTAAACCACGGCATTACATTTACTGATATTTTTGAGCGGCTTATCATATCAAGACATTCCTGTGACGAAACATTTCCGGCAGTAATAATATTTTCCGGGTGACGACATTCAAGCATATCCCAGCCGGCACCAAATGTATGAACCTTTATTCCACTGTCCGCAAGCCTTGCAATCACTTCTGCCCTGAAATAAAATCTTACAGACAAATCAACAAACATCAGGTTAGGCATTATCTGTTTTAACTCATCGTCCGTAAATTGAATACCCTGATTCTTTAGTTCTTCTTCGGCTGCATCTTCAACAATCATTTCAGGGTTTTCTATAAGCTTTCTTACAAGTCCTCTGTAGAATTCCTGATAATCACTGTCAAGATGTGCTATAAACCTGTCAAAAGAATTTACAGGTGTATAATTTCCCGTAAATATAACATCAATGTCACGCTTATCTACTGGCAGAAATTTATCTGAAAGAATATCTCTTTTTTCATTAAGTTCAGTTCCGCCAAGCACAAGAAATCCGTCATCAGGTGCAAGCTGCACATCAGGAAAAAACCTTTTCATATATCTTATATGGTTCTTGTCAATGCTTATCTGCATATAATTTTCCGGACGCAGCGGCAGATATTTATGATAATACAGCGGATGGTCAACAACCATGTTATAAACGGGAATTTTCGTTTCATTCCAGAAGCTTCCGCCTTCAAATGATTCGTCATAAAGCCCGTCTTCGCCTGCAATACCATTAAAATTAAATGTGAACGCCATGAATTTTTTTGATTTATCAGCCTTATAAAAATCACAGAGCTGTTTTGCTGACAATCCGCTTAATACAAGGTCAAACCAATATATTTCATATCCGTGTTTTTGAAATGTTTTTGACATCTCAATACTGAAATATTCCTGTGTCTCTACTCCGCCCTTAAATAAAATGACGACTTTATCCATTTTAACAGTTCCTTATTGCCTCAAATATATTATCGAGTGCGGAAACGTCAAGATCTTCTGCAAATCCGCCATCCACTTTTGATGCTGCCTCAGGATTTATCGGAAGCTTAGCAACCGCCTTAATATCATGTTGTGCAGCAATCTCATCAATATGGCTCTTTCCAAAGATTTCATGTTTCTTACCGCAGTCAGGACATTCAAAGTAAGACATATTTTCAACAATTCCAAGTACAGGAATATCCATCATATTTGCCATATTAACCGCCTTTTCCACTATCATTGAAACAAGCTCCTGCGGAGATGTAACAACAACAATTCCTGCAACAGTAAGTGACTGGAATACCGTAAGCGGAACATCACCTGTTCCCGGCGGACAGTCAACAAACATACAGTCAATATCTCCCCATTTTACATTTTCCCAGAATTCCTTTACTGCACTGGCTATTACTGGTCCTCTCCATATAACAGGATCTGTCTCGTTATCCATTAAAAGATTCATAGACATTACCTTGATTCCGCCCTTCGTAACTTCAGGATAAATAACTGTTCCTTCTTCATCACACTTTGCCTTCTCTTTAAGTCCGAATGACTTAGGAATTGATGGACCTGTTATATCGGCATCCATGATAGCAGTTTTCAGACCGTTTTTTGCCGAATTAACAGCAAGAAGCGATGTTACCATAGATTTGCCGACACCGCCTTTTCCGCTAACAACCGCAATTACTTTCTTTACTCCCGCATAGTTATCTTTATTTTTTTGCTCCTCTACTCTTTCGGCACAGTTAGAGCCGCAGCTTGAACAATCATGTGTACATTCTTCACTCATTATATATACTCCTTTTCCCTTCTCCCAAATGTTGGATGTTTCTCCCAATTATAATATATTTTGGGAGAAAATCAAACTAATCGGGAGAAAAATAATTTACATAAAAATAATTTATTATATTATTCTAACCACTTGTACCGTTTTAATTAACGGTATCAACCATAAAAAGCTGCACCTTAACGGTTTTTACCCGTCAAAGTACAGCTCTTTTCATTACACAGATTATTTCTATGGCATATTTAATCAAATCTGTATACTTTTTACATTTAACTTACATCGATAAAATCATTTTTTACCTGCAAATACAGGTGTTGAAAGGTATCTATCTCCTGAATCAGGAAGCAAAACTACAATTGTCTTTCCTTTGTTTTCAGGTCTTTTTGCAAGAATGTCAGCAGCCTTTAATGCAGCTCCCGAACTTATACCTACAAGTATACCCTCTGAAAATGCAATGTTTCTCATTTCTTCAAAGGCATCATTATCTTCAATTTTTATAATCTCATCATATACCGATGTATCAAGAGTTTTGGGAATGAATCCGGCTCCGATTCCCTGAATTTTATGAGGACCGGCTTTGCCTTCTGAAAGTACAGGGCTTGTAGCTGGCTCTACGGCTACAATTTTTACATCAGGCTTCACACTCTTTAAATATTCACCTACACCTGATATTGTTCCGCCGGTACCTACTCCGGCAACAAATATATCAACCTTGCCTTCTGTCTGTTTCCAGATTTCAGGACCTGTTGTCTTGATATGTGCCTTTGGATTTGCCATGTTATCAAACTGTGCAAGAATAACTGAACCCGGAATCTGCTCATGAAGTTCCTCAGCTTTTTCAATTGCACCCTTCATGCCCTTAAATCCATCAGTAAGTACAATTTCAGCACCGTATGCTTTTAAAATATTGCGTCTTTCTATTGTCATAGTCTCAGGAAGAGTAAGTATAGCCTTATATCCTTTTATAGCCGCAACTGATGCAATTCCAATACCTGTATTTCCTGAAGTCGGCTCTATAATTGTAGCTCCCGGCTTTAAAAGCCCTTTTTCCTCGGCATCTTCAATCATTGATAAAGCCACTCTGTCTTTTACAGAACCTGTAGGATTAAAATATTCAAGTTTTGCTATTACATTTACATCACTGATTCCAGACTTCTTCATATATCTGTGAAGAAATAAAAGTGGTGTATTTCCTATTAAATCCGTTGCACTATGATACATATTCTCCATTTTCTTACTCTTTCTCCATTTCTTAAATGTTTCTGAGATATTCCATAACTGAATATATCGCATTGGCACCATCTGCCGCAGCAGTTACAACCTGTCTTAACTGCTTTGTGCGGACATCACCGGCTGCAAACAGGCCATTTACTGTCGTCTTTGTATCTTCCGATGCCTTTACATAATTGCTCTCATCGAGCACGCCGAACTCTTTTAACAGTTCTGTCTGGGGAATCATTCCGACTGCTGCAAAAAGTCCGCTTATATTAAGCTTTGTTTTATTGTCAAGAATTATACCGTCAATTTTTTTATCTCCGGTGATTTCCTCAACTCTGACATTCACTATAATTTCTACATTTTCTTTTTGTTTTAACTTCTCAAGTGTCGAAGCAGAACCTCTGAAAAATTCACGTCTGTGGACAAGGTATACCTTTTCACATATGTCAGAAAGATACATTGCATCATCAAGTGCAGTATCACCGCCGCCGATTACTGCAACTCTCTTTCCTTTATAGAAAGCACCATCACATACAGCACAAAATGACAATCCCCTGCCATAATATTTTTCTTCACCCGGTACACCAAGTGGTCTGTTTTTACAGCCTGTGGCATATATAACCGCTTTACTTTCAAGCGTTATATCTTCATCACAGCCTATTATCCATATCCCGTCTTTTTGCCCTAAAGACAAAACCTGTGCTTCCGTGAATTCGACGCCGAGACTTTCTGCATGCTCACGGAACTTTTCACCGAGGCTGTAACCGTCGATTCCCGGAATTCCCGGATAATTGTCAACTCTGCTGCTCTCTGCTATCTGACCTGTTCCAAGATATTCTTTTTCCACAACTGCAACATTAAGATTAGCTCTTTTGGCATAGATTGCTGCGGTAATACCCGCAGGACCGCTTCCTATAATAACAACATCTAACATATAACTAATTCTTCCTTTGTCGATACATCGCCCTCAATGTGAAATGAATTAAGCACCGGCTTTTCCGGCTCCATTAATGAAAGAATCATATAACTTGCCTTGCTGTCATATGCAAGACGTTTATCTTCTTCTGAAGGTCTTGAAGGTGATTCCGGATGTGAATGCCAGTTGCCAAGCGGAACAAGACCATTTGCCCTCATATCCTTGACTGCTGCAAGCTGCTCTTTCGGGTCGAGTGAAAAATGCTCATTTGAATGGTCAATATTTGTAAGAATATATACTTTTTTTATTTCTTTATCATCGCCATTCTTAACGCCTGCAATAAGTCCGCATGCCTCTTCCGGAACGCATGACTTTGCATGTTCTAAGATAAGCTCATAATCTTTTTTTATCATCGAAATCATAATCTGCTCCTTTATTGAACATTATTTTTTCAATAGTTCATTGCACTTTATTTATCAGTACATTCTACCTGTTCGTAGTCGATAAGTTCTGTTATTGTAGGATGACTTCCGCATACTGCACAACCATCTGTATTTGATGGAAGTTTAATCTTGTGGAATTCCTGATTAATTGCATCGTATGTGAGAAGGTAACCTGTAAGAAGCTTGCCTACACCTGTTATGTATTTGATAGCTTCCATAGCCTGAAGACTTCCGATTACGCCTCCCATGGCACCGATTACACCAGCCTGCTTACATGTAGGAACTGCATCCTTTGGTGGTGGATTCTTGAATACACATCTGTAGCATGGTCCTTCTCCCGGAACATAAGTCATGAGCTGACCCTTGAATCTGATAATTCCGGCATGTGAAAATGGCTTCTTAGCCATAACACAGGCATCATTAATAAGGAATTTTGCAGGGAAATTATCTGTTCCGTCAATTATGAAATCATAATCCTTGATTATGTCCATGATATTTTCACTTGTAAGGAATTCTCTGTATGTATTAACTGTAACATCAGGATTCATGGCATTGATTGTCTCTTTTGCAGACTTAACCTTTGCCTTGCCGATATCAGCTGTCTGATGAATAATCTGTCTCTGAAGATTGCTTAAATCTACATCATCGGCATCAACAATTCCTATTGTACCTACACCTGCTGCTGCAAGATACATTGCTGCCGGTGCTCCGAGTCCGCCGGCACCTACGATAAGTACCTTCGCATTAAGAAGCTTTTTCTGGCCTTTGGCACCTACTTCTTTTAAAATGATATGTCTTGAATAACGTTCAATCTGTTCATCAGTCAATGCCATAGCTTCCACCTCCCATGAAGTAAAGGAATTCTACATTATCGCCATCCTTTAATACTGTGCTGTCCTTTGCTGCACTTTCAACAAATTCTTCATTAATTGAAACTGTTACATACTCCGGTGTCTCAACATTTTCCATTTCGATAAGTTCCGGTAATGTAAGTCCGTCTTTTACTTCTTTTTCTGCTCCTGATACTGTAATCTTCATATTTTCCTCATTTCCGCCTGCCGGCTTTTTATTTTATTTATTTGAGATTTTCCTCAATCCATTCTACAAGCTGTGGTTTTCTTACAGCTCCGCTCTGTCTTGCCTTCTCGCTTCCTTTGTCAAACAAAAGTAGTGTTGGCACAGACTGTACATCGTAACTTTCTGCAAGCTCTGTATCAAAATTAATATTAACCTTGTATACTGCAAGTTTTCCTTCCATATCATCTTCTACATCACCGATAACAGGTGTCATCTTTTTGCATGGAACACAGCTGTCTGAATAAAAATCAACCAGAACGGGAATATCGCTTTTTAATACCTTGCCTTCAAATTCATCCTTATTAACTCTTGCTGCCATATATACCTCAATTCCTACGTGATTCCGTATTTATTCTTCTACCTTTTTAACAATAAGGTTATATGTACCGTCTTCATTATTAACAAGTTTAAGTATCTGATGTCCTTCTTCTTTAATGCTTCTTGGTACATTCTGGACAGGTTCTCCGTCGTTCATTCTTATCGCAATAACTTCGCCGTCGTCAAGCTCATCAATAGCAACTTTTGCCTTTACAAATGTAAGTGGGCAAACTTTATCAGTTATATCAACTGTATCATCAATCTTAATTCCTTCAATTTCCATTCTCAACCTCATTCCTGGCCCTTATAAGCCGCCTGTATTTCTTTTCTGAATTCATCTTCCCCAACTCTCTGAAGAAGAAGTCTGAATCTCTCGCCCGGATTAGCATTCTTTTCAAAAAAGCCAATCGCTGCATCTGTTACTCTGAATAATGTATCTTCATCTGTTATAAGAGGAAGAATTGTCTCGCCCTTGTAAATATGATTGCCGAAAAGACCTCCGAATGAAACAATATATCCACTCTTGCCTTCCCATGCATCTGTCGGACAGGATTTTACGCATCTGCCACAGTTATTACACTTTGAATAATCAACAGTAACCTCTGTGCCTGTGCACTTGATTGCACCTGTACGGCATGCCTTTTCACATACACCGCAGTTGATACATTTATCCTTTACCCATGTAACTTCCATGCCGCCTTTGATACCTATATCATTTTCCTCTGCTTTAAGGCAGTTATTCTGACATCCTGTAACACCAAATTTGAATTTATGCGGAAGTTCTCTTCCAAAATAATGTTCGTCAAGCTTCTTTGCAAGTGAATATGTATCTATACATCCGCTAGGACAAATCTCAGAACCCTGACAGGCTGTAACTGTACGAACTCTTGGTCCGCACACACCCGGATTAACTCCGCCTTTTGCAAGCTCTGCCCTTACTGTCTCGACATCTTCAAAATTAATGAATGGAATTTCAACTCCCTGTCTTGATGTCATATGAACATAACCTTTTCCATATTTCTCAGCAACCTCAGCAACTGCCTTGATATTTTCTGCTGTAAGATTACCACCTACAACCTGAATTCTTAATGAAAAATAACCTTTCTGCTTCTGTCTCATGAAGCCGCCTTTTTTTAATGATGCATAATCAATATTTGCCATTATTATTTTCTCCTTTTAGCTTATTAGTAAACATCCTTAACAGACTCTATAGCTTGTTTGAAATCATCTATTAAATCTTCAATGTCTTCAATTCCGACGCTTATTCTTATCAAATCGTCAAATACACCGGCTGTTTCTTTTTCTTCCTGTGTACTATGGACATTAAGTGTTGATTCAGGGTGAATAACAAGTGTTTTTGTATCACCTATATTTGATACTATAAGTGGAAGCTTTAATGCATCAATTATTCCGAATGCTCTCTTCTTGTTTCCTGTTCTTATTGTTATTATTCCACCGAATTTATCGCCAAACTGCTCTGTTGCTATATTATGCCATTTGCTGCCTGCAAGTCCCGGATAATTCACTTCAATATCACTATATTCCGTAGCAAAAAATTGTGCAAGTGTTTTAGCATTATCACAGACACGCTCCATTCTAAGTCCGAGTGTTTCCATTCCTATGCTGTTATAAAAAGCATTCTGTGGCGAGAGACAGGCTCCCGTATTTCTGAACAAACCATTTCTTAACTTCGCTGTATAAGCAAATGGTCCAAATTTCTTAAAATCTTTCATGCCCGGATACTTTTCTGTATCCCACTTAAATTTACCGCCATCGGTTATAACTCCCGAAATTGCACTGCTGTTCGCATTGATATACTTTGATGTAGAATTGACAACTATGTCTGCACCAAGGCTTAACGGCTTTACAAGATAAGCTGTCGCAACTGTATTATCCATAATGAGCGGAATATCAAAGCTGTGTGCAAGTTCTGCGAGTTTCTTTATATCGGTAACATCAAGTCTCGGATTGCCTATTGTCTCCGCAAAATAAAGTCTTGTATGTTCATTAGTTGCAGCCCTGAATTCCTCAAGATTGTTATTCTCAACATATCTTGTCTTAATTCCGAAGCTTTCCAGATCCCTGAATAAATCAATGCTGCCGCCGTAAAGACTTGCACTTGATACAATCTCATCACCGGCACAGAGTATATTGCAGAAAGCGTTATACAATGCAGCCATTCCTGAGGCACAAGCAACACTTGCAGTGCCTCCCTCAAGTGCAGTCATTCGTTTTTCAAAAGCATCAATAGTCGGATTGCTTATTCTTGTATAAGAAAATCCCGGTGCTCTGTTATTAAATATTTTTTCTAATTTCTCAGCCGATTCATGCTCAAATGCACTTGACTGGTAAACAGGTGTAAGAGTTGCACCCGTGGCTTTATCGCCTCTAAAATCTCCATGTAATAACGCTGTGTTAAATTTCATATGTGACCTCTTTTTATATTAATCCTATCAACTTAATATGATATTATCATACACTTATTTTGGCAAATGTCAACCATAAATTCATATAAATCTTATTAATTTAGTATGATATTGTTTTTTTTCAGTGTTTCTGCTACAATAACGACATTGGACACCTGCCAGTCCACTCATAAATTTTACGTATTAAGGGATAATTTTATATGACTAAAAAGAAAAAGATAAGTATATTTATTTTACTTGCAGTAATACTTGTTTTTATGATGTTTTTAAGTATTCTGTCGGGAAGTGTATATATAAAACCACACGATGTTTTTAATGTATTAACAGGAAACGATTCTTCCTCAGTAAATGCACTTCTTATATTTAATATCAGGCTGCCGCGTATGATTGCCGGTGTTTTCGCAGGAATGGGACTAGCCTGTGCGGGCGTGATTCTACAAAGTGTTATGAATAATTCGCTTGCAAGCCCGAATACAATCGGCGTCAATTCGGGTGCAGGATTTGCCGTAATGCTCGCACTCTTTATTTATAACGGAAGCTCATCACACTCCGCTGTTTTTGCATTTGCGGGAGCTTTAATTACGACATTTCTTGTATTTGGAATCGCATATCTTGGCGACAATTCAAGAACAACAATAATTCTTGCCGGAATAACTATTTCTTCTTTGTTGAGTGCCGGAATCAACACAATAAAATTAATAGACAGCGACATAACAATCAATATAACAACTTTTATGATAGGAACACTCAACGGAATCACTTCAAAGGCAATCATTATTCCGTGTATCGGAATTGCCGCCGCTGTTCTTGTTTCAATATGTTTTTCACGCCACTTAAACATACTTAATCTCGGCGATGACATAGCACGTTCACTCGGATTAAATATCGGTGTGACACGCCTTATTCTTATGACTCTTTCAAGCATTATGGCTGGCTGTGTTGTAAGCTATGCCGGACTTTTAAGCTTTGTTGGTCTTATCGTGCCTCATATTGGAAGAAAACTTTTCGGAAACGACGCACGCATATTGCTGCCGTGTTCTGCACTTCTCGGTGCGATATTCGTAATCTCATGCGACCTGCTCGGCAAAATAATCGCAGCTCCGTATGAACTCCCGGCAGGCATTATCATGTCATTTGTCGGCGGACCGTTTTTCTTATATCTTTTACTTAAAAAGAAAGGAGGACGAAGAGTTAATGCTTAGTTTTAAAAATGTAAATGTATCTTATCACAGCGATACAATATTAAAAAACATTTCACTTGATGTACCATCAGGCCGTATAACAACTATCATAGGTCCTAACGGCTGTGGAAAAACAACACTGATATCAAGCCTTAATAAAACCGCTGATTTGACAGACGGTTCAATCGTACTTGAAGGCACCGACCTTTCAAAAATAAGTTCAAAAGAACGTGCAAAACTGATTGCATTTCTTCCACAGATACGCCAGGTAATCCCTGCAATTCCTGTAAAAGTGCTTGTAGAACACGGAAGGTTTCCACATCTTGGATTTTCACGCCGCAAGACAAAAGAAGACACAGACATTGTAAATAAAGCGATGGATTTTACAGGTGTCACAAAATATTCCGATATGTATGTAAACACTCTTTCAGGCGGTGTAAGACAGCGTGTGTTTTTTGCCATGATACTCGCACAGGACTGCAATACAATTATTCTTGATGAACCTACAACCTACCTTGACATTGAAGGCCAGCGTAACTTTTACAACATGATTCTGTCTTTAAAAAAACGGGGAAAGACTGTGCTTCTGGTTTTGCACGATATATCAAAAGCACTTGAAATATCAGATAAAATCGTAGTTATGAACAATTCAGAAATCGTCTTTGACGGCACACCCGCAGACTGCATCGAAAGCCATATTATCGAAGACGTTTTTTCGGCATCATGCCGCCGTCTTAAAGATGAAAAAGGTGAATATTTCCTGTTTGAATAATCCCTTACGGGCACTGACTCTGTTTTTCTTCCCTCATAAAATTATCGGGGCTGCCACACCGGATTGGTGTGGCAGCCCCGCATTTGCCTTAATTCCAGATTTCGTCCTTAAATACAATCTTTCTGTATGTCTCGAATGTAATCCATTTATTAAAGAATCCACTGCTTATATTACCATTCTGTGCATTAAGCTCAGAAAGAAAAGCTTTCAAATCTTTCTCATCCGCAATCTTAACAGCAAAACCGCGTCCGTTGATTACAGGAACATCTGAATATCCATACTCGTCAAGGCTTCCGATTCCGACAACCATACGGTCGCGAACCTTAACTGCAACTTTATCACGAAGAACCACAATATCAAAATCATCAGGATAACTATAGCTTTCACCATTTACAGGAATCTCGTCACCGACTGTATATGTCTTTCCTGAAGGTCTTACCTTGTTAATTGTCATACTGTCGAGATTATAATAGAACTCCTCAAAAATATCACCGTTTGCCTTATATGAACCATATACAAACGCAGCCTTTAAATCCTTGCTGTCATCAACCTTTGATGTCTCTACAACACCGCACGCAGATGTCATGTTTGTAATTCTGTCGATAAGAATAAGCTCGCCGAGTGTCTTATGTTTCTTGAACTCATCAATAACAATTTCTTCCTGAAGTGCAATATCACATACGGCAATCTCATTTTTCTTCAATACATTAGCAGCAATATACTCACCTGTATTAACATCAATCTTATACTGTATATTTTTAAGGATGGCTGGCATCTGCTTTGTTCCGAGTTTTACAATATAATCAGTTCCCGGCGTAAGCTCGTTATCGTCCATCCACAGAATTGTTGCAGTAAATGACTTGCTTATAGGAAGATTGTTTCCTGCCGCAAGAACACAGCCTCTTGAAACATCAACTTCCTTATCAAGCTGGATTGTAACAGGCTGACCCATAAATGCACTCTGTGAATCCTTGTCACCGACAAGAATACTCTTAACATGTGCATGTTCTTTGCTTGGAAGTGTTACAATGTCATCACCGACTTTGATTTCACCTGATTCAATCTGACCCTGGAATCCTCTGTATGTATGGTCAGGACGGCATACACGCTGTACAGGCATATAGAAGCCCTCTTCCTGCTTCTTTTCAGTAACATCTACATTTTCAAGATATGTAAGAAGTGCTTCACCCTTATACCAAGGAATATTGTCTGATTTCTTAGTTACATTATCGCCCTCTGTAGCTGATACAGGAATAATGTATACACTCTCAAGCGAAAGTTCTTTTGAAAGCTCATCTATCTGTGATTTAATCTCATTAAATCTGTTCTCGTCATAACCGACTAAGTCCATTTTATTTACTGCAAATACAAAATACTTAATTCCCATAAGTGCACAGATTCTTGCATGTCTTCTTGTCTGGACAAGAACACCCTGCTTTGCATCGATAAGAATTACGGCAAGGTCTGCAAATGAAGCACCGACCGCCATGTTTCTTGTATATTCCTCATGTCCCGGCGTATCGGCAACGATAAAGCTTCTGTTATCTGTTGTAAAATATCTGTATGCAACATCAATAGTAATTCCCTGTTCTCTTTCTGCCATAAGACCGTCAAGAAGAAGTGAATAATCAATATCACCGCCGCGGCTTCCGACTTTACTGTCAAGTTCAAGTGCCTTTTCCTGGTCGGCATATAAAAGTTTTGAATCATATAAAATATGACCTATAAGAGTTGATTTTCCGTCATCAACGCTTCCGCATGTAATAAATTTTAATAAACTTCTCATCCTAGAAATAACCCTCCCTTTTTCTTCTTTCCATGCTTCCTGCCGCCTCGTTATCAATAACTCGGGTTGTTCTCTCGGAAGATACGGCTGAAAGTGTCTCATCAATAATTTCATCAAGTGTCTTTGCTGTAGATTCTACACCGCCTGTAAGAGGATAGCATCCAAGTGTACGGAATCTTACGCTCTTCATCTCTACCTTCTCGTCCGGTCTTAATTTCATTCTGTCATCATCAACCATGATAATATTGCCGTCACGGTATACAACAGGTCTTACATCTGCAAAATAAAGAGGCACAATCTCAATCTTTTCTCTCTTTATATACTGCCATATATCTGCCTCTGTCCAGTTTGAAATAGGGAAAACTCTTATACTCTCGCCCTTGTGGATTTTTGAGTTATATAACTTCCACATTTCAGGACGCTGGTTCTTCGGATCCCATGCATGGTTTTCATTTCTGAATGAGAAAATTCTTTCCTTTGCTCTTGATTTTTCCTCATCTCTTCTACCACCCCCAAAAGCTGCAGTAAAACCATATTTGTTTAACGCCTGCTTTAAAGCCTGTGTCTTCATGATATCTGTATATGCAGAACCATGGTCAAAAGGGTTGATTCCCTGTTTTACGCCATCTTCATTGATATATTCAAGCATTTCTATACCAAGCTTTTTAGCCTGCTCATCCCTGAACTTAATCATTTCTTTGAATTTCCATGTTGTATTTACATGTAAAAATGGAAATGGTGGTTTTTCCGGATAAAATGCCTTCATTGCAAGATGGAGCATTACCGAACTGTCCTTTCCTATTGAGTAAAGCATTACCGGCTTTTCGCACTCAGCTGCAACTTCACGGATTATGTAAATTGCTTCTGCTTCAAGTGCATCAAGATGTGATAATTTTTCCATTACATTTTTCCTCCATTCACTTAATATTTGTTAGATTCTTTTTTATCTATAATTATTGTTTCTATGCTTCCGTCTGTTTTGTGGATATTCCAGTCAAGAAAATGGTCTCTTGACTTTACTGTCATGCTGCTTCCCATTCCTCCTATATCCGCTCCGAGATAAAGTCCTATGGCATCAAACTGACACTCCTTTATACATGAGCAGCACCCCCAGCAGTCCTTTGGATACTTAATAAATGCCTTTCCATCCTCATCTTTTTTGATAAGGCTTCCAGGACAGACCTGCGTACATTTGCCGCATTTTCTGCATTTTTCTTTATCAATTATTATGCTCATAGCTCTCACCCCTTCCCACAAGCTGTCTTGTGATTATCTTTATTTCTCCGTCAACTTTCTTTGAATTGACGTATTTGAGCCATTCATCACTCTTTTCAGGGTAATCAAGATTCTCATCAAAACTGTGCCAGCGTGTCTCTTTTCTCGCTTTAAGATGCTCTATAAGTGTAAGGCATACTGTAAGTCTTTCCTTTAACTCATATGCAAACATAAGCTCATGGCAGTCATCAGCACTGACATTTTCAGCAAGTTCCTGCAATTTCTTAATCTTTTCTTTTGCAAGTTCAAGCTGCTTTTCATTGAACTGATAATGGCTTCCGATACCTCCTGCATAAGCATCCATAACCTTCTGCATGGCATCTTCAAGCTGTTCTGTCGTGTATACACAATCTTTATTATTTAAAATTCTGTTATACTCGTTTACTTTTTCATCAAAAGCTTTATCAATGCCAGATTCATTTACAGGAGCATCTGTTTCCTCATCTAGTTCCTTACACATTGTATTAGCAGCAATCTCGCCTTCGACCATTGCACCTGTAACATATTTCTGAGGACATCCGCCTGCCACATCACCTGCCGCAAAAAGATTATGAATAGTAGTTCTTCTTTCTGTATCAACCCAGTAACCGCTTGCTGTATGTCCACCAACTACATAAGGTTCCGTTCCTTCTATCTCTACATTCTGCTCACTCGGATTCTTTCCAGACTCAATCCACTTCAATGTCTGGCTTGGTGCCATATTAAGATATGCTTTCTTTAATGACTCATCCTGTGCTTTGCTTATTCCTTCCGTTCTCAGATAACAAGGGCCTCTCCCCTCAATATTTTCCATGACAGTTCCGTATACTCTCTGTGAAGTTGTAAGACCATATTTTGTCTCGTATATCTCGCCCTTTGAATTAACCTGCTTTGCACCGACACCCTGTGCTATCGTTCCTGTCGGAGCTATCGTATCTTTACATCTGAGTGCTATAAAACGCATCTCAAATGTTGTCATCTCAGCTCCCGCATTTATTCCCATTGCGTATCCCGCTCCCGTATTAAATGGCGGATACCACATTTTGTGTCTTGAAAATCCCGGATTGTTTGGTCTGTAAAGACCTGCCGCACCGCCTGTCGCACAGAGAACTTTCTTAGCCTTTATAAGATATGCCGTTCCACTTTTTTCTCCGTTTTCTTCCGTTTCATCTATACTGAATCCGTATGCTCCGCAGATTGTATTGTTTTCAACATAAAAATCCGTGATATTTACCCTGTTAAGAATTGTGCAATTTGGAAGTGCTTTTACCGCATCTGCAAGAATCGGCTTGATATTTTCGCCGTTAATTTTTATGTTTCTGTTGCCTCTTGCGACATATTTGCCATTCTCATCCTTTAAAATGACCAGTCCAAGTTTTTCCATCTTTTCCGTGACACGGTTAAGTCCCTCAGACATTGTAAGAAGCAAATCCTCTCTTACAATTCCGTCTGCGTCTTTCTTTGCGTAATCAACATAATCTTCAGGCTTTCTGCCATCAACGATGTATGCGTTGATGGCATTTACTCCAGCTGCAAGACAGCCGCTTCTTTTTATATTGGCTTTCTCTGCGATAAGCACCGAATATCCCGATTTTTCTGCAATCGTCAACGCAGCATAACAGCCTGCTGTTCCGCCACCGATGATAAGTATGTCTGTATTAAGTGTCTCTCTTTTTTTAATCTGCATAACACATTTCTCCAATCCCTAGATATAGAATACGTCATCTTCCTGCATTTCTTTATTTTCACACAAATATGCTTTCGTATCGTCCATTACATAGATTCTGTATATTAAAAGATTAACTTTTTCGCCAATCTCAAGTGAATCTTTCTCAAGCGACCACTCGCCTGTAATTTTTATTCCATGGACATCAATCGTAACGTCAAGCCTGTTGCCACGGAAAACAACGTCCTCGACAATTCCTGTCTCTGCCGCACTCATGTATCTGTCGAGTTTTCCAAACTTTGAAATTTTGACAAATTCAGGTCTTATAACCGCCTTGTCTGCTCCCTCTATCTTGTCAAAGCCGTTCAATGTATCATAATTATGTACTTCTGACGGCCTTCCGATAAATTGTGCAACAAATGGTGTATCAGGTGATTTGTAAATCTGTGACGGCGTTCCCATCTGCTCAATTTTACCGTGGTTCGTAATGATAATCTCATCGGCAACCTCAACGGCTTCGTCCTGGTCGTGCGTTACAAATATACTCGTAATTCCAAGCTGTGTAACCATACTTCTAAGCCACAGTCTCAATTCAGAACGAACCTTTGCATCAATGGCGGCAAATGGTTCATCAAGCAGAAGCACCTGCGGATTCGGAGCTAATGCTCTTGCGAAAGCAACTCTTTGTCTCTGTCCGCCTGAAAGCTGGTTCGGATACCTTTTTTCCATTCCCGAAAGCCCTGTTATCTCAAGAAGTTTCATAACACGTTCTTTTATTTCGGCTTTCGGAACCTTCTGTAATTCAAGTCCAAATGCCACATTATCGTATACCGTCATATATCTGAATAATGCGTAACTTTGAAATACAAAGCCGATTCCTCTCTTTGATGCAGGAATATCATTAACACGTTTTCCGTCTATAAAAATATCTCCCGCATTAGGAGTCTCAAGCCCTGCAATCATTCTAAGAAGCGTTGTCTTTCCGCTTCCCGATGGTCCGAGAAGTGCGACAAGCTTACCTTTTTCAATTCCGAAACTCACATTGTCAGAAGCCCTGAAATCGCCATATTGTTTATAAATATTTTTCATTTCAACATACATATTTCACACCACTCTCAAGAAGCTGCCTGCTCCTGACCTTTCTTTTTCGCCCTGTATTCAAGTATATTTCTAAGCACAAGCACAACAACCGCAATAATAACAAGTATTGAAGATGCTGCAAATGCCGCCGTAATCGAACTTTCCGTTCCAGACATATACAATGCGTCTATTTCAAGAGGAAGTGTAAATGTCTCGCCTCTCGTCTTTGATAATGCATTTACCGCACCAAACTCGCCGAGTGCTCTCGATGTACAAAGAATAATTCCATATATTAAAGCCCATTTTATCTGAGGAAACGTAATCTTAAAAAAGATTTTAAATCCGCCCGCTCCCATAAGAGCCGCCGCTTCCTCCTCGTCTTTTCCCTGTGCATTAAGCACCGGAATAATCTCTCTTGATACAAACGGAAATGTTACAAATATTGTCGCAAGCACAACTCCGGGAATTGCAAATGCGATTCTTACATTCGCTCCGAATACCGAATTAAACCATCTTATAACAGGATAAAACCAGCCGAGACGCCCGAATGTCATAAGAAACGCAAGTCCAACGATAACGGGTGATATTGAGAACGGAATATCAATAAGTGTCGCAAGCACCTGTTTTCCCTTAAATGAAAACTTTGTCGTAACCCATGCCGCACACAATCCAAAAAATGTATTGATAACAACCGCAATAACAGTTGCAAACAAAGTAACCTTCAAAGCACTGACAACATATTTTGACGATATCGATTTAAAATAAAATCCAAGTCCCTGCTTGAGCGAGCTGGATACAATACAAAACAGCGGCATCACAAGCATAAAAAATACAAATAAAACGCTTATTGTTATAAGAACATATTTAGTTATCTTTTTTCTCTTTTCAAATTTTTCCTGTTCATTCATAACTTTTCCCATCCTGTCTTTATCATCCGCCATTTTAACATTGTATAATTATATATTATTGGTTCTTTTTGCCTGCTTCATCTGGATAACATTTATCGCAAATAAAAGCAGAAATGATATTACAAGCATCACAAGTGCTATAGCTGTTGCCGACGCATAATCAATATAACTTAACTTCTGCATTATTACATACGATACAACCTGTGTATGCTCTTTGGCACTGTTACCCGAAATGTAAATAACGCTTCCATACTCACCGATTCCCCTTGCAAATGCAAGCCCAAAACCTGTAAGTATCGCAGGTCTCAATTCGGGAAGTATTACCTTAAAAAATGTCTTTGACGGCGACGCACCAAGTATGTAAGCTGCTTCCTCATACTGTCCGTCAAGTTTTTCAAGCACCGGCTGCACATTTCTTACTACAAACGGAATTCCGATAAATATAAGTGCAACTATAATTCCAAGATGTGTGTAACTTACCTTAATTCCTATTGCGGCAAGCGGTTTTCCAAGTATTCCCGTATCCGAATACATCTTTGAGAGCGTTATGCCCGCAACTGCTGTCGGAAGTGCAAAAGGAAGCTCTATAAATCCGTCAAGAATACGCTTTCCGGGAAAGTCATATTTTACAAGTGTCCATGCAAGAATTACTCCAAATATTACATTTATCACCGCCGCTATAAAAGAACAGACAATACTCGTCGTAAATGCGTAAACTACATTCTGCTTTGTAATCAGTTTTATAAATTCCGACGGTGGCAGTTTCAGCGAATATACCATAACCGATGCAAGCGGAATCAATACAATAAGTGAAAGCATCGTCACCGTAATTCCCATTGTAAGCTTAAAGCCCGGAATCACTCTGGTTTTCTTTGCTTTTTTTAATTTTACGGTTTCTTCCATACTTATTTTTCCTTTCCGCTTTTATTTCTGTGTATATATAAATATAATTTCCACACAACTTCATACCCTATATAAATACAACTTCATATCTGCATTTAGTTACACAGCTTGTCAAACAATGCACCGTCATCAAAATACTGTTTATACGCATTGTCCCAGCCGCCGAAATCATTAATTGTTGTACATTTTACATTCAGATTAAATTTATCCGAATATTCATTAAGGATTTTTTCATCACTTGGGCGATATCCGTAATCAGCCACAAGTCTCTGGGCATTTTCCGAATACAGATAAGAAAGATATTCTCCTGCTGCCTGCCCTGATTTATTAACTTTTACATTATCATCAACAACCGCCACGCTCGGCTGTGCAAGAATACTTACTGACGGCGTTACAATCTCATATTGTCCCGGATAATTGGCGACTGTCATCATTGCTTCATTTTCCCATGCAATAAGAACATCGCCTTTCTGATTCTCAACGAATGTTGTCGCTGAACCTCTCGCTCCCGAATCAAGAACTGATACATTAGCATACAATTTTTTGATAAATTCATTCTGCTTATCTGTATCCGTATATTTCTCCCTGGCATAACTTAATGCCGCAAGAAAATTCCAACATGCACCGCCGCTGCTTTTCGGGTCCGGCGTTATAACTTCAACACCGTCTTTAATCAAATCATCCCAGTCTTTTATATTTTTCTCATTTCCTTTTCTTACAAGAAAGACCATTGTTGAAGTGTATGGTGCGGAATCATTGTCATATTCCTGCTTCCAGCCGCTGTCAATAAGTCCGGTTTTTTCAATAAGCGAAATATCATGTTCAAGTGCAAGTGTGACAACATCTGCATTACAGCCTTCAACAACTGACCTTGCCTGACTCCCGGAACCGGCATGTGACTGTATTACATTCACCGGCTCACCATATTTTTCTTCATAATAGCTTTTGAAAATCTCATTATAGCTTTCATAGAATTCCCTTGTGGCATCATATGAAACATTGGTGATTGTCATTATATTCGATTTTTCACGGCCGCATCCCGCAAGCCCCGTAAAAACACATGCAGCTAACAAAACTGCCTGCATTTTATATATTTTTTTCATATGGTTTACCACCCATTCCTACAGCTTAAAATTCAAATAATGATGTCGATAAATATCTTTCTCCCGTATCTGGAAGTAGAACAACTATATTCTTTCCTGCATTTTCAAGCTTTCGTGCCTCCTTTAATGCTGCACAAAGAACTGCTCCCGAAGATATTCCAACAAGCAGGCCTTCTGACTTTGCAACCTGTCTCGTCGTCTCAAACGCCTCGTTATTTCCTATAGTTACAATCTCATCAACTATACTTGTATCCATAACCTCAGGTATGAATCCGGCTCCTATACCCTGTATCTTGTGAGGACCAGCACTACCACCGGAAAGAACCGGTGAACCCGAAGGCTCTACGGCAACTATTTTTGCATTAATTCCAGCTTCTTTAAGACCTTTTGCAGTTCCCGTTATAGTTCCGCCTGTTCCAACTGATGCAATGAATATATCAACCTTTCCGTCTGTCGCTTCTGCGATTTCCTTTGCTGTTGTAACCCTGTGAATCTCAGGATTGGAAGGATTGTCAAACTGCTGTGGAATAAATGCGTTGCCGTATTCTTCCTTTAACTGTTCAGCCTTTGCTATTGCACCTTTCATTCCGAGTCTTCCCTGTGTGAGAACAACTTCTGCTCCAAGTGCCGTTACAATCTTTCTTCTCTCTACACTCATAGTGTCAGGCATAGTAAGAATAAGCTTTAATCTCTTTGCGGCACACACACCAGCAAGTCCTATTCCTGTATTGCCGCTTGTAGGCTCTATAATAACCGTATCTTTATTAATCTTTCCCTGTTTGATTCCGTCTTCAATCATCGCATATGCAACTCTGTCTTTCACGCTGCCAAGCGGATTGAAATATTCAAGCTTTGCTATTATGTTTGCACTAACATTATTGTCCTCTTGAAAGTTACATAACTGCAACATCGGAGTACGTCCAATAAGCTCTGTTATCTGTTTTGCTATCTCTGCCATAATAACCCTCTTTTCTTTTTAAGTTCTGTAACTTTTATTATAATACACTACTATTCATATCGTTTCAATAGGATTTAAGAATTTATTTAAAATTTTTTCCAGTTCTTCATCATCCGGAATGTTTCTCCGGCTGTATGTAAGCTCTGCCATATATGAAAGAAAACGTGCCCTTAGTACATCATTGCTTATCTTTTGTTTAGCGTAAGGACGCAATTTTTCAAGGTAATCAAGTATTTCTTCTATATTGTCAGGCAGAATATTGTCAATTTCTCCTGCAAGAAGTGTTGTGATTCTTGGGCTTGCACCACTTGACGATATTCCTATTTCCAGCTTTCCGCGGCTTACAACCAACGGGAATATAAAATCACATTTATCTTTTACATCAACTACATTAATAAATATTCCTTTATCGTTACAAAGACTTGTTATATGCTCATCAAGTTCTTCATCACCTGCCGCTGCAATAACAAAACGCACACCTTCTACGTCGCTGTCCTCAAACTCTCTTTCTTCCCACTCAACACCTTTAATATTTTTAATTCTCTCATCAACTTTTTGGGCAACAACCTTTATCTTAGGTCCATAATCCAGTATTCTCTTCACCTTGTGAAGTGCAACCTTTCCGCCGCCAACAATAAGTACCGAAACATCCTTTAATTCTACATAAAACGGAAAATATGCCATAATTGTCCATCCTCCTCTAATACAAAATATCCGCAAGTTTCTGATAAGCCTCACCCCAACGCTCATTAGGCTTAAAATTGTAAAGACTCTTATCAAGCACATAATATCTGTTATTTTTTACTGCTGTGAGACTTTTCCATACAGGATTGCTCTTTAAAAGTGTGTCAACATTCTTTAATGCCGCCTCAGTATTAGTTCCCTGAATTGTCACAAAAATAAAATCGGGGTCTTCCTTTACAATAGCCTCGAGACTCAGGTCATCAAGCAAAGAACTGTCGCTGTCGGCAATATTTACACATCCCAAATCTTTTAAAATCTCGCCGCTTACAATTCCATCGCTGCCCTTCGCCTTGACATTTTTGGAAGCTGCACGAAGAAGCAATATCTTAGGATTACTTCCGTCAATCTGTTTTTTTGCATTTTCAACTTCTGTCCGCACAGAAACACCATTTTTTTCATATAAATCCTTGCGTCCCGTTATATCTGTGCATATATCAAGCATTGCTATATAGTCTTCATAATTATTAACATCAAAATATGCAACTGTAATTCCTGCATTTTCCAATGTTGCAAGCATTTCGACATCAGGCTTTGTATTGGCACTGGCAATAACAAAATCAGGCTGTGAAGCTATAAGAAGCTCTACATTCGGTTCAAGTATCGCCCCAAGCTTGACAACAGAATCGTCGAGTTCCAAATCAAGGCTGTCCCACGCATCATTAACCGAAGCCACAAGCTTTCCGCCCGCAAGAAGCCACACATCAGAAAAACTTCCGAGAAGCGAAGCCGTTCTGTCTGCCGATTTTACGGTAACACTTCTGCCCAGTGCATCTGTAAATGTAACACTGTCCTGCACATCAGCATTGGCATTATCAGAATTTTTCACTCCGCATCCTGCAAGTGCGAATATTGAAATTAATGTTGTAATAATTAGTACGTCTGCAATTAATTTTTTAACTGTCTTCTTCATATTCTACCTTTCCTACTGTATTACTATGTTTTATTTTTCATAGCGTACTATAATTTCATATAAAATGCAACAAAAATATGCTACAATTGTTTGAGGTTTATTATTGAAAATATGGAAACGGAGGATAATTATGTATTCAAATTATTTTACTGAAATAATACCCTATGCCGGATATGATATAAAACAGATTGCATGGCACGAATGTATGGCATGCGGCAACGGACACATAGGCGTTCTCACATCTGGTGCCCCAAAAAACGACAGCTTTATTTTTCAGAATACTGAATTTGTAATGCCATCAGACGAGCCAAGATGTGTTCCCGCAGAAGTAACAGAACAGCTTGACGAAGCAAGACAATCTGTAATAAATATGGATGACACATGGAATATACATAACAGAAAAAGAACCAATATGTACTGTTATCATCCGGGACACCAGTTAAGAATATCTTTAAAAAATGCCTCAGATATTACAGACTTTGTGCGTTCTACAGATTATGAAACATCTGAGCTGGTTTCATCGTATAACATGTCAGAATACAATACGTATGCAAATCATATAAAAAAACGTACCTTCGCATCATCTGTTGACGATGTAATAATCACAGAAATATCAGGTAACAGTTTCACTGTTGACATATCAATTGATGATTTTGAATCAATGCACAAATTTGGCAGACAAAAAAGCGGTGACGCACCCGAATTAAATATGAAATATACGCGGTTTGCAACTGATGGATTAATCGGCTTTTGTGCATTGTATCCGCAATACGAAGAAAGTGAATTAAAAAATGGAGGATTTGCAGGCGTAACACGCATTATCCCTTATGACGGAACAACTTCCCTATCTTTTACGGACACTGATATGCGTGCAAAATCATGCCTTGACCCCAAAAATCCCATCATAACATTTTCAGGCAAAAAACTTGTTCTTATAACATACCTTGACTGGACTTATAAACAGCCTGATAAAATAACCGAAGATTTTTTCACAATTCCACTTGTCTCACAGTGTATAAATAAAATTAATAAAACATTAATAAAATACGCTGACGCAAGTTCTTTATTTTCATATGAAGCTGCACTAAAGCCTCATATAGAAAAATACAGCAGTATTTTTAACCATGTCAGCCTGAAACTTAACAACGCCGATAAAGCTCTCAGCAACGAAGAATTATTACAAAAGCAGAAAAGAACTGATTACATACTGCCTGAACTTCTGAAACGTGTATACAACCATGGCAGATATGCAATGTATTCCTGTGCCGGACATACTGCACCTCGTCTTTCGGGGCTTTGGACAGGCGAATGGAATATGCTGTGGAGAAGTGCCTACACAATGGACGCCAATGTAAATATTCAGGTATCAGGCATGAACACATGCGGAATGTGTGATGCAGGCAAAGGTTACATCTGGTTTGTGTTAAAACAGATTCCCGACTGGGAAATCAATGCCAAAGCCGTTTACGGCATGAAAAACGCTGTCCTCACCCCCGTAAATACCGACGGTCACCGTGCAATGATGGTTGAATATGACATCAATTATCCATTTCAGTACTGGAATGCTGGAGCAAGCTGGATGATTATTCCGATTTATGAATTCATGCAAGTCTATGGCAACGTCACAATCACAACACACGATGAAAACATAATACGTATATATAATAAAAACATTTTCCGCATTAAAGAAGACATTCTTCTTCCTTTACTTGCAAAAACATTCAACTTCTGGGAACAGCTTTGTACTCCCGAATATTTTACAGATTCAAACGGAAATGCCCGCTTTGTAAAGGGAAAAACATCCTTGGAACCAGATGAAAAATATCTTATAATCCCATCGTTTTCACCCGAAAACAAACCGCTCGATTATAAAAGTGCAATAACTGCCAACGCGGCTATGGATATAGCTGCTGCCGTTGATTCTCTTAATATGTACAAAAATATACTCTCAGACATAAAGCCTAATGGTTATCAGAAGACCCTTGAAAAAATCACACATCTGATATCGTGCCTGCCTGTATATATGTTTGATAAAAGCGGTGCAATAAAAGAATGGTCCATGAACGAATACAAAGAAAATAATGCCCACCGCCACATAAGCCATCTTTATTGTGCATGGCCATCATCAGAAACACAGCACAATCACGCACTTGCATCCGCATGCCGTCAGGCAATAATTAACCGTAACCGCGAAAACACAGGAAAAGACGACACCGCATCACACGGCTGGATTCACAAAGCTCTCGTAGAAGCCCGCCTCAAAAACCCGGAAGCTGTATATAATACGCTTTTGCTGCTTTTTAAAAGCGACATATTTTACAACACATTTTTTACAGACCATAATACAGACCGCTCAAAAGGCGTATTCTGCACAGACACTCTTCTCGGAATAGTCGGCATCATAAACGAAATGCTGGTGTACTCTGACGAATGTACGGTCGAACTGCTCCCTGCATTAAACACAGGTCTTATTAACGGCGAAATATGCGGTATTCTCACAAAATGCGGCATAAAAATAAACCGCCTGTCATGGGATAATAACAAGCGGTCTGTATACATAGATATATCTGCATTACGTGATACATCATTCAATCTTATATATGATAATGAATCAATACACCTTGATATGAAATCTGGCGAACAGACATTACATAAATTCCTTCATTGATGTATACACATGGAAACCTTTATCAGTCAGATACTTTTCAACTTCAAAGCTGTCTTCTGTTCTGAATACAATAACAGGCTCCTGGTTATGGCTTACAAATGTAAAAATGCAGTCCAGATTAGTACGTGCATTTTTAAGTTCCTTTAAAAAATCAGACATATTTGTAAATCTTTCCTGGAGTCTGACTGCTATCACGAATCTTTCAAGTACAGTATATCCCTTTGAAGAAAGCACATCATTACATCTGTCAGGGTCGTCCACTATCATATGAAACACACCAAAATCCGTAGCATCATATGTTGACAGTCCATAACATTCAATATTATTTTCCTTTAAAATTTCAACAACATTAAATAAGTTACCCGGATTGTTGGAAACAAGTACCGATAATTGCTTAATCACAGATTAGCCCTCCTTTAATTTTAAATACAATTATTGTATTGTACCACCTCTGTATGACATAAGCAATGTTTTAATTATTTTATTCCTCTAAAAGCCATTTCCATGCAGGAACAACATCAATTTCCATGCCCTCACATTCAATGACAGCTTCCTCACTGTTCGTAATCAAAATACATTTTGTATCAGTAAGATAATTCTTTAATTTAACAAATGCTCCCGTTTCACGTTCTTTAGTATCAATGTTATCCAACACCTGCATACTAACCTGAATGGCAAGATTTTCAGTTGGAACATAAAAATCAATAATATCAACTATATCATCTTTGAAGTTACTGTCTGATATTATATTTTTTCTCAAATTCTTCTTCAGGTATCGGGCGTGAAAAATAATATCCCTGGAACATCCTGCAGCCCATCTGTATAAGCATTGTAAGCTGCTGGGATGTTTCAACACCCTCTGTTATAACTTCCATTCCGAGTTTCTGTGCAAGGAAAATAATACTTTCAAGAATATCCTGGCCTTTCAACTCATTCTCCGTGGCATTTAAAAATCCCATATCAATCTTTAAAATATCAGCACTTATATCTTTAAGCATATTAAGAGAAGAATATCCGCTTCCAAAATCATCAATTTCAATCTTAAAGCCATAATCCTGAAGGCGTTTTATAATTTTAATATTTCTCTCAAAATTATCCATAATAGTTGTTTCAGTTATTTCAAGCTTTAACTTTTCCGGATTAATTCCATTTCTTTCAACAATATCTACAAATGTCTCATAAACATCAACAAGATAAAAATCTTTTGTAGATATATTAACAGATATATGATACTGTTCTTTTCCCAGTTCTTTCCACTCTTTTAATTTAGCTGCCGCTTTTTCCCACATATATTTGTCAATTTTGTAGATAAGTCCTGCCTTTTCAAGCACATCAACAAATACTGCCGGAGATAACAGGCCTTTTACAGGATGTCTCCATCTCACCAATGCTTCAGCACCTCTGGCAATTCCCTTAAAATCAACCTGCGGCTGAAGATACATAACAAATTCTTCATTATTTAATGCACGCTCAAATTCACCGATAATACGTCTCTCTTCAATTGAATTTTCAAGCATTGCATTATTATAATATGCTATATAACTGTGATAATCATTTTTAATTGTATCGCCTGCAATATTAGCCTTATCGCACATTATACTGACAGGATCATCCAAATTTTCAATATCATAAACACCTATAAATACATGCATTCTGAATGCATTATTATCAAACTGTTTTTGAAATTCATTCAGTCTGCTTATAATCGCTTTTTCATTGAATTTTTCTTTTGGCATACATAGTGCAAACCTGTCATTTTCAATTCTTGCACATATTGAATCATCTTCCAGATATTTATTAAAAAATTCTCCTACTTTAACAAGAACTTCATCACCTTTTTTCAGTCCAAATAATTCATTAATAAATTTAAAATCCTTTATATTACTGCACAATATACAATACTGTATGCCACTGTTTTTATTTACGATTTCATGTACATGTCTATAAAAATATTCTTTATTATATAATCCTGTAAGGCTGTCGTGTGATGCTTTATACTTTTCAATTTCAATCGACTTTATATCTTCGGTCTTATCATTAAATATAAAATAATCACATATAAAATTATTTTTATCATCAAATATACGTTTATATATCACATCATAATTTTTACTTTCACCATCAACGACTTTCACAGCTGAATACTTAATATTATTTTCTCTTTTATCTGCAATTTCCTCAAGCCATCTGTGATATCCCGTTTCCAACTCACTATACTCATCACACAAACTAAATACTTTTTTTATATAATCATTACAATGTATACATTTTCCCCTGTTATCAAAACATATAATTCCGCTATTCATATCTTTTATAACAAGTGAAAGCGTATTTTCAATCAGTTCCTCAGGAACATAACTCAATGTAAAATAATATATCAACACTGACATCAACCCAAATGCTACAACTGAAATGTCATAAACAGAATTAGATTTAAAGAAAATAATATCTAATACAGCTGCTATAAAAAGTGATGCAAAAATAACTTCATATCTTATTCTGTAAAACTTGGAAGATTTCATTATCATAAACATGTATGAAACGAGAAGAAGAAGCACAACTGCAAAATTATATATAAAATGTATTTTTACAAAAATACTGTCTGTAAATCTTAAATGTAATTCGGCATCTGTAATAAATTCAAATGAAAACAACTGACCTGTCCATATATTGGAAAATAATAGTACAGTATCAAACATACCATATATAACCATAGCTTCTTTAATAATTCTGACTTCATCAAATAAGCCTGTATAATATTGTGTATAATACATCAATAATATAAGAAGCCAGTCATATCCTGCAAACATAAGACCACGGCAAAAAGTTACTACCTTGATATTATTGGAAAATGTAAATATCATAAATGTAATACCAAATAGTACCGCACCTGTTTCATACAAAAACACTATTCTGGCAAGATTCCCTTTTTTACTCTTTGCCTTTAACGCACATGCTCCAAGTAATATTATAAGCAATATTATAATGATTCCATAAATTATTTTCATAATATCTCCACGTTATTAAAACAATGTTTATAGTCCCATTTTTAATCCAACCGATTATACTTTATTTTATAATTTCATGTAAATAGTGCTATTGTTGTATTTTCTGTTTTTCATATAGTACATGGTACCTGTATTACAACTTATTTTGTTGTTGCAATCATGTCGGCAATAGCCCAATTTTCCTGGTATTTTACAAAATAAAATGTTGAATCAATAACATCTTTTCTAGCACCGCCGGATGTAAGTGTCATATTCTTGGTAAATGCAATATGACATGAATAACAGTTGTCGTTATATTCAATATAATTATCAACTACCACACCTGTATAAGGATTACCTGAAAGTACATGGTCACTTATAAATGTAATATCAGGACTTACCGAATAGTCTTTTGCAAGATTCCAATAATATGAATCCTCAATAAGATATTGCTGTACAGTTGCAAGACCGTGACCTGCACCGCTTAAATCATTAGTAAGGAAATTATCCCATATTTTTGCCATGTTAAGAGCCTCTTCTTTTCTGTCTGATGGCATATCAGATGAATCCCCTCCTGCACCGGCTGTAATATTGCCCTTAGAATCTACATTGACAGTGACTTCTCTTCCTGCCGCACTATAAATCTTAATTTCAGGTTTGTTTACAAATCCTGTCAGCTTATATTCTACAGATTTTGGCATATCAACATACTTAGATACATTAACAAAATCAGGATTTTCAACCATTTTGCCTGTTTTATAATTATCTGATACCTTAATTCCATTAACAGTAACTGTGTAATCCTGTGGAATCAAAACAGTATAGTCAGTAGTTTTAGCAGAAAATGCCGGCTCGATTGACTTGATTTTCCAATCAAATACTGTAAGAATCCCAAGAACAACATGCTGATTTTTCGCTTCAAGTGTCATCCTTGCAGCCAGTTTGTCATCAGCATATATATCATACTGCGGCTCTTCTGTATTATAACTCCCCTCTGACTTCTTATAGGTATATCCGGATACACCATCAAATTCCGACATATACATATTGACAAATGTATCTTTCCCTTCAAATTCACTGCTTGCAGGAAGCTCTATATTGTCCGCAAGAGTCTTATCATCAACCATTTTTTCAAAATCTTTAAGAAATCCATCCATAACTTTATCTGACTGTGAATTCTCATATTTCTTAACGCATGATCCTGTATATATATATACGCAGATTCCTATAATTAACAAAACAACAGCATATATGATAAGTCCTGTCCAATAATTTAATTTTATATTAAATTTTCCTGTTTTGTTTTTAGTATTGTCTTTCATTATTACAATTCTCCTCCCTCGTCTATTTAGGCATTACAACAAACGCTGTTGGCAGTTTCCATGACGAATTCTGATAATAAAATGTCACACTCGTCATCTCATAGCTGCCATTGTAAACCATAGTTGAAGAACTGCCGCCGTCGAGATTTGCTGCATTAACAGCACCGTATTCCTGCATGACTGAAATAAGGTCTGATGCCGTTGCTCCAAGATGTCCTGAAGCACCTCTTCCATCTGTAACCAAAAGAAGAATTGCACCGTCTGCTCTTTGTCCTATAACTGTTCTTGGATTAGCTCCACTTCCCTGACCCTTTAAAGCTCTAGCCTCATTATTAATTATAAGTGAAACAAAATGATTATTTGCATCAGAACTTTCTTCCTGGAAAGCAACCGCATCCCTGATTCCGGCTTCCGCTACATATTTTTCAAAATCTGCTGCCGACATCCCATCTATATCTTTGATTACAAGAAGATTGTCCTTATTAAGCCCGATAAGGTAAAGTCCTGTCAGCGACGAAGGACTATTATATGTAATATTTCCATCCTGTACAACTATTCCAAGTGGTGAACCCCCTCTGTTTCCTGCTGAAACATAAAGACCTCCGTTGACACCGGCAACTGCACCTGCACCGCTTACAATCTGGTCAAGTTCCTTACCATAATCTCCCCATGGATATGTAGTTCCTACTTTGACCTGTGAAGGGTCCTTTATAATAAGCATTTTACCAAAAAAAGATCTTCCTGATATCTCTACCATTCTTATGCCATTCTCATCAAACTGCTCCGCTTCCTCATTATTATCCTTTACTGACTCATCCGAAGCAGATATATTAATAAGTGATGTATCAATATCCGAATCAAGAGTTTCCATCTTATTAGCATTAATTACCTCATTAATCTGATCATCTGTACAGAACCATGATGCAAGAAACTTCATCTGACCAGATTCAAGAACTGTTGATATAAAAAGATTTCTTGCTGATGGTGCCGAATTACTGCATATCCGTTTAATCATAAAAAATAAAGTTCCGACAAGCATTATCACTGTAACAAGAATTACTAACAATACTCTGCCTATGTTTCTTGCTATTTTCTTTTTCATACTAATCTCCATTCTTTGAATTCATTCACCATTTCATTTATTAATTATTAATATATTTTTATAAGTCAGAAAATAGATAGCCTTTTTCTTCAGACTATCTATTTTTATCTTTAAATCTTCTCAGGAATTATCAGCCAATGCATATTCCAACATCACATTTTTATTTATTTTAACATAAAACATAAAAGAATAAAAGGATAATTGTCATTTAATTCCACTTGTTTATGCACGCTTATAAATAATTGGTTCATCATATCCAAAAGTTCTTTTTCCGTTAACTTCCATGCTTTCAGATACTTCCAGGCAGCTATCAGAAAACTTTTCCCAAAGCTTAAATGTCATTACCGGTGAAAACTGGCTTATGCTGCCTCCCTCCCAGATTCCATTCTTTTCATGATAAAGTGCCGGTGTAAACTTTTCAGATTTTTTCAGTTCAGCATAATCAACATTCTTCATAGAATTATATGAAAATGTATTCTTGTCTTCTCCTGCTGGAATTTCATATGAAGAAAGAACAATTCCGTCCTCAGTTTCCATAATAAGGAAAATGTGGGGTGATGCATGGCGTTTTCCATTGGTTTCATAATAACTTTCTTCAACAACAAATTTTCCATTAAAATCCACAGGAATATTTTTTATTTTATCATTACATATGGTATTGATGTGTTCTGCGTAAGGATATATTTTTCCTGTCTTCTGCATCATATCAAACTGCTCTTTGTTATCAAAATGTCCTGTCATCATTCCTATAAATTTATCAAGTTTCATCTTATTTTTGCCTCCATCTTTAAATTTTATATAATTAATATCATATATACTCAAAAATTCCTTGTATTGCATCAGATATATTAATCAATTCAGATAGAGGCATGCTATCTATTATTTTATATCCACGCACAGATAAATCCAACAACGCTATTTTTTCACACTGAACATATCCCTCAACTTCTTTTGTTGATGTCCATATGTGAAGTGGTCCTTCATTAGAATCACCAATAATAGGACAGCCTATTATTTCTCCACTTTCGTTAAAAAAATCTTTACTTACAACTAATACTGGCGGTTTTATTTTTTCTACTTTAATAATGTCACCCTGATGTGCAATCCCCATCACCATACCTCTCTTCCAACAGGTTCTCCCCAATCATATTCACCATCAAGCATTAACCTGCCATTATATTCTGCCGCTCTTTCTTCTAAAGTTTTATGTCTGAAAGTTTTTGCTAATGTAATCACTCCATCTGATACTGTAACTTCTAACATTTCGTTTAATGCTATTCCAGCACTTTTTAATATATCCTTAGATAATCTGATTCCCTGACTATTTCCCCATTCTCTTACTTGTGCCTGCATACAATCACCTCTCTTCTTTGTATATACCTAGTATATACAAATGTTGGAAATTTATCAATATATTTCAAATCAAAATCCCATCTTCTTAAGTCCCGCAACAAGCTGCACATAAAATTCCCGAACATCAAATCCTTTAATGTTCTCCCTGTTAAGATCTATCATATCACCATGCGATATGCCTCTTTTACCGCTGACAGTAAGAAACTGATAGTTCCGTCCCCATCGAAAGGATTCTTCTCCAACAAGTCCGTCATTAGGTCCATCAAAATATTTCACCAGTGGATATGTAAAATTAAGTGGAAATCTTCCCGAAGCCGGATGGTTTAGTTTAGAACCGACTGACTGATAATAAATGTCGGGATTATCCTTTATCTCATCGTTGAATTCACTGCATTTTTCTGATGTAAGGTCATATACTGCAGCAAGAAAATCAGGGTTAATATCTCCGAGTTTAGCCGCTCCCGCGTTATATGTATTGGCAACCATCTGCTGCTGTTTTTCAGGAATTTTGCCAAGAAGATAATCAGCGAACTGACAGCCCCTGTGTGGTGTATTTATCGTTGTAAGAGAAGCCACATAAGGTGCAATATCTGTAAGCGCTAACGCTGCCCTCATGTCAAGTCCTCCTTTTGAATGAGCAATTACATTTACTTTCTCACAACCTGTCTCTCTTATAATCTGATGAATCCTTTCTGCCAGCTCTTTAGCACTGTCTCGCACAGCCGCGGCACTGTTATGATTTCCATAGTAAATCACTGCACCATTAGCCTCAAGCTCTGCCGGTATTCTTCCCCAGTAATTAAGATGTTCAAAATCCCTGAAAAATACGCCATGCACCATAAGAACAGGATATTTCGTACTGCATATCCGCTGTTCTTTGCGCTGCAGATTTCTCTTAGCACGCATTTTCTCCATGCGGACTTCCTCACCAACTGTCTTTATAATAATATGAAGCATGACAAGATGTGCAACAGGTATCCATCCGCACACGATTCCAAGCACTCTCCATCTGATTCCAAGCTGCTCAGATGTCGCATACACCATTATAATTCCTATCCAGAATATTATGCTTTCCACAAGAATTCCTATCCCTGCCCGGATAAGCCAGTAAACTGGCGCTTTTACTATTCCTGTCGGACCACCAAACCATTTTTCATAACAGCCTGTAAACCCTAATATCAGATATATTGATAATATTACTGTCGTCCAGCAGAATATTTTCAGCATAATTCTGCCAAAGTTACATACTTTAATTCTCCCCATAATTAATCTCCCCTATTGTTTTTCTCAACTTTCTTGCCGCCGAACTCACCGGATGTCTACTGTCATAGACAAGACATATATTTCTCTTCGGAATATTATCCTTAAGAGATATCTTCACAATCTCTTTCTTATCAATCGATTCCTGCGCCATTGTCTCTGGTAAGAATGCAAGTCCTAATTCACATTTTACAAGAGGAAGTATCTGGTCTGTTGTTGCAGCCTCCGTATCAGGCTCTAATTCAACCCCATGTGACATAAATAAATCTTTATAGAATCTGAATGTCATAGTCTCTCTGCCAAGGCATATCAGTGGATAATCCGTCAATTCTCTTATTGATAATTCCTGACTTCCCAATGCTGTAAATGTAGTTCCTCCGACAAGTATTTCCTGAAAAGAATGCAGCACCACCGTCTTTAGTGATGAATCTGCGTACACAGGTGATGATACCACTGCAAAGTCTACCAGTCCATTTTTTACTGCATCAACCGCCTCCGGCGTTGAATGATTATATATCTTAAGCCGGATTCCGGGATTGACCATGTGAAATGCTTTTAACTTATCAAGAAGAAATATATTAAGCGCAGTCTCACTTGCCCCTATGGAAATACTGCCATGTGAAAGACTTGCACTGTCCGCAAGCTCTTCTTCTGCTGCCATAAGCTGTGTCATAGCCGCTGTAACCCTTATATACAGTTTTTCCCCCTCTGGTGTAAGCTGTATTCCCCGGTTATTTCTTACAAACAGTGTTGAATTAATCTGCTGTTCTAGACAGTTCATTGCCCTTGTAACATTAGGCTGGCTGCTTCCTAATGCCTGTGCGGCTTTCGTAAAATTCTTATATCTTGCCACATAATAAAATATCTTGTAATACTCAAAATTAACATCCATAACTTATCGCTCCGTAACATCTGACATATCATATTGTTATAGCATTTATATCAATTATAGTTTTTACTTATCTCTATGCCAATAGTATAATCTAGCCGAAATTGAAAAACAAGAAGGAGCTGACGATTATGAAAGAAAAAACTATCTTTCCAAGAGAAGAAAAATCTGAGGTTTTATTTGATAAAATTCTAAATGACCCTTGGGCTTACAACAAACTTTTCCAGACATTCTGTAACAATCTGTTTTGCAATGATGATTCTGAAGCAATACTTTCTCCGCTTCAATTCACGGAAGCATTATTCAACTGCTATTCTAATAAAGACTTATCTGCATTTCTTATGGCTATCACGCAAAATACCATGTTTGATTTACTGAGAAATTCATTTCTTATTCCATACCGCTTCAACGCTGATGGAAAGCAAAATCCTATAATTATGACCGACGATAAAGGTATGCTTCTACCAGAATTTGCTAATTCTGTTCATGAAAAAGACTATCAGCATTTTTATAACATTTATAAGAACCTTGATAATAATAAAAATATGTTTCTTGCCGAGGCTTACAGATACAGTCACACATATGGCGATGACCCGTCTGTAGTGGAGCAGCAGGTTCTTGAGAGAAGCACTGGTATACTGCTTATCCGCGAACTGCCTGACACTGTCAGAATGAAGGAAACCGAGGCAGAGGCCTATAGTGCTGTATGGGATCTTATGCTTGAGCTTGAGAAGAATCTTCCAATGGCATACATATTCTATGGTCAGGATTCATTCGTTGAACACAATGAACATTTTGATGAACTTGGAATTTTCCTTCCTAATTCTATATTCTTACGAAACCTTGAACACCATGTTAAGAAAGCAGAGGCGATTATATATGCCAAGGACTAATTACATTGACATTATGGAAAAAAATCATATGGAAATTCCGTGGCACGACTATACGAATGCCGACAGCAATGCATTAATTGCTAATGCAGACCTTATTGAAAAGGCATCAGTTATCGGGCGTGTAGGTCTGATTATGCTATCATGCGGCACTGGTGCATGGCGTGTGCGTACATCTATGAATAAGCTTTCCAAGGAACTTGGAGTAACCTGTACCGTGGATGTAGGTCTTATGTCTATTGAATTTAACTGCTTTGATGGTAATGACTGCGTATCACAGTCGTTAAGCATTGCCAATACCGGTGTTAATACCTCCAAGCTTTACAGAATGGAACAATTTGTTGACAATTTCCCTAATGAAGAGGCCCACCTTACAGGTGAAATGATTCATAAAAGGCTTGATGAAATTGAACAGATACATACCCTGTATTCACCGGTAAAGCTTGGACTTGCCGCCGCTCTTGCATGTTGCGGATTCACATTTCTACTTGGCGGCGGTCCTATAGAGATGCTTTTCGCATTCATTGCAGCCGGAACAGGTAATCTTATAAGGACAAAGCTTATTAAACATCATTTTACACTATTCATGAATATAGCAGTTTCTATATCTGCATCATGCCTTATATATGCAATTCTGCTTAAACTTGCTATTCTGATGTTTAATATCCCTTCTGTACATGAAGCCGGATACATATGTTCCATGCTTTTCATAATACCGGGATTTCCTTTCATCACCAGCGGCATTGACCTTGCAAAGCTCGACCTACGGTCAGGTATTGAAAGGCTGACTTATTCAATAATTATTGTACTGGTTGCTACCGTATTTGCATGGATTATGGCTTTGTTACTGCATTTGCAGCCAGAAGAATTTACTACATTACATATTGGAAAAATGTTACATTTGATATTAAGACTTATTGCAAGCTTCTGCGGTGTATTCGGATTCTCTATCATGTTTAACAGTTCTGTTCCGATGGCGGCTATGGCTGCTCTTATTGGTTGTATCGCCAATACGCTGCGTCTTGAACTTGTTGATTTTACAGGCATGCCTGCCGCTGCTGCCGCATTTATTGGTGCTGCTACTGCCGGATTACTTGCCTCATTTATTAAAAATTATAATGGATATCCTAGAATATCACTTACAGTTCCTTCCATAGTTATTATGGTACCCGGACTTTACTTATACCGCGCAATATACAATTTCGGCATAATGTCCCTGACAGAAGCGGTCTCATGGTTTACATCTGCAATTATGATAATTGTTGCACTTCCGCTCGGACTTATATTTGCCAGAATTATTACGGACCGCACATTCCGTTATTGCACTTAGTATTAACTATACATTTATATAAGGAGGAATTATTATTATGCTTACTTCTGTAACAGGTATTAACTGGGGCGACGAGGGCAAAGGCCGTGTAATTGACCTTCTTGCTGAAAATGCAGATATAGTCGTCAGGTATCAGGGCGGCAATAACGCCGGTCACACTGTTGTAACTAATCAGGGAAAATTCGTTCTTAATCTTCTGCCATCAGGAATACTTCACTCCGATGTTATATGTATTCTTGGAGACGGCATGGTTGTTGACCTTGAACACCTTGCCAACGAAATAAAGCAGATTGAAGACAGAGGAATACAGATTAATCCAAAACATTTGAAATTATCTAAAAAAGCTACAATATCTATGCCATGGCACAGGGTACAGGATGAACTTGAAGAAAACAGACTAGAACGAACCGGCTCTGCTTTCGGTTCTACAAGACGAGGCATAGCATATGCCTACAGTGACAAATACAGAAAAAAGACTCTGCGTCTTGGTGACCTTCTTCATTTGGATGATACAGCTGTACAGGCAAGACTTACAACTATTCTTGAGTCCAAGAACCTTGAGCTTGCCGGCTGCTATCATCAGGAGCCAATGTCTTATCCGGCACTTCTTGACTGGTGCAGGGAACAGGCTGAAAAGTTCAGCAAATACATATGCGATACAGGCACATTTATAGACAAAGCATTATCCTGTGGTAAAAAAGTTATTCTTGAGGCTCAGCTTGGTGCATTAAGAGATATTGATTACGGTATCTTCCCTTACACTTCAAGTTCATCAACTATATCTGCCTATGGTCCTATCGGTGCAGGAATTCCTGGCAGACACGCTGACCATGTCGTTGGCGTGCTTAAAGCCTATTCTACCTGTGTCGGTGCAGGACCTTTTGTTGCTGAAAATGCTGTTTCAGAAAAATGGCAGCAAGACTTAAGAGAAGCCGGTGGTGAATTCGGTGCTGCAACAGGCCGTCCTCGCCGTGTTGGTCCTTTTGATGCAGTTGCAAGCAGATACGGACTCAGATGCCAGCATGCAGACAAAATCGCACTAACCAAGCTTGATGTATTAAGCTCTATGAAAGAAATTCCTATAATTACAGGCTACAATGACCCAAACGGCTCTCTGGTTGAATTTGACCCAACTGATAACCTTGATTCATGCACTCCTGTTATATACAAAGTTCCCGGCTGGGAAGAAGATATATCACATTGCAGGACATTTGACGAGCTTCCTGCTAATGCAAAAAATTACATTAAAACAATTGAGGATATGCTTCATGCAGAAATCAACTTTATATCTGTCGGTGCTAAGAGAGATGAATATTTATTAAAAGGAGAGTGGCTATGAGACATCTGATAACCCCTATGGATCTTTCCGTTGAAGAAACTATGAATATATTAGATCTTGCGGAGCGGATATCCATTGGACCACAATTATATAAGCATGTTGCCGATGGCAGACAGCTTGCTACACTTTTTTACGAACCAAGTACCAGAACCCGTTTATCTTTCGAGTCTGCTATGTTAAGTCTTGGAGGACAGACGCTAGGCTTTTCAAGTGCAGCTCAGTCTAGTGCTTCCAAAGGTGAAACCGTTGCTGATACTGCAAGAGTTGTAAGCTGCTATGCAGATATAATTGCGATGAGACATCCAAAAGAAGGTGCTCCACTGCAGGCATCAATATATTCACGCATTCCTATAATAAACGCAGGAGACGGCGGTCATGCGCACCCTACACAGACACTTATTGATATGATGACTATAAGACAGCGTAAAGGAAAGCTTAATAACCTGACTATCGGTTTCTGTGGCGACCTGAAATTCGGACGGACGGTACACTCCCTTGTCAGCAGCCTTACTCGTTTCTCTGATAATAAATTCTACTTCATATCTCCCGAAGAATTACGGATTCCGGATTATCTGAGAGACGATGTATTAAATCCATCTAATTCAACTTATGAGGAAGTGTCAAGCCTTGAAGATACTCTTCCTAAACTTGATGTTCTGTACATGACAAGAGTACAGAAAGAAAGATTTTTCAATGAAGAAGAATATCTCCGTTTAAAAGATGTCTACATTCTTGACGAAGAAAAGTTAAAGCTGGCTGATAAAGATATGCCTGTTCTTCATCCTCTGCCACGAGTCGATGAGATTTCCCTTGATGTCGATGACGATCCAAGAGCTGCATATTTTGACCAGGTCCAGAATGGTAAATATATAAGAATGGCACTAATCATGGCATTGCTTGGTATTACTGATCCGGTAACCGGCAGAACAGTTCTTGATACACACAGCCTATAACTAAACATTCCATATAAAAACTGCCATCCGCTAAACTTAATGTTAAACGGACGGCAGTTTTATGTTTTTATATATTTATCCCCAGACTTCTTTCGGTTCTGCGTTATGCTCCCCAATCATCTTCTCCATCCACACCATATCGAACCACTGGTTAAACTTATACCCACTGTCATGAAAACGACCAACTTCTGAAAATCCCAATCTGCTATGGAAGCGGATACTGTCATCATTAAGATACTTGCTTTCCTGTTCAGGGCATGCAATACATGCATTCATATTAAGTATTCCCATACTCTTAAGTTCATGTTCAAGTCTGTCATATAAAAGTCTTCCAATTCCCATTCTCTTGCAGTCCTGTCGCACATAAATAGTTGTCTCAACAGACCAGTCATATGCTCTCCTGTCCTTAAAACATCCAGCATATGCATAACCGACAATCTGTCCATTGTCAACTGCCTTGATATATGGATATCTGTTTGAAATATTCACAATTCTTTGTCTGAATTCTTCTACAGAAGGCACATCATATTCAAATGTTATCGCTGTATACTTAACATATGGTGCATATATATCAAGAAGTTCCTCTGCATCCTCAATTGTTACATTCTGAATTTCCATAATTTTCTCTCACAGCTTCCATATTAGTTATCAATGCATATATTACTCTTCCATATCGTCCATTCTCAACAATTCTTCCATGGTCAAACACCTGTATATGACCGCCATCTGCTTTCTGCATATAAAAATGCGTATAACCATTAGTATGTCCTTCATCTATCTGCTTCCATATATCCGCTATAACAGCTTCCCGTTCATCCACTCTAATGATATTACGGAAACTTCTTTTTGTATATTCAAGCAGTTCATCCATGTTCTTACAGCCTGCAAATCTGATAAACTCACGGTTTGCAAAAAGAATTTCATCATCATTCTTATCTGCTTTGTATATGATAAATGCTCCTGGAAGATTTTCAGAAACATCTTTAAGTGCAAAACCAAGCTGTGTACGAATCTCCATTCTAAGTCCGTTCTTATATGCCATGCAGCCATTCTTTCCACGAAGTTTTACCTCATAAAGTGCAGTATCTGCACAACGCATGAGCTTTGATGGTTTGTCAGCATGAACCGGATATTCAGCATATCCAACTGATATAGTGAACTGCTGCTCTTCACCTTCATATTTAAATGAACGTTTTAACTTTGTGAATTCCTCAAGTTTTTCCTTAACATCTGCACATGTGCAGTCTGGCAGGAAAATACAGAATTCATCACCACCATTTCGTCCTAAAACCACATTTTTATCAAAAAACTTCTGCATTCCCTCGGACAATGCTTTAAGTGCCACATCTCCATAAGCATGACCATACATATCATTGATAGTCTTAAAATCATCAATATCAAATTCTACTCCTACACAATGATTATCCGGATTCTGCTTAAGATACCTTGTCACTCTTTCATCATATCCATGTCGGTTATATATTCCTGTCAAAGCATCTGTTATAGCCAGTTTCTTAAACTTCTTTCTGTGTTCGTCAAGCACAAGCAGCGCACATGTAAACCCTGTAAGAAGCAGTACAATAATAATTCCGCCTATTCCAGCCGCATACAGATATATTCTTTCAGACTGGGTCTCATATGGCATTATATCAAGCTTCCACTTGCTGTCTCCTATATCAAATGTATACGAAACAGGATTCTTTAACTCTTCTTCCGAGCCATACACTTCTTCAAATTCAGACCCCCACGGAAAAGCAGTTTTATATAATGTATAATTATAACCAAAATCAGAAAGTGCCTTCATTGAATCAGCAAAGATCTCAGGAACACGGATTATAACTATTGCAAATCCCCAGAAATCTTCATGTCCGTTTTCTTCAATGTATACAGGGTTTCTTACAGCTATACCATATCCCCCTTGCTTTAATTGAAATGGTCCCTGCATTGTAACAACTTTATTATCTCTTCCATAACGGCATATTTCACCACGATCTTTGTCATTTAACAGATCTACCTTTCCCGCATCATTGCCTTCCTGAGGATAAATATCTGTCACAACACCATCTGGTGCAATCTGGATACTCTGAACAGAATCTGCCATCATCTCCTCTGCTATCTCATAGAATTTATTAAGCTGTCCATCTTCACTTATAATTATCTGTCTTAATGAGTCCGAAACGGCTATGCCTTTCATAATATCCGTCTTCATACGCTCTGCATAAGTCATTGCGTTAAGATTCGCCATTGTCCTGTTCTGCTTATTCTGCTCGTTATTTATGCTGCATACAATACCTGCCACAGCACTCATTCCGATTATAAATACAACAAGTGGAATAATAATATTTTTCTTTATAAAATGCATTTCATTCACTCCAAACTGCTGATTTGTAAATATTTATTATATCACTTTAAATGTTATTCCGCATTAAAAAAGTTACCCAGATTCCCGTAAAGCTCACCAGTCTGTTACAATCGAACATGAAGCGCTCAACACACTTGATGATTCTGATTATATTGACTAATTATACAATTCATTAATAAGCCAAATATTATCTTCTCATACCCATACCGCATCGAATTCTCCATTAGTATATGTTGATGGATTATCGTAATAGTATTTTCCAATTCTTTCAAATACCGGTTTCATCTTTCCGGCTTTATTCATTCTGATTAAATACTGCCTGCATATTGTTTCGAACAACTTAGGCACATTCGGATGAAACCGAGTCGGTTGTGCCCGAGTAAACTTATTATCTACTCTCCCGCCAGTTTTTTCCTCAGCTTTCTTGCCGCCAGACTCACTGGATGTCTGCTGTCATATACAAGGCAGCTGTAAATGTAGTTCCGCCTACAAGTATTTCCTGAAAAGAATGTAGCAGAACTATCTTCAAGTATGTATCCACATAAACTGGTGAAGATACAACTGCAAAATCTATTAATCCATTCTTTACGGTCTCAACTGCTATTCCAATAAAGACTTATCTGCCTTTCTTATGTTCAAAAATATCCTGGTTATTAACATAATCTGCTGTTAATAACCAGGATTATTATTTTTATCCCCAGACTTCTTCTGCTATCTCCTTAACTAATGCAAGCTTTGCCCACTGCTGTTCTTCGGTGAGTTTATTACCTATCTCACATGAAGCAAATCCACACTGTGGAGATAAGCATAATCTCTCAAGTGGAATATATCTTGATGCATCATGAATTCTTGCAATAACGTCTTCCTTATTCTCAAGTTCCGGCTTCTTAGTTGTGATAAGTCCAAGAACTACCTTCTTATCCGGTGAAACCTTTGCAAGAGGAAGGAAACCTCCTGATCTTGCATCATCATATTCAAGAAGCAGAGCATCTACATTTTCCTGTGCAAATACATAATCAGCAACTGAATCATATGGTCCGCTTGTAAAATATGTTGAATGATAATTACCTCGGCAGATATGTGAAGTAATTGTCATATCTTCTAGTCTGCCCTCTAATGCAAGATTATTAACCTTAAGAAGCTGAGCCTTTACATCTTCAATATCAAGACCAAGTGACTTGTATCTCTGCTTTGCAGCATCTCCTACAATTGCTCCCCATGTACAGTCATCTAACTGCAGATTACGACAGCCTGCATCATAAAACTGTCTGATTACATCCTGATATGCAAGCCCGATATCATGAATTAACTCATCATCAGATTCATAGAATTTTCTTGTCTGTTCAATGTTCTGAGGAACAATCATCTGCTGATACATCTGGGCTGGCGCCGGAATTGTATATTTTGCAACAGTGTTCTCATCCTCAAACTGCTTTAGGAACTTAAAATACTCTACAAATGGATGCGGCTTAGCCTTAACCTTTCCAACAAGATAAGTTGCTTCAAGATCTGCAACCTCCCCATTAAACTGCACTCCGCCGCCATCTTTCTCATGTTCAACTCCATCGAATCCCCACATGAAATCAAGATGCCAGAACTTTCTTCTGAACTCTCCATCTGTTATAGCATGAAATCCTGCCGCCTTCTGCTTTGCAACTACCTCACTGACACACTCATCAGTAATCTTGTCAAGTTCATCCTGCGTAATCTTTCCTTCTTCAAAGTTCTTCTTAGCTTCCTTTAACTTCTCTGGTCTTAAAAAACTTCCTACAAAATCATATCTGAATGGTGTTTTTAATGTACTCATTATATGATAACCTCCCTGATAATTTCTATATGCAGCAAATGCTGTTACAGATATCCTATCATTAAGTTATTCGTGTGTATAATACATATAAATATGAGTTTGCCATAGTTTTAAGCTATGGTATTCAAAGTGGTGGAAAGCCGCCAAACCTAGATATGATTAGTTACCTGCCCTGCCTACTCACTATAGAACAACTGCTTTGTACTTTTGGGCTTGTCAGGATTAGTCATTTTAATTTTTCCACTTTCTACCAGTGGCATAACATATGTCTGGATAGCATAAGTAATAGATGACAATCCCAGATATTCACATATTTCTTTTCTTGTCCGCGGCGTCCTACAGAACACTAAAAGATCATTTGTCTCTTCCAGTCCTGGTTTCGTTTTACTGATATTATCTGCCTTGTAAAATGTCACAATAAAGCTGCCTCTCTCATCTTCAAACTTAGGTTCCCTTAGATTGTACTTTTCCATTTCTCTACGAATTGTCGGTATGCCGGAATATCTATTTTCTGTAACATGCAATGTTTCTAACGCAAAAGCCAATACAGGATTTCTTGTGTCCGGCTGCATTTTACCTAACTGATCAACTTTTATTCTCCCATATATACCACCTGGATTTTTTACCTCCATTCTGTCTTCATACATAATAATTTGTATTGGCATTCCTTCTGTGTGAATACTATAATCGCGATGTACCAATGCATTAATAACAGCTTCTCTTATTGCAGTAATGGGATAATCCGTTCTATCCTCACGTATTCCTGTTTTCGGATTAATAATAGTCTTATTCTTCATATTTCTTTTCACAAAGCTGATTGCTTCTTCAAGCATTTCTGGAATACTGCCCTCAATTCGCTGATTGTCTAAAAAGCGTTCTCCCGAACCCCCAAGACATCCAATCTCTGTTCCGGGTACGGCAATTGCAGTAATGCATAATTGTGGAAAATATGCCTGTGGATATGGACTAAAAATCATAGCTGCGCTCAATGTTACTTCATTATTTCTGGTAACACTCATTAACTCATAAATACTTGCAGTATCCATGTTAGATAAATTAGGTTTACCTCTTTTTAGCAAGTCAATGTATAGAGCTAACTTCTCTTGATTTAAAGACAGCAATGTTGCCCGCTGCACTCCGCGTATATCATCCTGATACTTCTTTCGATACGCCTCATAACTATAAACCTCATATTCTGTCATCGGTTCATCACTATCTCCTACGCGCGTATATGAACCCTTAAGACGTCCTTTACCTTTATAAAATACTGGTCTGTCAGCCAGATCAACACTCGGAATCTCGGCTGAAACAAAAAACTTACCATCTTTTTCCACGACTGTTAACAATGCTCGCACTATTGGCTCCATCTGCAAGCATTGTTCATTTATCTTTTTTTGTATATCCTGTGGGTCATAAACTCCCACTTCTTTATAATCCTGCTTCTCATCAATTCCAAAAATGATGATTCCACCTTCATCCTGATTTGAAAAACTTGACAAAGAATCATACAAATGCTGTGGGCATCCATTTTCCGCACTTTTTAATTCAAGAGTATTTGATTCTGATTTCATCTTTTGGACTGCTTTGAGTTTTCCTATTAATTCATCCTCTGTCATTTAAGTTCCTCCATTTTTATTTTCAATTTTATCATTTATTTTATTTATATGCAAGAATCTCAAATAATATGCAGTAACTCAAAAACAACTTAAAAAGAACTTAAATTACATTTATGCAATTTAAGTTCTTTTTAAGTTATTAATGCCATATCTAAAAATGAAGTCCAAATTTAAGTATTATTTTTCAGTTGTTCTTTTATTCCACTCCCTTAAGCACCTCAACCATATCAAGCTTCTTAATCCGCTTAGAGAACATAAAGCTTACCAATACCGATACAACAAGTACAAATATTCCGGCTTCCAGATATGCAATTGGTCTTATCGACAGGTTATAATCAAAATTCTCACCGTTACTGTTCATCATCATGTTAAATGAAGCCCTTCCAAATGGTGCTCCAAGTATGATTCCTATGACTGAAAACCACACATTCTGCTGCGACATCATTTTACGGATTGCTCCGCTCTGGAATCCAAGAACCTTGAGCGTTGCAAGCTCCTTAATACGCTCGTTAAATGAAAGTGAACCTGAATTGTAAAGAACAACAACCACACATGTTGCAGAAAAAATCATCATCATATACACAAGCATATTGACAACTTCCATGCTGTTTTCATACGCTTCCCTCATCTGGTCTTTAGTATTTACTGAGGTTACGTATGCATCTGACTTAAGATTATCCCGTGTCTTATCTGACATAAGCATTGTTGGCTGATAGGTTTCATGGGTGTTCTTATAATCATCATACAGCATAGTCATTCCCTGTGTTTCAGAACTGCGGTAGATTACGCCTATCTTTGCCTCATGCCATTCATTTCTTGTATACAGATGCCAGTAAACAGTGTCTCCGACCTTCAGATTCAGCTCATCAGCAAATTTTCTTGAAAGTGCAACTGTTCCGGGCTCTATATCCGTTACTTCATTGTCCAGATCCAGAATATTATACAGCTTCTTTCCTTCCGTAACCGTCAGCACGCCTTTCTGCTTCTCACTGGATGCTGCATTCTTAACCGCTGATACTTCCAATGCACTTGTCATAATAAGTTCACCATCAAGCGAACTGGCAAGTTTCTTAACTTCATCAGCATCTGCATCCTCGGCAAGTTTAATCTGGTACTGTGCTGGTGTTGTCTTGTCGAATACGATAGCCTCCATCTCTGCGAGAAGTCCGTTGCAGCCTGCTCCATACACCATAAGAAGCATTCCAAATGCAGTTCCTGCGATACTCATAAATGCCCTCATTTTGCCTCTTGAGATGTCACGCAGATTGTACTGTGCTGAAAATGATAATTTCCTCCAGAATGGCAGTCTCTCGGCAAGACATTTCTTTCCCGCCCTTGGTGCTGCCGGACGCAGTGCTTCCGCCGGCTTTATCTTCAACAGCTTCCTGCAGCTTACATATGCTGCAAATGCACATATCACAACAATTGCCAGCAGGATTACTAAGTAAATCATATTAAATTCACTTTTTCTTCCCGGCACAATATAGTATGCTCCAAATAAATCAAGCATGTACGGCGCTCCTAAAAATACACCCAAAAGCATACCTGCAACTGCTCCAAGTCCCGATGTGATAAGGCTGAAGCTTATATAATGAAATAATATTTTTGAACGCTTCATTCCAAGAGCATTCATGGTTCCAATCTGTGTACGCTGCTTTTCAACCATTCTGCTCATTGATGTAGCTATTACTAATACAGCAATACCTATAAATATAAGTGCAAATACATACGAAAAACTCTCATGCTGTTTAAGCTCACTGTCAAAACGCGCCAGTCCCTGTACTGATTTACGGTCTATGATTGCAGAATATTTATGGTTCAGTGCTTCTGCAACTGCTTCCTCATGTGCCAGTGCCCCAGCATCTTTAGTCACAATATCCATCTCTGTGTGTGGAACTGGTATATCTATTGCACCATACGACATATATACAAATGCAATATTTTCTATGTAAACATCGGCATCGCCATCAGCCTGACGGTACTCATATTCACATGATTCGATAAGACCTTTTACCTTTTTGGTAAATGTCCCGCCTGCATATTTAACCGTAAAATCATCTCCGACTTTGATGCCTCGTTTCTGTGCAAATGCGTCTGTAAGCCATACTCCATCCTTATCAGACGGATTGAATTCCTCCCCTGAAATCCTGTATGCTTTATTGACAGTATTCTCATCAGTCAGATAGATATCCACCTGTGCATCACCGCAATCCGGAGCACTTCCGCTTAACTTCGTACGAAGCTGTGCATCTTCTACAAATGGTAAATTTCTTATGTCTTCTAACTGTTCTTTACCGAAACTTTCACCATACACCCACAGATCTGCGGTATTACATTCTTTATGGAATACTTTTCTTGCATTCTCCTCACTTAACACATGTCCTTCAAATGTTACATACATTGCCATTGCAAGCATTGCGAGAATGAATACCGAAAAGAACTGTCCAAAGTTATGCTTCATGTCACGAAACATTTTTCTTGCAAGCATTACCACTCCACCTCCTTAACAGAAAGCGGCTTCTCATTCCTGTAAATCTCACGAATCTTACCGTTTTTCATCCGGATTACTTTGTCAGCGCATTTTGCTATATCAGCATTATGCGTTACCAGAATAACTGTGCGTTTTTCTTCTTTACAGAGCTTCTGCAGCAGCTCTAGAACAATTACACCTGTCTCTGAATCAAGTGCACCTGTGGGCTGTGTTAAGTTGGTACAAAACAAAGAACCCCAGCAAGGCTGCTGCCTGCCGGGGTTTTGTTATTCTCCCATATTGTCTGGCACGTCTTCTTCCGTGACCGTTCTTTCTCTTGCAATCAGCTTCAACGGCAAAAACGGACATTTTCTGTATGTTTCGTACTTGTCACCCTCTCTGCACATGAAGCAATTTGACCGCACGCAGTTTTTATTTGCAAATTCTGCCGCCGCTTCTTTGTTTATCATTCAATGCCCCATTCCTCCCGGCAAGCCTACCACCTGCCGGGAATGTCTTTTTACATTCTGCCTACAAATTCCAGTGTCTTTGTCTGGCGGTCAGCATAGAACAGCTTTTCTGCTGTTGCTGCTTCTGTGAAGTCGTCCTGCTGTAAAGTGTTCGTGTTAATCTGCGTGTCATACTGTGTAATCACAATCTTGCTTTTTGTTCCCTCTGTAATTCTCCACGCTGTCACTACGTTCTTGCCGCCTGCGAACAGGTTTCTAAATTCTTCCTCTGAAAAACCCTGCTTAAATTCTGTGAACGCTGCTGCCTTGATTTTGTTTAATGCTTTCTTTGTCATTTCTGCCATTTTGATTTCCTCCGTATTGAATTGTATTGACTTTTTGTGTTAAGCACTATTGCTTTAACTGCCTTTATTATATACTTACGGAAGTATATTGTCAATAGTTTTTTTAATTATTTTTCATTTATTGTCATTCTAACAGTTTTATTGCACTTCCTGCATTTCTGTATTGGTCTTGTTTTCACCTCTCCAAACGGTTTGCAGTACCCCGTTTTGCATACCGGGCATACATAGTAATTATGAATTATGCAGCACCGCTTTTCTTCCACGCTACTTCCTCCCCAGTTCTGAATTTATAATGTCAATCACATTATTATACATGAGGTCCATTCCATTTCTGAAATGCTTTTCTTCTTTGTATAGTCCACACCCTTTTAAATCTGTGTAGGCGTTTTCAACCTGTCTTTTCACGTTTTCCAGTGTTCCCGGCTTCCATTCTTCGCCCAGCACCTCTGCTCCTGCTGCCATTGCCGCTTCTCTGGCTTCTTTCTTCTGCTCCTCCAATGTCTTTGGTGGTTCCATAATATCTTTCATTCTATATTCCATAGACTATTCCCCTTTTCTGTTGTGTCTTCCTTGTGTAGTGGTGGCAATGGTGGCACGGTGCTTCTGCGTCATTGTAATATAAGCACTTTTCGTCTGTATAATATATACATTCCGAACCGTCCCAGCCATGCAGAAAGCCCTCTTCAAATTCCTGTTCTTTTACTCTTTCTGCCACGTTAATTCCTCCCCGGTGTCCCGCTGGTACTTCTCTTTCACCGCTTCCACAACATAGTTGTTTTGTGATGAATAGCCCTGTTCTTTTGCAATCTCTTTTATGCGGGCTTTCATGCCCTTTGGCACCGCAAGTTCCATGCGGTCATAATTATTGTCACGGTATTTGTTCTTTGCTGCCGTGGCTGCTGGTCCTCTCGGTATGGTCTTCTTTTCTGTTGTATCTGGCATTTTCTGCACCTCCTGTGGTTTTTAATCAGTATATCACACTTTGTTTTCTTACGGAAGTATACATTTTATACAATCTTACGGAAGTATATTTGTGTATTTTGCCGATTGTTTTTATACTTCCGTAAGTATATAATAAAGACAGTTAAAGAAATCAAACACACGGAGGTCAAACGATATGGGAAAAATCATTTACATGGAAGATAGAATAAATGGGCTGCACTGCTACACCCCAGAAATGGGGCAGCGCAAGCCAGAAGTTAAGATGGAAGCCAGCCTTTCATATTATGGCAAACATTATTTTGTTGATACCCCGCTTGAATTAAAAGGCAGGGGCATTACAGAAATTGAAGCCCACTGGATTGATGGTTGCCAGAAGAAAATTGAAAACTGGCGCAGCTACCGGGTCACAAAGGCTGCTTTTGAAAAATTAAAATCGCAATATCCAATTTCAATGGAATGTTGCCTTGACTAATAACTGCACGGGCGGCGCTGCTGCCGCCCAGAAAGAAAAGGTGAAATAATATGGCAAAATCTTATAACAGACGCTTTAGAAAGAACGGGCTTTCATTCATGGTGCAGGACACGCACCCGGCAGACCGTAAAACTGATACCGATAAATATTATCTGACAGTCAACCAGAATGGCATATACAAAATTGTGTACGATAATATCACATGGGAAATTCCAAAATTCCCAACTATCCACGCTGCGCAGTTCTGGGCGTTGACCAGTTCTGATTTTATCGGCACCATGTAAAATGCTTTTATCTTACGGAAGTATACATATTATACAATTATACTTCCGTAAGTTTGTGCATTGTGTCTATTGCCTTTATACTTCCGTAAGTATATAATAAAGACAGTTAAAGAAATACAGAACACGGAGGACAAAGCAATGACAGTAAAACTTCAAGGAATATATAACAAGCAGGAAGCAAAGGCAGTAAAGGAATTAAAGACCGGGGACGTTATCATGTGGAACTATGGCTATACAAGCACCGTGGTTGACCTTATCCCAAGCAAGACCGGAAAGACAATCACTTGTCTTCTGAAAAGCAATCAAGATGGTGTTGTCCGTGAAAGAAAAATGGGTGCAGAAAGACTGGTTGCTATTGCATAGCAGCCAGCAGAAAGAATGGTGAATGATTATGAAAACAGATATTGTTATTTGCAGCAAGTGCAATGGTTCCGGCAAATTCATTTATAAATCCGGCATGACTGGTCCTTGCTACCAGTGCAACGGCAAAGGTTCTGTGAAGCGCATTGCTCACAAATCTTTTGCAATATCCATTGTGAACAATGACGGCGTGCGCATTGATTGGCTGAATGTTAATGCAGGAAGCGAAAATGCAGCCATCAAAAAAGCCCGTGTGATTGCCGCCCGTGGCTGCTATAAAGACCAGCTGGACACAATCACTGCAACTGAAAGCGGGATTGAGTACACATATAAAACAATATAACGCCGTATTTGCCCCGTAAACGTAAAAAGACCGCAAGTGGTGTATTTCTCCACTTACGGTCTTTTCTTCTCATTCTGGCTTATTCTGCAAAGCGTCAGCGGCATTATTTAAGGTCTGCCAGCGTGTTTCCCTTTTCGTCAACAATCTTCGTGACTTCTGCCGCCATCTTCTCTGCTTCTTCCTTTGTCACGCTCCCGGTAATGTTCCCGGCTGCGTCGTAAAGGTTCACTGTGCCGTCTGCGTTGGTTTCCGTGGCACCCTCCGGCACATTGTCTGTGGCAATAGCCACTTTCTCTGTTGTTGTCACTGGTGCCGTGGTGTTAATCACTACCGTTGCAGCTGGTGTGGCTGTGAGTGCTTCCAACGGTTCTGCGGTGTTGCTTTCTTTCTCTCCGGCTTTCATGGCATTGTATGCCGTCTGTGCAATGGCTTTCAGCTGGTCTTCTGTGACATTCAGCCCGGCTTCATCAGCAATCTTCTTCAACTGCTCCACAACTGCCGCCATCTTCTCTTCCCCGGTCTTATCCTTTTTGAACTCTTTTGCCCATTCCACAAACTTTGCTGCCCACTCTGACAGTTCGCCCAGTTTGTCTGCTACACTCTTCGGAATGTTTGGGAAAACGTACTTGCCAAGCAGGAACGCTCCCAGTGTTACGGCAAAATATACAGCTGCATAAATAACTTCATTCATGTTCTTTTCCTCCTGTTGATTATGCAGGCAGCTTCAATGTCTGCCCAGCGTAAATGGTGTTGCTTGTAAGACCGTTCATGGTCTTAATTTCATTGTATCTGGAACCGTCGCCCAGCTGCTTTGCTGCGATTGCCCAAAGGCTGTCACCTCTCTGCACGGTGTATGTACGCACGCCGCTTCCCGGAATTTTGATTTTCTGCCCAACACTAATGACGTTAGGGTTTGCAATTCCGTTGTAGCTTGCTAACTTCTGGTATGTGGTGCCATACTTTGCAGCAATGCCAGAAAGTGTGTCACCTCTCTGCACGGTGTATACCTGTTCCCCGGCTGTTCCCTGTGCTGGCTTTGCAGGTGCCGCAGGCTTTGCAGGTTCGCTGGTTGCTTTCTTTGAGAAGTCCGGCACGCCATAACCTCTGATATAACGCCCGTTGACTTCCAGTGTTCTTCTTCCAACGGCATTGGACTTGTTGCCCTCAATAACTGTGATAGTGTTACCGTTGCAGCTTTCTACAATGCCCACATGGTCTGAACTGCCTGTGCAGTCACCAACGCCGTTGTCGTCCCAGTCATAATAGATATAGTCGCCCGGTTCCGGCACCTTTGCGTCATTCTCACACCAGCGCCCCATCTGCTGCCACAACTTAATCTGGCGGTTGCAGCTACATTCAGTAGGAATAATATCCGTGTAGCCTGCTTCAATGGCAATTTCACTGGCAAAGGTTGCGCACCATGCGTCCGTATAGGTCACTTTGTACCCCTGCGCAAGTGGCTTGTGTTCATTGTAACGGTCAATGATTGCTTTATGCGCCGCTGTGCCCTCTCTGGCTCCCATGTGTGCTGCTGCTTTCGCAGCAAAGTTCTTTCTTGCTTCTGATACGTTCATATTGCTTGTACCTCCATTCTTTTTATTGCTAACGGCTCCGGTTGCGTACTGGTTATAGTATTTCTGCCCATATCCTGCACGCTTTGTCTTCACCGTGTCGCTCTGGTCTGCCGGGCGCTCAAACTGTGTCAGCACTGCATTTGAAGCAACAATGACGGTCTGTGCGCTCTTTAATACTGACAGTGTGGCTTTGTAGCCCTCTGTCAATTCTTTCATAAGGAACCCCAGCTGTGTTTCAAGGTCGCCAATAGACTTCCCGGCGGCTTTTGCATATTCCAGCAAAGCGGCTTTTCTGGTGTGGTATGTCCACTGCGCCAGTCCATAGCCTGCGCCGTCCCTTGCAAAGTTTCCATAGCTGCCGTTGTCCACGGCTGCTGTGTAGCTTGCGTCAGTGTGTCCCAGCTTCTTTTCATAGCTGTTCTGCAAGTTCTGTGGATTCAGCCCGCTTTCTGCATATAGGTTCCCCATCAATCCGGCTGCCCCACAACTGGACAGTCCTTTTGATTTCAGAAAATTCCAAATCTTTTCTGGTGTTGTTTTTCCTATTAGTCCCATGTCTTATACCTCCCGGCGCTACTGCGTCATACCTGAAAAGTCAGACAGCGTGCCGGACAACTCCGGGTATGCAGCTTTGATTTTCAGCAGGTTTTCTGCCTTTGCTTTCCAGCAATAGAACGCTACTGCGGCAGCAGTTACCCCGCCAACGAACGTCAAAAGGACTGATAACTGGTAAAAATCCTTTGTGACTACCACCCACACGCCCACGGCAAATGCTATGTAGTAAGTCGCCAGAATTGAAAAGATAATGATTTTTGTTGCGCTGGTCTTTCTTTCCGGGTGTTCCTGCAACTCTTCTTTTCTCTTCTTCCTGCGCTGTCTGAAATACTGTAAATTCCATAAAAAAAGCACTGCTAATGCCAGTGCAAATCCAATGATAAAAAATATTAAACTTTTCATGTTGCTGTTTTGTACCTCCTATGGTTTTTCTTCCGGCTTTGTCAAAGCAAAGTCGTTTGTGCGCATACATTCTTTGTAAATATCCACTATGTACTCATGCGCAACGTCAACTTGTCCGTTTGTCAACTTGTGGTCCTTAATATACTTGTCATACTTCGCCAATGTATCAATAACATGGTCAAACTCTTCTTTTGTATGGCGTTCATGGTTTATGCAACTGCTCTGGAATGATAGTATCTCCGTGCGCCAGCTATCAACCTTGTGTTCTATAAAGTCATTTTCAAGCTGGTTCAGCTGCTCTTTCAAGTCGTGGTTCATAAGATTTCCCAGCTGTTTAATCAACCAGCGAACGGGCTGTATTTTAATTCCCGGCGTTAAGTCAATAACAATCCCAATCCCCGCAAGCCATACAATAGCTTTTTGCACCATGTCCCAGACGTCCGCTGGGTTAAGCGTCTGCATTGCTTCCACTGTCCGTCACCTCCTTTTCTTCTGGCTGCTTGATGTAATCATCAGTGCTGCCGTAATATCCGCAGAATAGACCGCATTTACTTGCTGGCTTCTTCTCCGGCTCTGGATATGGCTTGCCCATTTCCTGCAAGTACAGTTCGTTTAGGCTCTGGCGCATACCGTAGCTGTTGAAATGCTGTAATATGCCCCGGTATGAAGCAACGGACCTATCCAGTGTATCTTTGTCAATCTCTCCGGCGTGATATGCTGCAAACATATATTTCAATCTACGTTTCAGCTTCTTTGCCGTCTTCTTGCGCAATTTTACGTGTGTTGACCAAATGCGGAATCCCACAAACTCAATACCCATGCTTGTTGGTCTTATGCAGGTTTTCTTGTTAAGCTGCAAATGTAGCTTGCTTCCCAGAAAGTCCGCAATCTTATTCTTTATCTTTTCCAGATACTTTTTGTCTGGGTGTAAAATAATAATGTCGTCCATATAGCGTATGTAATAATGCAGGTGCAGTTTGTGTTTGCAGAACTGGTCAAGTTCGTTTAAGTACAAATTTGCAAACATTTGTGAAGTCAGATTGCCAATAGGCAGCCCAACTTCTCCCAGCAATTCATCAAACGCCACGTCGCCAATGTCGGCACCCAGCGGCAGACCAAAGTTTGTGTCTTCGCAGTTTATTATTACTGACAAGACGTGCAACAAATCTTCATCAGCAATCTTCTTCCGCAAAATACCCATCAATACTTCATGGTCTATCCGGTAAAAATACTTTGCAATATCCAGTTTCAAATAATAGAAACGCTGCGGCTTCCGGTCAGTCTGCTTCAACCAATCATGCAGGCGGTTGACTGCTTTGTGTGTTCCCCTGCCTACTCTGCAAGCGTAGCTGTCAGAAATGAACTGCTTTTCAAAATACGGGTTCAGCTGGCTATATATAGCGTGCTGCGCCACCCGGTCTTTGAAAGTTAGTGACATAATCATGCGCTTTTTCGGCTCATAAACATAAAATATGTTGTAGCGCCCCACGGTGTAGGTCTGCCAGATAAATTCATTCTGTAATTCAATCAAGTTCTCTTCCAGCTTATCCGTGTACGCCATCACATCTGGTCTGTACCTCTTGCACTTTATCCCGGCTTTGTACGCATTGAAAAGATTTTCAAAGTCGTAAATCATAGGGAAAATGTTTTTGATTTTGTGCAATTTCTTTTCCCTCCTGTTGTTAAAATCTGCCGTACAAATCAAATTGCGGTTCTTCCGCAACCCAAACGTGATATATACATTCAGTGCCAGTCTTTCCGGCTCTGACTTTCAGCCCTGTGGCTTACTAACTATCTTTACGGCTATTCAATCTTTTTCCTACGGCTCCCGGCTGGCAGCCTTTGGAATGGAAATAAACCCCTTTAACCCAGACGCACTGGACGTGTCCACGTATGGGCACGCCTACTGGCAGAAATGGGGTGAAGCGGAACGGAACGAAACATTGTTGTTGACGTTAGAACGGGCGTTGTTCAAGTTCAGCGCACCAGCGCCACCGTTGGAAGTGTTGTTGAAACTCGAACCCCGGATAGGCACGGCAAGTCCTCTATTAACGGCTTATTCCCATAATATAAAAAGCAGGTGTTACCCTGCCTTTTACCAGTCTTATTTTGCAGCACTCCCATTCCCGGAAGTGCTGCCGTTTAGTGATTTATAATAGCCGCCCACCATGCAGCCTATTTCATTGATATATCGTGCCATCATTTCATATTTCTTCATTGGCAGACACGGTTTGCCGCTACGTGTGTATTTTGTGCTTGCCGCAAGCCTTATCAAATGCCGCAGCACATCAACTTTCGTGTCCAGTTCTCCAAGTGTCGTCTTCTTGTAATGCTTATTTTCAAGCATTATGACCAACTCCAAAATATCCAGCATTGTTCCGTCTATCTTCTGTGCAAGTCCTCTTTTTGCTCTGGGAAATTCTTCAAGCTGTGGTCCTGCATATTCCAGCATTTCCCATACTTTATTTTTCATTTTGAAGTCTTCCTGCGTGGCGTTATCTCGCACATTGTCCAGCTGTGGCGGTCTTTCTTCTGTTTTATTTTCCGGCATTTCTTAAACCACCTTTGTTGTATTTTGTAGTATGGGGCTTACTGCCGTAAGCCCCGCAGTGTATCAGTTCCCAGTTTCCAGTTATTCATATAAAGCGGAACGGAACGAAACACTGTTGTAGACGTAAGAACGGGCGCTGTGCAAGGACAGCGCACCAGCGCCACCGTAGGAAGTGTCGCTGAAACTCGAACCCCGGAAAGGCAGTCTTTCGCCGTTATTTCTTGCCCAAAATCTGCCCGGCGTTGTCTGTCCTGCGTCTGGATATAAGCCGGACGCAATCAGAATCTGTGGGATTGTTACGCCACTTACTGCCTTTGTATCTTTGAAAAATACGCTTGTGTCATTGCTGTCTGTTGTCTGGGTTGTGACGCTTGTATTGATACGCAGTGTTGCGTCACTTGCACTGGTTCTGTCAATCTTTAATGTTCCAACTGTTCCCGGTGCTACCAGCGAACCGTCCGGCTTAATTGCTTTCCATTCGGTACTATTTGCGCCCATATTGCAATCAGATTTCATTGAATTTCCGTATGGGATAATATGGATTTCACCGTTTTCAATGCGTAAGCCGCCTACCCATTCATGGCAGTTTCCGCAAAGGTCAGCAATTCCAGCCGGGCTTCCATCATGGTTCCATGTTACCGGACCAGAACCCGTTGCAGTTCTGCCGCCGCCATGTGAACCGTCAACGTATGTATTTACGCCCTTTTCATACGCTTTTTCATAGCTTCTATCCCAGTTTGTATTGCCTCGTGGTGTAAATCCATTCTTCATGCACCAAAGATTGATAGCGGCAAAAACGCCGTTCTGGTTAAGGTGCCAGCCCTCGCCCTTTCTGCGGCACACTGCAAGCGCTGTGTCAAAGTCAATGTACACTTTAGGGTCTTTCATTGGCAGTGAGTATGCACGGTCATTAACCACGACGTTAATATACTTTGATACCCAGATAACTTCTTTTTCTACTCCGTCCACAATCCACCACGGCAATGTTTCCTGTGTTCCTCCGGTGATAATGTCGGAATACTTCATTTTTGGAATACCCACCATAATTGACGGCATACCCAAATCATCAAACTTTACTGCATTGTTGCCGCCAAAGGAAGCAACCGCCATTGCTAAATCATCAAAATTAGACATAATTCTTTATACCTCCAATCCCCAAAGAATAAGCGTGCAAAGTGACATATCAAACGGGATAGGCATTGGAACTTCTTTCGGTTCTCCGTTTTCGTCCTCTCCATCTTCGATAATGTCATAGCGTCTGGCAGGAATAACAATCTGCGCAGCGTACTTCTGCGCACGTCCTCCGGTGCCAATCACCACGCCGTCTTCTTCGTCAATGCAAATGTCCAGTGATACTTCAAAATCTCTTTCACGGCTGGCAAGATTGATTGTTAATTCATCATCACCAAACGTGATTTTCTTACCGCCAGACAACGCATATTCAATATGTGTGCCCGGTGTCTTCTCAACTACATTGATTTTATTAGTAGCCATAATACTTTCTACCTCCATTCTGGTTTCTTACTACTTCGCTGCTTCTGGCTGCGATAACCTCCGCTGCTTCTCTCTGGGCTGCTGTCCCGCTGCCCTGCACGCCAAAAGAACGCATAACAGCTTCTTCATGCTGTCTGCGTTCCTCTGTCTTAATAATCACACCTGCTGCCATTAGTAAAACCCGCCTTTCACATAAATTTTTACGGTCACGCTTTTTGCGCTTCCTGTGTGTGCCATCTTAAAACCATTCAGCAACTTTTCTGTAATAACAATGTCGCCCGGAAAACCGCCCGTGTAGTCCACTATTTCTGTTTCCACGGTGTAGTCCATGTGGTTTCTTTCAGTCTTCAGCGCAACTGACTGTGTAGAATTGTTGAACGGGTACTGCTGCGTATTCTTCAAAGTCACCGTTGCTGTTTCTCCCTGCAAGTCAGCTATTGCCTGCTGGTGGTGGATTGTAGAAAGTGCCATAAGCGCTGCCGTTTCTGTTGCATTGGAAATACCGTTTTCCATGTGGTTGAAGTTGGTTGCGTTCTGCGGTGTGCCCTGCTGAATGATTTCCCCCTCAACTGGTGTGTGTGTGATAGTTCCATCATCATTTTTGCTTTCCGTGTAGCGGTCTTCAAACTCTGTTACATGGTCCTGCCATAATTTCTGTTCGTACATCTTTACACCTCCTTTTCTGTAAAATCAAAAGTAAAGCGGTACAAAACGCCCTCTTGTACATTGTTCAGCGGAATATTTACCGCCTTGTCAGCCCACAATTTGTTGTTCTTGTTGTAAAGCTGTACCCTCTGCACCGTGGCTGTTCCGCTTACCTGCGGGGTAATCTGTACATATACAGCAACCCTGCCGTCTTTCAGACGTTCCCGGCGGTGTATCACCTTTTTTTCAGAAACGCCGTTGACGGTTACTTTTGCATAGGCAATGATATTGTCAATGAAATCTTTGAAATCATTGATTGCGTCTGTTGTCAACATGGCTTTTCACCTCCTTTATAGCTTCCTGCGGCTTCCGCACGGCTTGACGCCGTATGAAAACCCCATTGCCTGCGTGCTTGTCCCCACGGCGCCGCCCTGTGTCTGCTGCACCGTGCTTCTTTCCGGGACGGTTCCTGCTGCCGGGACTGTGAAGCGGTGTGCTTCCATTCTGTCACTTGCCGTGACCGTGGCACCGCTTGTCTGCCCTCTGGTGTTCCTCTGTGGCTGTTCTCCGGCTTTTATCCGTCCTGCTGGTGTATTTGTATAGCCAAACGTATTCAACGCCGTGTCTGCGTCGATATGCGCCGCCTGCTGTGAAAATACCGTGTTTCTGTATGGCTTTGTGCCTGCTGCTGGTGCCGTGAATATGAAGCCTGCTGCTTCCGTTCCCACAATATAGGTTGCAGCGCCTATCCCGGCTTTTGTGTTTCTCTGTGGGTATGTTCCGGTGTTAAGTCTTCCGGTCAGCGGTGTTTTATATCTGAAATACTCCCCGTGGGTGTATATGACGCCGTGGACCTGTCCTTGATAGGTCAATTCGTCCATGTGTGCAGATAATCTTTTATACATTTTCACTGCCCGGATAATAGCTGCGTAGTCTGCCGTTATTCTCTGGTTGGTCACATCAAGCACAATATGAAAGTGTCCGGGTTCTCCCTCATACTGGAACCACTCTTCCACTTCACTTTCTGGAAATAAGCTGCCCAGCGCTGTTTCAATGGCATATTTTGTGCCCATTTTCTTATGAACCTTGACACTGTTTTTCACTAAATCCCGTTTTGCTTCCAGTGGGTAATTGTAGTCGTACCAGTCAACGTGTAGGTCGTATGCCAAAATGTCCACCAGTTCTTCTGGCAATTCATCAAATCTGGAATATATCAGCACATTGTCAATTATCCCGGAAGCGTCCAGCAGTGCTGCTGCCGTGGCGTTTGCCAGTGCAATCATTTTGGGGTCTTTCTTTAGCGCTTCCGGCAGGCACTCTGAATAATCGGCATTGTAAATTGTTTTAGACATTTTCAATACCTCCATTCAGAACGCTTTTGTTTCCCAGCTTTGCAACCTTTATATCATCAACAACCGTGAATACTGGCTTTCTGACTTCAACACGTTTCACGCCTGCTTCCATCAGCTTTGCTGTTAGGTATGACGGGTTAATATCCCGCCCCATTTTGCTTGTCTGCCATGTCACATACTCTTCCACTGCCTGTGTTGCTGCCGCCGCAATGACTGTGGCGCTGGCTGCGTCTGGCTGTGGAATATAAAAGGTCACGTCAACGTCAAATGCTACCGTTTCCGGTGCAGATACCGTCACTTTGTCGGTCAGTGGTCTAATGTCGGAAGCGTTCAAGGCGTCTTCAATCTCTTTCAGCACCCCGGACGTTGCCTGCTGTCCATTCTGCAAAAGCACCCGGACGTCTACAACGCAAGGTTCCGGGCTTGTCACTGCCACGTCTGCCACGGCTGGTGATACGCTCTTTGTCCAGTATATGTACCCGTTAATAGGACCCGCCGTGCTGAAACTCTCCATACTCTCACGCATACGCTCATAATAACTGGCGTCGTCCTCTTCTTCTGCGCCGCCGCTGGTTGCCGTGATATTCTCTGCTTTCTGGTAGTAGTCGTATAGGTCAACCAGTTCTTTGACCTGCCCTGCTGCCAGATTGTTTCCAACGTCGCCCGCTGTTGTGCAAATTCCCTCAACGTCCCCGTATGTCTGCCCGGCTTTTATTTCCAGATTTTCTTTTGTTTCAAATAAGATGGCACCATCAAAAGAAATTCTGGTGCCCGCAGGAATAATCACTGATTGTTTCTGTGCTTCTGAAATATAAAAGCGGAACATTGCAGACGCCGGACTTGCTGGCAGTCTTTCCAAGTCCTTGAATAATTCTGCCAAGCTGTCCAAGTATTCACCGTCCGCATAGCGTGGCACGTTCTTTTTTGCTGTTTCATTGATAATGACACGCTGTTGCACAATGATATTTGCAACCCATGCAATAAAAAGTCTTTCCGGTGACGCCGGGTACACCTTGTAGCGTTCACGCCCCGGCACCTGCTGCACCATATTTTCATACAGCGCAATTAGATTGCTTTCTATCGTTTCTGTGTCGGTTTCCACAAAGTCAATGTCTGGGTATTTTCTGTCACTCATTGTCTGTTTCCACCTCCTCCAAATAAATAATAGGTATTGTGCGCCCTGTGGCTGCGTCATGTTCAAATGTAATGTCTGCAACCTGCGCCCGTGGTTCAAATTCTTCTATCTGGTCGTACAGATAGCCCACCAGTATATTTTCAACTACTGGCTGCGGTCTTCCATATAGGCTGCCGGGCAAACCAAAATCACGGAACATAGGGCAGGAACCCTGCACCGTGTCCAGAATAACCGCAATATTTTGTATGACTGCTTGATGGTCATTTGCTGGTGCAAGGTCAATTTCTGTCAATAGTGACCCGTCGCCCCTTATCACGTCCATGTTTCATCACCTCTTTGGATATTCTTTTAGTGTCACGTCTGCTGTCGCAGCCCAGCAGTTGCCTTTGTTGTCATAGCGTTTCAATGTGCTGCTAACGCCTGTTATTACCCACTTATAAGAACCGTATTTCTTGCCACCTAAAACCAGCGTTGAAACATTGCCCTTGTTGCACATTTTGTTCAATTTCTTAATTTCATTCAGTGGGTTTGTTCCATGAAATATACTGAACGCCATTTTGAAACTGATTGTTCCGGGTTCCGGTCCTAAAAACTCCAATACATCACGCTTAATGTGTCTGTCGTGCGTCGCATACTTTGCAGACACTTTCCAGCTTAATTCGTCAAAGGTGCGCACGGTATTTTCTGAAACTGAAAAAACCAGACTTCCCAGACTTCCTATTTTTGCCATGCTCTACACCTCCCCAATTATGAAGCCGTCGCCGTCGCCGTCTGGAACCATTATGCAAAGCACCATATCGTTGACGCCCGGCGTCCACTCTGTCACAAATGCTTCATGGTTGTGACTTACTTCCTTTAACATTTGCCCGTTGTAGTCATATTTCAGTGTTGTTTTTGCTGTCTGTCCCTCTGCCCCGCTTTCCATTGCTGGCACAACGTACACGGGGCGTTTTATAATCCTTAAATCACCGGAAGTGATACCGCCTTTGTCCTTGAACTTCACACGGGCTGTCATTTTGCTGGCGTTCACACTCTGCACGGTGCCAAGCCGCACTATGTTTTTTAACTCTGTCATGTCTGCCATTAGTAGCCCTCCAATACCTGTTGTAATTCAATCTGTGTTGTATATCCTCCCGTCAATTTGTGGGTTGCTTTGGTAATCTTGTACTTTCTGTCGAACTTCTGGAAGCCTTTTAATTTGACTGTGGCACCTGCCACCAGCTGCACATCACCAAGCATTGTGAAACTTGCTGTAAACTGCTGTGTGTTCTTTTCACGTAGTCGTTTTTTTGCCAGTTCGTATGCTTCATTTGTGCTTCTGACCTTTTCGTTGACTTCAAGCGTTTGCCCGGTTCCCTCTGTGCTGTCTGCCGTGTATGTGCTTTCAATCGTTTCTTTGCTGTCCGGGTCCGTATATGAAACATGGCAGCTGGTGTATGCTGTATCATGCAGGCTGGTTCCCAGCTTGTATGAAATATAATCACCGCTGCCATATTTTATGGTTTTTATGGGTGGCTTGCTGTCATACTCTGCGGCGTCGTAGATAACCACATTCATTGTGGTTACTTTCAGTGCAAGCCCTGCCGCTTTGCATAATTTCTGTAAAAACACAATGTCTGACGTCTGCACCTGCTCTTTTCTTTTGTACTTCGGTATATTGTCCGCAATGTACATCAGTTTCAAGCTGCTTTCAGACGCTATCTGTTCTGCAATCACTTTCAAATTGGTGTTTTCCCACGCCTTTGATTTTCTTTCTACTCTCATTTTGGAAGTATAAGGAATTGACGTGCCCTTTAGTGTGATTTTTGTTGGCGGTCCGCTGGCGTCTACGCTGTCCAGTTCAAATGTCCCACAGTCCAGCACGGCGTCTTTGCCGTTATCGTGCCAGTTCTTCTGGACAATCGTTGCTGTTATCAATTTAGGGTCAGACACTTTCTTTGTTGTTTCTTTCGTTTCTGTGACCGTCTGTGTTGCTGTACCGCCCGTTGTGATTTTGAAAACCTGCCCCGGATATATTAAGTTAGGGTTTTTAATATTGTTTTCAGAAGCAATCTGCGGGTATTTTGTACCGCTTCCCAGATACTTTTTGGCAATAGCCCAAAGCGTATCACCTTTTTTGACCACATAATTGACAACGCTTGCAGCTTCAACCTGCTTTTGCACCGTCGTTGTGGTCTTAATGAAAGTCGGCTTTACTTCCAGCCAGCTTCCCAGCCACTTTCTTTCTCTATCATCAAACGCAAGCTGCAAATCGTCTGCGTTGTCTTCGTCTTCATCAGTGAAAGTAAGGCTGCTTAAATATTTATTTATATCTGCCGGGACTTTTACGTTTTGAAATTTCAACCGCAGTTCCACCCGGCGTGCCATGTCTTTTGCGCTCATTCTACGTCAGCAGCCCCCTTTTCCACGGTGGCAGTTCCAAGTCTTCTTCGTCTTCCACTTCCGGGATTGTTAATACAACCCCGGCAGGGAAAACGTAGGTGCTGGCGTACTTGACATTGGCTTTCATCAGCTTATCTGTATGCAGGACACTTCCCATTTGTTCAAATGCTATCTTGTCCCACATATCCCCAGATATTGTTGTGTAGCTTTTAGTCATATTTCTGCCGCTTCTCCTTGTCTTCTTTTTCGTCCAGCAGGTCTTCAACGTCACGCAGCAACTTTCTGTTGTTCTCTTCCAGTTTTGCGTCCAAGTCTTCCGGCTTGTCCCCGTTGATAACGATTGTCGGACTGTTGTTTATAGTTACGTTGTTTGCACTTCCACCGCCACTTCCTGCGCCTGCTGTTACCTCTGGCGCTGTGTTGTAGTTATTCACCGTCTGCGGTGCTGTTGTGGTCTGTGCTGTTGGCGCTACCGCTGCCGCTGTTGTGGCTGCTGTATTCTGTGCAGCCAGAATGTTTCTTGTCTGGTCCGCTGTAAACACCGTGCGCCCCGGTGCGTTCGTGATTAACTCCGGTCCCGCTTCACCAGCAATGAACGTGTCTGGTGTGTTTTTTGAACCTTTCGCCAGCATAGGTATTTCAGATATGTTTATACCTTTTCCACCTACACCCGGCACCCAGTCTGGCACTTTTACTTTGTTCAATCCACGTATAACCGTGTTGACCGCAGATATGATGCCGTTGATAACTCCCGTACACACTGACTTGATACCCTGCCAAATTCCAGAAAATATTTGCTTTATGCCCTCCCAAGCCTGCCGCCAGTTCCCGGAAAATACACCAGTTATGAAAGTGATAATTCCATTCAGTACGGTTGCAATTCCAGAAATTACACCGGAAATTGCTTGAACTCCGCTTTGTACGATAGACTGGATTGTTGGCATTGCAAATTGTATTGCTGCTAAAATTCCTTGAATTATTGGTGAAACTATGTTCCAGATTGTCGTCAGTGCTGTTTGTATCGCAGGTAAAAGCGTTTGCAATACGTTTGTCACCACTGGCAAAATTGCTTGAATTGCTGCGGAAATTGCCGGAAGCACCGTGCTACAAATAAAGCTGAATAATTCTGAAATAATCGGCAAAACATAAGTTGAAATGAATGTGATTATTTCTGAAATAATCGGCATAAGACCAGCAATGAAACTTCCTATCACCGGAATAATTGCACCGATAAAATCAGCAATGCTTTGTATAATCTGCATAATGGTTGGGGCTGCCGCTTGAATAAAGCTAACAATCCCCGGTATTACCTGTGTAACAATCACCTGCAATACCTGTTCTGCAACTGGCACAACGTATGTGGTTATAAAGCCCACAACCTCTGAAACTGCGTTCTTTACTGTTCCCAGCACATTTACAAACGTGTCAAAGACTGCTGCGCCTTTATCTCCGAACAATTCTTGTATCTTGTCACGGGCTGCACCTATGTTCCCATCAGAAAACACATTCTTTATAGTGTCGCCTACGTTGGTAATGACCGAAACAATCTTGTCAAAGACTGCCAACGCTTCATCACCAAAGGTTCGCTGTATAAATCCCCTTATCTCTTCAAGATGGTTCTTTACAAGCTGTATTACTGTAATAATCGTTGTGATAACGCCCACAACTGGCAATATCTTTCCTGCAATACCTCCAAGTGGTCCCAGTGCTGTTTTTGCAAGGTTTCCAATAGGACCCAGCACCGTTTTTACCGCATTTCCCAGCGGTGCAATCAGTGTTGTTGCCTTGCTAAATGCTCCGGTAATCCCCTTTGTTATGAAGCCGCCTACTTTTCCAAGTGGGCTGTTTGCAATCGCACTGCCTGCCGTTCCAAGTATCGGACCCAACTTGCCGCCAATCAACGAAAATGGTTTCAGCATAAGTCCCAGCATTTTTGTTCCGGCTCCTGTCAATGCTCCGCTTGCTTTTCCTGCAATTCCTAAAAAGCCGCTGACAATGGACTGCTTCACGCCGCCCATAAAGCCTGTTACTGCTCCAACAACTCTGTTGCCACTGAATATATTACCTATTGCAGAACCTACGCCGCCCATAGCGCCTTTTACATTGCCAAAGTATGACAATATACCGCTTCCAGCTGTTTTCAGCTTTTCCGCAAAACTTACGCTTGTTGCAGCGTTTTCAATAAATCCGGCACGCAGTCCCAGCAGTTTTTTTGCCAGTGACAATATGCCGTCTTGTGCTGATAATGTAACCAGCTTTGTTGTCAACATTCCCGCTTTCAATGCCGCCAGCCCTGCCGCTACCTTTAGGGCTGTTTGCACCAACTTTGGGTTTGCTGCTGCAAATTCTGAAACTTTAGTGACCACCACCGCCACTTTGTCTGCCAAATTTCCTACAATCGGCAGTAAGTTTTGACCAAGAACAATACCCAAGTTTGCTATACTGTTCTTTGCCTTTTCCATTTTGGCTTCTGTGGTGTCTTCCATTTTGGCAAATGCGCTGTCTGTTGCCCCAACGCTGTTTACCATGTCTTGTACGCTTGAATTGAAGCCGTCAACTCCGTTTGACAGAAGCGACATTGCCGCTTTCCCGGCTTCTGAACTGCTGAACATATCAGATAGGGCAAGACCAGACTTGCTGGCTTCTTCCTGTATACCTCCCAGAATTTCCCCAAGCGATTTACCGCTTGCCATCAATTCTGCAAAGCTGCCGCCCATCTTCTGCCGCAATAGCTTGTCTGTCGCACTTCCAGACTTTGACAACTCATTTAACATACTGTTCATGTATGTTGTCGTTTCTGCGGCTGCAATACCTTTGCTGGTCATTATTGCGTATCCGGCGCATAACTGTTCCAGTGAAACATTGCTGGCGTTTGCAGTCGGTATGATTTTACCCATACTGCTTGCCAGTTCTCCTACTGTCACTTTACCTTTGTTCTGCGTCTGTACCAGCATATCTGATACCGTGCTTACTTTGTCCGCACTCATGCCGTATGCGTTCAATACGGTTGTTAATACGTCCAGCGTTTGCGAACTTTCCGCAAATCCGGCTTTTGCTAACTTCGTACTGTTTGTAACAAAGTTTACGGCGTCACCTGTCTTCTGTCCGGCAGATATAGCGTTGTACACATCATCAGCAATGGCATTTGCTGCAATTCCTGTCTTGTTTGACAGTTCCATTATCTGTTGTGACAATGTGCCCAGTGGGACTTCCTGCGTATCTGCAATGGTTCCCACCTTTGCTATTGCTTTTTCGTACTGCTGCGCTGCCTGCACGGGTCCTGCATACACTGCGGCGGCTACGGCGCTAATTGCGCCAATAGTTCCCAGCAGTTGTCCTTTTGTCTTTGAAATGCTCTGTTCTACCTGCTGTTGCTTGTCATTCAATTTTTGCAACGTCTGCTGTGAAGTTTGCAGCTTTTCATAAGACTTTTGCAGTCTTCCGTTGGCTTCTTCCAGATTATCCGTATTTACTCCGGCTGCTTTCAGTTCGTCGGCATAACTGTTTAATTGTTTTTCCTGTTCTTCGATTTTGGCAGTGGTCTGTTGTATCTGGTTTTCATTCTTTTCAAGCTTCTTCCGCAGTGCTTCTGTGGGTTCGCCTGTCTGCTGCAATTCCTGCTGTAATCGGTCATGCTCTGCGTTAAGCTGCGCCAGCCGTTCTTTGTTCTTATCAATAGCGGCAGACTGCTTTGTGTAGCCGTCAATCTTTGATTGCAGGGAATTGACATTTTTTAAGCTGTCCCGTAACTGGTTGTTGGTGTTAATTGCGCTTTTGAATGTGCTGTTAAAATTGCCACCCAGCGACGCTTTCAGCTTAAAAAGCAGTTCAAATTCCTTTTGTGACCCTGCCAAGCTGTTTCACCTCCCTACGCATTATTGCTGTTCTGTTTCTGCTCTTCCGCTTCTTCTTTTTCCACTTCATTTATGGTTTCAATCCATGCAAAAAGTCTGCGTATAGGCATTTGCAGCCAGAACGGGACGGGCGTATGTGAAGCCCTTGACATTTTATATATCTGCTTTCTTATGAACTTTGCGGGTTCTTTAATTTTTAATAGCCCGCAGCAATTAAAAAATCCCTTGCTTTGTTCTTAATCTTCATGTAATCGCCTACCGGAAGACGTCTGATTTCATCAGAAGCAACTCCCGCAGCCTTTGCCGCAAGAATACACTGGAACGCAGAAGAAATTTCCGGTGAAAGTGCGTATTTGTTCTGGTCTGCAAGTTCCTGTTCTACCGCTTCAATATCTTCACCAGTCAAATCGTCAAAATAGAAAGTTAATTTTGTATACTTCTTTCCCTCAATTTCTCTGGGCTTCTTGAATGTGTGTGTATAATTCAAGCTGCCGTCTTCTTCTTTGTCTTTCTTCTTGTTATCAAAATTGACCACGCCGCTTGCCTGTGCTTCCTGCATTTCCTTTTCCTGCTCCGTTACCTGTTCCATGTTTTCAGTTGTATTTGTTGTATCTGACATTGTTTATTCCTCCATATCTTTGATTTTAGGCAGGAAAAAACCAGCGGTCTTCCCGCTGGCTCCTGCTGTCTTTTTTACTTTCCTAATGCTTTTCTGACGTCCTTTAAGTAGTCTTTGCCATTGATAATGCATACAAAGTTTAACGGGTCAATTTCCGTTACCTTTGAGCCGTCCAGATACATTGCATAGTATGAAACGGCATATTCTCCGCTTACATCAGCTGTTGAAGCCGCCGCAACTTTTCCAAGTGCTGTCTTCTTCGGTTTTACTTTCATAATATGCTTTACGCCGGACACTTCGTTTGCGCTTGTGCGCAGGTTCATTCTCTGCTGTGCAACTCGCAGGTCAATTCTGTGTACCCGTGGTTCCATCAGCTTGACTGCTGCTGCTGTGACAGTTCGGAAATTGAAAGTTGTTGACATTGCGTTTAAGTGACCGATTATAATTTCTTCGATATTTCCCGCAATTCCTGCGCCGCTTAATTCCTCTGTCATGTATTCAAGGTCTGGCAGCGTCACTTCTGTTGTTCCCAGATACTCCGTGGCGTCCTCATAAATCGCATAGTTAATAACTAATTCATCAACTTTAGACATTCTGTTTCACCTCCCTGTTATGCTGCCACCAGTGCTTCAAGATATGACAAGTCATATTCAAGCACAAAGTCCATTTTCTGCATTGGTGATGGCGGCGTCATGTAAATGTGGAAACGCACAATTCCTGCTGCCAGCTGGCTTGTGCTGTTCTCGCTCTCGTTGAACTCTACACGCCCGCCAATGATTTTTTCATCAGTAGCAAGGCTTGCCAACCAGTCATTGACAGACTGTACAACGGCGTCAATAAGGCGTCTTTTAGTGCCTCTGTCAATATAGTTCCAGTATGTCAAAATCAGTGTCCTTGCAACCCATTTGAACATACGATTGACGCAGTAGAAATAGTCTGTTACGTCAGTGTTGGCAGGATAGCACGCCGTATAATTTCCCCAACTTACAAATCCATTGTAGAAGTTAAGTGCAGTAACCACGCCATTTTCATTCAGATAGTTCGCCTGCTGAATATCCATGATAACTTCCGAACCGTCCGCAATAACCATTCTGTCTGCCTGTATGCTCTTATTTGAAGCGCTTTCGCAAGGTGTGCCGTCGCCGTATTCTGTCGCATTGTCTACCGCAGACATTGAAGCTGCAAGCTGTGTTGAAAGATTAAAAACCCTGTCACCCAGCGCAACTTTAGGGAAGCAGACTATTTCCGTGCGCTTTGTGAAGTTCTTTTTCTTCTTCCACTCTGGTACTTCCGTGTAATACGTCGCCCCGGTTTCCTCTGCTGTGTCTACGTCCAGAATTGCTTCTGCTTCAAACAGTCCGTTGATGTTCTCTGACTTTGCAGACATTACCGCTGCAACCTCCGGGTCATGTGACCAATTCGGACACAAAATAATGTCTGGAACCTTTGTGAAGCGTGGAAATACGCTGTTAATCAGTTCAAGACCTGTCGTTTTGTGTGTGCTTACGCTGTAACCTCCGATAATGTCCTCTTTTGTTACCTGTGAAGCGTCCACGGCGTCGTATTTGACAGCAACATTGCCTGTGGTTTCTTTTAAGAACTCTACAACGCATTTTGTGTCACTGTAAAATGCTTCATAGTCCTCCCCGGCAGTTTTTCCGGTAATTTCCACGCTGCTTGCGATTGCTTCAATCGGTAACTCAATCTGATTGTCTACAACGCCCATCTGTGCTTCTGTTACTGTCTTTTTATGTTTCTTTGGGTCAAGAACATTGACAAAGAATACCTGTGCGGAATTAAAAAGCGTAAACGCTGTGTAAATCTCTTCGCAAAGGCTGTATTTCTTCCAGTCGTCAGAATATCCTAACGCCTGCACTGCTTCTGGGTAGCTTGAAGCCATGATAACTTCGTTTACTTTTCCGTTTACCATCTGCACCGGTGCCGTTCCAACCACAAAATGTACGCCCGTATCTACTGACACTGGCGTAATAGTGCCACTGCTTGTCTTGTTGGCGTTTACTCCATGTGAAATGTCACTCATTCGCTTATACCTCCTGTTCTGCGTATGCAAGGGCGGCAGCCTTTAAGTCGGAATAATACTTGTTATATACATTCCCGGTTGTCTTCACCTTGTCTTTCTTCTCTGCAAGTTCCTTTGTCGGAACCAGCATTTTTTCTACAAGTGGGAACTTTTTAAGAATGAAAGAAAGTTCTTTCTTAATTCCCTCTTCTGTACCCTCAAAAACCTTGTTGCACTGCAACATTGCTTTTGGCAGGTTCGGTCCAATATAAACCAGCTTTACTGTTTCCGGCTGTGTATTTGCCGTTTCTGTGGCTTTTTCTTCTGTGGTGGTATTTTCTACCGCCTGCACCTTTCCAGCGTCCTTTTCGGCTGCTGTGGCGCTTGCTGTGGTCGCTTTTGCCATTTCTTCTTCCTCCTGTCTATAAATTGTGCAAAATCTCTGCCACATCACGTTGCGTGACTGGCATACTCCAATTTGTCACCATTTCGCCCATGTAATATGGCGGCGTGGTGTCTTGATATACGATATATTCCAGCGGCAGTTCCAAAGCAAATTGACCGCCGCCGATTGTCCCGGCTTTCTTCAATTCGCTGCGCACTCTCAAAATCAGATTAAGAAGTGCAAGCGGTCCGTCCTGTCCATCTTCTGAATACACCGCAAATATTATTCTTACTTTGCAGCTGTCTTCCTCTGGTTCGCCTGCTTTCTTGTCGTCCGTCCCTGTTAGGAACTTTAACAGAATGTATGGCACTTTCTGTTGTACGTCGTCTGCTTCCGGCAGCCCCATTTGATAGACTGCTGCTGCTCTTTCTTTTTCTTCGTTGCTTCCCGTTCTGGTTCGCACTGGCAAAATAATGTCAGACGTTTTGGAACTAATGAATTTCTGCAATTCTTCTAACAAAAAAACTGGTGTCATGCTTTACCCTCCATAACCATTCAAAATCCTGTTCATTTCGTGTATAATTCTTTCGTTTACCAGTTCTTGCGCTTCCTTTTCCAGCCCGTCTATAATGTCTTCGTTTCCCACCATCTGCGCTGCTGATAGTCCCATTTTTTCTTCAATCGGAAAACGCTTACGCCCTGTCCTCTCAAATACTCCGGTATGACCATTTGTTTTCATTTCTGCAATGAAAGCGTCTTCAAATGGTGTCCCGCTGCCGCCTTTTTTGACTGCCGCCCGCACCAGCTTTCCGGTTCCGGGTTTCGTCGGTGTGACTTTGAATTTGTACAGCGGTATTTTTACGCCAGAAAATGAAACAAAGCCTGCAAGGTTTCCCGTGCTGGCTTTGGTTATATTTATTCTGGTCGCTTTCGTCAGTGCTGCGCCATTTACAGCGTATACGGTTTTTACCTGCTTTATTGCCTGTGTCTTCACTCTGGAAATACCACGGTTCATTGCGCTGGCAAATACTCTTTCTGCACCTTTTGGAACGTCTGCCAGCAGGGTTCCCACTCTTTCTATTGCGTCAGATGTTATTTCAATCATTCTTCCAACATCTCCAATTCAAGAATTATTTCCCCGTCCTCGCAGTCTGCTTTTGAAATGTTATATAGATTGATTGCCCCGGCTTCGTCAATTTCAAGCTGGCGTCCTTTTTTTGGAACGCAACCAAAATCATACAGCGACATATAGACCAGACAAGAAGCACGGTTTATGCCCTCTGCATTGTCCCCGTTTCCTCTTTGCCGTTCGTCGGCTGCCGTGTGGTCAATGATTATGGGCAAATAGTGTTTCTTGCCTTGATACCATATATCAGTCATAGTTGCCATTTCTCCGCAGTTGTGAAACACTTTCATGTCACTGGCAAGCTGTGCTTTGAAGTCCATTAGATAGGTGTTGCAACAAACCAGCTGTCTACATCATGCGGAACGCATAACGGTGCAGAAGACAGATTGAGGAAACGGCGGGCAGGCTTGCGCTTTGTCCATGTGTCCGGTACATATTTACCCTCTACGGTCATAAAGTTGCCGTCCGGTTCCTTAATAAGTGTGATTGCTCCATAGTACATGGAATAATCAGCGTTTGTGCTTAACAGTGCTAAACTGTCAGCGGGTACAAGCGGCTTGTCCTCCGGTGTAGCCGGGTTTGTCCAGTCGTCAAGATACCACTCATTGTACTTGTAAATATCAAGTCCCAGTTCGTGAATGGTTCCAATGTATGTGACGCCGTTCGGTAACTGTTTAGGCTGGATAACTGCAAGATTGAAGTTTTTCACATCAAGCATTTTCTGCACCTTTGGGTGATTTACAAACGCATTTGCAACGTCGCTTCCCATCACGCAAATGTCGCAGTTGACAAAGCCTTTCTTCTGTACTGTTTCGTGCCAGCGCTTAATATCTGCGATAGGGTCGGAAGTGTCAGCAGTCCACTTTTTCGCTGCTGTTGTGATTTTCTCTTTATTTGTAAAAGAGAAGTCAATCACTTCATTCACTCCGTCGCCAATGATAGGGATTGTGCCAGTGAAGATTGTCTGTGCGCACATCAGTTCTTCACGTCTTAAAATCTGCTCTCTTAACTCCTTGAAGTCGTCTGCCATTTTAAGCACGGCACGTTCCGCAGGTGTTCTGCCAGAATAAAGGCTTTCGCCCGGTCTTCTGATTAACAAATCATCAACGGTTGTCACTTTCTCTGGTGCAACTAAAGGCGGTGTATATGTCTTTGTCTGGTAGCCAGTGTTTGGCACTACCTTTCCACCAACTAATCTGCTGACGAACGGTGCAACCTTTCTGCTGCCCTTTCTGAAATCAACGTCAACGTCCTTTGTTGTGAATGTTTCTTCATGTCTGAAAAATGTACTTCTGAAAAAAGTACGCACGGGCGGTAATTTCTGAACCACTCTGCCCATTGTCCGTGGTTCGTAAATAGATACTTCGTTTGCCATTGTTGTTCTTCCTCCTTATCTCAAAAAGATTGATACCTTGCGCAGTGCTTCTTTGATTTTTGCCAAATCTGCCCCGCTTTCAAGTGCTAATGCGTCAGCGAAAAACTCACCCGTCATGTAATATGTCACTGGTTCGCCGTTTCCTGCTGCCGCAGCAGCAATACCGATTGCGCTTGCTTCGCTTCCTTTTGCAACTGGAATAATCTTGTTGTCATTCGCAGTGTCAATCATTACTGGTGCATATTCCTTGATAGCTGCATTTGCTGTTCCGGTTTCCGGTACTGTTGGAAAATCACCAGCAAAAAAGTTCTTCGGTGTGATTTCTCTTTTTTCTACTGCATATTCACCCATTTGCTTGTACCTCCTTATTTCTCGTCTGGAAACAACTTGTCAATAGCGGCGTCAAACACGTTCTTGCCGTTCTCTCCTGCGTTGTCCTCCGGTGCTGCTCCCTGCACGCCGTTTGCACCGCTGTTTTCTGCGTCCTGCTGGCGGTTCTGAATGTAGTTGCCGCCCGCTTTGTTCTGCTCTGAAATGATTTTAACTGCCATTTCCTGTGCAGAAATAGGGTTGTCAAACTTTGCGTCCTTTGCGATTGCGTCATAGTTGCCGTTTGCCAAGTCTTCAATGCCTTTAATTCTGGCACGTTCTGCGGCTGCTGCTTCATTCTGGATTGTCGCTACTAAATCCGGGTATGCGGCTTTTAGTGCGTCAACCGTTGTGATTTTGTTTTCTGGTGCTGCCATTTCTGGTTCCTCCTTTTCCTGTGGCTTGTTGATAGGTTCTGTTGCACTATTTACTAAACTACCCGGATTTTGATTGTGCGGGCTGTTTAATAACTGGGTTGGAATACTCTTGAACATAGAAACGTCAATAGGCACTGAATTGACAACGATTTTTGAAGAGTTTTCAACAACTGTTGTGCTGTCTTCAAACATCAATTCATCACAAAAGCCGTTTTCAACGGCAATGTCGCCCGTCCACCATGTTTCATTTGACATAAGCTGTTCTATGTCCTCTGTCTTTTTGCCAGTCTTGCTGGCATATGTATTGACAATGCTTTGTTTAATCACTTTCAGTTCATCAGCCATCTTCAAAAAGTCTTCTGCTCTGAAAGTGTCCCAGACTGTCATTGCTGGGTCATGTATCATAAATACACCGTTTCTGGCAATCTTGATTGTGTCGCCTGCCATAGCAATAATTGTGGCTGCGGAAGCTGCCCAGCCATCAATTTTGACTGTCACTTTCGCTGAACAATCTTTCAATCTTGTAAAAATCGCATTTGCTGCGAACACGTCACCGCCGCCGCTGTTAATGCGCACGATAATTTCCGGCACATCACCAAGCGCCGCAAGTTCTTGATTGAATTGCTGTGGTGTCACCCTGTCTTCCCACCATGACTGCTGGCTGCTTATTGCGCCGTATAAAAGCAGTTCCGGCGGCTTGTCCCCGGCTGCCGGGATAAAGTTCCAGAATTTATTTGTTGTCACCCCGTAAGGATTGCCCGGCGTTCTGCTGTCCTGCTGCTGGTTCATTCCCGGCATTGTCTGCGGCTTCTGCTGGGGTGTTCTGTTTGTTTGTGGTTCCATTGGCAATTTTCTTCACCTCTTTCAGTTCTTTTTCTTCGTGTTTCAACTGTTCGACATTGTTATAAAAGTTACTTCCCGTCATTTGCATTGCTTCATCACTTCTGGTGCTAAAGCCGTTTGACACTCTCTTTTCTGCGGCTGTAACCTCTTTTACCGGGTCAAGCATACCTTTTGCAGGTCCGTTCCACTTTGCCCCGCAATATGCTTTTCTTATTGCCGGGTCAGTAAAAAAGCCCGGTGCTTTGATACGTCCTTTTGCTACTGCTTCCGTCAGCCATTCTTCATATACTGGCTGGCAAAAGTCCGTTGATAGCCAGTCACGGTACATATTAAACATTTTCCATGCTTCTTCCAGCGCACCTTTGCTGGCTGTATAGCTGGAATTAAAACGCTTCACAAGTAATTCATACGGAATTTCAAGTGCTGCGCCTATCTGCTGGCATATTGCTTCTACAAAGCTGCCAAAATTGGCGTTTGGTCTTCCGGGGTTCGTGTCGTGTGCTTTCTCGCCCTCGTTTAAGTCGATAACGGCGCCCGGCGCAAGTTCAATGGTGCTTTCGTCTTCTGTGTCCACCTGCACTTCTTCCGGTAGCATACTTCCTATGGCGTCTTCTGCGCTGGCGTCTGCCTTTTCAATGAAAATGGTAAACATACCAGACACAACCGCAGCCACAAGCTCTGCGTCCGTGTATCTTCCAAGCTGTTTCAAACTTTCAATGACTGGTGCAAGGAACGGAACGCCCCTGCGCTGTCCTATTCTTTCCCGGTTCATCATGTGAAGCACGTTTCTTCTTCCGGTCTTTTGTCCGTATGCTTCAACCCTCTGCCAGCTTATGTCGTTGTATGCGTATGACAACGGGTGGTGGTTCGCTATGTGATACGCTATCACTTCCCCGGACTTGTCAACCTCTACACCTCCAACAATCTTGTTGTCTATGGTGTTGCAGTTGTCCGGGCTGCATAGTCTGTCTGCTTCTATCAGCTGCACACGCAGGTCATACGGCTGGTTTATTCGTGGTTTGACTGGCAATACCGCCAGACAATCCCCAGAAATAAGCCAGTTCATAAAAGCTAACTGCTGCAACTCGTAAAAGTTGTCTATCCTTGACATATCGCAATCATTGCTTTCAGCCCAGATAGACCACTCTTTTTCAATCTTTTTTTCAAGGTTCCGGCGTTCTTCTGGTGAAATTCCCAGCGTTTCTGCGTCAATGGTCGATTTCAACCGCAGCCCACGTCCAACAATGTTGGTGCGCATGGTTTTGACTGCCCCGTTTGCCAGCGGCACGCCCATGTATAAATCACGGGTACGCTGGCGCAATACAGATACATTGTCTTCTATGTCCTCACGACTGCTGCCGCCTGCATGAAGCCAGCCTGCAAGTGATTTCTTTGTGACGCTGGCGCCATAATTGCCATACCCGCTGTCTAAAATCTGCATTTTCTGCCTTGCAACCGTTCTTTTCAGTGCTGCTTGCGGTGCTATGACTGCTATTGCCTTATCAATTCCCGCTGCAATTCCCACGCTTTCACCTCCTTTATTGCATGAAAAAAGCACCTTTTCACGGGTGCTTTTTGTCTTTTCTCACTTATTCACGCTACAATATTACCCCATTTTTGCGGGCAATGGGGGGAAATAAAGCCCCAAAACGGGCAATCACGGGCAATGTTTATAAATCCCGTGGTACAAATCGTTTTGCACGGTTCCTGCCGCCATATTTTGCCGCATTTTCAAGCGCAGTGACTTTCCCTTGCCAATATTCAATAGACTTTCTAATTTCGGTCAGATTGGCTTTTGTCATAGTCCTGCTACCTATCGTGTATGACTGGGCGTTTGTCACTGCCAGTTCTGCTTCCAGCCATGCGTCAAGGTGTCTTTTTGCTGTTTCCAGTGTAATTCCTGCCATTTATAAAATTCCTCCACTTCTTCTTCTGCCACGTTTTACAATTTTCTTTGCTTGTGTGGCGTCTTTCTTTTTATCCGGTTTCTTCAACGGTACGTTGATTATTTCAATAGCTGCCGTTGCGTAGTTTCGGCAGTCCAGCGCTTCATTTCGCTTGTGTTCGCCTTTGTCTTTCAGTTCCCATGCAAAATATGGTCTGCCCATCTTGTAACGCATTACCTTTTTTTCTGACGTTAAGCCCTTGAAATACTTTTCGTCATATCCCTTGCCCTCTTCTTTCGGAAAATGGCAAAAGCCGGGTCCCTCTTCCTCCAGCTTTAGTCTGTCCATAAGCAGGCTTTTTCCGGTATCAACTCCCAGTGTAAAAAGGTATGCGCCCTCACGGTTGCTTTTTGACGGCTTCTGGATATATGCTGCGGCGCTATCGTTTGAACCTTTGATTGCAAATACCCTGCGATTGAACCGGGCTTTGCAGAATTTATATACTTGATTGGTTCTGTGTCCTCCACTATCAATGCAGACACATGACAGCTTCATTTTCGTTCCGTCCGGCTTTTCAAAGGTTTGTAGCAAGAATGTGTCAAGGTCTTGCCACACTTGATTGTTAATATCTGAATTGTCGCCGTATATTGCCGCATACCTAATGCCCCAGCTTTCATATTCTGGACCCCAGCCCACAACTTCAATTTCAAATCTGTCGTCCTGCGTATCTACGCCAGCTGTCAAGTACAGCACTTCTTCTGGTACTTCGCACTTGTATTTCTCCCGGCGTTTCATCAGTTCGTCGTCCTCTATGGTTTCCCCGTCTTCTTCCCACGTTTGCCCCATTTCAGTATTGGTCCATACTTTCATCAGTTCCACATTGCCTTTTTTCATCTGGTCATTTGCCGTCAGAAACTTTTCAACAACTTCTTGCCATGTGGTCAATGTGGAAGCAAGCGTGTTCAAGTGGAACCCACGCACGGGGTTGTCTGGGTCTTCATGCACAAAGGTTCCGTCAATAAAGTGTTCTTTCCATTCTGCTTCACTGGATATGACGCCACACTTGCTGCAAGCATATCTGATTTCTGACAGGTCGTTTTTGTCAAATACAACATTTGACCAGACCAGCGGTTGCAGTTCTCCGCAGCACGGGCACGGTGCGTTCCATTCTCCCCGGCTGCTGTTTTCGTACTCCACTTCTATTCTGGAAGCCCCTTTGACCGTCGGTGTGGAAATGTCCACCTGCTTTTTATTCCAGAACGTAGTCTGACGCTTTGAAGCCAGCAAAAGCGGGTCGCCCTCTTTTCCTGCGCTGGCTGGGTATGCGTCTATTTCGTCCGCAAGCAATATTCTGATTGTGTGGCTTCGCAGTCCTGTTGGGCTGTTCGCTCCTGCAATCGTTATAAAGCCGCCCGGAAATATCTTTTGCATGATTGTATTACCGCTGTTGCGGCTCTTTTCGTTGATACGGTCCGCAAGTACGGGCGTATCACGCAGCATAGGTGACAGCTTTTCTTTTGAAAACTTCTCTGCCATGTCTATTGTCGGCTGTATAACCATAATCGGTGACGGGTCATAATGCACATAATATCCAATAGGGTTCAGCACCATTGCGTCTGTCTTTCCCACCTGCGCTGCCGACATAATCACAACTTTTTTTATTGTAATATCTGTTATGGCGTCCATAATCTCTTTTTGATACGGTGCCTTTGCCGTCTTCCAGCGTCCCGGCTCTGCGGAAGACCCGGCAGACAGTCTGCGGAACTTGTCTGCCCACTGTGAAAGTGTCATTTCTGGTGGCGGTTGCAGCACTTTGAAAATCCGTGTGAACATATCAACTGTGTTTTTCTTCATTGTCTACACCGTACCCAAACACTGTCTGGAAGTCTGAAAGTTCTTCCAATACTTCATCAATGGCGCTTTTCAGCAGCTTAAATATTTCTGTCTGGTCCTTTTTCTTTGATAGAATGGGGCTTAACTTTGCAGGTATAGCCATAAGCCTTGTTTTGAACCTAACAAGTGTGTCTGTCATTACCTGTTCCACGTCCTCTGTGGTGTGTACCTCATTTCTGCGCAGTTGCAATTCCAGTTCTTGTGCTTCTCTTTTTGCTCTGACCAGTTTTGCACGTTCTGCGTTGTAATCTATTGCACTTTCACTTTCCGGGTTGTTTTTGCGCAAGTAATTTATATACTGGTGGTTTACGGTCTTCAAGTCGTACAGCCCCGGTCTGATTTCCGTTATAACCTTTTCGTCACGCAGCTGGCGCACTCTGCGTTCTGAAATATCCAGCCAAGCGGCAACCGCCTTTGAAGTGTACGCTTTCAAAAACCGCACCCCCTTTCTTTTGTGTCCGAATTGGTCACATTTTTTCTTTTTTAGCCCCTCCCCCTTTATTTTTTACCGGGTCGGAAGCGGAAATGAAATTTTCAAAATTATATCTGGGCAGGTTTTGGGCGTCGCCGTACCCGCAGTGCTTCCAGACCGCCAGAAGAACCTATTAAACGTCGTCCACAACGTCTGTGATTTCGTCGTTTTCGGTGCTTCCGTCCGGGTCAATCTCAAATTCGCCCGTTAGCTTCTGTTTATTCAATTCAAGTTGCTTCTCTGCAAGCTGCAAGCGTCTGTCCTCTAACTCATACGCCTTGATACTATCCAGCTGCTTGATGATACGCCCATGCAGCTTGTTTAGTTCGGCTTCCACTTTCATTGCCCGTTCAAATGGGCTTGACTTAATGACAGACTTCATGGCTGTTTTATATGTTTCTGTCTTGCTTCCCTCTGGGTCTGCGCACTGCTGGTGTTCCATGCCGCAGTCCTCTTCCTGCTGTCTTTCCTCCATGCTCTTTGGTACAATCATGTGTACTATTTTATCTGTGTAAAAGCCGCCTGCTTCTGGGCTTTCATACTCTTTCAATAGGCTTTCCAGATAGGCTTTGCGCAGATATAGTGCCTGCAATTCCTCCATCATTTGTGACATTGCGGACGGTGTGCCCATGTTCTGTATGGCTGCCGCCTGCTCCGGGTCTATGTCTTCATATCCCGCCTGCGCAAATGCCCCATGTGTTACGGCGTTTTTATTGCCTTTTTTTGCTGGGGTTTTTCCGGCAGCATTTTTGTTGCCTTTTTGACCCCCTCTTTTTTTTGGCTTGTTTTTCAGTGCTTCGTCCCAGCTGTCTTCTGACTTCCATTTTCTTATCCGCACTTCTGGCACCCCTGCCAGCTTCGCCAGTTCCGCTGTTTCAATCTTACCGTCTGCGTCCAGATAGCGTTGCATTGACTTGTCCCGTTCCGGGTTCCGTGGTCTTCCCATCTTCTCACCTCTTTTCGTTCGTTTTCATTCTTTCCAACTCTTCCAGTTTACGGAAGTATAAAAAATTATGGGCTTTGTAAATTCAAAAAATCACCAAAGCCCACTATTGCCAACGTGCAAATATAACGGCTTAAAGCCTGCTTCACTGGCTTAAATTATACCAGTAAAACGCAGGCAATGGCGGGCAATGATTGCTTATGCAATCCTCTGAAATTGTGAAATAATCTGGTTCTTTTCAAACCTCTGTGAAAGTGTTTCAAGTGCTGTATCTCTGATATTCTTACACTGTCTTTCACTGTATGAATTGCGTACCGCTACTTGTTCCCATTTGAGGTTGTGCATGTAAAAATCAAAAATAATGCGCTTTTCTTTCAGTTTCAGCCTTGAAACTTCCTGCAAAATCTGTGCCTTTAAGGCTTGCAACTGCTGCACCTTTGCTTCATACTCTCTGATTTCGCCGCTGACATAATCTGGAATATTAAGCGCCATATTTTCTGTTTGTCGTGATATATTATTTTTTCCTTTTGGTAGACCGTCGCATTGTATAGCGCCAATGGGATTGTAGTATTGGTCCGTTAAGTCACTTATTATCTTTCTGTATATACTCACCTCCCCGTCTATGTCTTTGTAATATTCCAGCAATTCAATAACCCTGCCTTTTTCCATTGCCTGCGCCATTTGCTTTTCCTCCATTCTTTGTTTTTGCCAGTCTTTCCCGGCTTCTATCCGTCTTGCACGTCAACTGCGTTTTCTCCTGCTGCCTGCTGCCGTTCTTTCTCTTCGTACCCCATACACTTCATGTATCTTTCCGGCTTTTTGCAGCTTTCATAGTGTTTGCAGCCAACGCAAACATTTTCTTTCATTTGTGCTTCCTCCGTGATATGTAGCCTGCGCACTCCGGTTCCCCTCTCAATAGCCGCATTGAACATGAACCGCCGCACTCATAGGCTTTTGAAATGTGCTTTGCGCATTTTGTATTTGCGCACTGGTTTCGGCAAAATACGGGCATATTGTCTGTATTAAGCATTATTATTGGTCTTTCCATCTGCTATACCTCCATTTTTCTTATGAACTGGAAGCACTCTGCTGCGTCGTGCATGGTTCTTATTACTCCATCTTCATCTATGTATACTGCGTCAATAAATTTTGGTTTTGGTGCGTTTCTGTCTTCTATTGGTTCATTTCCAAAATCAATCATAATTTGCAGAACATTGTATATTCTTTCGTGAATAATCATTTTATAATCTGTCATATTTATTGGCATTTCCTGCACCTCCTATGCTGTTTCATGCAAAATTATCTTTCTGAACATACTTTCAAATATAGGAACCGCAATACTGTTCCCAGCCTGCTTGTATAACGCCATTCTGTATCTTCCAGAACGCTTCTGGACTGCTTTTGCCCTTTCGTAGTCTTCGTCTGTATATCCTTGCAGACGCCAGCACTCACGTTCTGTTAAATATCTATAACGCCCGTTTCCGCAGTCAATCACCTGTGCTGGTGTTCTGTCCTGTCTGGTCGTGATTGTGTATGCAAAATCTTTTATTACTGTTGCTCTTCTTATGCCTTTTTCTCCAATCACACTGTACACGCTCGGTTGCGTCACGTCATACACTGGCGGCACTTCGTCGTTGTTCAGAAGAAATTCTGATATGTCTTTCATTGGCGTTCTGATTAAGTCTGAAAAGTCGAACTTTTCACCATTCAGCACCGATACCGTGAAAACCCTTTCCCGTGCCTGTGGCAATCCAAAGTCCCTTGCGTCTAATATTTGATAATTGCTTGTATATCCCAGCTTTTCCATTTCTGCTATGTATTGTTCAAAGTTCTTCTTGTTGTAGCCGTTTAATACATTTTTCACGTTTTCCCAGATAACATATTTTGGCTTCCATTCGCCCATATTTTGAATAATGTGTATTGTTTCCCACATCAGACTTGACCGGGTGCCGCTTCCTTTGTCTGCCCCTTTTCCTCTGTTTATCCTCCCTGCTTCCGCAGTTGCTTTTCCTTGATGTCCCGCAATGCTCATATCTTGACACGGGCTGCCGTGTATCAGAATATCTGGTTTGAGGTTCCAGCCCACCACTGATTGTGTTTTATACTCTAATTCTTCCGCAAACATTGCATTGTATGACCTTACGGCGTTTTCGTCTATTTCCACATAGTCAATGGCTTTTGTTGGAATGTTCAAATTTCGCAAAGCACATCTGGGGGAACCAATTCCCCCAAATAGTTCTAAAATCTGTACCACGTCTACACCTCCTGCAACGCTATTACACAATAGCCCTCTTCAAGTGCGCTGCTGGTCGTGTCGTCGTCCATGCAGATAATTTTCATGTCTGCCGTGTTCCCGGTTGCTCTGCCCTCTGCAAACTCAATCAGCTTCACTGTGTCGCCCTCTCTGTAACCGTCATTTTTCAAAATCATGTATGGTCTTGTATGGTCGATTGCAACGGCTTTCATTTTGTCCGGTGATACTCTGATTGTTTTTTCTTTTCTTTCATCAGACGGCAAATGCTGCATTTTCTCTTCCTGCTGCATTTCACGCAGTTTCTTTTGTGTTTCCCTGTCAATAGCCGCCTGCTCTTCGTTGTATCTCTCTTCGTCCGTCTTCTGGGCTTCTCTGCGGTTCTCATAAGCATTGCAGCTGGTCACGGTTGCTGTCTTGTCGTGGCAGTCCTCATAGTGTGTGCAGCTGTAACAAAGTGACGTTATCTGCTCCGGCTGTGGGTCAACATATTCTGACTGCTGCCCGGTTGCGTCCTCTGTGCCCTCTGTGGCTTCTCCTGCTCCCTCTGCGTCTGCTTCTTCCTGCTGCTGGTCTGTTTCATTGCCTGTGGCGCTTTCTGCCGTTCCTGCGGCTTCCTGCTTCTCTTCCATCTGGCTAATGTCCATCTGTCCCGGTATCTGCTGCGACGCTTCCCAGCTCTTCTTTAACTGCTTAATGTCCGATAATGTCAGCACTTCATTTTCCCGGAATACCTCTGCCGCCTGCTTCTGGTAATCTTCCGGCAACCCGGACGCTTCATAAATGACAGATACAACAATTCTGTTTGCCTTAAATTCTGCCATCAGTTCTGGAATGATATTGTTATAGATTGCCTTGTATCTTCCAACCTGCGCCGGGGACGTTTCTATAATCTCTGCCAGTAAATCACGGGTTCTGCCCGGAATGTTCATGCTTTCTTTTAATTCCAGTACCAGTTTTTCTGTTTCCAGCGCTTCTGTCATGCGTTCCCAGTCTGTCTTCTCACGGAAACGGTTTGCCATAATCAGTGCCAGTCTGTCCAGAATTGCGTTTTTCTTCGGCTTGATTAAGATTGGAACCCGTCTGAAACGCTCTTTTCCCTCGTCCACCAGCTGCATGACCGCCAGCCGTCTTCTGTGCCCTGCAATGATACGGCGCTTGCCGTCTTCCTCTTCATCAGTCACCAGAAGTGGTTGCAGCACTCCCAGAAGTTCAATAGACTGTTTTAAGTCCTGCACGTCTTCCACGCTGTAAAAATTGCCCTTTGACGGTATAAGGTCGTAAATATCGGCGGTGCTGCTCACGCCCTCTTCGGACGTGACAACCTCTGTGCCTGCTGCTGCCGCCTGCTGCTGTTCTGTTTTCTGCTGCTCCCCAGCTTCCTTTGACCGCTGGTTTAATAACTCTGTCAAGTTGAATTTCTTTGCTGCTCCTGCCATTGTCTTTCCCTCCTAACGTGTCCGAATTGGTCACATTCTCAACCATTCTTCCACTAACGCTTTATAGTCGGCACTTGCGCCGCAGCGTGGGGAATATAAAATGATTGGTAATCTTTCAAATGTGCTGGGCTTCATTTTTGGTGTCTTTCTGATATGTGTTTCAAACACCGGATATTCAAGCGTCTTCAAGAACTCTTCGCCCTGTGTATCTGCTTCATTGGTTCTGTCGTACTGTGTGACAAAGCAGCCGCAGAAGCGCAACTGTGGGTTTAAGTCCTCACGGGTGTTGTCAATCTGTTCTTTCAGTTCTGCCAGCCCATCTATTGCAAAATCATCAATGGTTATAGGCACCATGACGTCTTGTGAAGCTACCAGCGCATTTATGGTTGAAATGTTAATGTCTGGGGCGTTGTCAATAATGCAGTAGTCATATTCATTCTGTAAACCGTCCAGAAACTTTTTGAAGCGTGTCTGTTGCGGTCTTGACTGGTCCAGCATGACTTCAAGGTTGGCTGTAAGCAAATTCATGTTCGCTGTGATAATGTCTAAGCCCTCAAAGTCCGTGTGCTGGATAACCTCTGCCGGGTCAATGCCCCGCTGTGTCATTACCTCTGCTGTGCCCTTATGGTCATAGCTGTGGCGGTTCATAATCTTGCTTGCGTTGCCCTGCTTGTCATTGTCAATCAGCAGGACTTTGAAGCCTTTTACTGCTGCCAGAATATGTGCCATGTTTACGCTGGAAATGGTCTTTGCCACTCCCCCTTTAAGATTGATAATTGATAATGTTTTCATGTGGTATTCCTCCTTGTATCTGGTATGAATTTATAGTTGCTTCCCAGTAATGCACGGGGCGGGACTTGAACCCGCACCCGGCAGCTTCGGTGGCTGCTGCGCTATCCATTGCGCCACCCGTGCTTCTAATTCTCTTTGTAGAAAAATCTTAGATACCAAAGTGTCATATTGCCGTCTTCCTTGTATTCCAACTGCATTGTTGCGCCCGTGTTCTTGCAAAATGTCTTTACCGGGTCTGCCGTCTTTAGTTCTTCCAGTCTTTTCATTCCTCTTTTATGCTGTTCTTCAAGCGTTCCGTCCTTTTCAAAATCTTCCTTGCAGCTTTTTAAACATGAATGTTTTTGGTCTTCTTCTCTTCGGTACTCTCTGTCAACCAATGTGCCGTTGTCGTATGCTTCTACAATGTCAATCCAAGTTTGACGTGTACTACATTTTTCATCAGCCGCCCAGCTGCGCAGTGTGTTGATTTTCTTTCCCCAGTATTGTGCTGACTTTTTAGCTTCTTTCATTGTGTCTGCTGTATCTGCCAACTGCGCTTCTGCTCTTTTTATTCTTGCTTCATGGTCCATGGAAGAAAAGAAACAAATCGTTGCTGTTCCTAACCTCTGTTGTTTAGCGTTCATAACGCAAGTGTAATTCAGATTTTGTTTTTTAAGCTGTCTGCTCATTTTTTGGTATTCTTTTTTGATTTCCTGCAATGTCATTTTGTGTACCTCCGTTTGCTTTACTTCTTTAACTGTCTTTATTATATACTTACGGAAGTATAAAGTCTATTGGCATTTTACACAATCTTACGGAAGTATATTTGTATATTTTGTATACTTCCGTAAGTATTTGTTATTATCTGCCCCGGCGTTTCAGTTCTTCTGCAAATTCTCTGACCGGAACTTTCACGGTCAATGGTTCATACTTCCCGCAGGCGTCCAATTCATACAAGAACTGTGTTTCACCTTTTTTCAGATAGTGAAGTGTTGCAATGTCTGTGACCTTATGCAGCGCAACTGCTGCCGTTGTAATCACTGTGCAACCCTGCGGCAAATAAAGCGCTTCTTTTGTTTCTCCGTCCTTTGTTGTCTTGATTGCTACTGTGTCCCCAATCTCTAACGGACACACTGCCTTGAAAAATTCTGCTTTCATTCCTCTTTGTCCTCCTGTTCGTGTTTCTCTCTGTTCTGTCTTCTTACCTCCCAGCCAACTTCTCTGACCACTACAAAGACCAGATATAAAATGCCCAGCCCTACGCAGACCGCAAAGAATGTTACCAGTGCTTTTACAACCTCAATCAGAAATGCAATCATTGTTCTTTCCCTCCCTCATTTTCTGTTTTGCCCAGCCAATAGCCCGGCTGCTTGCGTTTATCTGGTGTAGCTGGCGCACTCTTATGTTGTTTGTCTTTTCTTCCGCTTCTGCCTGCTGCCGTGCCAGCTGTCGGCGGTATAGTAATTCTTTCCCGCTGTAATACTTCCGCTTCTTTTTCGCCATCTTTATTCCTCCTAAAAGTATTTGCGCTGGTATCTGCTGCCCTTGCTTGCCTGCTTGCGTCGCTGGCGCTGTTTTCTTCTCTTCTGGTACTGGGCGTCTTCCGCTGCTGTCACCTGTCTTTTGACTGCTTCATGGTCTATGTTGTCCACCTCTTCTTGCAGGACTTCCAGCACTTCAACTTCACTGTCCTTGAAAGTGAATGTCATACCGGGGTCATACTCTCCGCTTGTCCAGTCTTTCTGGAACTTCTCAAAATTATCTCTGTATCTATACGGTGCCTGTGGGTGGTACTGTTCGGCTTCATATATGCCCAGCATAACTTCTTTGTCGTCCTTGTCGTCCCAGTTGTAAAGGTGCCAGCTTTCGTGGTTGTCCCAGTTCCACTTTGACAAATACAGCACTATTCCGTCAAAGTAGTTACCCTCACGCACCATGCCTTTCATTTGCTTGCAGGTGAAGCCCTGCCCCTTTAATTCCTCTTTGATTTTCTCATAGTCCCTGCCGCCAGTATGTAACTTTGCTTTTACGATTAACGGCAAATACTGTGGCTGTTTATCTTCTTTTCTTGCCATTGCTTGTCCTTTCCAGTCTGTCTGCAATCCTCAATATGCTTTCCATTGACTTTCTAATATTTGTGTCTGTACCCTCTGTGATTTTCAGCACGTCTGCTATGTCCCGCAGTTCTTGTGCCATTTCTTCTGTTTCCCCGGTCACAATGTCGTATTTATTGCGGCAGGCGGTGCAGACCTGCGAACCCTCCGGGATAACTTCACCGCATATCAAGCAGCGGTCAACGTCGTTCATTCTTCCCAGCTTTCGTATTTCTTCACACGCCTTGTCAAGTTCTGCACCTGCTCAACAAGGTTTGCAACCTCATGTGGTGACAATCCGGTTTGTTCATAGTCATACAGCTTCTTTGCGGCTTGATTGACTGTGACGTGTGGTTTTAATATGGCTTTCTGCCCGTTCTGGCTGTATTCCGTCAGCGTCGTTCTCTTCTGCCGCTTCTGTGGCTTCTGTGGCTGTCTGAACGTCCCTGCACGCTTCATGGTGCTGTAATATGGCACTGTCTGTTTCAATGTGTGGTCCATTGCTCCCATTTACTCTTCCACCTTTCTTCCTGTCTGCTCTATAACTCCCAGATAACCCGCTATTGTGTCCATTGCTTCTTCTGCCGTCCAGCAAACCGCTGTTTCATATCCCTGCTGCCGCAGCTGTTCCAGCCACCAGTCCTGCTTGTCTGTTGTTTTGTTCTTTCCCCACTTCATTTCAACATAAAGCCCGTGTTTTCCGTTTCTGGCTACTGGCAAGCATAAATCCGGCACGCCTGCTTTTACTCCCTGCCGTTTAAGGTTCGCCGCTTCAAGCTGGTTCCTGCTGCCGCCGTTTGGTATGTGGTGTAGCAATTCCAATTCCGGGAAGTCCTTTGCGTAGAACGTCGCCCAGTTTATAACTCTTTCCTGCTCTGTGGCTTCACTGCGCTTTCTGTAATATGTTCTACTCATTGGCGTTTGTCCTTTCGTCAAGGTGTGTTGCCATCATGTCTGCAATGTGAAGCATGGCTGCAAGCCTGCTGCCTGCAAAAGTATTGTTCATATCATAGCTGCCGCCCTTTACTGAATAATCAAAAGCGCCCATATGCCATCTGATAGCCAGCATTTCTTCTTCCGTAAGCTGCATATATCGCATAATCTGGATAATTGACTTTTCACCGTGTCCCAGTGGCAGGCTGTTTGTATATCCGTATACCTCAACTTCTTTCCAACTTCCGTCTTTCTGCTTCTGACTCTTCTTTTCCACCTTGTAGGCGTCCACCTTGCAAACGTCATGCAGAAGCGCCGCAACTGCGATTGTGTCCACGGTGTATTCCGGGTACGTTCTGCCCTGCCTTTTGTCCTCTGCGTCTGCCAGCTGAACCAATCTGCGGTATACATAGTTTGTATGCTCTACCAGCCCCCCTGCGTAGGCTCCGTGATACTTTGTGCTTGCCTGGGCTGTGAAAAATCCCGCTTCTTCCAGCCATGCAAGCAGCTTATCTGCTCCCGGTCTGCTTATGTATGAAAAGTAATTCTTGAACTTCTCAACCTCTGCCATTCTCTGCTCTTCATTCATTGTCTTGTCCTCCTGTGGTTTCTTCCCGGCTGTCCACCAGATATATTTTGCCGTCCTGCTCATACAGCATGACTTTTCCTTTCAGTGCCGCCAGTGTCATTTCTGCTTTCATTCCATCTGATACGCCGTACTTGTCGCCAATCAGAATGTATTTGCAGTTTTCAAGTATCTTCATTCCCGCTGCCATGCCCCGGTTTCTTTCTTCCGGGTTCTGGTCGTCTGTAACTTCCGTCAAGTATAAATGTACCGTGACCGGGACAAAGCCATTGTTTATAGCTGCCCTTGTCAGCCTGCGTGCATATTCCTTGTTGCGCTTCGTGTCGCCCCGGTATGGGCTACATACATACAGCAAATCATTCACCTGCCGTCACCTCCTAATCTTCCAGCGTCAGTTCTTCACCTGCCGCCGCTGGTTCTTCTTCTCGCTTCCATTCGTCCAAATCCAGAAGCGTTCCGCATTTACTGCAATAATTGAAATCACGGGACACATGGAAGTAATAGCCGTCTTCCCGGTCTTTTCGCAAATCCTTGTCATACGCTGAAAACAAATGCTTTCCGCATACTGGGCAATAGTAACTGTTCAAATATCCCAGCTGCCCCGGCAATGTTGGGTATTCGCTCTTCTGTGCTTTCGGCTTTCTGGGTTTCCTTGTTGCCATGCGCTACACCTCCACTGCTGCTTTTTCAAGCTGCCTTTGCAGGTCTTCAAACTGCTGCTGTAAGTCTTTTGTATTTTTATATGTGCTACACGTTTCGCATTCCGGTTCTTGCAAAAGAACTTGTCTGCACATTTCACACGTTTTTTGTTCTTCATTTAGGCTGTATACAATCAGCGCCATTCTGAAACTGATACCCCAGAATTTTTTCAAGTCAATTCCGCTTATGTCCACCGGAACTGCTGCCCGGTTCACTTCTTCGTCTGTAATGCCATAGCGCCTTTTTAATGCTTCATACATCTGCTGCGCTGTCTGCTGTTCTCCACCTATGCCACGTTCTGCCAGTGCTTTGATTTTCACCAGCTTTGCAATTATTTTCTGTCTATCTTCCATCAGTCTTCTTCCTCCGGTTCTCCTATCAGTGCCCGTGGCGGCTGGTTTCCGTCCATGAAGCCCGCAAAGAAAGCAGCCTTTTTCAGCATTCTGTTTTCTTCGTCTGTTCTTTCCCGTTCTTCGCCCTTATGTTCTTGATAGCAACGGGCGTTTTCGTCCGGGAATAGGTTGTTTTTGAACTTAAAACCTGCCATGAACGCTTCCATTTCCCGTTTTAGTTCCTCTTTGTAGAAATTGAAATACAGTGTGATTTCTGCTGCTTCAACCTCTGTGCAATCGCAGCCACGCTTTTTTCTGCGGCTATAACTTCCGGTGTATCTGCGATAACTGGCGCTTCCTGTTACCATGTAGAAAATCTGCGTCAGCAGGTCTTCTTCTAAGTCGTTCTTGTAGCTGAACCAGTGCAGCGTCACTTCGTCCAGCGTTATTTCTTCGTCCTCAATTTCGTATCTGGCTTTTAATTCCTCATACATACGCATTGCGGTTTCTTTCTCTCCACCTACGCCACGTTCTGCAAGGGCTTTTATCTTTGCCAGTTTTTCTTTGATTTTGTCATGTTGTATCTGGTCCATGTTCTCACCTCATATACTGCCACGACTGCGGCGCTCTTTTAATTCCCAGTTCTTCCAGCGTCACTGCCCGTGGGTACTCTTTCACGTCTGCGACTTCCCAGCCGTAAACCTTGTTGCGGCTCCCTGCTGCATAATTGTGAATATCATGTGCAGGAACCTTGCTTTTCTTCTCTGCTTCTTCAAAGTTCTTGATTTCCAAAACCTCCGGGCAAATAAATTCACCCAGCACCCCGGCACCGCCTGTCACGTATACCAGCACCCGGAACGGTGCTTTGCATTGCGGTTTTGTCTTCCGCAGTTCCAGAACCTTTTCACCTGCTGCCATTTTCTGCCACCATTTCTGGTGCAGTGATAATATGACCACTTGCATTTCTTCCAGTTCCGGTGGTTCCCATTGCTGCTTCATGCTCTTTTCCTCCTAAATCTTCAATACCTGCCCCGGATATATCAAATCTGGGTTCTTAATGCCGTTTCTGTGTGCCAGTGCGTAGCAGGCGGCACCGTTTCCGTAGAACCTCTGCGCAATTCTCCAAAGACTGTCACCCTTTTGCACTGTATATTCTTTCTGGTCTGTTAAGTTTTTCCCTACAACCTCCGGTGGTTCCTCTGGCTTGTAGTAGAACGCTTCTGCGACTGACCCGCAATACTGGCACCGTTCGCCCAGTTTTACTTCTGCCCCGCAAAATTTACACTTCATGTTCTGACCCTCACTGTTCAAATTCGCTTTTCAGTTCAATTCTGATATACAGAATGTGTTGCAGGTCTTCCACCCGGTATTTGCTGAACTGCTCAACTGGTATCTGTTCCGGCAGTCTGTCTTTTCCCAGTCCCACATCTGTTCTGTTGCTCTGTATGTTTCCATGCCCAGCCCCATTTTCTTTATGCGTCGCTGTGGGTTCACTGTTCCATGCACTGCGTTTGCTGCATATCCACGGTAAACAACCTGTCTGGCTGCGTTGTATATCACCAGTCTGTCACTGGGCGTCAGCTTGTCCAGAATGTCGCCCAGTCTGATTTCATTTTCCATTACCATTCGCCCCTCATTCTTCTTTCAATTCTTTCTTTCGCCTGCTGCACTTCTCTTGAATACTCTGTGTCTGTCAGTCCTTTGTTCCATACGTGCTGATATGCACCCGTCACGCCGTAGTTGTAGGCTGTCAGCACTTCTGCTTCTGTGCCGAACCTCTCTTGCAATTCTGCCAGATAATCTACACCGACAAGCACGTTGAAATATGGGTTTTCCACATTGTCCACATTCAGTCTGTGCATACGCTCTTCGTGCCACTTCGGTAATACCTGCATATATCCGGTTGAACCCTCTTTGCAGCTTGCGTCCCATCTGTACCCGCTTTCTATCTCTATAATTGCCAGCACCAGCGTATATTCAACGCCATATTGCTTGCAAATTATGTATGTGTACTGCTGCATACATTCTGGCAAATACCCGCCGTTGTCTGCGTAGTCCTCCGGCACTTCATATCTTGTCCAGCCCTCTAATTCCTCACCGGACCAGTCAAGGGACATAAGGTTGAATGGGTATGATTCCTGCTGCACTGCTTCCGTGGTCGGCGGTGTCGGTTCCGGTTCTTTGGTATTTTCCGGCAGGCTGTTTGCAGCTGGCTTTACTGCTGCCCCTACTGTAAACACAATCACAACCACTGCCAGCAGTCCTGCTGCAATGTAATTGCCGTATGCCTTAATTGCCCTTTTTATCCTCTTTCGCCTTAATATGCGGCGTATCTGCGGTGTTCTTCCTCTCACGCTTCTTTCCTCCTGTTCTGCCCTTTGGCTTTTCCTTTTTCCACATCTTCAAGTAAATATGCCACCCGGTCTGCTCATAGTAGACGGGTTCGCAAGATACAATGTTGTAATTGCTGTATATCTTTCTGAACTCTTCCAGCCCTCCATCTGGTGACTTTGCCAGCTGTTCCACTTTGCGTTTGCTGTATTTAAAATCATTGCACTTTTCTTCCGGTGCTGTCAGATTTCGGCTATACTTCCAGTGGTTTTGGTCACGCTGTTGCTTCTCCCCGCCGTCCTCTCTGGTTACTTCCGGGCGGTCAAGGTTCCTGCTGCTGGAATAGCGTTTCTTTCCCTGTGGGTCCTTGACAATATATTTGCAAAGACCCTCTATGCCGTTTTCATTCATTTGCAGGCGGTCTGCATTTACCCAGCCCAGCTGCTTTATACTTGCTCTGTATTCCGGGTCACTGGTCTTCTTCCAGTTGATACGGTCTTTTGTCCACATCATTTCCACGTCGTCACGGTCAAGTCCACCATTCATAATGATATGGTGGTGTATACGCTTAATGCTTTGACCGTCCTTTGTGTACTTGTATTCTGTTACCAGTATGTATTTAAGTGGTTCAAGTCCCAGTTTGTTTCTGCGGTACGCTATGCGGCGCAGGTAATTTGTCACTATCTTTTCTGCTTCTTCTACTGTGCCCGGCAGGTTCTCTTCACTGTATGTGCAGGACGTGTGCAGGTCCCCTATGCTGAAATTGCCATTGCCTAACTGTACCAGATAGCGTTTGGCGTTCTTGTCGTTAAGGTCTTTTTGCTTTGGGGCGTTGCTCTTTCTCTTTCTGCCCCTCTTCCCTCTGGTTGCCTGCTCTGCTGCTTCTGTTCGTGGTATTATGTCCACTTCTCTATAATTGGCACAGTCTGTCTTCTTCTCTCTGATAAACACCACTGCACTTCCTTTTCTGTCTGATACCTTTTTAGCGTATAAGGGTATACCAGAAGTGGTGGTGCCTATCCCCCATCAATCCTGCTTATTATCTCCATACCAGCATATATATAAATTTATATATTTCGTAGGAATGTTAATACCCCATACAAGCCCGTTTAGCAGGGACAAAACCCGCTATTTTCAAGGACTTTCCAGCCCTAAAATGTTTGACTTGTAACCGCCAATATGGTATAATAAACACGTATTGAATTATTAACATATTGACTTTTGAAAAGCCTTTGATTTTGTGTTTGCGGCACATCTTCAAAGGCTTTTTGCGTTGCCTTTTTATAATGCTCTGTACAACTCTTTGCGGCTCTCACCGCACCAGATTTTCTTCCCATCTTCCGTCTGGACTGTCACTATTCCGTCTTGAAATCTGTACCCCGGATAAATCTTGCCACGGTGCCATTTTCCGTTGTGGTAAATCTCCGCTGGCTGTCCGGCTACATAAGGAAAGTTATCTAAACTCATTCTTCCTGCCCTCCTGCGTGTGCTGCCGCACTCGCTTTCAGTAAATCAGTTACCAGTTCCCAGCTTTCCAAAAACAAAGCGGAACGGAACGAAACACTGCTGCTGACGACAGAACGGGCGCCGTCCAAGCTCAGCGCACCAGCGCCACCGCTGGAAGTGTTGCCGAAACTCGAACCCCGGACAGGCACGGCTTCTTCAAGTTCGTTGTCTGCCCATATTCCGGCTGTTTCGTTCTTCCAGTCATGCGGTACAATTCCCAGCTTGTACGCAATTTCCGGCATTTCTTCCAGTTCTTCCAGCTGCAAGTCCTTAATATGGCAGCCGTCCCATGCCACTTCAACGTCTTCTTTGGTTGAAAGTGTCACGCCGTCGTTGCCATATAATCGCAGCGGCTTTCCGTTTACTGTCGCAACCTGCCAGTCTGGGGCTTCTGTCGTGTATCCGTCCACTGCTGCGTCATTGTTCTTTGTATACTCAATAACGCCGTAGTGCAGGCGCAAGCCCGTTACCCATTCATAGAAATTGCCGCAAAGTCCGAACACGCCGCCTGCGGTTCCGTCATGTGACCATGTAAGCGGGTCAAGTCCGGTCAGTGTGCGTCCTCTGTCGTAATTCACGCCCTTTTCGTCCGGGTTGTCTGCATTTGCTCCATAATTGGTGTTGCCGCCTATTGTGTGCCCCAGTTCTTCTGCTTCATGCAGTAAGTAGACAAATTCTGCATTTGTCATAAGGTGCCAGCCGTCACCCTTTCTTGCGCAGGCTTTGGCTGCGTCATTCATGTTGATTGTGTGCTTTGGCTGCTGGAATGGCAGTGATACTGCAACGCCACCGTCCAGCGTATCAATCACGGTGTTGTGATACTGTGAAATAAGGATTGCCGGGACAATCTTATTTCTAATCTTGAACATTTCCGGCACGTCCTCTTCTTTGTACGTTCCCGGCTCCATGTAAAACATGGTCATGTAGTTTGGCAGTCCCAGTCTGTCTTTGACAATGACCGCTTTTTTCTTCACAAATTCTTTCATTTGCGCTTTTCCTCCTTGTATCTGGTATGATTTATTTTGAATAGCTTTGCGCTACTATTCACATTTTGACTTTTGAAAAACCTTTGGTTTGTGCCCAGCGCTTATGCTGACTGCTGCTTTTTCTCTTCCGGCTCCGGCTGTTTCACGGTCACGGTGACTTTTACGCCCTCCCGCTGTGAAATAATCATTGCCAAAGTGTCAAAGAAGCGCTGGGCATTGAATGTTCCTTGCACTTCCATTTCTGCCACCTCCTATGCCGTCTGTGGCTGCGGTGTGGTTCTCTGGCGTTCCTGCTGAATACCCAGCATATAACCCAAAATGAACATCTGATTGTCACCGTTTAGCTTCTGGAACTCCTGTGCGGTCTTCTCAATCATTTCTTTTTTCTTGTCTTTCATTTCAACTGCTGCCATGTCTGCTTCCTCCTTTTCTGTGTTGTGGTCCTCTGCTATAATTGGATTGTCAGCCAGTGCAGGGCTGGCAATCCATAGCAAAGGGGGTGTGTTCTATGCCAATTTACAAAGACGCCATCAAGACTTCTGTTGCAAAGGCTGTCAAAAAATACGGCGGTTCAATCCCGGAAGAAGAACTGGTGCGCATTTTAACTGCTGCGCTGTATGATGTTCTTTCTTCCACTGAATTTGAACGCTATGTGAAAGAACTTGCAGGGAAGTGACCTACTGCCAGCTTGACTTTATGCAGTCAAGCTGGCTTTTTCTCTCACTTCTCTTTCCACCATTTCTGCCAGTGCGTTGAATTTCTTTCTTAAAATGTCCAGTGTTTCTTCCGGCAGTCCGTCCACTTTCAAAATCAATTCAGCGTGTGCGTTTGGTTCGTCTGTCGTGATTTCTCTTTTGTAAATAACTTCATTGCGTGTGCGCTCAACCTCTGCCATCTGCTGCCACCTCTTTTCTTTTTTTGAGTTTTTAACTCATTTTGAAACGCTTTATTTGTGTTTCTGTACTCACTATATAACATTGTTTTGAGTATGTCAACTCTTATTTGCAATTATTTTTATATTTTTGTGTTGACTTGCTCAATTCGTTGTTGTATAGTGAAATCACAGTAAGAAAAGAAAGGGGGTATCTACTCTATGGAAGTGTACGAACGTATAAAGGAATTGAGAAAGAACACTTTGAAAATGTCGCAAGCTGCGTTCGGTGAATGTCTGGGCGTAAATCGTGATGTTATCAACAATATTGAAAACAACCGACTTTCCAGACCAGAACAAAAGCTGTCATTGTATAAATTGATATGTAGTGAATTTAATATCAGTGAAGAATGGCTGCTGAATGGCACTGGTGATATGTACGCCAGCAATGAAGCCGAATACGGCGCACTTATTGACCGGGTAATGACCGGGCAGAATGAGTTTGCAAAGAATATTTTCAAGACGTTTGCGCTTTTTGATGAAGCAGACTGGGAAGCGCTGCGGCGTATGATTGAAAAATACATAGACGTTGCAGACGCAGAAGACGTGCCGGAAGAAAAGCCGTTGTATGACGACGTACCGGACACACCGGAAGAATTAGAAAAGCAATACCCGCCAGTTGATAACGGCGGCAATAGTGACGTTGGGTAGTTCCCCTAAAGGGACGCCCAGCGGTCCCGCTTTATTTTTTAATGATTAGTTGTGTCGTACCTGTGAAGTTAAGATTGATATACATTGTGTTGTTGCTGCTGTAATAAATAGCAAATAAATTATGGTTGCTATGATATATGTATTTCTTTTTCATTATCTCCCACGACCTTTCTTTTATCGGAAAAGCTGGGCGCTTTTCAATTATAAAGGTCTGGCAGGTTTGCAACTACTGTTAAAAATTGGCAAATAAAAACACCCGCAGTGCTGGGAACACTCCGGGTGCGGTGCAAAGATATATCATACCAGATACAACATACCGTCTGCATTTATTATATTATCACGGCATGACGGGAAATTAAAGGAAATTGACAAGAATTGTGGTGATATTATGAGAAACAAGGAAATTGCCCCGGCGCTTGTCCGGGTTGCTCTATATATAAGGGTTTCCGGTGAAGAACAAAAGATAAAAGGCTTGTCGCTGGAAGCCCAGCAAGAACGACTGGAAGCATACGCAAGGGAACGTGGCTGGGTCATTGTTGGAATTTATATTGACGCCGCAAAGACCGCCAGAAAGAACATTCACAAAAGAACTGAATTTCAACGCATGATGGACAGTGTGAAGCGTGATGAAGTGGACATTTTGCTTTTTGCCCGCCTTGACCGCTGGTTTCGTTCCGTTGCTGATTATTACAAAGTCATGGAAATATTGCAGGCGCACAACTGCGACTGGAAGACCACTGATGAAGAGTACGACACGACAACCGCAAACGGGCGTCTGTATATCAATGTGAAGCTGTCCATTGCGCAGAATGAAGCCGACATAGACGGTGAAAGAATAGACGTGGTGTTTGACAGCAAAATTGCACACGGCACCGTTGTTTCCGGTTCTGCTCCGTTCGGCTTCCGTGTGAATGAAGAAAAGCGGCTGGAAGTCGTACCGGAAGACGCAGCCATTGTGCAAGACGCTTTTAATTATTTTGAAAGCACAGTTTCCCAGCGGGCTACTGTTCGTTATGTCCGGGAAACATACGGCGTGAACTGGTGTGACGCCACATTTCGGCGTATGCTGAAAGAAAAGCTGTACACTGGCGTGTATGACCGGGGCGGCAGATATAATGACCAATTCTGCCCGGCAATCATAAACAGACAGCAATTTGACCGGGTGCAAGCGCTTCTGACACGCAATGTGCGTTCTGCTCCATCTGGCAAGGTTTATATTTTCACTTCTATTCTGACTTGTGCTGAATGTGGGCACAAACTTGTTGGTTACAAATCCAGTGATTATTTTTATTACCGCTGCAACCAGCATTTCCAGCGTGGGCGCTGCTCTCATAATCATTCAGCCCGTGAAGACGTCGTGGAACAATGGCTGTTTGAACACTTAGGGGAAGAATTGGAACGCTGCCAGCTTGAATGGGGCGTGGAAGCAGCCAAAAAGAAAGCGTCCATTGCCCGGACTGACAAAGCCGCACTGAAACGGAAACTGACTAAATTAAAAGAACTATATGTGAATGACCTTATCGACATTGAAGACTATAAAAAAGACTATCAAATATATGTTTCTGCGCTTAACCAGATACCGGAACCAGCGCAGGAAGCGCCGCCAGACTTTGCAGCTGTGCGCAGGCTTCTTGATAATAGCTTTAGAACCATTTACGATACTTTGACCCGTGAAGAAAAACGCACGCTTTGGCGTTCGGTCATTAAAGAAATAAGGATTGACAATGACCAGAATATCACGGGTGTTGTTTTTGGGTAGTGTTGTACTAATTGAACACTACCCGTCGGCTCGTCACCGAGAAGAATCTTTGGATTCTTTGCAAGTGCCCGCGCAATTGAGACACGCTGCTGTTCTCCGCCTGACATCTGGGCTGGAAATTTATTTCTGCACTCACTAAGTCCCACCAGCTTCAAAAGCTCGTCCGCATCCCTCGCGCCCTTCACAATACTTTTAACCAGCGCGATATTCTCATAAGAAGTAAGACTTGGAATCAGGTTGTAAAACTGGAAAATAAAGCCGATTTTCTCTGCACGGTAATTACCAAGCTGCTTGTCATTCATGCCAGATATGTCTGCTCCATCTACAATTACACTTCCGCTTGTTGGCACATCCATCCCTCCAAGCATATTAAGTACAGTCGATTTTCCCGCTCCTGACTGACCGAGAATCACGACAAACTCCCCTTCTTCTATTCCAAAACTCACATTATCGACAGCCTTAAAAGCTGCCTCTTTGCTTCCATATTCCTTCACAACATCCTTAAACTCTACAATCATATTCTATTCCTTTCGCCAGAAGTAATTTCATGTATCTATCATATGTTAGTTCTTTCTAACTATATTACATCTTTTTCTGGCGAAAATAAATACTAACTTAAAAAATTATAAAAAGTTCTTGGCCGATTGTAACAACTATAAAACAAGAAAAAATGTGGATAATCAATTTAAAAAAAGCATATACAGAATACAATAAACAATGCATCTGTATATGCGATTTAGTTATCCACATTTTCCGTTAGAGATTGTAAATACAGTCTTATACTTTTCAGAAATAATCAAGTCATCTGCTCTGTTATTTCTTCTTAAAGTCTGCAACCTTAAATCTTCGTATCATTTCACGCAGATTCTCTGCTTCGCTGCTCATCTGCTCGCTAGCTGCTGCACATTCCTGTGATGTTGCTGAATTCGTCTGTACAACATCATTAATCTGCTCAATTCCTTCATTAATCTGCTGGATTTCTACCGTCTGCTTCTCTAATGTATCAGCAATATCAGCAACTTCCTCTGTAATCATCTTAGAATTACCAGCAACCTCTTCTAACTGTGTTGCAGTCTCATCTGCAATCGTCATACCCTTCTTAACAGCCCTTACCGATGTTTCAATAAGTACAGCAGATTCCTTTGCTGCCTTAGCACTCTGGTCTGCTAAAAGATTTACCTGATTGGCTACAACTGCAAAGCCTTTTCCGGCCTCTCCTGCCCTTGCTGCTTCTATAGATGCATTCAAGGCAAGCAGATTAGTCTGTGAGGCAATCTCATTAATTGTTGAAATAATCTTGTCAATCTCTTCTGATGCCTCATTAATATCTTTCATAGAGGCAACCATTTCCTGCATCTTACTGTTGCTCTCAGAAATAGCTTCTCCAAGGTTTCCAACTCTGTTGCTGATTTGCTTTGCAGACTGTGAATTTCTTTCTACCTGCTCCGCAACACCTTCAACAGTTGCTGTAAGCTCCTCTACAACAGATGCCTGATTCGTTGCTCCATCTGCCAATTCATTAGAGCTTGAAGCAACCTGCTCTGCTGCACTTGATACTTCATCTGAAACTCTCTGGATTCCTTTAATAGTTTCTGCCATGCTTTCCTCAAACAACATGAAAGAATTCAGTATTCCGACAAAATCACCCTTCCACTCTACTTCCGGTTTGACATCGAAATTGCCTTCTGCAAACAATTTCATTGCACGGTCTATATCATCTACATAGCTTCCAAGAATAGCAATAGAGTTACGCAGGCTGTGTGCCAGTCTGCCAAGCTCATCATCAGACTTATAGTCTAATGTGCTGTGTAGATTTCCCTTCATCAGTTCATCTGCAGTATTTTCTACTGACTTTAATGGTGCAATAATCGTTGCCAGCACTTTCTTACTTATCCTCTTTGCCAGTACCCACGCAGTCGATAGACAGACAATAATACATACAACTCCTGCAACCGCAAATATAAATGTAACTATAGCTGCCTTACGGCTCTCCTTATCTGCAATATCATCTAAGCTTATTGCTTTTTCAACAACCTTATTCAATGCAGGAGTACATTTATTAAGAATTTCTTCAGTTGCTTTATCCTTGTTTCCTTTTTTAATATTTTCTATAATCGAATAACCTATGTTTCCCCACTGAGAAAGATAAGATGAATATTCATTATAATCTGCCTCCGAAAGAACCCCGCTTTTCTTTATAATCTGAAGCTGGGAATCAACATCCGTAAGCAATTTTTCTACTGTAAGTTCATAGTCATTATAAGAAGATGTATCATTATTTAATGCCATTTCTCTTATATTTCTTGCAGCAGCATTAACATTTATTCTGCACATTTTAACCGCCTTATCTGCAGCCGAAACATTTTCTGCATAGTTAAACATATTAGCAAATAACACACCTATAACTATTATAGAAAACAGCCCGGAAACCAGCATCATAATGATAACTTTTCTGTAGCCATAATTTATCCTTTCCTGCAAATGCATATCTTCCAATTTCTTTTTCATCATATTTATATGTGGTGTCATAGATTGTTATTTCCTTTCTTTAATTGTTATACTTATTTCAGATGTTTATAACAGAATATATTTTTTTAGTCAACAGTTTTCAGACACTATTTTTATATTCTATTTTTTTTACAAAAGTTTCACCCTCCCCATAAGTTTTTTAGTACTTTTTTCATATTTTTCTATATTCAAACCACTTTTGGTAGTATGTATTGCATACAAAAATAATATCGTTATTAAGCACGCTGCTAAGCCTGATGGGTGGTATCTTCTTTGAATTTGTAATCTTCAAGTTTTAAAATGCCTGATATCAGCGTGGATTTAAGCAATAAAAAAAGCACGGAAAAATCCGTGCTAATACATGCTGAATAAATAGCTCCTTCTTCTACAAGTTTTTTAAGTGCAGATTCAACAGAGGAGCTGCCAAGGCTGGGACATGAAAGTAAGGCATCCTGTTTTGAAAATTTTCCAAGCGTATTTTCCGTGAATGATTTTACAATATCGTAAGCACTGCTCTTCTTTCCTGTTTTTGTTGCGTGTTTCTCCCAAACGTTACATCTTTCTCCCAATTATAATATATTGGGGGAGAAAAACAAAAGAAACGGGAGTAACATTTTACTATCTTATATATTTTCCACTTAAATTTGGTTTATTTATTGTCTTCATTATTCTGTTCATGAAAGTTGAAGATACACCATTTTTGGAGGGGCATTCAACAGCAATGCAGGGCAAGGGAAACTCTGAAAAGAATGATTCCTTATTCCCTTTTACTCCCTTTGCACTAAAACCCAAGTGCTTTGCTGCTTTAATTACACTATATGCATTAGTTCCCTGTTTATCTGTTCCTGCAACTTCACAAATCTGGGTAATACCTATCTTGTAACCATTCTGTTTACAAATGGTCGCAAGACATGCGACACCACAATCAGTAATGTCGTGCTGTTTTATACAATAATATCTCATCATTTCCTCTATTTTCTATTTTTATAACAACGCATCATCCTATTACTAACATTAGCAAAGCCATAAAAATACTCAACACTAAATTTACAATAACAAATATACTAGTGTATTTCTCTTGGTATCGTTTTAAATCATTAATTTTCTCTTTCTCTCGATCAGTCATTCTCCATGTTGCTGGAAATAACGCTGCAATTGAAAAAATTATAAATAATAAAATTGCAACAAAGGACAAAGTAATTACTACACCCATATCTCCATCACAAAAAAGTCCTTTATATATACTAGATGCCAGAATCAATACAAAACATACAATTTCTAAGCATTTTTGCCAAATATTAAACTTGCCTTCCATTTTTATCACCTCTTTTTTTCTAGTGTACCACATAAATATTACTAACACCATATCATTTTTTATTAATAATTCAGTCTAGTTGAACGATACACCATTTTTGGAGGGGCATTCAACCACTATATTTAGTGCAATGTTTTATTTATTTTCTAAACATAGATAAGTGCTCTGTTACAAATCATATTTTTGCATAATATGACTGTTTGTTCCAACTATTTTTTCTTGATAATCCGGTTCACCCGTCACCAAATATATATTATTATATTGCTTCTCTGTTAAGCGTAAAAGTCTCACCGTTCCGGTTTTAGGTGCATATTCTTCTATTCGTCTGAAATGTTTTTCGGATGCTTTTCGGTTTTGCACTATCCGCATATACACTTCCGGTGCAATTCGCAAATAGCCATCTTTATGTAAAAACTTTTTAAGCTTTGTATACTCTGTTTTGGTTCCCCATTTCTCTGTCGGACTAAGAATAAAAGTAATCTCATTCCGTAATCCACTCCATACTTTCAAAATGTACTTGTCCATATAATAAATCCTCCAGTATAATATGTTCGCACATACGTCACAGTTCTCCGATTGCCACATTCTGTTATATCTTGTTATCAGATTTTCTTGCCCTTGTGTTTACCCTTATCAGCTTCCAAGGGAAGAATAAAACAGTGTGAAATCGTATAATAAGTTAAGGTGAGCATTTTGCGATAAATCCTTTATTTTCAAGGCTTTTGGAGGATTTTATTAAAACCCTGTGGGGGTTAATAACCACTTATAAAATTGTGGTTTTCAAATTCAAATTTTGGGGAGAAAGCATGAAATAGGGCTTATTATATTCATAAATGTATATATTATGTAATTTTAAATAAACGATACTGTCTCTGTTAATGCTTTTCTGCTGTTATGATTAGGGAGAGGAGTAGTTGTTTTGTCAGCAACACCAAGATCAAGAATCATTAATATTTCCTCATCTTCTGGTAAATTAAAAGCTTTTGCCAGTTCATCAGGATTAAAGAAGTTAATCCAGCAGCTGTCAACACCTTCATTGTATGCAGCTAACATAAGATGGGTTGCAACGATAGTTGCATCTTCTATTCCAGAGTTTCTTTTATCTCCCGGGTAAGTGAACACATTATTTTTATTAAAAGCAACAAT
>ERZ791837.26-NODE-26-length-98892-cov-11.717586_pt1 | contig 98892 bp, 79 predicted proteins | sample MGYA00510292_ERZ791837 | MGnify/ENA primary metagenome ERZ791837 (study PRJEB30046, sample SAMN00715259) | human gut metagenome | study: EMG produced TPA metagenomics assembly of the A metagenome-wide association study of gut microbiota in type 2...
CCAGAGATTTCATTTCCGCATCGTCACGGACACCGAAAGGATGATCCTTGAACGGATGCAGGTCGGAAAGGTCAAGATAGACGATTTCCTCTTTTTCGCCTCTGGTAGCGTCACGGGGCGTAGGCGGCACTTCCGGGGCCGGGGGCGCTGCCTTTTCTTCGGGGGCCGCATGGGTCTTGCCAGCCTTGGGCGGCTTGCCCTGCTCCGGGGCTGTCTTTTCCACCTTGGGCGGACGGCCTCGGCGGGGCTTTTCCGCCTTTTCCTCTTTCTTGCCCCCCGGCTCGGTGGGCGCAGCTTTTTCGGCTTTTGCAGGGCGGCCCCGTTTGGCCTTGGGTTTCTTCGGCTCCGGCATGGGCTTTTCCCATTCCTGCTTGCTGTACTCGGTGACGGAAACGGGCGGGGCCTCCGGCTCCTTGGGAATGTCCGGCGGAGCGTCCTTTTCCGGCGCGGGACGCACAGCGGAAAGGTCGATCACCTTTGCGGACGGAGTAGGGCCGCCGCCCACATCAGGGATCTCGGCCTGCTCCATTTCCGGGGCCTTTCCCGGCATTTCAGGCGGGGCCTGTTCCTCCGTGGTAGGGGGATGTTTGTTTTCTTCTGCCATGACACGAATAACCTCCTTGACAAGAATTTAGGCCACACCGCGCGGCTGGCCCATATCGGCACACAGAGAAACCGCTGTCTGCATACAAAAACACCGCCTATGTCCTGTTAGGCGGTGCATTGTGTAAGGCTTGGCAGCTCATTTTCAGTTGTTTTTCTCTGTGTGCCCTTGTCAAGCGATGTTTGCCTCGTGTAATGGCTACATTAATCAGGCGGGCAACCTGATTAGGCTCTTTTCCCATTAGAAATCCTACTGCACTCTTAGGATAACTTTCTACTGCATCAAAAACTATCACATCAGATTCCGATCCCTGAAACTGATGTACTGTTGCACAACTCACATTGGTCGTACCCTTCGTATAATAATCCTTCATCATTGCACGGATTAATCTGACCTGAGCTGCATATGGAGTAATAATACCGATGGTCTCAATATGATTCTGCTCAGCCTTAACAGCAGTAGAAAACGAAATAACCGCACTAAGTATATTAAATCTTGAACCATCTGTATTCTTATCCGCCGCACAATATGTTCCTACCAGATCTATTAAATTTAATGCATCTCCCGGCAGGGGAGCACTCTTAATAACTAAATCATTATCTCTCTTTTTCTTTCCATTTATTACTTCTGCATTATCCTCCAGCAATCCGTTATAAATAAATTTGCTAGGGAATTCTGAGATTGCCGGAGCCATTCGTCTTTGCTCATTCAACATGACAAGCCAAGGATGCCAGTACATATTTCCCTTACCATCCACAATCTGCAAGTAAGAGAATATATCCACCTGCAATACACGGGAATCAGGACTCTGCGAAATAGGTGCTAACTGCCTAAAGTCACCTACACACATAAACTTTTCCTTTGCCAAAGCTGCTGCCGCAATAACCTGTGGTACATAAGCCATCGAAACCTCATCAAACATTACAAGGTCAAATTGTCGTTCTTCAAACATAGGATCAATCGTGGCTCTTGAAATAGTTGTTCCGATTACCTGTGCTCGCTCTACATATTTTCTTTCCTCTTTTCTTATCTCGCCACGGATTTCCTTAATTTTATGTTCTACCTCGTCATACTCTTTGGACTTCATCTGATTTTTTGCTCGCAGTTCATCTCTTTTTGCCATCAAATGTTCCAGCTGCCTTGCATAACTGTCACATTTACTAAGTGCATAATTGAATGATGTAGCATATGGATTCTGAGAAAGTTCATCGTCTCTTACATATCCAAACCGCAGAATCTTTCCATCCTCCAAAATAGACTGCTTGTCCGTTCCAAGCATTTTCACAACCTGCTTAATCACACCATCGACTGATACATTACTGTGAGATACAATAAGAACAGACTTACCCTGTGCAATATAACTGTTGGCAATCTTTGCCATTGTATATGTTTTACCGGTTCCTGGTGGTCCCCATACTGTCACAATATCATCCGTCTCAAGTTTGTGTTCTACTGCTTGCTGTCCTTTCGGTACATTTGCAATGTCTGTGTCAGTTGATAAATCCGGTCCCTCTTCCATTATTTTAATTGCCAATTTGTTAATATTAGGATTAAGGGAATTCATCTTCTTGTCTAACGCTTCAAGAAGTTTCCAAGGCTCTACCATCAGATATGCTGAGCTTACCTTATCATTCAGATCTCTGTCCAACAACAAAAGTATCTGAAAATCTTCGCAGGATAAAACCGAACCTACTGCTCTCAATCCACCTGCTGCCTCCACTACAACCGGTGCATCATCAGGCAAATGCAATTCTGTTTCCATCTCAAATAGATAAGTGTAGATTCCTTTATCACTTTTGACCAGTTTGTTTCCATTTACAATTTTATATTTTTTACCTTTTCCTTGTTTCAGGTAATGAATTTCTCTTTTTAATGCATCAGAGTATTCCTTTATATCTGATGAAGTATATGCCGGCTGCTCATTAGTCGCAGACCTACTGCTTCCATCTGCCATAATGGTATTTGTACTTTTTGCCCCATTGTCCATTGTTTTAATAAGCAATCCAACAATATCAATTGTCCTATTATACTCTGCTTCTGTCATCTGACACACTGCTACCTGCATTAACATAGTTGTCTTAGATATGTTAATTTTATAGGATGTCGTAATTCTCTTATGATTGCTGCACAGAAAGATAAATTCGATTGTTGATCCACTTATAAATATTTTCTTATCATCTTCCGGAATACTAATCGTTACATTCTTTGACCTATCATGTGTCAATAACTCATAATCCATTCTTGAAGAATGCATCTTCCCAAATTTATCCGTAATAATGCACTTCTCAAGAACTGAATCCACTTCCTCACCCTTATTAGCATAGCGAAACTTAAATGATGCTTCTATTCTATCTGCAAACTCCTTTATTACAGGCAATGTCATCTTAAAATGTGAATCATTGAAATTCTTTGAAATAACGGGCTGATATGCACTCTTTACTTCGGAATTTACTCCTTTGTCCACAAATGCCAGTCGCATTACATCCAATACATCATCCCTTACACTACTCTCAATCGCCTGCGCCATTAAAAACTTCTCGATATTAGAAAGTCCCATTTTAAGCTCTCTTTCACTCTTAAATGGGACTCCCTTCATAGCCTCTCCAAGCCCCGCCTGAAAAAGCATCTGCATAATATTCTTTTCCACTGAATAATCGGCAAACAAATCATTGCATAATGCGACACACAGCTTTCTATTCTGATATATGTCGTATCCATATGCATCTGTTATCTTTTCAAATATCTTAACCAGTTCTGTTGTATGCCACATAATATTTTCTCCCCAATACTTAGTATATTCTAATCCAGTAAGTTCCCATCTTCTCATTTGGAACCTGCTGGACTTTAACTATTCTCCCCTGATCTCTTGTTGCAATCTTTGCAACCATACCTGCAAGCTCTGACTGTCTTAGTTTCGGAAATAAACCATCTATCCGAAAATATAATTTATTCCGACCTTGCTCTATCTCTTGTGTTATATATGCTATCAGCTGACTTCTGCTTCTAAATGTCAGCCTGTTTCTTTCAAAATAATTATCTTTTAATGAAATGCATTTCGGCATCTCATCTTCAAAGCTATGCGTCTTGCTTATAATTTCATCTGTAACATTGAAATAATCATATGCAATTCTTCCCTTGGAAGCTCCAATATCCCATGTCACATCCACCTGATATGGACTCCCATCAATATCAATAACATTCCAAGCATGGTGTTCTTTCTTGCCATTTGCCTCTGCTTCCCCGGTAGCCACAATACACTTGATATCCACCGCATTCAGCAATACTTTTACAGCTTTGGCAATCCCCTCACACTGGGCTTTCTGCTTTGCAAAAACTCCTATAATATTATGTGAGAGAACTACTCTAGCCGGTTCGTCCATGTCTGCTCCTTTAAAATCATATTTCACATTTTTACAGAACCAATCATGGACTCTTACTTCTTTCTCATAATCTGTGCCTTCTGTCAGTTTTAACTGTGCAGCCAGATTATTCACTGCGTTTTCAATGTTACGGTTGTACTTTCGAACAGTTTCCCTGCTGTAAAAATACTGTGGACAGATTGCTGTATGACCAAATGCATCCGTCGCCCAGTTACAGGCAGATTGATTGACATAGTATATCAACGGATTATCCCTTGTCATTGCCCGGAATATTTTGTTGAATACTTCTTTTGATAACTGTCCTTTGATTGGAATTGGAATAACATCCTCATGAGCCATCAGTCCATTGTAGAAAGCCTTGTAAACCGCTTGTTCCTGCTTATTCAGTTGGTTATAGTAATATCTATCTACGATCAACCTAAATCTCCTTCTGATGCGATTCCATCTCCACCGAAGCCACCAAGAGTACCAGTATTTCCACACCAGTCACAAGTAAATGTTTCTCCGGTATTAATATTACAATTCAAATGCTGACACGCACCACATACAACAAAATATTTTGTACTGCAATATGGACATCCTGGGTAACTATCATCCGGATAGATATTTCCCATTATCTGCGTGTTATCATAGCCTTCTCTTTTTGCTGAGCTTTCCTTCATTTTAAAAGCCCATGTGTATTTCCAGCCATCACCTGCTCGCTGGAATCTGACACCATATGTCATACCTTTTGCTTCTTTGCACTTACACATAGCAATTCTAGCTTCTGGTTCTCCACTTCTTGTAATTATTGGTTCGTCCATACAACATCACCTACTTTGCCAAATATACCATAACCACTGTTACATCATCACCACATCCAAGCTCACTTGTTTCTTTCAGCCATTTCGCAAGATTCCCCTTTACTGCATCAAATCCATACTGACCAATCATATTATAGTAATCTCTGCATGTTTTTTTGAAATCATCTTCACTTGCATAGCTATTAACAAATCCATCGGTAGAAAGCATATAAAGGTATGGTTCATCAGACTCTACTTCTTTTCTTCTAAGAGAAGCGACTGACTTTCTCCATGCATCTACCTTTGACAATGAATGTGTCTCCGTTCCAAGAAACTTCTCTGGTTCCACTAGCGGAGAAATATCATCAGCAGTAATAATATTGATGTCTCCATCTCCGATCTGGAATGTAAAAATAAATGTATCTGTAATCAGCATTCCAAGAAGAGTTGTTCCGTACAACGAATACACTCTCTTCCAATCAATATGACCATCTGCATCAATCAAAGCTTCATCTTTATTCTTATAAAATGACCGTTTTACGCGAGCCTGCCATTCTTCACAAACATCCTGTGCAAATCTTGTATCCCCTTCTCTATTTAGAAAAGTAACAAGCTCCGTCATGCCTTCTTCTGTCTGTCCATATCCAAGTAAATACTTCTTTGTTACATTACAGAAAGCATTAACAGCCATAAGCGAGCCTCTGTCACTTCTAGGACACTTATCACTTCCGTGTCCATCCGCTACTGATAGAATCGTAATATGATCTGATAGCTCTTCAATTCTCTTACAATCCTGGAGTGGTAAACCATTTCTTTCGTGAGTTGCGCCTTTAACGCTTTCGCCACAAATAAAACGCTTCATTTACATCCTCCTTTTCTTACCAAACAGCTCCCTCATCGAAATCATCAGGATTAGGAATATTACTCATATCAAGAATGAGTGGTGCTCCATTATTAACCGGTGTAAATGGATCATTATTGCCTGCTGAACCACCCTTAGGAGCATCGTCAAGATTCATAGGTTTACTTGAAGGAGCAGAAACCATAGAAGCAGTCGTTGATGCCCACTTAATCATCTTGACAAGTGCTGTAGGATTATTAGCCTGTAATACTAATTCTCTGTTATTTGTAAACTCAGAAAGGACATCATCATCTGCATCCCTTCCGATAGAAATTGCAATCTTTACTGCCTTCTTAAACCAAGGAAGAGCCTTTAACTTATCAAGTCCCTTCTTATAATCATCTGTAGGCTGTCCATCTGATAAAAGAACAATAACAGGTGGTAATGCTCTAGTAGGCATAGGCGGAATACCTAACTGCGCTGCAAGAAGTTCAAATGCCTTTCCCATATCTGTAACACCACTTGCTTCAAGTGCTTCCCATGCATAGTCCTCAACCGGAACCGGATTTGCTGTAATCCAACTTGCACCCGTAGAAAACTGAAGAGCTCTAATTAAAAGCTGTGCATTAGGGTTATTATCAGCTTCTGATTCCATTTCTGGAATACACTCCTGAATCGTGTTGTTTACTATCCCCATCTTTCCTTCACTAATCATCGAACCTGAACAATCTACCAACCAAAAAAAATGTAATGGTCTACTAGCCAACTCCCCACCTGGTCTTTGTAATTCATCCATAATAAAATCCTCCTTGAATATGATTATTTAAATTCACCCACTGCATCAGAAAAATGAATTTTAACTCCTTTTGCAATACCTGCTGTTTTTCCAACTTCAATAGGAATCTGTGTTCCATCCGGCATTTCATAAGTCCAGTTCACTTCATCTTCATTCTTTATTCCCCAAAGTGCAGGGTTCTTAGGATTCTGAACAACCGAGCCAACCACAGTTTCCATATCATAATCGCCATAGATATGATGATGTAAAAGTTTTGTGGTATCATTCAAAAGAACTGTACTCTTACCTACCACAATCTTAACCGGAACCGGAATTGCCTGCTGACAATGCCAACATACATGAGCTGCTCCATTTGCTTCTATTTCCTCATCATAGAAGTTTCTCGCTCCACAAGAACACTTGAGTATTCCGCTCATCATATTTGCAAACAAATTCATCCACTCTGGCTCTGTAATACGCTTGCTTGGTGTATTAAGACCAACAGTAAATGCCTTTGTAAACATCTTTCTCATCTTCTCCGGATACATCGGCCAATAAATATTGGCGTTGTCATGAATACCTTTAACAGGCCTGTTAGTCCTATTATCTGGGTCAAAAATGAATACAGGATCTGTTCCATAAAGCTTAACTCTTGCTGCATAATCCATACACTTGATGTTCGCTTCCAGCTTTCCTTCAAGTGGATGATTTACCATAAACAAATAGAATAGTAAAACAGATAAAGAATATCTGTCTGTTTCTCTAGATGGTCTTTTCTCTCCTCTTACAATTTCTGGTGCCATAAAGCCAGGAGTTCCTAATACTCCTCCCGGTTTTGAGCTATCAAAGGATACATTGTCATTATCACATATCAAAACATCTCCACTATCCGGATCAAAGAAAAAATTTCCAAATGAAATATCCTGATACTTTGCACCCATTCCATGTAGTTTTTGATATCCCTTTGTCAGATTAAATGCTGTTCTACATATAACATAAAAAGATGGATTTACTCGTTTCTTCATCAAGTCCACTATACTCTTATAACTCTTTGGTCTAAGAGGCATTATGTAACCAAACAAAGGTCCCTGGTTTGGCACTATCAGTTCCATTGGCCATAAAAAACTGGCATCAGGAGATCCCTTCGCAATTATATTATCAAGCATTTTTTTCTGTCTCACAGTTGCACTTCCCTTGAAATACCATTTCAACGCATAATGCTTTCCATCACATTCCACATCATAGACTTCGCCTTGTCCACCGGCACCTAGAAGATTCACTACAGTATACTTATTTCCGCTTTCCGAAGTAAGTATTGTTCCGTTTTTTAACTGTCCGTCCATTATGGTATCTGCCTCCTTTGCTTCACAAGCTGTAATACTTCATATAATAGATTTCCATCATCAACATACATGTTGTATGTTTTACTGCCAAACTGCAGTTCACAGGCATCTACATACGGAGTTACCGCTGTTAGATATCTATATGTTTTATCAAACCCCTTTTCAGAAGCTTGAAATACAATTCTCTGATTAGTCACATACAGGATTCCCCGATGCTGTACAAGCTCACTATGTTCAATAGGTTTTGCAACACCTACATTCCAACGGTTACCTTTTAACAATCCCGGTGTACTGTGTCCCACATGCCGGTATTGCTTCACAGTCTTGATTTCAAGGTTAATTGCTTTATCAATATAATGAATTTTCTCACCCCGCTTAAGAAATAAGCTGTCTGTATTCAATATCGGTAATCTTCCTGCACGGATCTCGTTCTTCGCAGCTGTAGGAAGTATGGAATTTATCTTAGGTGGCTGATTATTGCCAAATATTGCATCCAATAAGCCCATACATATCACCTCTTTTCTGTATTCTATCGTAATTTCGTTCTTTTTGTGTCGCATCGCTGGCGACATTACACCAGCTGATACTTAATCTTGTTCTTCCTGCAATACTGCTCTGCAAAAGACCCAAAGGAGCATTGAACAATAAACATGTCATCCGTTCCCGTAAAAGCATCCTGACCAATTTGCTGTACACTGTCTGGAATTATAATAAAATCCAGACTGGAGCAGCCGAAAAATGCTCGTTCACCAATCACATTCAATTTTTCATGCAGCTCCACCTTCTTCAAGCCACTACAATTCATAAACATCCGATCAGTTATCATTGCAATGTTATCCGGTATCTTAATATGCTCAAGTGATTTACACCCCGCCAATAACTCATCACCTATCCAGAATACACTCTTTGGAATATCAAGTGTCCGTAATCCGGTTCCTTTAAAGGCTGCGTCTCCGACCGTCTTAAGCAGTATCGGCAAGGAGATTGATTTTAAGCTGTTACAATTCTCAAATGCTGAGTTTTCAATCTCTTCTACGCTGACTGGCAATACCACCTGATGTAATTTCTCACAATCAGAAAAAGCATTTAAACCTATGTATTTAAAGCCTTCCGTCAGAATTGCCTCTTCTATGGAAGATTTGCTAAAACTGTTATCCGCAATCTCTATAACATTTTCATTGCCAGACCTATTTTGAAATATAATCGTCTGGTTCTTATCTCCACGGAATCCTGTTACAGCCAGTCCGTTTCCTCTGCAACTTTTCTCATATACAAATAAATCTCCATATGATTTTCCCGAAGATGACTTATTATCTTTTATCGCCGGACCACCGCCCTGCTTCTGCACTGAAATGTCACAGGCTTTTCCAAGCACTTTATTACCATAACAAGAACACCATACTGACACGATCCAATCTGCATTCACTCTGCTGATGCCATAGTCATCCATCAACTGCTTCACATACCGGAAAGCAAATGTATTATTGAGCAGATTCGCCGTCTGAATATCCTGTGCAATTCCCATGTTGTATGCCATAAGAATCAGATTGATATTCTTTGCCTCTTCCGGGAATAAATCCTTCACCAGTGCAGTAAACTGTCGCTTATCATCTATTGAATTTTCATACTGTCGAAGCATTGCTTCAAAATCCTGCTCAAAAATACCTCATCACCTTCTTTACTCTACGCCCAAGGCTTTATATACTGCTTCTTCCGGAGAAGAATAGAATATCAGACTAAATGCTCCAACTAAGTCAGATGGTACCGTGCCAAGGTCTGCTGCCGATGTAATCGGAAGGAGTACTTTCTTAGCACCACTATCAAGACACACCTGCAATGTACTTGCCAAATCTTCTACTTTAATAAGTGTTCCACCGATACTAATCTCACCAAGTACTGCAAGACTGCTGATTGGAGGCTTACTAAGTGCTGCCGATGAAATAGCAATCAGTGTAGGAAGTGCGAGATTTCCTGTCATTCCAAGTCCTTGCATATCTTGATAATTGATGATGTAATCCTTAGTTGTTGTACTGATATTTCCAGATATTGCATTACCATTAGCTTTCAAATAATTAAATGCTGTATTGGTTGCTTCCTTTGGCCCTTTTCCGGAACCAATACCTGTACAAGTCAGCTTTCCATTTCCCGGCATCATCTGCGTTTCAAGACGATAACAGCCTATCATTCCAGTCTTTGACTTTGATACTGTATATAAGCATCCTGGTTTGCCCATACCTTCAGGAATCATCTTTCCGCCGCCCTGCTCCGGTACCGTTACAAAATGCTCATCAAAACTATCATTGTCTATGTATGAGAAGTTCACATCATAGAACTCCATTCCACCAATCTTCTTAAGCTGTTCTTTTACTCGTCTACGAAGTTCAAGTGAAATATCCATAATCTCTGCAACTTCATCCTTGCTGACTTCTCCATCCGGATAAATCAATTTGATAAATCCAGATATCAACTTACGAACAGCAATTGCATCTCTCTGATTTAAATTATTTCCTAATTTAAAATACTTCTCTGCTATATTGCTGTAATTATCCTTACGAAGCTCACGCATAAACTCTGATAGATAATCTGTGATAAATCCATAATCATTTGTAAATGAATCCGGTCTGTACTTAGGAATCTCCCATCCCGGTATATATGCATGGAAACGATCAAGGAAAGCAGTATCCGTACCCATTTCAGGAGGAAATGGATCAAACAGGCTTGATGTCTTCTGCAAAGTCTCAACACTCTGATTGATATTGCCTACAAATACCATAGATGCCTTTGCCTGTATCTCAGCCTTGCCACGAGAAAATGCACCTGATGCCATGTATCCCTTCATAATCTGGATGCCATCTTTATCCTTAAACTTGATACCTGCAACCTCATCAAATGCTACAACATCCCACATTCCGACAAGACCGACTGTATTGTTAGACATGTTATAAAACAGATTTGCAACTGTTGTCTGTCCTCCAGCAACAAGAATACTATTTGGAGAAATCTGCTCATATATGTATGATTTACCTGTAGAACGAGGTCCCAATTCACACATATTAAAGTTGTTCTCAACAAGCGGAATCATACGGGCAATCAATAACCATTTAGCTCTGTCAGAAAACTTGTCCGGCTCCATACCAGTAGAACGAAGCAGAATATCCATCCACTCTTCCTTTGTAAATGCCTTACGACCATTCTTTACTTCATCCATATCCACATGAGGCATCTGAATCGGTGTCAGCTTTCTGATGCGGATAGGCTGTGTATTCTTCTTATCTTCTTCAATAAACTCATAGTCAAGCTGGAGAATACACCAGATACCGCCACAAAGCAGGCGGTCATAATCCTTCACATAGTCAGCACTGATAGGAATATTCTTAATACCAAGGTTAGAGAAGGTTGCCTCATACCGGTCTTCCTTTGTATTAAGAACTACTGTAATCCTGTCAATAACTGTATAGCTTCCTCTCTCTCGAAGAAGTGACAATATCTTCTGCGCTTCATCCGGGCGGACATAGTTATCACGCAGAATACGCTTCACATTGTCTACTCCCTCGTCAATAATCTCCTGATCATCGGAATTACAATACTGACCGAGAAGATATTCCAGTACATATACCGGAACATTGGCTCCCTCTCGGATTGATTTAGTTAAATCCTTGCGGACAATACGACCATCATAATATTGACGGAGCTTTTGTTTTATGATTTCTCGTCTATCGTCGGTTTCGCTTGTTGCTTCTGCCAAATGGTTAAATTCATCCATTTTATTACCTTCCTTCTAATATGTTCTGCTTTTCAAATGTCTTCTATATAATGCACTTGTTATACAAATTTCTTCAAATTTTATTTGACTCTTTTATATGAGCGAGGCACTAAGTCAAATCTATCCTTACATAAAGCAAAATCATATAAATCTATATTTTCTTGATTTTTATAATTTATAATCGTATTTATATCAACATAGAATTCTTCCGACGAATATGCCTTCCATGCTGACATCTCATTATCATATACTCTTATATCTCTATATTGTTTTGAGTTCTTCTTTTCAGTTCTTCCTTGTCGCACTCCCATATAAATTGATATTGGCTTCTCAAATGAAATTAACTTTCCATTACAACCTTCTTTAGACTCATCAATATCTATAATTCTCCATTCCAGCTCATATGACCAATCCTCACATTTTGTTAAAATTGATTGATATAAAGCACTTTCTTCTGCATTTCTTATATCACTTATTTGTGGCATTTGATTACTATAGATTACTGGAAAAATATTATATTTTTCTATCAAATCATACAATCTATACCCCACACATAAACCTGTATGTTGCTCTGCATAATGACTCCACATCAGCATAGAATTATTTCTTTCTGAAAAACATGATACAAATACCTTACTCTGTAATTTTTCCGATTCTTTATCTCTCTCATATTGTTCTAATCCTTCTTTTACTGCAAGATTATACTCAGTATTTCTATCATATATCTCTTTACTATGATGATTATAAAGAAATGCACAATCAAATGGATCGTTAAATTCTCCTGCTTGACTCAACCATAACTCTGGTTTTCCTTTTGCTATGCAATTCCAGTTTCTGTTCGTTCCTCTCTGATATTTATAAATTACATCATCATTAGAAATGTTGCGTAATAACACTTTTTTTGCATTTTGTAAATCTCCCTGCTCAATACAACTTCTATATTCTGAAAACCATTCTGTATTTCTAATATTTGTCATAACGATTCTCCTTAAAATCCAAAATCATCCACAAACGCTATATCAATCATAAACTCATACTGCTGCAAGATATTCTTCTCATCATTTGCATCCGCCAATACAAGATAATACTTGTCTCCATACTTATATTCTCTTGATTTCAAAGTAAACTTCTCGTGGAAAATTCTCTTCTCTGGCGCATCTTCCCTACTATTCGCAATCATAGGCACATCAAATGAAATCTTTTCGCCATCTTCCGTAGTAAAGTACGCCACAATACTTCTTGCTTTCATAGTGTCCGTGACTTTCTCTGTCTGAATGAAATCAAAGTATGTGATAAGATTCGTCACCTTACGAGTAACAGATGTCAGGACAACATCCACATAATCGTATGCCACACCTCTGGTATTTGTGGTAAGTTCAATGACCGGTACTATCATCTCCTGCAAAGACGTACCACCATGCACATAATTCTGTCCACCTCCGGCAACCTTGAAAATATCTGCTCCAACCGGAGTATCCACATATAGTTTATTGAGATATGCCATTGTTCTTGCCATGATTCCCTGCTCATTTACTGCATCTTCTGTAATAAGGAATCTCTTGTTTGTATAAAGGCATTTATCCTTTGGATATGATACCTTGTCAAACTCCTGTAATCTGTCTCTCTTATATAAGAAGCCATGATCTGCAGTAATGAAAAACTTTGGTGCCGATACATAACCAGTCAGTTTCTTTACCAACTTATGTATCTCTTCTATAGCCTCTGTACAAGCGTTGAATACCTCGTTCTCACTTGCTGGCTTGTCCCCTCTTGCATCCACCTGATTGTGATAGATGTACACGATATTCTTGCCCTGAATTAACTCCCTGATTCGAGCCTGATTTGCATTTGCCACTTCATCAAATGACAATGCCACATTATTTTCATTATAAGATTTCAGTATCTTATCTCTCTGCTCCATACTTGCGCATGCTTGTCCATCAACAGTTACATTCAAGTTTCCATCCACCTGCATCTCATTATGTGGAAGCAGACTTGCCATTCCAACAGATGTAACAGAAGGCAGGCAGCTAAGCATACATTCCATCTCAGGTGTACATTTCTCATCCAATTCCAATCTAGCCAAAAGTTCCTTTGCACACTCATACCGAAAAGCATCGGAAATAATCACAATGACCCTCTGCTTTCCATCGTAGCCTCTAAGATAATGCTTATAGAAATCTTCCTGCTTAGGCAGGTCTGTAGCATTCATTACATCATTTGTAAAATTCTCATTCCACTTTGGTGTCATCTTCTGCAAATATGTATTCGCATAAATATTCTCTACTCTCTGTCTTACATCAGAGAATTTACTGTTATCTTCAATCTGGTCATATGCATAATAAAACCATCTATAATATGAATCTATCAAATAAGACTCTTTCTGATAATTTGTAACCAATGTCTGAATATCACTTGAAAACTCCATAAGTGATACAGACTTCATCATCAAATACGCATACTTGATAGTTGTATATTCATTCTTGTATCTTTCGCTATAATGATATGCCTTAGACATTCTCTGGTCAGCTACCTGAGCAATATTAAGTCCATCAATCTGTGCATCTAAAATCTCATCATTTAACTGTTCCAATGCCCAGTCAATAATAATGGCATCTAACCCGGCAAACGCATCACAAGCGAAAACGTCCGCCAACTGAAGAGAACTATCTTTTTTCTTCTCCACATCTTCCTTTAATCCATCCTGTATTCTTGTCACAAAACGCAACGACTTATCTATTCTATCTACCAGTTTGTCATAGTCATCCTGATAATTCACATTGTCCATGATATTACGGATAAAGACTACAACATCATTGCGTTTCTTAAGAATATAGGACCTCATTGCTTCCGGTACAGTAGCTTTTAATGTAGATGATGCATATGTTAATATCATACAAGCAGACAAATCATCTATATTCGGCTTTTCAGATTTATATCCAAAGAATTTTTCGCAAAGTTCCCAGAACTTATCGGTCAATCCATTATCATCCAATGCCTTAAAATACTTCTCATTGTCACCGAGCATCATCTGCTTAACTACTTCCTCAAAATTTGGAGTCTTTACATCCGTGAGTACAGCAATCAAACCAATATCTATTGTCTGAGCATTGTAATGGTCAATTCCAAGTTCTTTGAACTTCTCAATACGATGTTTATTTTTCCAGAAATTAGCATACTGTGATAAATGCTCCTTAAAGCGATTATCAATGCCAATCTCCTGTGACATCTGCGATACTCTGTCTGTATAATAAGGTGTTGAGTAATAATACATATCTGCAAGAGGATTCTCTGCATCACTTGGCTTTGCAAAGGCTGCATATACAAGATATTTACTCTCTCTATCCTCTTCGTTTAGTAAATACTTAGAATAGAGCCAGTTTGTACCATCAAGAATGTGCAGCTTTACATCATCTAGCTGCAGTTCCGATACCTCATCCTCGTATTCACCTTTATCATCAAACCAAAATATGATTCTTGTCTCTGACTTGGCAAATTCTGTATTTAATTGATCCTGTATGTTCTGTAAATCCATATTTCACCTTCTAATCCATTTGTGCAGATAGTCTCTGCACAAATATTTTTATTCAGCCTATGCTAATAAGTGTCCGATAAATGGTCACTATCGGTCACTTATCGAACACTTTGTATCCAATATTCCAAAAAGTGTCCGATAGTGTTCAATAAAGTGTTCGATAAATCGTAAGACAACCTCTAAATCACATATATTTAGTTGCCGGTCCATTTCCACTCTTCGTAATCAATCCTTTTTCTATCATCTTATCAAGCAATTTTCTTGCTCCTGTCTTTGACTTATAACCACCTATATCAGCGGCTTTTTGAGAAGAAATACTTCCATTCTGCCTGATATACTCAAGTATTTTATCTTCTTTTGACACAGCAGTTGCTTCTGTTTGATTTGTATTTTCATTTCTGATATCAGCAGCTCCCGGAATATATACCACTTGTCCAACTTCAAGCTTTAATGTTACCCTGTCATTGCGCTCTGAGAAATCAAATTCCGGTTTTTTCCAGTTTTGTTCTGCCCATGCTGTCATAATCTTATCGACACCACTTCCGGCACGCTCGCCTACATTTACAAAACCAAACATCTTTAAGATATTCGGATTTCGTGGATCACTATTGCCACCTGCATAAAATTCCTCTTTCGTCACCCTGATAGTACCGGGATTGGAAATACTAAGTTCTTTTCCTTTTTTAACAACAAGGATTCCTCGTCTACCATAATAATTTGCATGTGCCAGTGCATTTGCCAATGCTTCTTCCAATGCATCATGCACATCTACTCTATCTACCCGATATCCATTTCGTCTATTTGCAAATGGAACTGCTACATCATCGTCCATTCTGGTACGCACCTTGCAGAAAAAGTCATATATATTACCGCTCCAATCCCCTTCGTTAGAATGTGTCCGGAATAACCAGCGCACGGCTTTATCATCACATTCCTCACGATAATCCAGAAAATAATTTGGAAAAACCTCAGTAATATGATAAGCCTCTCCAAAGAATAAAAGTCCTGCTATCGTTGGAGATAATGTACCATTCTTATTCTTTGCTGCTGCCCTTAATTTCATAAGGAACTCGTCATTTTCCAAAGCATTCCACGGATGTCCACTATGAAGCTGTTCAAAAATGATTCTATAGCCTTTTATCGTATCTTGATTCAGCACATCTAATCCGAACTCTTCCAGAACTTCTACATCACCAGATACATCTCTCTGATCTGCAAACATCGCACGAACCGCTTCTTCGGTACAGAGGAAGTCACCTTCATAATCTCTTTTATAAGTGCCTTTCATTGGGTCTGTCCCAATATAAACTGGCTTATCATGTCTGTCTGCTGCTGGAACATCAATTCTTAATATTTTCTTTTCTCCAACAGCCACAGGTCTGACATGATGATTCAGTAAGATGTTCTTTGATACCTTATTCCTGTCATTCAATGTACTCCAAAAGTCTTTCTGATATTTAACAATCTGCTTGTCTGTCAATCCTTCAACTGTAAAAGAATCTCTGTGTTCCCTAATTCCAAGCAAAATCGTGCCACCATTTGTATTTGCAAAAGAAGAATATGTCTCCCATATGCTCTCAGGGAGTCCACCTGTTGCTAGTTTGCATTCTCGATCATGATCTTCTCCAAGGTTCAATTCATTCAATATGTCCTGTTTCACCTACACCAAAACCTCCTGCTTATATCTTTGCCAGCAAATCTATTTTTAATGCTTTTTTACCTTCCTGCGCAACCTCCACACCTTGGAACTTTGCATAATTTACCTTTACACCATCATCCAAGTCAATCTCAATTCTCTGATTGGCTACATGAGCAATTGCTTCATCATATATCTTCATTTCTGCAAGCTGCTTAGTGTACTTTGTTACCGCCTTTGTAGCCTTCGATTTCTCTGATGCTGATGTTGCATTATCAATCGTATACTGGGCACTCTGCATTGCAGTCTCCACGTACTTCTGTGCTTTGTGCAGATAATCTGTTCTTACTCTGCCAACTGTATCGGCATCATATCGATGCATGTAAATAAGTGCCTTAAAACCATTCTGCTTACCACTATCAAAGAGCCAGTAAATTGGACGCTTCTGGTATGTCTTGATATGGTCCTTGATAAAGTCGTTCAAGAAGTAATTTCTGATAACCTCTCGACTGGTATTACCCTTATTGCCAAGTGCTTTTGCTATAAAATCAAGGTTCTCTTCAAGAGTATCCTCACCATATACCTTTTTAAGCCAAGCACAGAACAAGCCAACAATATCTTCTACAAAATATTCCTCATCAGTGATGGGAATACAGTTACCTTCATCAGGAATAAAGGTTTTGTACCTGCTGTCATCCCATTCTCCGCCTGCATAAGCAAGTCCGTCAGTATCAAGAGAATAACGACCGAACATACAACCAACAGCATAAGAGATAATTGAAACGACTTCATCTCGCTTAGTGCGGACATAGTTACTGCCCTTCATGCTCTCCGACACCTCGTCCTTGGTGTCAAAAATGCGATGTACTGTTACATCCTTATCTGCCACATCAGGTGTCAGTTCTTCCTGTAGACCATAGATGTCTATAAAAATACGGTTCAGTTCTTCCTCATTGGCTTTCAGTTGAAGAAAACGCTCTTCGCAATTGGCTTTCCATGCAATATAAACATCAGCGAGTTTACCGTAACTCAACATAGGATGACGATGAAAATTCCAGCTGGTTTCGTAATCGTCCCAATCAGTTTGAGAAAGAGACATTGCATCCAAAACCACACGCTCAATACTTAACGCTTTTCTTTCATCAAATATATAAGGAACACTACCAACATTACCTGGCTGACAATTAATAGTTGGATTTATCATTTTTAAAATGAGTTCTACAATTTTTGTGTTGAACAGCCCTAATAAATATGAAATTTTATCATGTTTAGGAAAAATAGCACATCCAGCGTAGTCACAAATAAATCCTTTAGGAAGATATCGCATCGAAAACATCCCAGATGTAATAATTGACCATGTAATACCTTCCTTATATAAACAATCTAGATTTTGGATGTATCTCGACCAATGCTTTCCATTATTGCGCTTAACAGCATAGTTTTTTATTTCTAAACCATCATCTTTCCAATTAACCACATATGTATAATTTCCATACCACCGTCTAAACTCACCACCCTTGTTATATGGAATCCACTTGAATCTCATTCCATCATAATTCGCAGGCAAATTAAACCCTATATTATCCACCCGAATTTCATGCCACATTCTCAGGAAACGATTATTATCTCCAGTGTTTTGTCCAGACTTTCCTTTGCTTATATTTGATACAGGCTCTGCATTCGCAAAATCATCAATAAGTTTTTTCGAAGCCCAATACGCCACCGGGTTACCTGGGATTTTTATGAAGTTGGTCTGGTCAGCTTCATAAAAATATCCACAATTTTTATTTGCAATCGCTTCAAGAACTTTCTGTTTCTGGACTTCCATTCCTCCCTTAAAATCAGACAGTCTGAAGCACAAAACTTTCTCAGTTGCTCCGCCATTTTTCAATACAAATGAGCAAATCGGAACAGTAGCTTCCTCAAAAGCAGAATATTCCATTTGCACCAGTGTTGTAATAGCCTTGGTATCAATAATGTACTTTCTGAGCGTTTCATAAGTCTTGATAAACATCCAAACAAATGGTGTCATAAATGCAGAGTATCCGTCAGTTTTACAATATCCAAAGTTGCGATATATGAATACACTAAATAAATCACCAGAATATTCTTTGTAATTATCAATAACAAATTTTTTCAGCTGTCCTTCCAACTTATTCATGTAAGGTGGATTCGTGCAAACTACCGCATATTTATTGCTCATAATTTCAGCTTGTTTTGTAAGTTGAAACATTAATGGAAGCGTTCCATTAAGCCATTCTGTTGATAAAAAATTGAGCTGTCCTGCACTTTTCTCAATATCATTTAGGTACGTTCTAAAAGAATCGTAGTCTTGCTTTTCTACTGTTTGTAATGTTCCTATTTCACGAGCATCCTTGTAAGCCTTTACAAGATAATCACCAATTTTGTTTTTTTCTTTATTATTTGTTAAACCGTCACATTCAAACCTATCTATAGAATTACTTTCTTCTGCAACAGCAAGATTGTTTTTTATCCCCTGTGTAAGAGCTCTTCGATTATAGCTACGTGCTTTCATCATTACCGCAAAATATGCTAACTGATACGCACGTTTATCTATATCCATACCAAAAATATTGTTTTCAACAATATTTAATGCAGCATCTCGAACAGAATAGCCTCCCTCACGATAGATTTCCATAAGTACATCAAATGCATATACAAGAATATGTCCGCTACCCATACAAGGATCAAAGAATGTCAAATCTGTAGGACTTACCTTTTCATCAACATACTGTATCTCTCCATTTTTAGGTGTAACAAAAAATTCCAGTTTCTCCGCCAATTTGCTCTGTGGATTTCTTTCAATCCAATATCTGCCCAAAGAATTGTCTACCATATATCGCACAACCCAATCAGTAGTAAACAGCTGAGTTGCTGCTGGTATATCATCTTTCTTTATTGTGCCTTTGTAAATATTAATAATTTCATCATGTTTCTCAGAAATATAATACTGATACAACCATCCTATTATTTCTACTTGTCCTTCTTTTTCGACATTAAAATCATCTTCCTCAATATCATGAATAAGATGATAAATAATCCCATCTTTATCCGTATAGGAAAGTGTAAGCAATGGTTCCATATAATCTTCATTGCCTTCAAATAGACCTGGTAATACTTCGTGCAATAAATTGCACTGTTTAAGAAAAAGCTTTCTAAACAATGCATCTTGAGAACCATTCATCTTGGCATCAATGATTTCTTCTCTCTCTTTATCCGTGAAATTCCAGTCAATATCTGGAGCCATTGTTACTACATCTGGCTCATTCTTTCCTTCTTTTTCAGAAGAAAGCACACGAACTCTTACAGGATACATATAGTCATTCACTTCCATAAAACGGATAGCACAGATTCTGTTAAACCATGTATATGCCACTTCTTCCACTACCGCTTCAAAGCCTCTTGCATGAATCTGGTCTACCAGTTTTCTTCTCTGCTCACACTGTTTTTTGTTAAGTGTTACCTCGGTTCCTGCCGCTGTCTTGTATACCTCAAAATCTGCACCTTTTGTGATTGCTTCACTGCAATTATCCGGTGTAATTCCAAGCATACCGGCTTTATCCGTAACGGATGCTATCAGCTTATTTCTTGCATCTATTGCAAATTTCTTAATTGCATTTTTGTTCATGTGCTATATCCTCCAATCAAGCTTCTCAGCTCAATGTAATTATTGTGTCTTCTTCCAGTTCATTCATCAGTTTCTGCTTCATCTCAGCAAGAAACTTATCAATATCCTGCTCTGTCTCTATCGAATATGTTCTAGCCCCTGCTACATTGCTGATGGAAACATTCTTTCGTCTCTTTGTCTTTACTTTAGTCGCTGCAGGTGTAGGATTAATCGGCTCTTTACCGGGTACTACCGGTGCAACAGGTGGTTCCGGTGCAGGCTGATGTGCCCTCTCATATTCATCTATCTCATCCAGACACTTGATTTTTAAAGTATCACTTTCCAGCTTAATGTTCTTAATTGCAGCAATATCACTGGACGTTCTGAGTTTCTCCCATATTTCATCAAATCTCTGATTGATACGAGGACGGAGTACTTCCGCAAATGGCTTAGTATCCAATACTTCTTTTACTTTAAGGAAGTCGTCATGTACTAATGGATCCATGATAGCTGCTTCCTTTTCAAGCAATCCCATATGAAGCTCTTCAAATCTCTTATTTAATTCCGGTAATCTCTGGATCTTACTGAAAGGCTTGCTGTCCTTTACGATAGTCTCTATCTCTTCGACTACCTTTAACAGCTCCTGGTCACTTACATAAGTCTTGCTGTTTCCAAAATATGCAAGATTCTTTACTGCCTCTTCAAAAATCTTTTTCTGATCTCCTTTAAAGAAGTCAAATACCGGTGCAGTATCTTCTGCATCATCAAGCAGGTCATCTCTCTTCTTATCTACTGTCTTGAAGAACTCTGTAGGCTCATTAATATCAAGAAGTTCTGCAAGTCTCTTTCTTGCCTCTTCCATCAGTCGCTTACAAGGATATTTCGGATTGATTCTATACTCTACAAGGATGTCATCGTATACTTCAACTTTATCCTTTGCTCTGTTCTTGAAGCTGCTCATGATTTTGTCATCATCATCACTGGATACAGTAAATCCGAAGTAATCCTTCATAACTTCTTTTGCGGAGCGAATCTGTCCATCCGTTGCTCTTTCTCTGATGTCTATCAGGAGTTTCTCTACATACTCTCGCTTTGTAATATATCTGACCAGTTCATCCGAATTCGTTGAAAGTAATGACAGGCTCTGACTGTTAAGAGTAAGAGACACTCTTCCCAGCTTGAACAACATTGCAACAAGCCACTGCACATCCTTTGGATCAAATCCATAAGGTGCTGCACCAAACTTATCCTGTAATGACTTGAGGGATGTCTTCATATGTCTGGCATTGTTTAATCCAATTACCTGTACCACTTCCTCTAACGCAAGCTTATTTGGTGTGGTATCACTTGTGCCAAGGAAACTCATCTGACCATCGCTATGCTTAAAGATAGCACTAATATCTGAAAGCTCCGGTGCTGTCTCCATATAGGTAAGCTTATTGTATTTCATTGCCACGAGCTTACCGAGTGCCTCATTGATTCTTGTTGCCGGCTCCTTAGCTGAAATGGTTGCCTTATCGCCATTTACATAAATGTCCGCATTCTTTAATGCATCCTCAATAAAGATTCGGATTCTATCCTTCTTCTCAATACGCTCATCCTCTTTTGCCCTGCGGATACTGTCAAAGCTGCCTCTGGCTCCGGAAGCATTTTTATTAAGGAATTTATATATCTTGATGGATTCTGTAATCTCATCAAGGAATGTACTGTCATTTGGCAGCTTTACAATCACACTGCTTTCCTGCGCTGAAAGCAGACGAAGTGCAGAGTCTGCATAATCTCCGCCATAAGGTGTGATAACTGTCACTCCGATATCGTTAGACTGATTACCCTTGAAGAATCGATCATCCACCTTCTGGTTGAATGGGAATAAGTAACGACTGCTGTAACGGTATTTCTTCTCTGTATAGATTTCCTCGAAGATAACTGTAGAAGCCTCTCCGATGATTTCTCCCATCTCTACTGACTCACTATTGATGGCGTTATTGATTCCCTGCTCCTCATTTGTCAGGAAAATGTATATTTCACCATTCTTCTGTACAAGTGTCTCTTTCATCAGTTTCCTTAATGACTCTTCAATCTTAGAACGGCCTTCAATCCTGTCATCATCAATGCTTGAAATCATAAGCGTAGTAAGATTATCTACATTTGCCTTGATTTCCTTGACATATTTAATCATAAATAGAACTTTCAAAAGCTCTACATCAAACTCATCCAGCTTACTGTTATTCTCTGCATCTGAGATTACCTGACTGTGCTGGTGGTCAATAAACTTATGCAATGGATCATAGAAGAAGCTAAACGGAACCAACATTCCATCCTCTTTATCCATTACCCTGATTGCCGACTCCTGGAACAGTGCAAGCATAGAACGTGACTGATCAGACAGATGCTTTCCACTTGCTCCATATGTTCTGACTGCAGTAAGTACCTGTCCTAAAAGATTGAACTGATATGGTATGAACGGATAGCAGTCGGCGAAATCCGCCTTATCTGCATACAGCTTCTTGTCTGCTGTATCCGCTGTAAATGTAATGAGATTCTTTATAATTGATTCTTTCTGCTCATAGAGAAGTCTAAGTGTCTGTGTTGCTGTCTCATTTTTTGCAAGCACACGCTTACGGATTACTTCGTCAACATTGGATGCTGAAAGAGAAAGTCTCGTATCAAAACGTCCCTGAATCTTAGAGAAGTCATTTCCCTTTGTCTTTGTAATAGAGTCAATATCCTCCTGACTTGTTACGATAACCCATGCCTTACCTTTGCAGGCTGTTCCAAGGTCTTCCACGATTGTCTGGAGGTTGAGCATAAGCTGTGTATCATCTGCAATATACTGCCCGATTTCATCCACTAAGAAGATAACATGATGATTCGGACCTTTCTTCGCACAGTACTCCTGCACAAGTGATACAAATTTCTCAATGCTAAGGTCATAGCTGCCCTTTGCATTCTTGCACCAGTTGCGGGCAGCTTCCTCACTCATGAAATCCATCTCGACTAATGTCTTTACCACTTTATCCTGAATAACTGCAAATGCCTGTCTCTTTTTATCCCAAGGTGCTCCTGCATTCGCCTCGAACTTTTCTTTGAACTCCTCAAATCTGCCCTCGTTATCCAGCTGACGTTCAAATTCTGCAAGATAAGGTATTGAACCACAATATCCCTGCATCTCATTGAACACTTTCATAAACACTTCAACGATAGCCTCCTTACCGGAGCCTACCTTTGCAGAACCCTTTGAATCAATATTGAAAAGCATGACGTCTGACTCAATTGTTCCAGCCTTTGTCATCTCTGCAATAAGCATTGGATCTTCTATTTTTTTTCCATCTGTAAAATACTCAATGGCTCTTTTACCTTCTACTGTGCTGTTTTTCAATAAATAAGACAGTATTTTCAGGAAGTGAGATTTACCACTTCCAAAGAATCCGGAAATCCAGACACCCATCTTATCTGTATATCCATCTACACCTTTTTCATAATTGTTAAAGAAATCCCTGAAATGCTTCAGAAGTTCCTTGGTCACTACATATTCATCTAATTCCTGATATACATTTTCTTCATCCGACTGACCTACTTTAATAACACCTTTGATGTCACGGTCAATCTTCTTCTCAAACATATTCTTTATCTGCATCGTTTTCCTCCCCTACACTAAACGGAACGCTCTGTAATAATTGCGTGAGTCCATAGTTCCAAATAGCTTTAAATCCTGTCCGCTATACTCTCCCGGATAGAAAAGCACTACCGGCACACTGTCAAGCACCTGATGCAGGTTATTTAAGATGTTGTGGCTTGCTATTATCGGATGGCACTTGCCTACTCCGGTAAGGAATACCACACTGTCTGTCAAATCTTCCTGCAATATTCTTGATATGATTAGATTCAGCTCATTTGTCTCATCCAGCCCCAATGTTTCTACCAAACTGTCTGCCATTTCAAAAAATCCATTCTCTTTTTCCAAATCAAAAAATGCTTCCAGATAGCCTTCCTCCTGCAATACCTCAACCATCAGATGAAACAGGTCAAACTCAACTATTCTGAAATCTTTGTTTCCGTTATTTATTCTATCCTTAAGGTATGCTATATGATTTCTCACATACAGCTCCTCTCTTGGATCATAATCGAATATATAATATCCGACTTCATTTCCAAGTCCTTTATTCTCTCTAAACGACTTCTCTGATATTTTATCTTCTATCTGATTCAGTCTATCATCCAAACTTAACTTTGCCATGCTCAGACTCCTTTCACAGCTTTCAAGTATTCTCCCAGTCCATTTGCAGTCAGCAATTCCTCTGTACGATAGTCAATGTGAATTGGCTTGATTGTTCTTGGTTTTGCACTACTTTCAAGTAATCCCGCCTCAAACATCATTCTAGTAAAGCACTGTTTCAGTTTCCGTACTGCTGTATCCGTCCATCCAGCCACAACATCACTCTGCAACGCTTTATCCGAAAAGAATACATTCAAATCCCTGTCTGTGATTTCCTTTTCTCCAAGTCTGAGCTTTTCATCATACACTTCATGAAGAAATTCAAAAAATAGTCGGCTATCCATAAGAATTGCAATTAAGTTTAAAATTTTTGCTGTCTCCACATCACAAGTGGTAAAAGCCCGAAGCACTGCTTCCGGTAAAGCAAATACTCTACGATAAGTACCATTCAATACCTCATATGCACGATATTCTGCTTTTACTTGATAGATATTCTCTTCCCAGGCTATCTTGCGGATATCCGCCTTACTATATCCATCCAGGATGTATCCAGCGGTCTTTCTGGACTCCTGTAGCCAAAACAATTTTGATGTAAGTCCTGCACTATATACTAACTCTGCCATTTTGCACTCTCCAACAAGGTTTATTCTTCATCTTTCACAAACTCACAGATATCGCTAATATCGCAATCCAGATATGTAGCAATCTTGAGTAATACACTCATAGACACTTCTCCATCCTTACGCATCTTTGTAAGGGTATTCGGAGCAATATCTACAGCCTTTCTCAAATCGGCTTTACTCATCTTTTTGTCTACCAATAACTTCCATAATTTATTGTAACTTACTCTCATTCTCACACCTCGTGGCTTCTTCTATAGACATGTTATATTTGTCACAATTGAGTAAAAACTCGCTTTTTAAATTATAGTACAAAGCGCTTATTCTTGCAATCAAAATAATCGCATCTTCTTGCGAACTTTGATTATTTTCATTTAAAAGTCATTAATTTTTGTGAGAAAGAAATTCATAACCTTGCTTTTGAGTATTTCTGTCAATATTTTTGCATTAAGCTAGGCATTGCATAATACAAAAACGTATAGTTAAAAGGCAGAGTGCCTATCCTGCGCCCTGCCCATTCTTTAATCGTCCAGATACAGTTCCATTGCCTTATATGCATTTAACGTATTTGTATCAGCATCATTGAAAGTACTTGAATATGTCTGCAAGCTGCCCGAAGGATCTGTTGCACAGTTGGTAAGTGATATATACGCATCATACAAATCTGATACGGCATCGTATGCATCCTTGTATTCATCTGGTGGATTCTTCAATTTTTTCATCAATGCATTGACTGTTTCCTGATTATCTTCAATACTGCTTATCTTACTGCTGAAACTCGAATCTGTGAATAGATTACCTAATGCTTCGTTAAAATCCAATACGAAGCTCCCTTCTGGTCTGGTGTAATTATCTGTATCATCATCCTTTTCCTTGTAAATCGCATTGTACCACACCTGTTTGATAAGATTTCCTGCTGATTCTGCTTCGCTTGCACCTGTTAACATTGTGTATGTCGCTAATTCAAGATTGCCATAATATTCCTCTACCTGTTGTTCATATTCTTCTGCCGCTTTTTTCTTCTGATATTGTGTCACCCCAAATGCTGTTGCGCATCCGACCACAAGTAATGCAACCACAATTCCAATGATAATTTTTATCTTCTTAGTCACCTTTACCCCTGTCACCTCTACCTTTTGTGGCTTTTCATCTGTCTCCTGCCCTAGCATATCATCAACCGGGCAACCACAATTCGGACACTCTGTCATTCCCTCTTCAAGTTCAGCACCGCATTCTGCACAATGCTTCTTCTCTTCCGGTATCAATATTGCACCGCAATGCACACACTTCTTTGCTTTTTCTGATACCTGTTCTCCACAATGTGGACATACAATCATTGCCATAAAATTATTCTCCCTTCTTACATGCCTGCTACCTGCAGGTGGTACTGCTTAATAATTCTTTTTGCCACCATTGCATTTAGGTCTTTATTAACTGCAACCGTATAAATACCATTTGAATACATAAAATGTGAGCCTTTGCATCTTTGATATTCATATCCGTTATTACGAAGTATCTTTTTCATTTCTCTTGCATCTACCATAAATATCACCTACCTTTTTCCTGCCTTATCATGATATTCTGCAATATCATCTGCCCAGGCATCATCAAGTTCTATACTACATGTTCTGCTTTTGGTAACGCCTCTCACTGCTCTGCCAACAGCTTTGTAATTTAGTGCTACTCCATCGTGGTCATTCTCATAAGTGACTGACCTATTTCTATTAATTCCGATTTTCTCCGCTTCTTTGCCTGCATCAATATTTGCTCCAAGGAATAAGAACTCCCAGCCACATTCTTTCTTTGCTTCAATCATTCGCTTAATGTCATTGTAATTAAACTCTGTACTGGAATTTTCTAATCCATCTGTAGTGATTACAAACAATACTTTTCCGGCACGATGTTCCTCCGGCAAACGTTTCTGCACATTGTCAATTTTGTTAATTGCCTGTCCTACTGCATCAAGCAATGCTGTACATCCCCGGACATAATACTCTTTATCCGTCAACGGCTGAACTGCATCAATCGGGAAACGATCATGAATGATTTCCACTTCATCATCAAAAAGGATTGTAGTCACATTAACTTTTTCTCCTTCTTTTTTCTGCCTCTCTATCATCCCATTAAATCCACCGATTGTGTCGCTCTCCAGTCCACCCATTGAACCACTTCTGTCCAAAATAAAAACCAGCTCTGTTAATTCTGCATTCATGTGATTTACCTCCTTCGGTTTATTGTAATCACATTATATCTACGAAACTAACAGAGCTGGTCGCATGATAGGCGACAATTTCATCACCTACTCAAAAATTGGCTGTCCATAAGCATCTAATATCTCATTAATTTCAAACATATCGTATATCTTATTCTGTAAGAAATAAGCTACGATAATATCTGTCTTTGAACTTCTTGAAAACGCAAAGCCTGCTGAATTTAGAAGATCCTTCGCTTCATCAATAGATAATTCTAATGCTATTGCAAACGCAAGCACTGTCTTCTTATTTGGCGTATAATTCACATCTTTTCTGATTTTTGAGAAATGTCTCCTATCCACATAAGCTTTATTATATGCTTCAGAATCTGTCATCCCTCTCTCATCAATTAAACGTAATAACCTTTGGGAGAATGTCTCATCCATCTGCCCCATAAGACTTTCTATATTACGGTTTGTTGCCAATGTCGAATACATAGAGTCAGTTGCTTTCGTTTTCTGCATACTTTCAACATCAAACGATTCTACTGCACTTTCATCTATCTCAATATCTGCATCTTCTTCGGTATCACATTTTTTTGTTGTTTTTTTCTTTCTAAATTCCGAGATTCTATCAAATATAGACTTCATTTCTTTGTCCAGTTTAATATCATCCGGCTTGTCTATGTAATATTTATCTATGTATTTTCCGACTGATTCATATAATTTCTGGTCTCGCATTTCCGACTCCTTTATCTATGCCATATTTTCTGCTTTTTGATCCATTATTCTGTATAATATTATATCAATCCGACTCCTTTTCTTCACTATTTGCCTGCCATACTTACCAATCCTCGTCAAATTCATCCATTGCGTCATATACGGCACCTGCTTTCATTCACCCGCGTCTTCATTTATCAATCTTTCGCAATCATCAATTAATATCCTAATTGCTTCCAACTCCATCAACCTAAATTTCACTTCAATATCCGCAAAAATAACTGTATTAAAATCATTATTGATTGCTTTCAAATTAGCTTGTAGTCTCTTTCTGGTTTGCTGTTTCATCTTGCACTCCTTTAGTCAAAATCATAGTCATCTGGATCTAAGCCGGCATCCTCCAATGCTTCTCTTCTCTCATCTGCATCCATATATTCAAGCTCTGTTGCATCTAGTCCTGCCAAGGATAAATCATCTTCCAGTTCATCCTCCTCACTTGTATGCGTATCCTCATGACCGAAAACTACATCATCCATTACAGAATACTCATAAGCATTAAGTTTTCCATCTCCATCAAAATCAAAATCCGAATCATATAATCTTCCATCTTTTCCTAACATATCCCTGTCCTCCTAATTTTCGTAATGATTGAATCCGCCAAACAAACCTCTGTCACTATGGCTTGTCTTATGTCCATTATTATCATATGTGTTGACACTTCCAAACAATCCAGGGTTGCTGTGTCCTACTTTTTGACCACTATTATCATAATGATTCATTGTACCGAACAATCCGGGACTGCTATGTCCTACTTTATGTCCATTAGCATCATAGTTATTCATACCACCAAAGAATCCCGGTGTGCTCTCTCCAATTTTATTGCCATTTGCATCATAATGATTCATTGTGCCAAATAATCCCGGGCGACTATATCCTTCTTTTTTCATATCAATCAGCTCCTTCCAAACAATTTTTACATGTTTTAAAGTTCTCTTTAAAGTTCTTTGTACTTACATTATACGCACACCATGTGTCCAATAAAAAGGACAGCTATGAATTCATTTAAAGATTCAAACGGGTTAAATGAAAAAGTAAATTCTGGTTAGAATCATTTTGACCTCGTATTTTTAAAGATTCAAACGCCTCTTATTTCATGTGCTACCATAATTATAACAAGAACCATTTCTTATGTGTCGCATTTCAGGCGACAAGAAAAGGACGCAGGATTTCTCCCACGCCCTAATATCTATCTGATTTTATCTTCTCTCACCTTCGATACTTCCTTATGTGTCGCTTCCTGCTTTACCTAATCCACGCCTCTTGCTTAAAATGCATCTGTAAAATTAAAAGATCTGGTCGCATGAAAAGCGGTATAAAGCAAAGGACTATTTCCTGTGCTTCTCATATAGTTTAAATCATTCTACATATATCTTCTATCCACTCCCTACGAATAATTATTTCTAACCAGTGTTCCGGTATATTCTTATATCCGTAATATATTCCTGCCAATCCTCCTGCGATTGCCGCTGTCGTATCTGTATCATGTCCCAAGTTTACCGCTTTTAACACGCAATCTTTGAAATCTGATGTATTGAACATACACCATAGCGCTGCTTCGATGGAGTCTATCACATAGCCCCCACTGTTTATCTGTTCTACTGGAATTCCCCTTAATTTCTTTATATTTCTTATTCTGCTAAAATGCTCTAACTCTTTCTTGCTGTCATTATTCTGCTCATAGAATGAAAAAGATAAATTCACTGCATTTTGTAATAATTCCTCTAATGGTTTATTTCTCTTTGCAAGTTCCCGCACACAGTAAAAATAGATACCACATGACATTTTGCTTCTTAAATGGGCATGTGTTAATGCCGACATCTTATGCACAATTTCCAAACATGTTCCGTCCTTTATTCCACATTCCTCCTGCAAATACTTCAAGTAAATACACACAGGAAGTATCCTCATCAGAGAACCATTTCCATTGCTATTTTCTCCAGTCTGACCACATGTAGCCACATTTTCCGATTGCTTGTAATTATAAATTGCGAAACTACACGTAGTTCCTTCATCAAACACCTCTCCTGCCGGTGTGAACTTGCCATTTTCTTCCCAAGCCACAAAATTATCCATAATTTTCTTCAAATTAATACCATCACTATGCAAAGCAGATAGAGATGCCAACGCCATACTGCTATCATCAGACCACGAACCTGCCGGAACCGGATACGTCCCAAAGCCTGTCATGTCTACGACAGGGTGTTCCTGCATTTTCTCCCTGCTTGAAAACTCCACCGGAACTCCAAGAGCATCTCCTGTTACCAGCCCCATCATTCCGTCAAGATATAGTTCTTTACTTTTGACATGGTCAGATATCCCTACATAATAGATTTTCTCATCCTCCAGTCTAATGCATGCCAACCTTGCATTTTCCTGTACACTTCCCATCACACATCCGCAATCTATATCATAGAAAACGCAATCCTGGGTTTCATCATACATTCGATACACACTACCATTATTATAAGGAAATTCCTCATACTTTATTGTTGGTGTATGCCCGGCAATAATCATTCCATGCTCAACTCCCCCACACATATATGCATCACCTCTGGCATATAAATAGAAATCCTCGACACTTTCGTAAGATTCCTCTGTATCAACATGGTCAAGGCTTTCAATATATCCTGCATGAACAACGATACAAGTTCTCTTATTTATATCTATTTTGTAGAAATACGGCATTCTTTCAACGATTTTCGCCCAGTCACAAAGTAATGCAAATGAAACCAATTCCTCATTAATAAGTTTCCCGATTGTTCCATAGTAATCAAAAAATTTATTATTATTCTGCTCGGCAAATTTTTGAACTGCTTTATACAGGGTTATGGAATCTTCAATACTATTCGCATCCAGTTCTGCCTCATCACATACATATTTCATTACGTGAATGTTTGTCAGGAACTCTTCATCATGATTTCCTCTTACAAAAATCACGTTCTTAGGTGCATTGCTGATCCAACTCATCATTTCATAATTCTTTGCACCCCGGTCAATATAATCTCCAGCGCAAATCAGCAAATCTCTGTCGCTAAAATGAACCTTTTCAAGCATCTGCTGAAATTCATCATAACATCCATGGATATCAGACATCACATATGTATTCATAGTACAATCTCCTTCATATATTTCTTTATGTAATTTATCCGCTTGTTCCATTACCTTTTCATAATCATCACACCATCGCCACTCTATACATTTTGTCACGCAAGCACATTGCAGACAAAATAAATCCTTAATATGATATTTTTCTCTTTGTCTGCTGCCTCGCTGTATTCCTTGACCTATAAAATTCTCTCCTAAGTGTTTACAGCATATAAATCTACTGGCAGTCTTAGGATTTCCGTATTTCCCTCTGCTCAAATAATTGCCTCTTTCTGTATATAATCACTAACTTTAAATGATTCCCTTAATTGTATTTTTAAAGATTCAAACGCCTCTTATTTCATGTGCTACCATAATTATAACAAAAACCATTTCTTATGTGTCGCATTTCAGGCGACAAGAAAATGACGCAGGATTTCTCCCACGTCCTCACATCTATCTGGCTTTATCTTCCCTTACCTTTTGCTCCCATAAGCTTAATCTTTCCCGTCACATATGTTATATCTCCCATATAGATCGCCATACCCTTTTGACACGCAAGCACCTTGCCCGGATGGAGATCCTCATACTGATACTTTCTGCCACCAGCTTCATCATCCATGACCACCAGCTTATCAAAACCCACCGTTGCCACAGCACGCCATGGAGTATCGTAGGAATTTTCAGAGAAAAAAGCCCACACGGTTCCGGGACACACCATCGGCTTATCACCGCCACCAAACATAAATGAGTCTCCGTCAGACACCATCACAGGTCTCACTCTTCCGTTAAGCCCCCCGGTAAGCTTCCTGCCATTCCTAAAGGTTCTGTTTGTTGGATTGTAATCCATGTAGAACCATATCCCATCCATATTCTGAAATTTGCCCTGCCTGCGGCTGACAGTTGTGGCATGCATGGCAATGTCAGGTGTATTATCCTTTGACAGCCTGCCCACCTCCCAACTCACTCTGGTATCAAGCAAATAAGTATTTAATTGACCATTTTCAATTACAATCAGATTATTTTTCATTCCAATATATCCTTACATATCAATATTAAGCTCCGATATGAATGTGTCAACCTCCGGAAGATCAAGTCCGCTCAGGACCTCCTTCGCATACCTGCACAGTTCGTCCGGGTCAAATTCCTCCGAGTCCGTATCAAGTATGTTGTTAAGACTGGCATCCTCCAGTATAAAGATGATCACGCTCTCAAAGGGGTTCTTGGCGCACAGCGGTTCCATGTGTGCCAGCGTCAGCATTTCATCAATCTGCTCCCGATCCATACTCAGGTGCAGCCCCAGGGACAGTATCTTATTTCTGGTGGGATACCATTTGTTCTGTCTTATGGCAGACACGCACTGCTTAAGGGATGAGGACCACCCCTGTCCGTCCGCCAGATTGGCAATGCTTGATGAGTATCTCTGATAATTTATAGTTACATACATCTTCACATATGCATAGAACTTCTGGTACGCTGTGGAAAAAGCTGCAATGTTGTCATAGATAAACTGTGCCAATGCGTCCTCACCATGAACCTGCGCCAGTCTCTCCGCAAATTGTGCCGTGCATATATCGGGAACAGGCATAATCTCGTCCTCAACCATATTGGTCCTGATCCGCTCCAATATGTAATCATAGCTCTCCACCATATCAACATCTCCGGGACTGCTTATGACATATATGCACACGCAGTCCTCAAGGCTCTTGGAATAAAGCTCCGGATATCTGCCGTATCTGGCAAGAAGCTGATTCATTCTTGCCAGGTCATAGCCTGCTGCAAGGCCTATCCTTAAAAATGTCTCTCGGTTTCTCGGAACCGCGCCTTTACACCATTTATCCACTGCCACACGGCTCACATTGCATTTCTTTGCAAATGCTGTTTTGCTGCAGCCGCTCTCTTCTATGACCTCCCTTATCTTCTCTGCCCACAGCTCCTGCTGGGACTTAAGCATTGGAAGTATCCTTTCCTTAAGGTCAGAAAGCTCCTCACATTTTTCAATTTCTTCTTTTATGTATTTCGTTTCTGTACTTTTATCCATACCGGACCTCTTGGGTTATTTACTCCATCATCTGTTCTTTGTATGCCTTTCTTACAGGTATGATCGGCACAAATATAAATATCATGATAGAAAATATAAATGCTACGATTCCTGTCATGATATCATATGGAAATGGCAGTATCAGCCAGCCCCATTTTGCTATCTTTCCTGACATCCTCACTGCTGTTCCAAAGCCTCCGAAGAAATAGGAAACCATTCCTCCCATAACGCCAAGTCCCATCAGCGACACAAAAAAGTTTGCTCCTGTGATCTTCGCCAGTATAAATGATATCACCACCAAACATGTTGCTCCTACTGCTATGTACTGTGCGATCTCAATTCTCTTCATCTTCTCTTCTCCTCCTGATCATATATAAAGTATTTTCAGCTCCTGCTGATGTACTTATAATACAAGAACCAAAGAGAAGTGTTTTCAGGTGAAGTTTACACTTGCAGGGATTTCGCTTCTGTGCGAAGTTTACACCTGTATGAAATTTGCTTCTGTGTGAAGTTTACAACTGTGTGAATTTTGCTTCCGTGTGAAGTTTACAACTGTATAAAATTTGCTTCCATGCGAAGTTTACGCAGGTGTGTGCTTTAAAATCTTCCGTCACTGTCAGGTATGGCCGGATCATCCGTCAATATTGTTTCATCGGAAAATAAAGGCTTCCACTCTAACCCGGTATAGGAATATTCCTGCTGCTTTTCATTCCACTGTGCCTCGGAGATCTCAGTATAATAACCGCTGAAATAGTCATCGTTAATATGATCTATAAGAAAATCATGATCGCAGTTTTTATAATTCTCCTCTCCGAAGCTTCCTCCGGTTTCATTTCCTATAGTGATGTCTGTAGCTTCCACATAAACTACATTATAATATCTCCATGACCCATCCTGTAATATCTTAAGATATGAGTCATCGTCATACTCATTATCATGCTTGTATGTAACAAGCTCATAATCATCCTCCCGTCTCACGAAAACTGCTAGCTTTGTATCTCCGCAGTAGTAGGTCATGTCCTCATGGACTGTAGTAGTATCCTCATATATTATATTGCGAAGCTCCACCTGGCGGGACTCTTCATCCCAACAGCCAAGCAGCAGCTCATCCTCGCCGTCTTCGTCCACATCATAAACTGCATAGAGGCAGTCCTTCTTTGGATCCTTATATACCATATAATAGTTATCTGTTTCACCGGTCTGCTGATATCTCTCCACTGTGTCTCTGGCCTGATCAAGCATACCCTCAAATCTGGTCTTTTCACCATCCTCTTCTATATCTTCCGGCTGATCCTGAACCCACCGGTCAGATGTGTCACCGGTATCAGCCTCCGGAAGTATCGTACCCACATAGTCTTCCCCATTTTTACCTGCACTGTTTTTATCTGAGTCATTTTTGTCCGTCAGGACATGATGAACACCCACGCCGATAGCCACCAACACCGCAGCAGATATTACTCCCACCGTAATCTTTCCTCCGAGGGTTCCCATCATCCTGCCAAGCCCATGAGCACTTTTTGCCATGCCGGAAGACACCTGTCCTGCAGCACCTCCCGAAGCACTACCCGGTGTCTGTCCTGCAGCACCTCCCGGAACACTACCCGGTGTCTGTCCTGCAGCGCCTCCCGGAGAACTACCCGGTGTCTGTCCTGCAGCGCCTGAAGTCACGCCTGAGCTGCCACCTATCCCCATCATAAACTCTGACAGTCCCACATAAGGAAGCCCCACTGTTCCTGCCACGTTATTCTGGAACATGATCCACAGCCACGGAACATTTTTCAGGCTGTATTTTTTTTGTTCGCCTGTTTCCTCAGTAGCTGTATCTTCAATAGCTGAAACTATTGCCGTCCTTGTGTTCTTCAGGATATTTTTTACGACTGCATTCGTCAATCCTGTTTTCGCGGCAATGTCTCCTGTCCTCTCACCAAAGTAATAGTATTTCTGGAACACTATCTTCTCCATAGGTGTAAGTCCATCAACTATCTGCTGTAATCTCCCTGCAAATGTTACATCTCCTGCCTGTTCTTCTGTTATGGTAAGAGCCTCATCCTCTGCCGCATAATCGAAGAAAGCTTCCTCTCCTGAAGCTTCATCATATACACTTTCATCATATGTACTTTCATCATATGTACTTTCATCACATGTACTTTTATCATTTGTACTGCCATCATCTACATTACCATCACCGGAAATATCTGTATCAACACACTGCAATGACACATCATTTACCTGCTTTCCCATCCACTCATAGAAAAGCTCCGTACGTTCAAGTTCATTTACATTTTTATACATACTGTCATAAACAGCCGGTATCTGTGCCAGTGCCATCTGCTCATCCGGGATGATGGTGCGGAGCATTGTATAGGCCGTCCTCACCGTCTCATCATAGAACTCCTGATAGCCGCTGAAATCTCCCATCTTGAATTTTTCTATCTGCCTGCTAATAGCTGAATCCATACGTTTCTTCCCTTCCGTTATTTATCTGTAGAACACCGCGAAAAAATATGTTCCGTCATCTGCCCGGGCAACGCCTATCCCCAGACTTTCACAGTTATCAAGGGTCATTGCTCCGTCATTTTCCTCATTCATATTATCTACATATCCGTCAAGAGCCGCCTTTACTACCTGCGCATCTGTCTTCTCTGCAAATGTATATATCAACCAGCCTGCACTGTATTCTTTAAACTCCAGCAGTGCTTCATTTCCTGCCTTTCTTAATATTGCATTCAGTTCAGCTTCATTGCTGTACCCGGAAGCCTCCGCCTCACTGACAGCAGCTTCCGCTGCCCATTTTGCCGCCGCTTTAAGATTTTCGTCCCTGACAAATTCTATGTCATTGGCATTATGGACATCCTGATAAAGGGCATATACTTCTTCACCATATTGTTCCATGGCTTCGGAAGTCACTTTCTCATCGCCGGCTTCATTTTTTTCATAACCACCTATTTCTTCACCATCATCTATACCTTCATCGTTATCATCAATTTCACTGTCATATGCAGTTTCACCATTATCTGCATCCTCACCGTCATCTGTATTTTCACTGCCGCTGTCTTTTATTTGTTCAATACTGCCATCCTTTTCATGTTCAATATCATTGGGGGTTCTATGCAGAAAATGCCATCCGCCGGTTACCAGAAACAGAACCACCAGTGCCACCAAGCCAACTGCAATTACAATTCCGGCAACCCTCTTTTTCTTCCGGTCATTTTTCTGATCCTGCTTCACATCAGCGATCATCTTATTTACCGCATTTACTACCCCGGTATCTTTCTGTGTCTTTGATGGCACTTCTTCATACAAAAGCTTATACAGGTCTTCTCCATTCTGTGCCCCTCTGTTCTCCGGATACAATGCCAGCCCCTTCATTATGGCAGCCTCCACAGATGGTTTTACATCAATCCCCAGCTTGGAAAAAGTCTGCAGATCGTCATGCCTAAGTCTTTCCCGGGCAGGCGTAACCATCCTGCCTGATATACAGGTGTACATGGTTGCACAGACGGAATATATGTCTGAATACGGTCCCACCTGGCCATTTGCAGATACCTGTTCAAGGGGCGTGTAGCCCCCCTTAAAAACCTTGTCCTCGTTATAATCCCCATACTGCCTTGCCGCTCCGAAATCAATTAGCTTAACCTTCCTGTCAGCAGTTATCATAATGTTATTCGGACTTATATCACGATGTATGACACCTCTTTTATGAATCCCTGCCAGGGCATGTATCACAGGCTTCATTATGGCAAGAGTACGGGAAACAGAAAGCTTTCCCCCTCCGGCTTTCACATATTCGTCAAGAGACTGCCCCTCCACATATTCCATCACCAGATAAGCTGTGTTATTCTCCTCTGCAAATGTATATACATTCACCACGCCTGCCTGTTCTCCAAGAAGTGCCAATACCCTGCCCTCCTTGATGAACTGTGCCTTCGCCTTTTCAAACACAGCCTTCTTTTCATCACTGGCATATACCATAAGGCTTCCGGATCTCCTGTAGCAGCAGCCCTTCAGGTAAAATTCCTTGATAGCGACCTTCCTTCCAAGCCTCTCGTCGTACCCAAGGTATGTAATTCCAAATCCACCATCTCCAAGAACCTTTTCAATGCGGTATTTGCCGCCATCAATACAGATTCCCGGAGCCAGCCAATATTCTTCCATAGGTTTAATTTCCTTTTATCTTTATACGTTCATCAGCCGTTTATATTGCAAGTCTTCCTAAATCTTTATTTTACTATGCTTTTCTGCATTTGGGTAGCAACAAAACACGCTTTGTGAGTTTTATCTGCTGATAAGCAGTCGCCAAATTCAAACCTGCAGCCATGCTGCAGCATTCTCGTTACCATAACAAAATAAAAAGAAGGACGTTCGTCCTTCTTTTTATTCCCCGCTATTCTTAGTCTCTTAACATATGGAGCTTCTTCGCAAGCTTAACCACAAGATTTCCTTTTGGAAGTCTTAAGAGGTCGTCCTCCTTATACACTCCAAGTCCAAGTATGCACATAAAGTAGAATACAATGGCAATGATCACCGCAATGATCAGGGATACCGAATTAATGTGTACGATCCTGTATATAAGCTGGTAGCTGCCCCAGGCTGCAATTCCCATGAACAGCGAAGCTATGGCAGGTGCCACGAATATCTTCTTCACATCCATGACAGCTCCGATGGATTTCTTCACCGAAATTCCGTTTAACACACACATTATAAATGAATATGCCACAGTTCCTATGACCAGTGCATATATGTTAAGCTCCGTTGCAAATAAAAGTGGAACAAGTATTATTATGTGTATCACCAGTGCAAAAGCTGAATTAATAACCGGCGCCATAACCTTCCCTATTCCCTGAAGAACACTGTTGGTCACAGTTGACATTGCATAAAATACCACTGCTATTGCACCTGCAGTCAGAGCACTGGACGCAGTCTTTGTGGCCCCACGAAACAGCAGCTGTACCACCGGTTCTGCCAGCACTGCCATACCCACTGCACATGGTATGGTCACAATCATTGTCATACTTAAGGACTGATTGAATACCTTTTCCGCACTCTTCTTATCTCCCTTTGTATATTCGGCAGAAATACTTGGTATAAGTGCCGTGCCTACTGCCGACGCAATAGATACCGGAAGATTTATCAGCACAGTGTACTGTCCTGAGAAGATTCCGTACATATTTGCAGAGTAAACAGTATCCACATGCTTGGTGTTCAATATTCCGTAGAAAATCTTCATATCTACAGTTGTTGTTATGTTGTAGACAAATGAAGCGATTATTATAGGTGTAACAATGAAGAATATCTGTTTGAGCAGACGTGTATATGACTCCTCCTCATGCTTTGTGTCCATCTCTACCGTCTTCATTATCGCTTTTCTTCTGCTGCCATAGGCAATAAGAATAAAGATAAGACCTGCCACAACTCCCATTCCGGTTCCCAATGCTGAGCCCTGCGCGCCATGCATGGCGTATTCTGTGGTTCCCTTTGTGAATGGAAGTGAAAAGAAATACGCTGCTACCACGCTGACAACAGCATTTACCAGCTGCTCTATAATCTGGGATATGGATGTGGGCACCATGGTGTTGTACGCCTGAAGATATCCTCTGTATACTCCGAGAAATCCCGCAAGGAATATGGTAGGTGCAAATAATTTCATACAAGGCAGTGCATTGGGCTGTTCTTTAACAAGCACCGGTGCAAATATATATGTGAGTCCCGCCGCAACGGCTCCCACTACAGCCACATAAACCAGTGAGCACTTAAATACCTGTCTTGCACTCTTGTATTCCTTCATGGCAAGCTTGCCGGATATGATCTTGGAAACTGCCGTAGGAATACTATATGTTGATACCATAAGGATCATGGCATATATTGCATACGCGGATCCATAATAACCATTTCCTTCATCTCCTATTATATGGAACAATGGGGAACGATACAGTACTCCGATTATCCTTGATACAATTCCTGCTCCCGCAAGGATTGCCGCCTGGGCTGCAAAGCCTGACGCCCGCCTCTCTTTATTTTTTGATGTATTATCGCTCATTACACATGTCTCCTGCCAACAATTAATTCTGAAATAATCCCCGAAGCACATCTTTCCCCTTAACATCAGACCAATTAAATGGTATATATGTATTATGCTACATTGAAAAATATATTATATGTATCAGCATAACACATGCAGTTGGAATTATCACACATATATGAAAATACTTCAAGTGTATATTTTTATTAATGTATTTCCTGCCATATCTGATTTATGCATGATACCATAAAATAAAGTTATAAAGGAGAAAAACATGAACTATAAAGACCTTCCCAAAGATCCTATGATACTGCTAAGCTTTGTAAATACCAAGCTGAGGGACGACTTCCCTTCACTGGAAGCCTTCTGTGAAAATTTTAATGTTAAGCCCGAGGATATCTCATCCGCACTGTCCAAGATAGATTATGAATACGACAGCAGCCTTAACAAATTTGTGTAAATCATTCGGCATGATCAATTAAATGGAACAGTAACTATTCTAAATGTGTCTTCGGCACTTGGTACTTCCTACGACAAGGCTTGCTGCGATGTAACGATGTTAAAGACATCCTTACCGAAAAAGAGGTGGGTCTGATAAAACAGCCCCACCTTTTCTATTAATTTTCTTTTTCTTTATGCTCTACGGCTTTCTTAGCCTCATGATGCGCTTCCATCTTGTGGATCTGATTCTTGATCTTACCTGCCATTGACGACTTTTTCTTTTCTTCCTTAGCAAGCTTTATGGCTGCCTTTTCTTCAGGAGTCTTCTTCTTAAACCTGATATCAAGCTCTTCCTCTGTCATATATATTCCATCACCGGTAGCTTCGTCGATTCTCTTAAGATTTTCAAAGTCTGCGGTATTATACACATTTGTCTTCTCCATAAGTTTACCGGTACACACCCTGTTTATGTACATGTAGCAGCAGGCAAACACAGGAACACCAAGCAGCATTCCGTAAAAGCCAAATAACCCGCCTCCCACAACGACTGATGTGAGTACCCAGAAACTTGAGAGTCCCGTAACATCACCTAAAATCTTAGGACCCAGTACATTTCCGTCAAACTGCTGGATTATAAGAATGATGATCAGAAGTATGACACTCATGATAGGATCCGCAATCAGCACTATGATCACACAAGGTACCGCACCTATGATCGGCCCGAAGAACGGAATTACATTTGTAACTCCGACTATGGCACTGACCAGAAGTGCATAAGGTATACCCACAATAGTAGTGACAACGAATGTTATAAGTCCTATTATTATGGAATCGAGAATCTTGCCACCGATAAACTGGCTGAATATCCTGCTTGTACACTCAACGCCGTCCATAACAAGATTTGCTTTCTTAACACTGAAGGCTGCATAAATGATCTTCTTCATTCTTGTGGAAAGATATTCTTTGTTGAACATAATGTATATGGAAGCAATTATTCCGAGGAAGAAGTTGTACACGAACTTTAGTCCGCCCATTAGTCCTGTTCCAAGCTTAAGTGCTATCTGATCAAGATTCGGAAGAAAGTCTTTATTTATCCAGGTGTTCATCTTCTCATATACGGTATTTACAACCTTCTTAAGATCACTCTCAGGTATATTTGTTTTTTTGAACTTGGCATACAGCATATCAATATTTTTCATTATATTGTCATAGTATGTATCCATGTTACTGATAAGTAATTTTATACTCTCATATAACTGTGGAATAACCATCCACAGGAGTCCCGCTATTATACCAAGAAATAGTATTACGGTAACTATTACAGAACATATCCTGGAAACCTTCTTAGCCTTCTCTCTTGTTTTTATAAGCCTGCCCTCAAACAAAGTAAGAAACAGCCTGTCAAAAAATACCAGTACAGGATTCATCAAAAAAGCAATAACCGCACCAACAATGATAGGTGCCGCAGCACTGGTGATCTTGCTTCCGACCGCCCTTACCCCCGTCCAGGAATCCAGCAATTTATTAATTACAAGTGCAGCAACTATAACCCCTAAAATAGTAACTGCCACTCTGAATATTCTCTTTTTTCTTTCTTCTGACATCTTTTCACTCCCACAACTAAAACACTTTTTTGTTTTTCTCTGCTTTTTATCTCTCTATATACACAGGAATTATAATATTATTTTATTTTTATAGCAATAGTGAACTGTCAATTTCATATTATTTATTTTTAAGAAATGACATGTCTTTATCCCTTTTCAACTGATCATTACATAAAATAAATTTACATTAACAGGATACAATGCTTCTGTGTTGTGATGCCGGAATTTTTAAAGTGCTGTATTTATCCTTTAAAGTTTTTTTCGTTTCATAAAAAATCATTGTACATATATATATTACATAGTAAAATATAGCCATGAGTTGCAATTTAAGATCTGCACTGCAGATAAACTGACATTTACAAAGGGGGTGTTTATTATGTTAGCTCAACTTATTTTCTGGTCTGCAATATTTATATTCTGTACTATAGCAGAAATTATGACTCTTGGACTTACATCAATATGGTTTGCCGGCGGTGCACTGGTTGCAGGAATCCTTTCCCTGTTCAAAGTAGATTATACTATCCAGATTCTTGTATTCGCCATTACATCGCTTGTACTGCTTGCGGTGACAAGACCATTTGCCAGAAAATTTCTTAATCAGAAGCAACTGGCAAAAACAAACGTAGATGGGCTTATCGGGGAGAAAGCTTTAGTTATCTCTGACATCGATAACTACAAATCGGCTGGGCAGATAAAACTTAATGGTCTGGAATGGACAGCACGTTCAGTTGACGACAAACCTATTCCTATGGGAACTGAGGTAGAGATTGTAGCTATTTCCGGAGTAAAGGCTATCGTACGAAAAGGAAACTGATCTTATCATGTTAGAAAAAACATGAAAAATAAAAATTTATATTTTAACTTTAGGAGGTATTCAAATGGAAGGAGCAATTGGAGTTATTCTTACTATTCTCGTATTTGTAGTTATAGTAATTATTCTCAGCACTATCAAGATCGTGCCACAGGCACATGCATATGTAATCGAAAGACTTGGTACCTATAATGGTACATGGTCAGTAGGTCTTCACATGAAGGCACCTTTAATTGATAAGGTAGCCAGAAGGGTAACATTAAAGGAACAGGTTGTTGACTTCGCTCCACAGCCGGTTATCACTAAGGATAACGTAACCATGAGAATCGATACAGTCGTATTCTTCCAGATCACAGACCCTAAGCTTTTCTGCTATGGTGTTGAAAATCCTATCATGGCTATAGAAAATCTTACAGCTACTACTCTTCGTAATATCATCGGTGATCTTGAGCTTGACCAGACCCTTACATCAAGAGAGACAATCAATACAAAGATGAGAGCTACACTTGATGAGGCTACTGATCCTTGGGGAATCAAGGTAAACCGTGTTGAGCTGAAGAACATCATACCACCTGCAGCTATCCAGGACGCAATGGAGAAGCAGATGAAGGCAGAGCGTGAAAGACGTGAGCAGATCCTTCGTGCCGAAGGTGAGAAAAAGTCCAAGATCCTTATTGCTGAAGGTAATAAGCAGTCGCTTATCCTTGAAGCTGAGGCAGAAAAGGAATCACAGATCCTTCGTGCTGAGGCCAAGAAGGAAGCTACCATCAAGGAGGCAGAAGGTCAGGCACAGGCTATACTGGCAGTACAGCAGGCTAACGCTGATGGTATCAGAGCATTGAATGAATCAGCACCTTCTAATCAGGTACTTACCATCAAGAGCCTTGAGGCATTCGCTAAAGCAGCAGACGGCAAGTCAACCAAGATCATCATCCCATCTGAAATCCAGGGAATCGCCGGTCTTGCATCATCACTTGTTGAAGTTGCAAAGAAGGGAAATTAATCCGGGCGTACTTAATCAGTAAATTCTGTACCGGTTGATTTTTCATCAGCTATATTAAAAGCAAAAAAAAATACTGAACAGTTTTTCAATATCCTGCTCAGTATTTTTTTAGCCTTTTTTAATGTAATGTTATGCTATGCTGTTCTTCCGGTGCAGACTGCATATTGTCAGCCTTCGGATTCCGGAATGTAATACTTAGTCCTGTCTCCAGCTGTGGCACATGCACCAGATAATATCTGGTGACCATTGTCATTGGTGGAATATATTTTCTGCTATAGTAACTAAGCTCGTCTAAATATGCCGTATATCCTTCTCCATATGTGGCTTTAAAATCAGGCTCCTCCATGTACTCTGTTGAATAATTTATGATATTTATACCAACAACATACCAGTCAACATTATATATATGGCTCATATAATTGTCTTCCAGATATCCATTCAGATCGAAATGGCTGTTTATAGGCAGATTAGTTTCCTTATCCGGACTGACTCTCTGCATAAATGGATAGCTGTATATGCCATATACCTTTCTTTCGGCATTGTCTGCACTATCCGGTATCTCTGTCCATGACATCTCCTGCCCCGGCTCACCTATTAAATATATTCTGTTCTCCTGCTGGTTCTCACTATCAAATAAACCTATCATATCACACACTGCCACATGATCAAAGTTACCATCTTCTACAAGAAAAAACAGATTTCCTTCACCATTGAATATTCCTGACTTCAGTTCGCCATCAGTAAGCTTAGCCGAATATGTCTCTGCATCATCAAAGAGAATATATTGTTCCATATGTTCAGCGGCACCGATATAATCACCGGATTTTGTATGAACATACATAACCGGGCCTCCGCCTCTTATGTCTGTACCATAGCCATAGTCCGTCTCATCGTAGCTGCAGATGTCATCCTCTTCTGATTTATCAAAGTTGTAATGGATCTTGTACAGCTTATATCCCCCAGGCACTGTTACGCCTTCATCTCCTGACACGTCAACCGGCTCTGAAACAGTCAGTGTCCCATCCTGAAAGCCATTGATGCCTGATATGGTATCTCCATAGGAATAACTGGTACTGCTGTATCCCTTACCATCCTGATTTAATTCCACAGATGATTTATAGAAATAATATTCCGTGGTCTCGTCATCACCTGTATCGCCGTCATCATAATAGTAGTCATCGTAATGATTATAATCATAATTCTTGCTGCTGTTACCTGCCACTATGGATATTACAAATATCACTGTAAATATGATCATGAGCATGAGGGGCAATAGCATAATAAGCCTGGCCTGCTTTGACATATTCACCACCGGTTTTTTTACCGTATTTCCGCCAGCTCCCATGGCATTTCCAATACCACCTGCACCACCTCTGCCGCCTATATTGCCTGTGCCACCTGTTACATTTTCTATATTGTGGCTGGTTTCCTTTTCCCGCCGTATCTCCTCTGATAGAAAGGACTCTTCAGAACCTTTCTCATCACTATCCACGCACTCATCGCAGTCATAGATGGTTTCCTGACTGCTCTCATTACCCACATCATAGTGATTTCCTGTTACGTACCAGGCTCCACACTTCGGACACAGGAAGTCCGTTTTCTCCGGATCGAATTTCCTGCCACAGGTTTTACATACTGCTTTCATTCCATGCCCCCTTTTTTATCATTTAAAATTTAATACATTTTATTGAGCACCAGTCATTTGGAATCTGATTTTGCCAGATTGAATTTCAGCCCATCTGAAATTCAAGATATTAAATCTCAGACAGGCTGAACAATTATGCTTTGAAATATATTATATCATATATTTTATAACATGTTTCACAATATGCTTTATAACATGTTTCATAGTATGTTTTTCCGACTTATTTCATACTATATTTTACAAATTTCTATATCCTTAATTGTGCTTGTAGTAGTTAATAAGACATCCGTCAACGATTATCTGTCTCTCGTCGTCTGTGAGAGAACCAAGCTTAAGCTCAAGCTCTGCAAAATCCTTGTTGACCACATATGCCTTGATAACCTCATCCTTGTTTATCACTGCCTGTCTAATGCCAGGAATGAAGATACAGTCATCATTTTCAAAGTCAAAGTCCTTCTCAATTACAAACGGAAGCATACCCCAGTTGATAAGGTTTGAACGATATCTCTTGGTTGCATACTCCTTGGCGATATTCGCCCAACCGCCTAATACCTTCTGGCATGAAGCAGCCTGCTCACGGGCCGAACCGTCTCCCGGCTTAACTGCGAATATTGTGCTTCCTACGCCTGTATTTGATCCGCATACATCAGGGTATCTATCTTTGATAGTGTGCATGATATCCTTCATCCATGGATAAGCCTTACCCATGCACTCACCGGACTCTCTCACCTTCTCTACTGCCTGAACTGCCTTTGCACGACCTACATATTCAGGATCCTTTCTTGAAAGGGTGAACTCTGCAAGTCCAAGAGGATTTGATCTATATGATGAAGTCTCACCTGATGGGATAAGCTCGTCTGTTGTGGTTACAGGGTCATGTATAACTGACGCAACCTTGAGGACAAGATTGTCTGTAAGGGCAACCATCTCAGGCCAGTCCTTGATATTCGGGCCAAACTTGATCTCTACACTTGGGTCTGCCTTTCCTACTCCATTATATACTCTTCTGTCGTAGATATTTCTGTCGAAGAAATACTTCTGTCCCTTATACTCAACATCAAGATCAGTTGCAGGTGTAAGATATCCCTTATTTGCCGCTGTTGCTGCAATAGAACGTGCGTCCATAAGAGCAACTGATGATATCTGACCATTCTGTATCTTTGAGCCCTCTCTGTTAGGGAAGTTACGTGTTGAATGTCTGATTGAAAATGCATTATTTGCCGGAGTATCTCCTGCACCGAAGCATGGTCCACAGAATGCAGTCTTGACAATGGCACCTGTCTCGATCAGGTCTGCAAGAACACCATTCTTGGCAAGCTCCATATATATAGGAGTTGAAGCAGGGTATACTGATAATGTGAACTCATCATCACCTATGCTCTTTCCTCTTATTATATCGGCAGCCTCACAGATATTCTCAAAGCCACCGCCGGCACAGCCTGCGATGATACCCTGATCTACATAAAGCTTACCATTTCTTACCTTATCCTTTAATGAATAATCGACCTTACCATCAAGGCTTACAAGTGCTCTCTTCTCAACATCTGCAAGAACATCTGCAAGATTGGCATTTACGTCCTCGATAGTGTATGTATTACTTGGATGGAATGGCATGGCGATCATTGGCTTGATCTTTGAAAGATCTACATATACAACGCCATCGTAATATGCCACGTCACCGGGATTCATTTCCTTATATGCTTCCGGTCTGTAGTGAATGTCGTACCACTCCTTGATCTTCTCATCAGTCTTCCAGATTGATGACAGACATGTGGTCTCTGTTGTCATTACGTCTATACCGATACGGAAGTCTGCCGAAAGCTTGTCAACACCAGGTCCCACAAACTCCATTACCTTATTCTTAACATAACCACAGCCAAATGTTGCACCGATTATGGCAAGAGCCACATCCTGAGGACCTACGCCCTTAGCAACCTCGCCGTCAAGGTAAATAGCTACTACGCCCGGTCTTGCAACATCATAGGTCTTACAGAGAAGCTGCTTTGCCAGCTCTCCACCGCCTTCACCGATAGCCATTGTACCTAAGGCTCCATAACGTGTATGTGAATCAGAACCAAGTATCATTGCTCCACACTCTGCAAGCATTTCTCTTGCGTACTGATGTATTACTGCCTGATGAGGTGGTACATATACACCACCGAATTTCTTGGCACAGGAAAGTCCAAACATGTGGTCATCCTCATTGATGGTTCCACCTACCGCACAAAGTGAGTTGTGACAGTTTGTAAGTACATATGGAATAGGAAATTCCTTAAGTCCTGACGCTCTTGCTGTCTGGATGATTCCTACAAATGTTATATCGTGGGAAGTCATCTTATCAAACTTTATCTTGAGGTTCTCCATATTGCCTGAAGTATTATGCTTCTCAAGGATTCCATATGCCATGGTATTCTTTGAGGCTTCTTCCTTTGATGGTGCACTTCCGAGCTTGGATGAAAGTATTGCTGCAGCGTCTGCATTATCTTCCACAAGTTCCTTACCGTTTAAAAGATAAGCACCATGTTCAAATAAGTTAATCATGTCTGTTCCTCCTAATCTCAAACATCAGACTGCACGGGACCGATGTTATCTGAATCTGTTTTGTAATATCCCCTATCCATTTTCATGAAAGGTCTGATATATTTTATCACAATATCATATACTTGTGAACAAAAATTATCGTCAGGAATTAATCTTTAAGCCTGAACTTGCTGCCGGTTGAAGGCGGTTCATTCTTATTACCTAAATCCGCCTCACCGGAGCGCGTATTGCTTTGAGCGTCCCCGGAACTCGCATCACCCATTGTATTCTTCCGACCATCATCTACTGTCTTATTATGGGCATTATCTTCATCAGCCCCAGATACTTTCGATAAATTTTCATAGTCACCTGATATATCACCATAAAGATTGGCTTCCTCTCCGCTGCTAAACACATCTTCTCCTATGGACATGTTCTTCAAGCGTTCCTGCATATTCTCCCGCCTTAACTGTTCCTCATACTCTTCTATCTTCTGCTTTTCTATTTTTTCTCTCTTCATCTTTCTGTCAAGAAGCCATAAATACAGTGCAAATGATCCTGCTATGATAACCACTATGATCACTATCATTATGAGATTATAATTCGGGAACATGTCTGCGTATTCCTCAGCTGACTTTCCTGTTACCGGATGGGACTCCGTTGCGTCCGGGCCGTCCTGGTTCTCACGGGTATTTTCAGTTTCATGATCACCAAAATCCGCGTCACTCTTAAGGAAATAATCATAGCTTACCCGGTTGCCGCTACGGTCGTCCCAGGTAAGGTCTATGTTATACCAGTAACCGTCTACCTTTACCCTGTTCCACAGATGTTCGCCACCATTTCCATATCCATATTCACAGGTAACGGGAACTCCCGCTTTCTTCATTATCATGTAGAAGGAAAGGGCATAGCCGTTACAGCTTGAACCGCCGATATACAGTGCATTAAAGGATCCTCCGGCAGCTATATCGTACTCATTATGTAATATAATATAGTCATGGACCGCCTTTACCTTTTCATAATCGGAAAGGCCTTTGATCTTATTCGCAATGAGAGTTGTCCTTAAATTCACAAGCATGCTCTTCACTCTGCTCATGCGCCTTATATTTATCTTTACGTTGCAATAATCTCCCTTGTCTCTTGTGGTATAACTGAATGCATAGAACTCACCGCCGGCGTACATGTTCTTCTCCATGATGCCGTCAAGGATCCACTGGTAGTCAAGATACGGATCACTTTCAGTCTTAATTGAAAATGAATTACTGTATCTCAGTGCACCTCTTACCACCGCGTCATTTGCACCGTCATCATCGGAAATAACTCCAAATGATACCGGAATAGCCCTAAGTATAATGTTGTATGCGATTATAACAAGGACTATGATCTCTATGACAAGTCTGCGCTTGCTCTTTTTCTTCCTTCCTGTCAGCTTCATTTTTAATTTCTCCTCCCATTTAATATCGGCTCATTTAACATTTGCCTTAATTCCGAATATACACGTCTATTTTATCACATATATTCCCCCTGGAAAATATACAAATTACAGGGTGCCTCCTCCATTAAATCATGATTTATGAATTCTTACCTGTCTTAATCGCAGGAATTACTGTTCTTTCATATGAAATATATCCAAGTCTCCCTGTAAACTTCCCACTTTACAGATTTCTTACACATGATATAATTGTATAGATTATGATTTTTTATCAATAATCGGGTTTATATGGCGGTTATCAATGTTTTTTCGTCATATTTGTCATATTTGTATTACACAAGGAGATGCGAAAGTGAAGGACACAATCGAAATAAGATGGCACGGCCGTGGCGGTCAGGGTGCCAAGACAGCAGCCCTTTTGCTTGCAGACGTTGCCTTTAAAACAGGCAAATATGTTCAGGGATTTCCTGAGTATGGTCCGGAGCGTATGGGTGCCCCAATCACAGCTTATAACAGAATAAGCAGCGACCCTATCAGGGTTCATTCTAATATCTACAATCCACAGTATGTAGTTGTTGTAGATGAATCACTTATTGAATCTGTTGATGTTACTGCCGGTCTTAAGGAGGATGGTGCTATCGTTGTAAATACTCCAAAGAGTGCCGACGAGATACGCCCTCACCTTAACGGATATAAGGGTAAAGTATATACACTTGATGCAAGGGAGATCTCCATGCAGACTCTGGGAAAGAACTTCCCTAACTCTCCTATGCTTGCTGCCATCGTTGCAGTCAGCGGTATCATGGAGAAGGATGCCTTTCTTGCAGACATGAGAGTTTCATACAAGCACAAATTCGCCAAGAAGCCTGAAGTTATAGAAGGCAACATGAAGGCACTTGAGCTTGCATTTGCGGAGGTAACAAAATTATGAGAACAGATATCAGCAAAATCCATGAAAAAACCAGATATCAGGATATCACTCCCGGTAATCAGATATATGGCGGCGGAACTTCAAAGGCTTTTAATACCGGCGAATGGAGAACTGCAACCCCTGTTATAGATGAAAGCAAATGTGTACACTGTCTTTTATGTGCGCCTGTGTGTCCTGACAGTTGTATACCTGTAGTAAGCGGCAAAAGGCTTGCATTTGACCTTGACCACTGCAAGGGCTGTGGTATATGTGCATACCAGTGTAAGTTCGGTGCCATCACAATGAAGGAGGGCAAATAATATGGGTATCAGAGAACGCTTATCCGGAAATGAGGCGGTTGCACATGCTATCAAGCAGATCAACCCTGATGTAATGCCTGCATTCCCTATCACTCCTTCAACTGAGATACCTCAGTTTGTTTCTACATTTATCTCCAACGGAGAGATCGATACAGAATTTATTCCTGTGGAGAGTGAACACAGTGCCATGAGTGCTGCCATCGGTGCAGAGGCTGCCGGCTGCCGTACTCTTACAGCCACATCCTCATGTGGTATGGCTCTTATGTGGGAGGAGCTTTATGTGGCAGCTTCCAACAGACTTCCTCTGGCTCTTGCACTTGTAAACAGAGCCTTATCCGGTCCTATCAATATCAACTGTGATCACTCAGACAGTATGGGTGCAAGGGATACAGGATGGATCCAGATATATGCAGAGAACAATCAGGAGGTATATGATAACTTCGTCCAGGCTTACAGAATCGCAGAACATAAGGATGTAAGACTTCCTATCATGGTATGCCAGGATGGATTCATCACAAGCCATGCTGTAGAGAATATTGAACTTATTGAGACAGACCAGGTCAAGAAGTTCGTAGGCGAATATGAGCCTGAGCAGTATCTCTTAAATCCTAAAATGCCTATGGCTATGGGACCTTATGCCACTTCCCCATTCTACATGGAGACCAAGATGGCACAGAACGAGGCAATGAAGAATGCCAAGAAGGTCATTCTTGATGTGGCAGATGAATTTGCCCGGATGACAGGAAGACAGTACGGCTTCTTCGAGGAATACAGACTTGAGGACGCTGATTATGCCATTGTCATGATAGGTTCTGCAGCAGGTACCACAAAGGATGCCATAGATGAACTTAGAAATCAGGGCAAGAAGGTTGGTCTCCTTAAGCTTCGTGTATTCAGACCATTCCCTGGCGATGAGATTGCCAAGGCACTGTCCCACACAAAAGCAGTTGCCATATTAGACAGATCAGAAGGCTTCAGAGCCGGTGGCGGTCCTCTCTCAGCAGAGATTAAGGAGCATTTCTACGACGCAGGACTTACCACAAAGGCTGTCAGCTATATATACGGTCTGGGCGGTCGTGATTACACTGTAGATGAAGCTAAGCAGGTATACGCGGAACTTGAAGATATGATCGAGAACGGAACCAAGCTTCCACAGTATCGGTATATAGGACTTAGAAAATAGGAGGTAAGATGAAATGGCATATAATTTTAAAGAAGTAATGAATAAGCCTGAGCGTCTTGCTCCAGGTCATAGAATGTGTGCAGGCTGCGGCGGTACCATCACAGTAAGAAATGTACTCCGTGCCCTTCACGAGGGTGATAAGGCTGTTATAGGTAATGCCACAGGATGTCTTGAGGTTTCAACCTTCATGTATCCTTACACAGCTTATGAGGACAGCTACATCCACAATGCATTTGAAAATGCAGGTGCTACCCTTTCAGGTGTTGAAACTGCATATCACGTCCTTAAAAAGAAGGGCAAAATAGATGATACTTATAAATTCATAACCTTTGGAGGCGACGGCGGTACATACGATATCGGTCTCCAGTCACTGTCAGGTGCCATGGAACGAAATCACGACATGGTATATGTATGCTACGACAACGGTGCATACATGAACACTGGTATCCAGCGTTCATCAGCTACTCCTATGTATGCCGATACAACCACAACTCCTGTAGGTACCCAGTCAAACGGTAAAATGCAGAACCGTAAGGATCTTGCACAGGTTATGGCTGCCCATGACATTCCATATGTGGGTCAGACGACCCTTATAGGAAATATGCGTGATCTCTACGAGAAGTCAGAAAAAGCCATCTATACACCGGGTGCTGCCTTCCTTAATGTTATGGCTCCATGTCCTAGAGGCTGGAGATATCCTACAGAAAAGATCATGGATATCTGCAAGCTTGCTGTTGAGACCTGCTACTGGCCACTGTTTGAGGTTATTGAGGGCAAATGGATCCTCTCCTACTCTCCTAAGAAAAAGCTTCCTATTGAGGACTTCTTAAGAACCCAGGGAAGATTCAAGCACCTCTTTAAGCCTGAGAACGAGAACCTTCTTGTTCAGTATCAGGAAGAGGTAGACAGAAGATGGGAAGAGCTCCTCTTCAGATGTTCTAAGAATTAAGTGAATTAAGTAATGAATAAGATACAACAATCATTTTAATTGCCACAGCAAGGGTTGCTGTAATCATAAAATAAAAATCCTGCGTATCAGACCTGTTATGTATTGGAATTCCAATCATCAGGTGATATCGCAGGATTTTTTCAGCTTCAAACTAACAGCTAACTTTTCCGGTATTTCTCGTAAATCTCTATATATAGAGCAGAGCCAATGACCTTACAGCTTTGTTACGTTTGCTGCCTGTGGACCCTTCTCGCCATCTATAACTTCATACTCAACCTTGTCGCCTTCTTCAAGAACCTTGAAGCCATCCATGTTAAGTGCTGAGAAATGAACGAAAATATCTGTTCCGTTCTCATCGCTGATGAAGCCATAGCCCTTCTTTGCATTAAACCATTTTACTGTTCCTGTTTTCATTACATATACCTCCTTACATTTAACATCACCCCACTAATAATCTCATTAGGATGACGCTGCATGCCGAATCTTCACAGAAAACCCAACACATATTCGAACAGAAAACAACAAAAGGACACAGAACCACTATGTTCTATGCCCCTTTGCATTCCATATATGCATTATATTTCCTATTTATCCATAATGCAAGATATTTTTTGTGTTTTTTCAGTGTTTTTGTGATTTTATGTTTTAAAAACAGTTTTCAGGGTTTTTACTTGTTTTTCTTAGCTGCCGTTACTGTTTTATCTGGCACTGCGCTTTCCGGTTGCAGCAGTCTTCTTTTCCGTCACAGTTTTTTCTTTAGCTGTAGTTGATGGAGCCTTTGCTGCCGTAGCTTTAGTTCCTGCAGCTTTGGTTCCTGTGTTTTTCTTCTCTGTTACAGTTCTTCTTTTAGCTGCTGCCACAGGCTTTTTCACTGTCTTCTTAACTACCGGCTTTGCGTCAGTGTAGTCATATTCAAGTATAACTGTCGAAAGTGGAGGCACATCCAGAGTAATGGTATAATCTGTTCTCTGGTTCTTAAGGGCCTCTGCCATTATCGGCTTTGGATTAAGTCTGCCTGAACCCCCGAAGCTTATATCATCTGAATTAAGTATCTCCTTGTACTTTGTGTAGCATGGAACAGGTATCTTGTAGTTCTGTCTGTCAACCGGTGTGAAGTTACAGATGAACAGAAGCTGCTTCTTAGCTGTTGAACCTCTTCTTACAAATGAAATTATGCTTGTATCAGGATGATCACAATCTGTCCACTCAAAGCCCATAGGGTTGCTGTCATTTGCATATAAGGCGTCATTTTCTGAATAGAGCTTATTAAGAGCCTTAACATATCTCTGTATACCCTGGTTAAGCGGATTGTCAAGCACAAACCAGTCAAGGCTTCTGGCCTCACTCCACTCCCTAGGCTGGGCAAATTCCTGACCCATGAACAGAAGCTTCTTACCCGGATGTCCATACATATAGCCGTATGCCACACGGAGATTCGCGAATTTATCTCCTTCAAGTCCCGGCATTTTATTTATCATTGAGCACTTAAGGTGTACCACCTCATCATGGGACAGCACAAGCACATAATTCTCCGCATAAGCATAGGATATACTGAAGGTAAGCATGTTCTGGTTGTTCTGTCTGAAGTACGGATCCATCTTCATGTATTCAAGGAAGTCATTCATCCAGCCCATATTCCACTTAAACAGGAAGCCAAGACCGTTCATTGAAGCCGGTGCAGTAACACCTGCCCATGCAGTTGACTCCTCTGCTATAAGATACGCTCCCGGATTTCTCTCTTCCATTATCCTGTTTATGTTCTGAAGCAGTGCTATCGCCTCATAGTTTTCATTTCCACCGTCCTTGTTAGGAAGCCACTGGCCATCCTGCTTACCATAATCAAGGTAGAGCATTGAAGCAACGGCATCCACACGGAGACCGTCAATATGGAACTTCTCAACCCAGAAAAGAGCATTTGCAATAAGGAAGTTAGCCACCTCGCATCTGCCGTAATCGAATATATATGTTCCCCAGTCAGGGTGCTCTCCTCTTCTTGGATCCGGGTGCTCATACAAAGGCATACCGTCGAAACGTCCAAGGCCATGGGCGTCTCTTGGGAAATGAGCAGGTACCCAGTCAAGGATAACGCTGATACCGTTCTTATGCATGTAATCCACGAAATACATGAAATCGGCAGGTGCGCCGTATCTGCTGGTAGGTGCGTAGTAATTTGTAACCTGATAGCCCCAGGAGCCGTCAAACGGATACTCTGCAATACCCATAAGCTCTATATGGGTATAACCCATCTCCTTAATGTATGAAGCGATCTGAGGTGCCAGCTCTCTGTAACTGAAGAAGCCGTCATCCGCCTCCTCAACCTTCTTCTTCCAGGAACCCAGGTGCATTTCATATATAGACATAGGCTTTGCCATCCTGTCGGTTCTGCTGTAGGTCTCTCTCTCCTTCATCCATGCGTCATCATTCCACTTGTATGAAAGATCGGCTACCACAGAAGCGTTCTCCGGTCTCATCTGTGACTGATTGCCGTATGGATCACTCTTGTAAAGGATCTCATCATATCTGGTGAGTATCTGGTATTTGTAGATAGCGCCCGGCATAACTCCCGGAATGAACAACTCATATATACCGCCGTTTTGAGTGATCTGCATAGGATTAAGTGCTCCGTCCCACATGTTGAAATCACCTACAACGCTTACACGTCTTGCATGAGGTGCCCATACCGCAAAATATGTACCCTTCACACCGTCCACAGTCATAGGATGTGCTCCCAGCTTCTCATATATATCGTAATGCTTGCCCTCTGCAAAAAGATATATATCAAAATCTGATATCATTGAAGGAAATGCATACGCATCAGCACATTTAACTACAGAACCATCCTCATATGTGGTCTCCACACGATACTTTGTACCATCGTACTGTTTCTTTGGAAAATACGCACCGAACAAGCCTGCATCTGTGATCCTGTCAAGCTCCTTTGCACGTTTACCTGTCGCAGATGTTACGACCACCTTCTCTGCGTGAGGACGGTATACCGTAATCACCTGCCCCTCTCCGTAATCATGATTACCCAGAAGATGCTTTGGTGCATTTATCTTCCCTGCGGTAAGCTCATCATATAATACCCAATTAACCCAATCTTCTACCTTCTTGTTCATATATACCTCCATTTTGAATATTTATCTGAATCTGTGAGGTTCTGACTTTCTCATACTCACTATCCTTACGATAAGAGTAACAAGAAATCCCACTATCAATACCACAGCAAATGCTGTAAACATGTTTATTCCCATCCTGTCAGGAAGGATATCCCGCAGATAATCGTCCCCGTTGAAGAAGACCGAATAATCATGTTTAAATGCCATTGCCTTTATACCGCCGAAGAAATCTCCCTTTCCGATCCATACCAGCAATATAAAGATAATCCCAATCACGGTTCCTGCGAGGCCGCCCCAGACCACACAGTCGTACATCCTTCTTCTCCGTACCACCAGAAAACCAAATACCAGAAGAATCACGGACACAAATATAAGCACCCTTGAAGCCCTGTATCCCCTGTCAAGCTTCTCTATCCTTTTGCTGTTGAAATCACTCAGCTTGATGGTTGCCGAGTCGAAGCCCTCACGGTTTCTGGCACTGAAGCTGTCAGACATTATGCTGTACTGCAGCCACGCCTCGTATGACGTAAGCTTCTCTCCTGTGGTTTCATTCACTATATCTGACTGACCTCTGGTCACATTGGATGTGTACTTGTCAAAGGGAACATCCCTAAACATAAATGCAGCGCTTACTGCCGCAGACAATATCATTATCATTATGGCAAATCCCATAATAATCTGATGTATTCTATACTTTGTTTTCATCCTTCTATATTAACAGGCAGCCCTGCTGCCATTACCCTGTTCATAAATTTATACTGTTGGCAAAAACTCACCACACATGTCTATTTTACCATTTTACAGGAGCAATGTAAACAAACAGCCGCCTATTAAAAGTCGCGTATTTTCTGATGAAAAAAGTTAAATTTACCCTTGACAACCATATGCCTTTCTACTATTATTGAATAGTATGTTTACATTGAATTGTCCGTGTCCGGTTTTAATGTAAAACCATTATTATAATTATTACGAATGGAGGTAAAGGTTTTGGCTAATATTAAATCAGCAAAGAAGAGAATTTCTGTAATCGAAACAAAGACATTAAGAAATAAGATGATCAAGTCTAAGATTAAGACTGTAATTAAGAAGGTAGAGGCTGACATCGCTTCAGGTGATAAGGCTGCTGCTCAGGCAAGCTTAAAGGTTGCTACATCAGAGATCGGTAAGGCTGCTTCAAAGGGTATCTACCACAAGAACAATGCCGCTCGTAAGGTAGCTCGTCTCAGCGCTGCTGTAAGCAAGATGGCTTAAGCTTAAATCATTTTATTAATTTTTATATATTGTATATCATATGTTGGCTGCACATATGAGCATTAAAAAATCGCCTCAACCCAAGGCGATTTTTTATTTTATATATTTTCTGTTTTAGATGTTTCCTATTTCACATGTTTCCTATTTCGCATGCTTCCTATTTCACATGCTTCCTATTTTGTATGCCTCGTATTTTTTACATACCTGACATCTTATATCCGCCGGATATCTCTACTATCAGCAATTCTACCGCGATGGTGTCTGATATCTGACCGGTCTTGAATTTATAATCCATCTCCTGGCATTTGTCAACGATAGTCCTAAGCTGCTCGTAGGAATATCTGTCGCTCTGCTCCCTGTACTTCTTCACAAGCCAGGAACGTATTCCCGTGATCTCTGCAGTCTGCTCGTCAGTCTTTCCCTCTCTGACACACAGCTTTATCTTAAGAAGGATATCAAACTGTCTTGCTATAAGGAACAGTATCTTTAACGCCGGCTCCTTTCTGTCAAGAAGTCCGTGGTACAGATGTATTGCTTTCGACTTCTGGCCTCTGGCTATGCACTCGATCATCTGGAATACATCATCCTCCGGGTTTGAGATACATATCTCATTTACATCCTTAAGAGTGATCCTCGGCACATCCATACAATAAGCAATAAGCTTATCCAGTTCATTCCTTATGACATTCATGTCACTCCCTGCATTCTCTATAAGCTTGAATACCGCGCTCTGCTCTATCTCCTTCGATACAGCCTTAACCTGGGCTGTTATCCAGATGGTGAGCGTCCTCTCATCAGGTGTGACAAATTCCAGTGTCTCGCCGTATCTGTCCACCGCCTTATAGGTTCTGCTCCGCTTGTCTACATCCTTCTCCACAAATACCATAACGGCGGTATCCGGAAGCCCCGGTATGTTATCCGCAAGATAATCATTACTCTTGGCAAATAACCCGCTTCCGCTTACCAGCACCACTCTTCTGTCTGCGAAAAACGGCATTGTCTGGCAGAAGCTTATCATCTCCGCCGGATCTGATCCTTCTCCTACAAACTTTGAGAAGTTTAAAGTGTCCTCCACATCTGTAAGAGCATTTACCAGTTTATCCTTGTACTGCTGTACAAGATAAGTCTCATCTCCGAATAACAGGTAAACTCTTTTGAACTCCCCTGCCTTTATATGGCTGTTGATTATGGTCATCGGATTCTTTTTTTCTGTTTTCTTAGCTGCCATATCCTAACCTCTGACGCTGTATATAAGCTCTTTATACTGCATATGTTCTGGAATTTACAAGACGTCCCCTGAATACTCTATACTCCAGCGGTCTGTCATATAAAAATCCCTGAACGTTATTGCACTTTTCTGTCTTAAGGAACTCAAGCTGTTCCTTTGTCTCCACGCCTTCGGCAATCATATCTATTCCCATACTGTAGATCATCCTTACAATACATTTAAAGAGCACTGCATCCTTGCCCTCTGCCGACGCCACGTTATCAACCAGGGACTTATCAAGCTTTATCACGTCAATATTACCATTTGTAAGGATACTGAGGGATGAAAGTCCTGTTCCAAAATCATCTATAGCCACGGTAAAGCCTGCTTCATGCATTACCTTTATAAAGTAATCCTGCGACTCTGTATCGCTGTAATATGCAGACTCTGTTATTTCAATCTCAATATACCGTCTTGGCACATTGTATCTCTCAACAATACCAATAATCTTCTCTGTAAGTGCCTCATTGAACAAATGAACCCTTGAGAAATTGACCGAAACCTTTACAGGCTCTATGCCTGCGTCAATCTGTTCTCTTATATTCTGACATACCTTTTCAAATACATATAGGTCGAGTTCCCTGACATTTCCATCTGCTTCAAGTATAGGAATGAACACGGAAGGAGAATCAACTCTTCCCTCACGCTTCCATCTTACTAAAGCCTCTGCACCGACGATCTCATTTGTAAGTATATTTACCTTAGGCTGATAGTAAACAACAATATTCTCATCGTCTAAAGCCTTCTTAAAGGTCATGGACACCTTCTTGTTCTCTGTATCTCTCTTCATCATCTCTGATCTGTATACATAAAAGGAATCTGCGCCGTTACGTCTCGTTACACTGTATGCGATGGATGCCTTGTTGATAGCCGATTGAAATGAATCTCCGTCCTCTATCTCATACATTCCAATTCTGGCAGACACGTCAAAATTTACATTCTCGTATCTGGTATTCACTGTGATAGTTACCTGCTTAAGGAAGCTTATGAAATCCGGTGCAAATTCCTTCTTTACCAGAACAAAGAAGTTATCGCCTCCGAGGCGGCACACCATTCCATGATCTGCAAGATGCGTCTTTATAGTATTTGCATAGGCTATAAGTGCCTCATCACCGCGTCTTGAACCTACACGGCTATTAATATACTTGAAATTCCTTATGTTAAAGAAAACTGCATTGTAGTCTTTAAATGCATCCTTATCCCCCATCTTCATAACGTTCATGACCATACCATGCTGGTTTAAAACACCTGTAAGGGTATCATAATTTATAGCCTTATCCAGAAGCCTGTATGCCCTGCTTCTTGTTCCGTAAAAGAATATAAGTCTGGATATCTCGTCTATATCCGATATCTCTTCATCTGAAAACACTGTATTTCTGACAGGGTATGAGGTGATGGTCACAACACACTTCTGAGGTGTCACATACTTCTTTCTGTAAGCACATTCTTCATCATAGCCAGCCTCCGACTCAACCAGATTAAAGTTTAACCGCTCTCCCTGGGTCAGGGGATTGTGCACCGGAGACTCAATGCTTACTGTCATACATCCGACATTAAGCTTTTTACATACATCCTCTATTGCGATGCTGATATGCTTATTTACCTGATTGTGATCAGACACATCATCGGGCAATCCGTTTATCACTTCATATATTTTTTCTTTGGTCACTACACTCATGTCCTACCTCTTTCCAGTCCTCACAAACAACACCGCTCCAAGTACAACAACCGCAAGTGAAATAATCTGGGATGTTGAAAATACTCCAATACTTCCCCTGTAATCATCCCTTAAAAATTCTATGGCAAATCTTCCGATTCCATACAATATAAAATAGAGTGCACCTACTCTTCCATCTGCATGTTTCCTGCTTAAGTAGAAATACAAAACAGCAGCTATCACAAAATCTCCCGCTGAAGATATGAGCTGTGTAGGTATAAGCTTTACATTATTCGGTGCATAATCCGAATGTTTAAATACAATGGAAAATGCCGACTCTGTTCTTGCACCGTAGCAGCAGCCTGCAAAGAAACATCCTATACGTCCGAATCCCTGTCCAACGGCAACTCCCGGCATTACTATATCAAGATATGGTAAAAATGCGGTTTTCTTTATCTTCTTGATATATAGCATGCTGGCAAGCACTCCGCCGATTATACCTCCGTATACCACGAAACCGTTCTTGAAATCCAAGAGTATAGACGGATCCTTTATTATCTGCGGAAGCTCTACTATATAATACAAAAGCTTACAGCCAACTATTCCGCCGACTATGGCACACACCAGTATTCCATACAGAATATCCCGATCAAGCCCCTTCTTCTTAGTCCAGTACTCTGACAGGAATAATGCCGCAAGAAAACCTACAGCGATCATAAGTCCGTACATGTGAATGGTCAACGGGCCTATATTTATATCATTAAACATATATACTCCATTCCGCAGCCTTAAGCCGCTCCAAACAAATATTCACAATACGCTTTTAATTGTAACACATCCCCAGTGGTATTTGCAAAAATATTATTGGATATTTCTGTCAACATATACTGCTGCGGGAACCTTTGGCAGTGTCTGACAATATCACATCTTCTGTATATCAAATAAGTTTCTCCAGTTCCATAAACACCTTGTCTGCATACAGTTGCTTTATGTTATGTCTCGTCATGCCAGCCACATCTGAACTAAACCGAAATGTATTTTCCCTGCCATCTGCAATAATACAAAAATATACTTGTCCTTGAACACTATCCGGATTATTTGGATCTATATTACCGGTCGTCCCGGTTATCCCGATGGCAATGTCCGTCTTTAACTTATCCTTAACTGTACGCGCCATTTCAGCGGCACATTCACTTGAATATACTCCATATTTTTTTATAATCTTCTCGTTCACCCCAATAAGTACTTTAGTCTCATTCAGGTAAGTAACATATCCCCCCGGAAATATACCAGATGCCCCTTCGGTATCCGTTATCATGGAAGCTATCATACCAGCGGTACAGCTCTCCATTGTGGAAATAGTTGTATGTGTTTCAATCAGCTTTTTTATTATCCTGTCTTTGTCTTCCTGTTTCATTTTGTACACCGGCCTTCATTTTTCGTAATTTATATCAGTGCAATTATAAGCTTTTTTCTTTAAAATGTCCCGTGATTTATTACGTGAAATATCATTTTTCTTTAATCTTCCATCTGACGCAGAAAGACCTGCTTAATCTATATACCCCGACAAGCTCCAATCACCTCTTTCTATAGATAATATGATTGCTCCGTGCTCCTTTGTTGTCATATATTTTGTATCTGCCATCTTCAACCTCTCCAGCGTCTCTGCATGTGGATGTCCATATCTATTGTCTTTTCCACAGGATATAATTCCATACATTGCCGACACTCTTTTTAAGAAATCACTGCCGCTGCTATTCCTGCTTCCATGATGTCCCACCTTCAGAATATCGCAGGCTATACTATCGGAAATCTCCCCCAGACTATTTTTTTCATACAATTCAATAAGTCTTTTTTCCGCAGCAATACCTGCGTCCCCCACAAACAACAGACTCAAAGAAGCATCTGAGTCACTTGGTTTATTTAAATTTTCTATATCCGCTTCTCTTACGTCCCATGTAATTGTTGTTTTCAAGATCATGGACAGGTTGTTTGTATCCAAGACACCCTGTCCGGCTTCTTCATCCGGATACAGACATTCTATATTTATGGTCTCAGCATGTTGGTGATTGTATGTAATGTTATCACCGGGCTTCATGTATATTATGTTCACGTTATTTGCTATTGCCTCTGACTTCAATTCTTGAAGAGCATCCTGATTCCCGTACTCAGGCAGCACCAGATTGACCACATGCACGCCACTCTGTTCCTCATTTAACAAATATTCCAGACCGGACACATGATCTACGTCACCATGAGAGACAAACGCATATTCTATCTCCGAAACCCCATAATATTTCAAAACAGGTACCATAACATACTCTCCGACTCTTTTGTTGGAGGAAGAGCCCCCATCAATAAGTATTCCCCCATGACCGGATGTACGAAGCAGCACTCCGTCCCCCTGACCTACGTCCATGTAGACAATCTTGAGAGATTTGTCATACGAATACACTTCATATACTACAGTCAAAAAAAGTACTGTAGCCAGCATCAAATACAAAATCGGTCCTCCCCTCTCTGTTTTTCCAATCCGGATCATCCGCAATATGGCAAATATCAAAACAACCGAGAGATAATATACAAATACCATTCCAATACTTATGTGTCCCACAAGCACGGAAGCACCGGGAAGTCCGGAGGCAAATATACATAAATACTTATAGCCAAAAAGAATAAGTCTGACAGGATATGTCATGACAACTGCAGCCCCCGTAAAGAACAAACCGGTCAATACAACCAGGATACTTCCACCTACAATTAGTGACACCAGCGGAATCACTATCAGGTTAATCAAGATCGAGTACGGCGGAAATTGATAGTAATAGTAAATGATAACAGGTGTGGTAGTAATAAATGACGCAATTCCCACCACGAGAGCATCAATTAATTTTATTATCATTTTCCTTAAGCTCATAATCTTTTTATGCTTTTGTTTTTTCTTTTCATCCGCCGCTTTGATGAACCGCTTAAACATCCTCAACAATTTACGCAATTGGGGTGCAACAACTGTCACTCCTGTTATTGCTGCAAACGAAAGCTGAAATCCGGCATCCAATATTACATAAGGATTTCCCAAGACCATTATTATCATTGCAAATCCCATGGATGTTGGTGCGTCGGTCTTTCTTCCGAAATACTCGGCAGCTATGGATAATATAAGCATTATCACCGCCCGTTCCGTAGAAGACGACATACCTGTCATAATTCCATATAGGATTATTATAGCAATTGAAAATGTTCCTGATATAAACCTGCCAATCCTTAATTTTCTCAAAAAACCATACAAAGTCATGCCAATAATAGCAACATGAACACCCGATATGGCCATGATATGGGCAATTCCATTTTCGCTATAGAGCTTTTTTATATTTTTGTCCAATGTGGATTTGTCTGCAACGAGCATTGCCTTTACTATGCCGGCAGACTCGGAGTCAAATGAATTATCTATTATTTTTGTGCACCTGTTCTTTATTCCGTAAAGAAAGCCTTCAATGCTGTATGGTCTGTGGTTTCCGCTTTCTATAGTCCCATTTGAAATACAAAGATAATATCCCTTATTTCTCAGATATATGTATTGATCAAAAGTTCCCGGATTTGTAGCGGAATCAGGAACGCTTACAGTCCCCGACATACAGATATAATCTCCATTAATATAATCTAAATAAATATGATCTGTATTGCCGGGATTGTTCTTCCGTTCCTTCCCTGCAGAAGTATATATAACAATTCCGATTTTCCCTTTATAGGCAAATTCAGAGCTTACTATACTATCCGCCATAATATAGTAAGTATCGCTGAGACCGTCCGTTTTTATTTCCTTTATCTTACCGGAAACTGTACAGGGCAGCTCACGATCTCCGATTTCCGTACAGAGCTTTTCCTTTTTTCCGGTACTCATAATGTTCAACACGCCCATTACAAAAAAAATGAACATGAAAAATAAAGCAACCATACTCCGGATATTCTTATTTCTTACTATCCAGAGTATGGTTGTTAATAATATTATCACGCACCAAAAATAATTCTCTGTGATTACCGCGGCCTCTCCAAGCAACATGCATAATGCAACAAAGAATATTGGTCTTTTTATTTTCTATTCCTTTCTACTGAAAGCCTGTTAATTACCGGCTTTGCAGTTTTTAATTACCTTTCGATTTCTCATCAGCTTATCGGCACAGTGTATAATCCGGTCCGTAGGTTACGGCAAGCTGTACCTTCTCGCTGATATTATTGTCTGTGACACCTTCTACCATGATGTTAACATTGTCTATATACGAAAGAGATGTCAGTGAATTAATTACCGAGTACATGGCAATATCCGTTTTGGCAACAGCATTGCTCAAAAACTCCCGGCTAAACTCAATATAGCACACACCATCATTTACACTGAGACTTACAATATATGTGTCTGACGGAAGCGTCGGTTCAGTATCATCACCGGAACTTACCTTCAGTGCTTCTATGATCTGCTTCTCTACAGATATTGCATCAGACAGATCTACATTTATCTCCCGTCCCACCAGTCCTGCTCCGTCCAGGGTTCCGTAGTACACCATTACATTGTATTCTGCCTCAAGATTAGCATCGTCTATATTTGCAAATGAATTTTCATTGTAGCCATGATATATGGCCTCATCACCGGTAACGATATTGTGCATTTCAAAGGTGACGGAATTCACTCCCTCTATCCTGCACAGGCTCAAGGTAAATGCCTTTTTTGAAAGATTAAGGGTATATGCGTCTGTCCTTGAACTATCGATATTGAAGATAACCGTCACCGTTCCCTCACCATCAAAGCTATATCGCTGATACTCCATTCCCTGGGCCACCGGAACAGCCTTCGCGGCATCCTCCGGTTCGGTTATGATGGCATTCATAACTGCATCAATCATGCTCTCAGTTGAGGCAAGGGGATCCACATTAATTTCTGCGTTGCTTAAGTCTGTCCAGTCATGGTCAACATAGCTTACAGTCATGGTCTTAAGGGCATTTGCTGCTTCGCCGTCTCCTTCATTATCATCCACGATTACAGTACTTGCCTCGCTGTTATTATCCATGACTATTGTATTCTTCTCATCATCAGCACCTTTTCCACACGATGAAAGAAAAAGACCTGCCAGCAAAATAATAAAAACCAGTTTGCTGTTTTTCTTAAAAAGCCCCATGTCTATTCACCATCCTTTTCCCTGTTCATAGGAACTCTCACCGTAAATGTGGTTCCCTTACCGGGCTCACTATATACATTAATGGTGCCTCTATGAAGCGTTATTATATTTTTTGAAATAGACAGACCAAGACCGGTTCCTCCCGTATCACGGCTTCTCGCCTTATCGACTCTGTAAAATCTCTCAAATATATGATCTACGCAGTCATCAGGTATTCCAACACCGGTATCTGCCACTTTAATGTACAGATTGTTGTAATCCGCATTAAGGGATACTCTGATGGAACCACCTTCTATGTTGTACTTAATTCCGTTTTCAATAAGATTGGATATGGCAAGCGTAAACTTCACCTTATCTATATCTGCTTCAACATCACGGAAGCTTTCATAGGATATATCTATATTCCTCTTTCTTGCCAAAGGATTAAGTCTCTTTAGTATAACATCCATCAGTTCATTTATATCTGTTCTCTCAAAGTTCAGATTGCCCGAATCCTTCTCTGTCTTAACAAGGGTAAGAAGATCTGTGATTATCTGGCTCTCGCGGTCTATCTCAGACACAATATCCTTCATAAATTCACGGTACATGTCCGCAGGCACATTCTCCTGCATAAGAAGTGACTCAGACAGGACCTTCATTGATGTTATTGGCGTTTTTAATTCATGGGATACGTTTGAAACAAATTCCTGGCGGGATTCCTCAAGAACCTGTGCCTGTGCAAATACTTTATTTATGTCATTTGTCAGTATACACGTCTCCCTAAAACCACCTTTTATGTCAATGTGGCTGAGGAAACCGTCCTTCATGTTCTCCACATGTTTTCTGAGCTTCATGATATCACAGACGGAAAGTCTCGCAATAAGAAATGCCAGGATCACTGTAAATAATCCTATCAGCACAAGGATTACATACGAAAGCTTTCTCTGATATCTGAGCAGCGTATCTATGCTGTCTGTAGCGGCAACCATCACCGCAACACCTGAAATATTATTATCCCCCGAGGTAACCGGACTTACATAATGCACATATTGATCTGAATACTCCGCATATTTATCCAATTTGCCGGTCATAACCTTATAGATATCCGAATCCAGCAATATGCGTCCGTCCAGCTTGTGGTATGTATCCACAGCAACTCTGTAATTATCATCAAGCACTATTATCCTGCCTGCAAATGCACTGGCAAGAGTAGCAATATCATCATTGCAATAATAGTAATCCATCTCCCGGAGGCTTCCTCCAATGAGCATTTCATCAAGCTGCTCAGCCCCTTTAGCCAGCCTATGCTCCAGATCGTCCCTTAATCTTCTCTTTGTATACAGGCATGTAACCACCAGAGCTGCAAATACAAATGTACACACCAGTAACAGTATCAGAAAGGTAATGGTAAGCTTTTGGCTTAATCTGAAGCTTCCCTCCTTCTGGGACTGCCCCCCTGTCTGCGGCTGCTGTTCTGCTTTTTCTGTTTCCGTACTTACTGCCTTATTCTCCATAACTGCCATCACTCACAATTAACCTTTAAAGAAATATCCTACTCCCCATTTGGTATGAATATACACAGGCTCACCCGGATTTTTCTCTATCTTCTCTCTCAATCTCCTGACATGTACATCCACTGTTCTTGCGTCTCCCGGATATGTGCTGCCCCATATGGTATCAAGGAGTTCATTTCTGGAATAAACCTTGTTAGGATGTGCCATAAGAAGCTCCAACAGGTCAAATTCCTTAGCGGTAAGATTAAGCTCAGCCCCCTGGACAAACACTCTTCTGCTGTCAATCTCAACTCTCATGCCGTTGATCTCCATGATATTGGCAGGCTTAACAGGCTCTGTCTTTCTTCCGCTTCTTCTTAATATTGCCTTGATTCTTGCCTTAACCTCAAGGATATTAAATGGCTTGGTAATGTAATCATCAGCCCCATACTCCAGACCCATGATCTTGTCCATATCATCACCCTTTGCTGTAAGCATGATAATAGGAACATTGGAAAATTCCCTGACAAGCTGACACACCTCTATTCCTGTATAAACAGGAAGCATGATGTCCAACAATACAATATCGTAATTATTATTTTTTATCTTCTCAAAGGCCTCGCCACCATCGTAGGCAACGTCAACCTCCATATCATCCTGCTCAAGACTAAATTTCAGTCCCTTAACTATTAATTTCTCATCATCTACCACAAGAACTCTCTTCATTATTAACTTTCCTCCCAGATTCGGATTCCTGCCAGGCCTGTCCAAAACCTTCTGCCTTCACCATCCTCCGGCACAAAATCCTGTCAGTCTGCTGCATGTACCCTGTTGTTTCTTCTATATGCAAATACTGTCTTTTATCTTCTCGTAAAGGGCATCACCTATGCCATTTACATTCTTAATCTCATCTATTGAACTGAAGGCTCCGTTTTGGCTTCTGTATTCCACTATCGCCCGGGCTTTCTTCTGCCCGATACCGGAAATAGCTGTCAGTTCCTCTTCTGACGCGGTATTTATATTCACTCTGCTATCTGACCCATTCCCGGAGCCACCGCTGTTCCCACCGGCAGACGTTCCTTCGCTTCCGGCACTCAGTCCACCCCCGGTTGAGGGATAGCCACCATCTCCGGGAACCACTTCGCCCTCATGGGGAAAATAAATCTTCTCACCATCCGTTACAAATGCTGCAAGATTTATTCCTGATGTATCGGCGTCCTCTGCAAATCCCCCTGCCGCAATAAGTGCGTCGTTGTATCTGCTGCCTGCCGGAATATAATACAAGCCCTCGGTCTTAACTGCTCCGCAGACAAATACACACAACGCACCGTCAGATGTAACACCATCACCATGACCATCTGTTGATCCATTACCGGATCTTCCTTCTGAGCCACCATCTACTGCAGCAGCTTCATCCTGTACATCCTTTGAACTATCACCTGATATGTCCTCTTCACCGGAATCGTCCTTCGAACCGCCACTTCCCGAAACAGCTTCTGTCCCGGTAGTCTCACTGCTGTCACCGGAATTGTAGGAAATGGTTTCCCCACATCCCGAAAGTGAGACAGCTCCCATGAATATCAACATCCATACAAGAAATGCCCTTACAAATACCTGCTTATTAATTTTATTCAAATAGTCTACCTCCTGTCATTGCATACACCCATTGGGTAATGAACCCGTTTCATTGCAATATCAGGACGCTAAACGCACACACTATAATTTTAACCAAGTTTCAACTTTTTTACAATATTATTTTCAAACTATTAATAAAATATTTCTTTCATGTAAATCAGAAAAATAAAAGGAATATATAGTCTGCAGTGACCATAGTGAAAGGGGTCACTAATACTATATATTCCTTATTTTTCCGTACGGCATGGTCAAGCTTAACCCTTGCCCCACTCTATTAAACTATTATGAACTGTAATCTGCCATGTAATTAAAACAACGGTGTCTTAAGAATAGCAGTACCAATACCCTTCTCAGTAAAGAACTCAAGAAGCAGGCAGTGTTCAAGACGTCCGTCAAGGATATGGACTCTTGCTACGCCGTTATCCATTGCCGCAATACAGTTGTTAAGCTTTGGAAGCATACCGCCGCCAACTACACCATTGTCAATAAGCTCTCTGGCCTCGTCCAGGTTCATCTCCGAAATAAGAGTTGACTTGTCTGTAGGATCGATGAATACTCCCTCGATATCTGTAAGGAATACCAGCTTCTCTGCATTTAAGGCTGTTGCAACCGCACACGCTGCGTCATCTGCATTTATGTTATAATCTTCAAATTCATCACTTACACCGATAGGGGCTACAACAGGAATGAAGTCATGCTCAATCAGGGTGTTGAGGATCTCTGTGTCAACCTCTGTGACCTCACCTACATAACCTATATCCTTGCCGCCGGGGAAACGCTTCTTGACCTTTAAGAGTCCGCCGTCCTTGCCGCTTATACCAACTGCCTTAAGACCAACCTGCTGCATAAGGCTTACAAGGCTCTTATTTACCTTTGAGAGAACCATCTCTGCGATCTCCATGGTCTCTGCGTCGGTAACACGAAGACCGTTTATGAACTCAGCCTCCTTGCCAACCTTCTCTACCCACTTGCTGATCTCCTTGCCGCCGCCATGAACGATGACAGGCTTCATGCCCACAAGCTTTAAGAGGGCAACGTCCTTGATAACATTGTATTTAAGCTTCTCATCAAGCATTGCACTTCCACCATACTTTACAACCACTGTCTTGCCCTGGAACTTCTGTATAAAAGGAAGTGCCTCTATAAGGGTCTGTGCCTTTGAAATGATCTGTTCTACTGAATAATCGCCTTTTACCATTTTATCTTACTCCTCGCTTTCCACTATGTAACAATCTACTTTCTGTATTCTGCATTTATCTTGATGTAATCATATGTGAGATCACAGCCCCAGGCAGTTGCCTCAGCCTTTCCAAGCTTCAGGTCAACAGTGCAGGTAACACTCTTCTCCGAAAGGATCCTGGTTGCGTATTCCTCATCATATTCCGTTGCCATACCATTTTCAACTATCAACAGCTCTCCCACACTGCTGGCAATATGGAGGTCTGTCCTGTAGGGATCAAAATGTGCCCCACTCTGTCCCATGGCACTTATAAATCTGCCCCAGTTAGCATCTGAGCCGTATATGGCACACTTTATAAGGTTTGAACACACAATAGCCTTTGCAAGCTTTCTGGCATTTATGAGGTTCGGTGCATTTACCACGTCCACCTGGAACATCCTGGTGGCTCCCTCACCGTCTGCCGCTATAGCCTTGGCAAAGTATGTGTTTATATATTTTAATGCCTCTGCAAATACCTTAACGTCCTCGGTATCAGCTTCTGTAAGCACCGGGTTTCCCGCCATTCCATTTGCAAATATCATTACCGTATCATTTGTAGACATATCTCCGTCCACAGATACCATGTTGTAGGTCTCGTCCACATCCTCCTTAAGAAGCCTGTGAAGAAGATCATATTCCACATTGAGATCTGTTGTGATAAAGCTCAGTACCGTGCCAAGGTTGGGATTTATCATTCCTGAGCCCTTGCACATTCCACCGATGGTTATGTCCCTGCCCTTTATCTTTATCTTAACCGCTATCTCCTTATTATAGAGATCAGTGGTCATTATGGCATGACTGGCATCGGTACCATGGGCTATGTCATAGTCGTAATCCTCGACCAGCATATCTATGCCATGCCTGATGGTATCCATCGGAAGTCTGAGACCTATTACTCCTGTGGAGGCTACCGCAATGCTTTCTCTGTCTATATTTAGTTTTCTTCCAAGGTATTCCGCCGTTTCCACCACGTCATGATATCCCGCATCGCCGGTACAGGTATTTGCCACGCCGCTGTTTACCACCAGTGCCTGACATTTCTTCTTCCCGTCGGTCAAACTGCGATCCCACATAACAGGAGCCGCTTTCACTACATTTAAGGTGTAGGTTCCAACCGTAACTGCCGGAACGTCACTGACCAGCAGTGCCATATCCTTCTTGAGCTTGTTCTTTCTTACACCTGCATGTACGCCGCCTGCACGAAATCCCTTCGGTGCTGTTACTCCACCTGAGATTATCTCCATGTCTTTCTCCGATTTTTATTTCTTTATGGGAATATAGGAGCCATCATGAGCCCCTCTTCCTCAGGGAGTCCAAACATAAGGTTCATGTTCTGGACTGCCTGGCCGGCGGCACCCTTTACTATGTTGTCAAGGGCTCCCATTGCCACTATCCTGTTGGTTCTTTCATCTATCTTGAAGTTCACATCAACGTAATTGCTTCCCTCTACCCATCTGGTCTCAGGGCATACATCCTTATCAAGGACTCTCACAAATCTCTCGGCAGCATAATACTTGTCGTAAACTGCCTTTACCTGCTCGTATGTTACCTTCTCCTTTAGGTTGCCGTAAGCTGTTACAAGGATACCTCTGTTCATTGGAACAAGGTGCGGTGTGAAGTTTATAAGTATCTTCTCGCCACAGGCGTAGCCAAGCTGCTCCTCGATCTCAGGGGTGTGTCTGTGGGTTGTAACACCGTATGCCTTTATGCTTTCATTTACCTCGCAGAAGAGATTTGCAAGCTTGGCACTTCTTCCTGCTCCTGAGGTTCCTGACTTAGCGTCTATTATAATTGAATTAGGATCGATAAGACCTTCCTTAACTAATGGATATAAGGTAAGGATCGAGCATGTGGTGTAGCAGCCCGGATTTGCCAGGAGACGGCAGTTCTTAACCTTATCCCTGTTGATCTCACAGAGACCATACACAGCTTCATCTATGAACTCAGGGCTCTTGTGTTCTATCTTGTACCACTTCTCATATGTAGCAACATCCTTTATCCTGAAGTCAGCACTAAGATCAATGATCTTAACCTTGCTAAGTATCTTCTCATTCACCAGTGAGGCACAGAGTCCCTGTGGTGTAGCGGTGAATATTACATCAACCTTCTCTGCAAGCTCTTCCATATTATCGTCCATGCACTTGTCATCTACGATCTGGAACATGTTGCCGTATACCTCATAATACTTCTTATCAATATAACTTCTTGAGCCATACCAGACTATCTCTGCGTCCTTATGTCCCAGAAGTATTCTTACGATTTCCTGTCCTGCATATCCTGTAGAACCTATGATACCTGCTTTAATCATACCTTGTGTCCTTCCATTCCTATTTCTTATGTGAAATTTACAAAATCATTCTAACACTGCAAATACGTCCTTGTATGCCATCGATTTATCAGTATGCATACAGATTACATACTACTCTTATTTATCCACATAGTCAAATTTTTTGCTTCGTATACGATGGTATATACTCTGTCTTATTGCCATACATACAAACAAGATACGAACCCGCGGTTGTATTCAGTTATACAAACTTCTTATCCCGTGCTTCGCTTGGTTTATAATTATACATTCTTCATGCATAATATGCAAGATGTTTTTCGATTATATTTTCTGTTGCCGTTATTCTTCTGCAAGTCCGGCTATTCCGTGGCATTTTCCAAGTATTTTTAAGTGAGTTTCCAGTCTTTTCCTCAATCCATAATATAATATTTCATGTATATTTTTTTGTATATTTTCTTTTTTAGGCTTGCATATTATTCATAGTAGTTGTATATTAGACGAAAAGAGAATTTTTATTCAGGAGGATTTATAAAATGGCAAAAGAAAAAGTTGTCCTTGCTTATTCAGGTGGTCTTGATACCACTGCTATCATACCTTGGTTAAAGGATTTCTATGACTACGAAGTTATCTGTGCATGTATAGATGTTGGTCAGGAAAGCGAGCTTGACGGTCTTGATAAGAGAGCAAAGGAATCAGGTGCTTCTAAGTTATATATCTGTGATGTTGTTGATGAATTATGTGATAATTACATAATGCCTACTGTTAAGGCTGACGCAGTTTACGAGAACAAGTATCTTCTCGGCACATCATTTGCAAGACCTCTTATTGCTAAGGAGCTTGTTCGTATAGCCCGTGAAGAGGGTGCTGTTGCTATCTGCCACGGTGCTACAGGTAAGGGAAATGACCAGCTCCGTTTCGAGCTTTCTATTAAGGCTCTTGCACCGGACATCAAGGTTATTGCCGTATGGCGTGATCCAAAGTGGACACTTCAGTCAAGAGATGATGAGATCGCATTCTGTAAGGCTCACGGCATTGATCTTCCATTTGATGCAAGCCATTCATACAGCCGTGACAGAAACATCTGGCATATAAGCCATGAGGGTCTTGAGCTTGAGAACCCTGCATGTGCTCCTAACTATGATGACCTTCTTGTATTAAGCGTAACCCCACAGAACGCTCCTGATGAGGCTGAGGATGTTGAGCTTGAGTTCGAAGCAGGTATGCCTGTTGCAATAAACGGCAAGAAGATGAAGACCTCTGACATCATCAGAGAACTTAACGCTCTCGGTGGCAAGCATGGTATTGGTATCATTGATATCGTTGAGAACCGTGTTGTCGGTATGAAGTCAAGAGGTGTTTACGAGACTCCCGGCGGAACAATCCTTATGGAAGCTCACAAGCAGCTTGAGGAGATCTGCCTTGACCGTGAGACTCTTGCATTCAAGAAGATCGTTTCAACAAGATTTGCAGATCTTGTGTATGAAGGAAAATGGTTTACACCACTCCGTGAAAGCCTTTCAGCATTTGTTGATGAAACAGACAAGACTGTTACAGGTACAGTTAAGATGAAGCTCTACAAGGGTAACATCATCAAGCAGGGAACAACCTCTCCATACTCACTTTACTCAGAGAGCCTTGCTTCATTCACAACTGGTGATCTCTATGATCACAAGGACGCTTCAGGCTTCATCAACCTCTTTGGTCTTTCAATGAAGGTTCGTGCAATGCTTAAGGCTGAGCGTGAGAAGAAGGAAGAAAAATAATACTTTTTCGTAGATAAAATACAGGGGCTATACAGTCTTGATGACACGCAGTCATCATAGATTGTACAGCCCCTTTTTTCAGTTCTGTATACTCTTTTTGTTCTTTCCCACCACCAGGGTCATCATAAAGATCGCCACGGCAAATAATACTTGGACTCCCATTGCCTGTAGTGTCACTCCAAGCTTTCCACTGCCGTTCTTATATATGTTCTCGCAGGCGATCACATACCAGTATGCCGGAAGAAAATGTGCCACCCTTATGACTCCTGCTCCAAGATACTGCATAGGTACAAATACGCCGGATAAGAACGCCATTCCAAGTCCCACTATATTAGATAACATTGAAACCACCTGGTCATTTGCAGCCACCTTACTGAACAGGAAGGCAATATTCACTGCCACTAACATGTACACAAACATATTGGCCATGTAAAGACCGCTCTGGACAGTAAGCAGATTGTCCCGGAGCATTATTCCATCCATCATAACATACGGCACACAGCCCCCAAGTCCTGTAATGATAACCGCAAGAAGCAGCTCCTTATTGATATTCACATATTTGTATGATGAACACTCGATCCTGTTTCTAAGCTCCTTTTTGTTATAGATCATAAGTATCGGCGTTATAACATTCACAAGCTGCATAAGCAGTATCCACGGTATATAGGAATAAAGCCGCTCCTGCTTGGAGAAATAACTTTTATTCCCCTTAAGCTTCACCTCCGCATGTTCCTTAAGGGAGTCTCCTATGATATCTGCTGCCTCCCCCTCATCATAGCCTGCCGCCATCAGAGTAGAAAGCTTCTGCATAAAGCCGTTCATGTCTCCCTCAAATAAGCTTGCGGTGTCAGTTCCTGGGATTGTCATGAGCTTTAACATCCCATCGGCATTTCCCGCCTTAACTGCCTCACCGAAGCCCTCCGGTATCACCAGATAACAGTGTATGTTCCTGTTGTAAAGGGCATCCTGAACAGACTCCTTATCCTCATCAATGCCAGCCACCCTTTCATGGTGCTCACTCAGGTAATCCGTCAGTTCCTTTGATATGCTGCTTCCATCATGATCCGAATATGCAAATAAACACTGCTTGTCCGTGTACTCCGTTTTCTCCTCACTGCTGACATTCAATATGATCATCATCATTCCTATGAATATTCCAAGCCACATTAACACCTGGCCTACATATCTTCGGAGTATCTTAAAATAAGACTTAAACACTTGCATATTTATTCCTCCTTACTATCAGGATACTCACAGCCACAAGGAGCACCGACTCTATTACAAGGGTCACTATATCCTTTGTAAATCTGTTGTAGTTATCATATACATTTAACGTATAGAAGCAGTCTGTGATAAGTGCCGCCGGGTTTATCCTGTTGATCACCGGGCACTTCATTTCTATCATGTTCTTAAGTCCCGACACACACAGATCTGCCATAACAGAAAGTGCCATGGACACTCCCACTGCTATACCTATCTTACCACCGACACCGATATTTCTTATGCTTCCGATTATGACGCCCATGGCAAGGCCTATCATGCAGCCTACAAACAGTGTAAGGATGATCGCCGGATATTTGTGTCCAAAGTCCACTCCAAGAAAGGTCATATACAGAAGGGTTATAAGCTCAACAACAAAATGTATGAACAGCATTGCCGCATATTCCGCACATACTATCATCAGCTTTCCGGTGGCTGATATGTTTCTCCTCATTCCCAAGGCACTTACATTTCCCTGGATGTTGTGAGTTGTATACAGGGATGAAAATGAGGCGAAGAGACAACTCATGGCAAATATAGCAAAGAAATAATTATTGTACTGATCCTGGGAGCCGTCGGTGGTTGCCTCCTCTGTATAGAATACAGTATCCCATAACATAGATCCCATGATCTCCGACAGCTTATCCGGATCATCCTCTGCAATCTTCTTATACATATAGCTGTTCTGTAGATACTGATCCAATATATTCTTGACCGTTGATGTTTTGTAGTTCTCATCTCTTGTATCCATATGACAGTCCCCGGAATATATGACCGCACACACCTCATCATTGTTTAAAGCGTCCTGTGCCTCCTGCTCATCCATTACTTCCGGCTCAATAAGTGCCTCACCATTCTCTCCCTTTATGGATGAGAATAAGGTATTAAGCATTAACGAATTGTCCGTCTCCTGTTCCACCAGAGCCACCTTCACGTCCTTAAACATCTCACCCTTCTCCATAAGATTGCCCATGGCCATATACATGAAGGTTGCCAGGGCTATGGGGAATATCAGGGTCCAGAAGAGCGTCACCTTTCCGTTTATTATTGTTTTTATGCAATATTTAAAATTGTGAAAAAACATATTCGTTTCCCTCCTTAAGATATAAAGTGCACCATTTTAATATGCACCTTCGATGCATGAGCACCTCCTAGTCCCTAAGTTCCTTTCCGGTAATCTCAAGGAATACATCATTTAAGGTTGGAAGCTCTGTATATACTCTTCCGTAGGTTATGTCCCTGTCCTTAAGAAGCTCCATAAGTCTTATGATATTATGGCTTCCGCCGGAGAAATAAACCTTGACGCTTTCATCCCTCATTACAACGTCATACACATGAGGGACAGCCTTTATGGAAGTAAGAAGCTCCTCTGTAACGTCAGCGATCTCAACTGTAATGGTCTCCGTATTCTTGATCATCCGCTTAAGCTCTTCCTTGGTTCCCAGAGCCACACTCTTGCCCTTATCCATAATGAGGATACGGTCGCAGAGCTGCTCCACCTCCTCCATGTAATGAGACGTATAAACTATAGTTGCCCCTTCCCTGTTAAGCTTCTTTATTCCCTCAAGGATATTGTTTCTGCTCTGGGGATCAACTGCCACAGTCGGCTCATCGAAGAAAATGAGCTTTGGCTTGTGGGCAATCCCGCAGGCTATGTTAAGTCTTCTTAACAGACCTCCCGACAGCTTCTTTGGAACAAACTTCCTGTAATCTGCTATATCAACAAATTCCATTGCTTCCTCCACATATCCGGCACGAAGTTTCTTGTCCTTTATGTACAGTCCGCAGAAGTAATCTATATTATCATATACGTTAAGCTCGTCAAATACCGCCACATTCTGCATTACCACTCCTATGTCCCGCTTAAGGTCATAGCTTCCGGAAGTCATCTTCTTTCCGAACACCTTAATGTCGCCCTTATCATATGAAAGCAGAGAAAGGATACAATTTATGGTGGTGGTCTTTCCTGATCCATTCGGTCCCAGAAGACCGAATACCTCTCCCTCTTTAACACTCATATTAAAATGATCCAGTGCCAGCATATCCTTATACCGCTTCACCAGATTATTTACCTCTATGGCATATTCCATTTTCAATCCCTCCTTAATTGAACATCAGCCCATAATAAATCGCCTACGGCGAGGGCTGACACATCCTGCTGTTGACACGGCTCACAAAGTGATGACGTGTAGTGCTTATCTTATATTTATATATTACAATTTTTCTCCGTCTTCTCATAGTGAGTAAGGTCATTAAATTATGTGACATTTGTCATTATTGCTTTTCCTTGAGGCTGCCTGTATACTTATCAACAGGAATATATCAATTACAGCCGGGCTTAGGAGGACTCGGGGGAAGACTATAAACAGGAGGAGCATTATGGGGATTATCTGGTCTAAATTATTTCTTTATATATCCGGATTTCTGCCGGTGTTATGCCGGGAAAGCTATGACCTTCCTATGGTTGCTTCCTGTCTCTTAGGCATTATCGGGGCAAATATCTCCTACGTCATACTGGAGGATATTCTGACAAAAAAAGATCCCATTACCGACCTTGATATGAAAAACAGACACAGGTATAAAATGTGGTGCAGTCTTATTATCTCCCTGATATTTCTATCAGCTATTAAGCTTTCCTGTGTGGTCCTCTTCCTGCCGGTGATGCTATACGATTGTATAAGATACAGACTTAAGGTTCCTATGGTGATGGCAGGAGTTGTATATGTATATTCATTTGCAGATATATTCACAGGCATATCTCAGGCTGCCGGCACTGCTCCATCAATATTTACCCCGGTGGCGGTAGCCCTTCTTGTGGCACTGGCTGTCCATCTGGAGCATGGGGACAGACAGAACCTGCAGCTTAAGGAAGAGCTTAAGGTACTTCACGACGACCAGACGGAGAAGGACATGATACAGAAGGAGCACGATCGTATGCTCATGGAAAATCAGAATAACATGATATACATGGCAACCCTTAAAGAGCGAAACCGGATTGCAAGAGAGATACACGACAATGTGGGACACACCCTGACCCGCTCCATCCTGCAGCTTGGAGCCATAAAGGCGATAAATACGGAGCCTGTCCTTAAGAAGCCTCTGGAGGATCTCCACAGCTCCCTGGGTGACGCCATGACAAATATAAGAAAAAGTGTCCACGATCTCCATGACGAATCCATAGATCTTGAAAGCTCCATAAGACAGCTTACAGAAGGGATCTCAGCCCTTGATATACATGTGGACTACGACATGAGCAACACCATCCCAAAGGATATAAAGTATTCATTCATAGCCATAACCAAGGAGGCTGTGAGTAATGCCGTAAAGCACAGCAAGGGAGATACCCTGGACATACTTCTCCGGGAACATCCGGGCTTCTATCAGCTTATTGTAAAGGATAACGGAACTGACATTAAGATAAACAATACCGGTATAGGACTTGCCAATATAACCGACAGGGTAAATGCCATGAAGGGCACCCTTAAGATATCCACCGACAATGGTTTTAAGCTTCTTATTACGGTGGCAAAGTAAATGTGAAAGGATCTGAAACATTATATGAATATATTGATCGTAGATGATGACCAGTTGGTGTCACTGTCCATAAAGACAATTCTTGAAGCCACCACTGACATAAATATATCGGCGGTGGGAAAAAGTGGGCTGGAAGCCATAGAGCTGTACAGAGAATATGAGCCTGACGTTCTTCTGATGGATATAAGGATGGAGGGCATGACAGGACTTGAGGCCGGCAAGCTTATCATGAAAGAATTTCCTGCGGCAAAGATACTGCTTTTAACCACCTTCTCTGATGACGAATACATCGTAAAGGCAATACAGATGGGAGCTAAGGGCTACATACTAAAACAGGATTTTGAAAGCATTGCCCCTGCCATTAATGCCGTATACAATGGGCAGACAGTATTCGGTGGTGAGGTAATGACAAGGATACCCGCCCTTATGTCAGATAATGGAAAAAAACACCACTCCCCTGCCGACTTCGGTCTGTCTGACAAGGAGTATGAGATCATCACCCTTATTGCGGACGGACTTAACAACCGGGAGATCGCAGAGAAGCTCTTTCTTGGTGAAGGTACCATAAGAAATTATATAAGCAATATCCTTGACAAGCTGGAGCTTCGTGACAGGACACAGCTTGCATGTTTTTATTATAAGAATTTATAAAAATACCCTCAGGTTGTCAAAGCTTTATCCTTTGACTTCCTGAGGGTATCTTTTTAACATTTTACATAATTCAATATCATTTCTTTAAGCAGCAGAAGCTCCGGGGTGTAATCTTTATTCCATTCTGCTCCCCATATGAAGCCTCCTGCATAATGAGTACATGCCGCCATCATTGTATGCACTGTCACACGCATAAATTCATCCTGGGGTATATCTGTGCGAAAGGTTTTATCTTCCTTTGCCTTCTCATACATCATATCAAATCTCGTATCTGCCGAAATAAGAGAGGCACGGAATTCCTTCAATTCGTCATCAGAAACACCCTCGTGAGTGACGTAATAATTAAAGTTATCATTGTACACCAGAAGCTCCTTGTGGTTTCTGTACATGTCGATATAACTGTCCAGTGTAAATATAAATCGTCCGATGGCAGGTATATCTCCTACTGATGATATTGGTCTTCTCTCGTCCAGTTCATCCAGATATTCCTTCCACTTGGCAGCACAGACTGCGATAACCAGCTCTGTCTTGCCGGCATAACAGCGGAACAATGTCGCCCTGCCTATACCTGCCGCCTGGGCTATCTCTCCCATGCTTACTGCTTCGATCTTCTTCTCAACAAATACCTTAAAGGCTGTATCAATGATCTTCTTATTACGTGCGTGCTCCTTTGCAAGCTGATGCTCTGACTTACTCACTTCTTAACTTACCTTCTTTTGCATTACTCCGTTCTTCACATAGTATACAGAACCCTTATATGTTACATTACCTGTGTACTTGAAGTCAACCCTTCCATTCTTAACATAATACCATCTTGTATTGTACTTAACCAATGTTTCGGAATTGAAATTCACAACACCCTTATACACATAGAACCAGGTATTGTTGTATTTTGTAAGACCTGTAAATGAGAAATCTATAACACCGTTCTTAACGTAATACCACTTTGTATTCTGCTTGACAAGAGTCGTCGCTGTGAAGTCTACCACACCATTCTTAACGTAGTACCACTTTGTTCCATACTTAACAAGCTTAGTAACAGTAAGATCCTGCTTGCCATCCTTTATGTAGTACCACTTACCGTTTATCTTCTTAAGGGTCTCTGCACTTGCCTGCTTCTTCTCAAGAGCAGCAATAGCAGATTCAATAGCCTTAGCCATTGCGTCTACTTCTGCCTGTTCTGTTATCTTCTTACCACGTACAACTGCGTTGACTGCATTATCCACACCGGAGAAGTCCTTATAATCATTTCTGTTTAATGCATTTGCCTTTGCAATGGCTGCCTCAACAGCACTGTAATCTGCTGCTTCTGCTCCGCAGATCGGTGTTCTTCCTTCAAAGAACATCCAGCCATTGCTGTCATCACCGGCATTTAATTCAGTTGCAAATTCCTTGGTCTTCATATCATCCCATGTCTTTGCTGTTGCTGTTTCATTATCATTCTTTACTTCAGCATTTGCCCCTGCAAAATAGCAGTTTGAGACTTCACTTCTCTCTGTTGCGTCCTGCATGAAAAATGCATACCTATAAGGAGCCTCGCCTACAACATTTCCTGTAGCGTAGCAATTCTTAATAGAACCATATGCATATCCTGCGGAAGCGTCTGTTCCGGCAAATGAGGCCATAGAAGCAGCCGCCTGTGTCACATCACCGGTTGCATAGCAGTTCTTGATATTCAAGCCCCAGATACTTCCGGTAAAACCACCTGAGTATGAACCACCTGTCACATTTCCTGTGGCATAACAGTTACTGATAACTGTTTCCTCGTTGCGATCACCATTACCCTTACCGATAAAGCCTCCAACGTCTGCTCCGCCCTTACTGTCTGCTGCCACATTTAACTCAACATCAGCTCCGCTGTATGTAATTTTTGATTTTGCTCCAAGTTCACCGATCAGACCTCCGATAGAGCCTTTGCCTGTTGTTTCAACTATCTTACCTGAAACACTGCAATCTTTAATATACTGATCTTCATCCAAAACACCAACAAGGCCGCCGATCCAATATGCTCCAACATTTGTGCCATCAGATATAGCCATATTTATTGAAAGCCCTGTTACATGACAGTTCTCGATATTACAACCTGCATAGCCTGCAAGTCCCCCGACAAATCCTATCATATAACCTGTCGCTGGCTTAGGCACAACTCCATTAATTGAAACATTTACCAAATTCAGATCACTGACATCTCCTTCAATTGCACCAAACAATCCGAATACATTCGCCTTCAGTGGATTGCTCTCAGTACCAATGGCAATATTAGATACTGTATGTCCCTGTCCATCAAAATTTCCTGCAAAATAACCAACAGATGAATCCTGAATAGGTGTCCAGTTCAGACCATTCAAATCAATATCTGCTGTGAGAACATAATATGCTTCAGAGAAATCCACCTCTTCGTCCTCGTCATTGTTTATTACACTTGCCAGATACGCCAGCTCCGCACCGGTGGAAATATGATATGGATCTGCTTCCGTACCTGTTCCACCTGCAAACCCGGTGGCGATACTGCCATCCCAGACATTTGATCCCTGCAGTTCATTTGCCCATGCTGTTATTGGCACAAATATAACCACAAGAACCACCGCCATAAAAAAGCTTAGAATTTTCTTCTTCATGCACATTCCCCCTTAAATTATTTTACCTTGTTCTGCATTACTCCGTTCTTCACATAGTATACAGAACCCTTATATGTTACATTACCTGTGTACTTGAAGTCAACCCTTCCATTCTTAACATAATACCATCTTGTATTGTACTTAACCAATGTTTCGGAATTGAAATTCACAACACCCTTATACACATAGAACCAGGTATTGTTGTATTTTGTAAGACCTGTAAATGAGAAATCTATAACACCGTTCTTAACGTAATACCACTTTGTATTCTGCTTGACAAGAGTCGTCGCTGTGAAGTCTACCACACCATTCTTAACGTAGTACCACTTTGTTCCATACTTAACAAGCTTAGTAACAGTAAGATCCTGCTTGCCATCCTTTATGTAGTACCACTTACCGTTTATCTTCTTAAGGGTCTCTGCACTTGCCTGCTTCTTCTCAAGAGCAGCAATAGCAGATTCAATAGCCTTAGCCATTGCGTCTACCTCTGTCTGATGATTAATGCTCTTGCCATATACAACAGCCTTAACAGCAGCATCCACACCTGAGAAATCCTTGTAGTCATTTCTGTTTAATGCATTTGCCTTTGCTATGGCTGCCTCAACCTTGCTGTAGTCTGCAGATATGTTTTCGCCATCCCATTTAAATGTAGGATGATTAATTCCTGCCACCCATTCAACGCTTTCTCCCTGATACTTTCTGAGTCCCTCAAGCACATCATCCGAATTAAAATCCGAAACTGCCATACCCGGTTCTTCAACTATAGCATATGCTGTATACTTATCATCTGCCGGAATAAAATTATTCTCAAATGTTCCTGCCAATGCATAAGCTACCCATCCAGTGTCTACATCTTTATCTGAACCTATATCGGTAGTTGCAACCATACAATTCTTTATGGTTGTACCGTCCTCTGTATATCCAAGAATTCCACCTACACCTGCATACAGTGAATTAACAATTATCTGTCCGTCAAACCAGCAATCTGATATTGTAAGCTCGTCGTCAAACTTCGCACCAACAATTCCTCCTATGGTATCAAATGCGTCATAATCATTTTTATAGTACCCGGTGGAATTAGTATAGTTTCCTGTAAGCACCGCACTTGAATAACATCCGGATATAGTACATCCTCTCAACGCTACTCCAACGATACCGCCAATATTCTTCTCAATACTAGAGCCGCCTGTGACAGATCCTGATGTCCAGCAATTTGTAATCTTTGATCCTCTAAGTATATCCACAAGAATTCCCTTTCCTGCAGCACTTCCATCATTAGGATCTATCCATATCTCGGCATCCTTAACTCCCAGATTTCTAACTTCCCCATTACATACATTTCCAAAAAGTGCATTTCTATAGAGATTGTTTTCATTATCTTTATCAATATAAGAGTCATGGGAATATAAATTCGATATTACATGTCCCTGTCCATCAAACACACCATTAAAACCATAATCACTGCTATTCAAACCACCATTACCGGTACCTATAGATACCCACTCATGTCCTGCCAGATCCAGATCATTATCCAGATAAATATATTTACCTGCAAATGTTGTTTTGCCAGGATCGGCATTTACTATCTTAGCCAGACCAGCTAACTGTTCAACTGTTGTAATATGGTACTCTGTTGCCTCCTCATTACCATCATACCAGCTTGTATCAGCCAGATCTCCCCAAGTGGTCTCCTTGTTCTCTGTTGCCGATGTTGTTATTGGCACAAGAGTCACTACTAAAAACACTGCCATCAAGAAACTTAGAATTTTCTTCTTCATATAAATCCCTCCTAGATATTTTTTCGACGAGTTTTGAGACATACCGTCTCAATTATTTTATATCACATCTTTTTGTGTGTCAACATTCTTCACAGCCTCTTACCGTCCTGATTCCCCGGTGACTCACCACACTCTCATTTCCCCTGCAAATGAAAAAGCATGAAACTCCTGACACCTTACCGTAACACGGCTCAGTATCATTACATTTCATGCCTTTTACATATATTATATAATTGAGGGAGCTAATTTACTGTTGTGCTACTGTCACAACACCATCGCCACTGTCATCCTTCTTAGCTGTTGCTGTATTGTCTCTTGTATCCTTTACTGATGCATACTGGTCAAGAGTAAGGGCTGTCTCATACTGGCAGGTAACGTCTATGTAGTCCGCGGAGATATAGCCTTCGATAGCTTCGTCAGTAACTACCTTAACCCACTGATCGTCATCCTCTATAACGCTTAACACTGTTCCACCTGCAACCAGTCCCAGTGCTGCTGAATCTGCTGACTTATCCGCCCTGACCTTAACTGTCTCATAATTTACGGTTCCCACCAGCTTACCATAATCCTTGGCATATGCTGCCGCCTTATCACCTGTGAGAATATATGTGGTCATTACATATCCTGTAACGTCACCGGACTTTATCTGGGTCCATATACCGTCAGATGATAATATCTCTCCTGCGGCTCCGTCATACATCTTACCTACAATTTCAGAATCCTTTGAGGCTTCTTTTCTTACATTAAGTACCTGATCTGAATCAACAATGAACTTGCCGTCAAATTCTGAACCTGTTGACGAGCTCATATCAAGCCCCTCTGTCATGGCAAATTCCGCCTCGTTTATATCTACACTGTATCCTGAATATGTATTGTTCCGGGCAGCTTCCGTACTGCTTACATATGCGTCCTCAATAGTGTCATCTGCATATGAACTATCTGCCTGTGCACTGTATGCTGTCACCTGGTTCATGCTGCTGTTATCAACAGCCTCACCATACTTCACCACAACTCCTATAAGGGCACACACACATACTACTGATGTTGCCACAAGGATATTTCTTTTCTTATATTTATACGAAAGGATGTTGTGCTTGATATAAGCATAACGTCTGCTCTCTTTTCTAATTCTGCTAAATCTCATTTTATGCCTCTATATTCTTTAAGTACCGATTTAATTAAAAACCGGATACAATCTTTACAAATAAACTCTATAATTGTTACATTTCTGTTAAAATAGTAACTCAATTTGTTACACATGTCAATAGAATTGCTGTTCGATTTTATTGCTTTTTTCTGCCGGCTATTGTAAAGTATTAGTGTAAATTATTAAATTGTAAGACAATATGGTGATAAAAATGAGACTAGACAAATATTTGTCAGAATGTACAGGAAAAACCAGAAGCCAGGTGAAGGCTTTAGTGAAAAAGGGACTTGTTACAGTGGACGGTGTTCCGGCCAAAAGCCCTGATATGAAGATAGATGAAACCTCATCAGCAGTAACTATGGATGGAAAAACTCTTTCTTATGAGAAGTATGTATACTATATGCTGAACAAACCGGAGGGCTATGTAAGTGCCACCAATGACAATCTCCACAAGACCGTCATTGATCTGTTGTCCGGTGAGAATACCAGAGATCTGTTCCCGGTGGGACGTCTTGATATAGATACGGTGGGACTTCTTCTTATTACAAATGATGGTGCCCTGTCCCACGATCTTCTGTCTCCTGCAAAGCATGTGGCAAAAACCTACGAGGCAATCCTTGACGGCATAGTAACCGATGAAGACATAACTATGTTCAAGACAGGTGTGGATATCGGTGAAGAGAAATTATGCAAACCTGCTACTCTTAAGGTTGTGGATATTGATGAAAATAAGGGGCACAGCCGGGTATATATAACCATAACCGAAGGGAAATTCCACCAGATCAAACGAATGGCAAATGCCATAGGAATGGATGTGCTGTTCCTTAAGCGGCTATCCATGGGAAGTCTTGTTCTTGATCCGGCACTTTCCCCGGGAGAATACCGCCGCCTGACAGAGGATGAACTTAATTCTCTAAGGTCAAAGTAATGTCAGATCCGGGATAACTTAATAAAGATAGAATTTAAACGGTCTAAACAACAGAACACAGAAAGAGTAATTTACTTTCAAACCGGAACCTGTTAATACGAAAAAGAAAAGGGTATTGCATATCAAAACCACGATCTGCAATACCCTTTTCTTTTATATTTGTATTTGTTTCTTAATTATCTGTATTTTTTAAATTTGAATTTCCTAGTTACCATTTACTGACTTTGTATGGAAATACACATCTATTCCATCTGCTATTCCGCCGGCGATCTTGTTCTGGTAATCATCAGTAACCAACAGTTTGTCCTCTTCTACATTTGTCATGTATCCGACCTCAACCATTGTTACCGGGACTGTGCACCAGTTTATTCCGCTCATGTTGTCAGTCTCAAGAACTCCCTCACTGTTAGCACCTGTTGCCTTGGTAAGTCCCCCAAGAACTGACTGGGAAAGCAGCTTGCAATCATCATAGAGATCACCATTGTATTTATTTGACGCGGTCTGGCATACTGTCATACAGCCTGACGCAAGACTGTCGGTTGAAGCATTTACATGTATCCTTATAAATGCGTCCACATTTGCGTCGTTTGCAATGCTTGCTCTTGATGAGTTGCTTATATCAACATCATTTGAGTTTCTGACCATTATAACCTCATATCCTCGCTTTGTAAGCTCCGACTGAAGCTTCTTGGCGATCTGAAGGTTTATTTCGTATTCCTTGGCACCTGTGCTGACTCCTGTGTTACCTGCTGAGCTCTTTGGCTTGGTCTCTGTAGCTCCCGGTCCTATCGGCTCCATGTCATTGTTAGCTACTGCCTGATGGCCTGCGTCTATGCAGACCTTCTTGCCATTACTCTCTGCATTGTCATTGTATAACAACGGATCTTCCTCTGTGGAACTGCTGTCATCATATCCCACCTTCACAACATACTCCGAATACACATAATATGTATTTCCCTGAACCTTAACCCTGCTCCACTCATCGTTGTAGCCGGTTCTTGTGAGCTCTGTGTCAGTTGCGATCTGCATGGCAGGTGTACCCTCTGTGTCAGGTGAAGTTCTCACATTCACATAATCAGTGGTCTTTACCGTATCATTTACAACGGTAAAACCATCTGCGTCGATCTGTGCCTCCGTTGTAACCTCTTCTGTAGTTACTTCCTCTGTGGTAATCTCGGCTGTGCTGGTTTCAGTGCCTGTGTCCTTATTTGCCCGTTCAGCTTTCTTGCCACATCCCACAAGGGACAGGGCAAATACTGTAAGCAGCGTAAGGAGAAACAATTTTCTTGTCTTATTCTTCATAGCGTTCACAATCCTTCTTGAACAATACAAATATGTAATTTTTCAAATTCAACCAATTATACCAACAATTCACTACAATAGCAAGTATTTTATGTTTTCAACTCCTTTTCGGGCATTTTTTCGTCGATTTTTAACATCAAATCCCTAAATCAGAGGAAAATATGACCCAATAACTCCACCAGCTCTTTATAATCCCTTTCATCTGCCAGCTCCCTTGCGGAGTGCATGGCAAGTACAGGTATTCCCATGTCAACAGCCCTTACCGGGATGTATGAGGACATGATAGGACCCAGTGTCTGACCTCCCGGCATACCGGATTTGTTCACTGTCTTCTGAAGCTTGATACCATACTTTCTTGAAATTGCGGTGATCACTGCGGAAGCCTCACTGTCTGACACATATCTCTGGCTTGCACTGCTCTTTAATACAGGTCCTGCGCCAAGGACCACCTTATTTGTAGGATCGCTCTTGTCTGAATAATTCGGATGGGTTCCGTGTGCCACATCAAGAGACACCATAAATGCAGACTGGGTAAGTGCCGCCTTGTTACTGCCCACTCCGGCAGCTTCTATTATCCTGTCTATGCATTCCCTGAACAGAACGGAATCAGCCCCCTGCTTTGAACGGCTTCCGATCTCCTCATTGTCAAATAATGCTATGACGTTTATATTACTGCTGTTCTTCACATCAACAGCTACCATAGTATCTATCAATGCCGCTACAGATGATACATTATCAATACGGGGTGACGATATCATGGAGCCTGATACTCCTACCATCTCTGCGTCATCTGTATTGTAAAGGTAAAGATCATAGTCCAGGACGGAGTCTACGGCTATATCCATTTCGTCTGCTATCATATTAAGTATGGCTGCCTCTCCCATCTCTTCTCCTACAACACCTGTCACAGGAACCATCTCCTTGGCAACATCAATACTACCCTCTTTATCTCCACGTTTTAAGTGAGGCGCAAGATTAGGTATCACGGCTACAGGTCTCTTTGAGTCATATAACAAACTGCGGGGCTTGAAGCAATCATCTCCTTCAACTACAACCTTTCCTGCTATGCCAAGAGGTCTGTCAAACCAGGTCTCCTTGATGAGTCCACCGTATGGCTCCACATTCAGGGTTGTGTAACCGGCCTTCACCATATCCGGATTGCTCTTAAGCTTAAGCATAGGGAAATCCGTATGGGCTGCTCCTATCCTGAGATTTTCAATCTTCTCACCTACAGTCCATGCGATCAGCATCGAATTAAAGGGAACTGTGAAGTATCTTCCCGGTGTCAGCCTGCCAAAGGCCTTGCCATATGCCAGATTGTGAAAGCCCTTTTCCAGTAATGTTTTCTCACACATATCAGTAACGTGGAACTGGGTCACTCCCTCCCCAAGATAATCCATCAATCTATTTTCTTCCATAACGTCATCTCCAAATTTTTTTACCATTATAATACCATTTGCAGATATTGGAAATATGGTTTATAATACTTTAGTACTTTAAACTATCAGAACAAAGTAGAAGGAGGGCGTAGTCCATTATGAAAAATTTTAAAATCGGATTCATAGGTCTGGGATTAATTGGCGGTTCAGTTGCCAAATCAATAAAAAGGATCTTCCCGGGTTATAAAATCGTCGGCTACGACACCGACAAGGAAACATTAACCGTTGCCCTTAAGGATCATACTCTTGATGTGATTGCAGATAACATTGTGCCTGACATAACAGACTGCGACTACATATTCCTATGTGCTCCGGTCCACTATAATATAGAATATCTTAAACAGTTGAAGCCTTATCTTAAGGCACATACCATTCTCACAGATGTGGGAAGCGTGAAAACCGACATTTACGACGCCGTTATAGAGCTTGGTCTTACGGACTATTTCATCGGTGGTCATCCTATGGTCGGTTCCGAGCGTTCAGGCTACGATGCGGCTTCCGACCGTCTCATTGAAAATGCATATTATTTCATCACCCCATCAGACACAGTTGAGGACTCAAGGGTGGAGGAATTCACCACATTTATAAGCGACCTGGGGGCTATTCCTATCCAGTACTCCCCTGCCATGCATGACCGGATCACTTCCTATATAAGTCATGTTCCCCATGTAATAGCGGCAGCTCTGGTGAACCTTGCCCGCAATGCCGACTCTGCAAATGGTATCTTCAAGTCCCTTGCGGCCGGCGGCTTCAAGGATATAACCCGTATTGCCTCATCAAATCCAGTGGTGTGGGAACACATACTGCTGAGCAATCCTAAGAATGTGGTAAATGGCTTGAAGGAGTACATAGATCTCATAAACCAGATCATCACAGACATCGAAAACAACGACGGTGCTGCCATCAACAGCTTCTTCGCCTCTTCAAGGGAATACAGAGATTCAATCCCGAATAACACCAGTGGTGTCATCAGGATGTTCCATGAATTATTCGTAGATATCCCTGACGAGCCGGGAGCTATTGCCAAGATCACCGCTATACTTGCAGAGCACAATATCAATCTGAAGAACCTGGGTATCTCCCACAACAGGGAGGACGAGGAGGGTGTTCTCCGAATATCCTTCTACGACAAGACCGCCCTCAGTGAGGCCAGAACTCTGCTTGATAAATGTGGTTACAAAATCTATAATAGATAGCAAACACTAACCATAATCTATATGGATCTTAAAATATACAGCCTGAGGTTAAACATATGATTTTTAAGAAAACAAAACATTTAAAAGGGGAAATAACTGTACCCGGAGATAAATCCATCTCTCACAGAAGCATAATGCTTGGTTCCATAGCTTCGGGAATAACCGAGGTTCACGGCTTCTTAAATGGTGCCGACTGTATCTCATCCATGAACTGTTTCAGGCAGATGGGTGTGGACATTGATTACGACGGCAGCATTGTCACAATCCACGGAAACGGTCTCCACGGTCTTAAAGCTCCTGCCGACACTCTGGATGTGGGAAACAGCGGAACCACCACAAGGCTTATGTCAGGTATCCTGGCTGCCCAGAATTTCTCTTCAAGGGTTATCGGTGATGACTCCATATGCAGACGTCCAATGAAGAGGATCATAACTCCCCTTGCCATGATGGGAGCTGACATAACCAGCGAGCGGGGAAATGACTGTGCCCCACTTATCATAAACGGAAGGAAGCTTAAGGGCATACATTATGATTCTCCTGTAGCTTCAGCCCAGGTTAAATCCTGTGTGCTCCTTGCGGGTCTCTATGCTGACGGTGAAACCAGCGTAACCGAACCGTATGTGTCAAGAAACCACACAGAGCTTATGCTTAATGCCTTCGGCGGCTCATGTACCACCCTTGGCACCACTGCCACTGTAACTTCTGATCCTGTTCTCACAGGTCAGAAGATCGTTGTTCCGGGAGATATCTCTTCTGCTGCATACTTCCTGGTGGCTGGTCTTATTGCAGAGAACTCAGAGATCACCATTAAGAATGTGGGTATCAATCCTACCAGAGACGGAATTATAGATGTGATAAAGATGATGGGTGGCGATATAACATTTACAAATGTCAATGCAGACTCAGGGGAGCCTACCGCAGACATCACTGTAAAGACCAGCAGTCTTAAGGGCTGCGTGATCGAGGGCGACATCATTCCAAAGCTCATAGATGAAATTCCTGTTATTGCGATCCTTGCCTGCTTCGCAGAGGGTGAAACCGTAATAAAGGACGCCGCAGAATTAAAGGTTAAGGAATCCAACCGTATCGACGTTATGGTGAACAACCTTTCAGCCATGGGTGCTGACATAACAGGAACTGATGACGGCATGATCATCAGAGGTGGCAAGCCCCTTCACAGTGCAGTCATCCACAGCAAGAAGGATCACCGTATAGCCATGAGCTTTGCCGTTGCCGCCATGTGTGCAGAGGGCGAAACGGAAATCCTTGACGCCGACTGTGTGAATATCTCATATCCTGATTTCTACAGGGATCTTGAAAATTTGCAGAAGTAATACAAAGAAATCCAAACGATATAAGTCAGTATTAATGTACCTGACAAAACCGGATACAGCATATTGATATGATTGTATAAAAAAGGAGAGGAAAACAAATTCCTCTCCTTTTATTTTATTGCATTTTCTTCTGATCAATGCTTTTAACAATCTATTGCATACGGACTTTTCTTTAAGCTTACATCTTATAAAGCAGTAACATCTATCTCCCCATCAAATACAACTCTTGCAGGACCTGTCATGTATATAACATTTTTCTCCCTGTCCCATCTGATGATAAGATCACCGCCAAGCAGTGTGATAGTCACTTCGTCCTCTGTCTTGCCGTTTAAGATACATGCAACCGCTGTGGCACAGGTTCCTGTTCCGCAGGCAAGGGTCTCTCCGGTTCCTCGCTCCCACACTCTCATCTTGGCATGGGTTCTGTCTATAACCTGGCAGAATTCCGCATTTACCCTTCTTGGAAATGCCTTGTGGTGCTCAAACAATGGTCCCACCTCATGAAGTGGAAAGTTATCAACGTCATCTACAAATACTACACTGTGGGGATTTCCCATGGATACGCAGGTCATTTTGTATTCCTTGCCATCCACCTCTATAGGACTGTCTATAACTGAGTCACCCTCACCAACTACCGGTACAAGCTCCGGCTTAAGGATAGGTTCACCCATATTTACAGTTACCATATCAACCTTGCCGTCCTTTATGAGGAACTTAAGGTACTTTATTCCGGCAAGGGTCTCAACAGAAACCTCGGTCTTGTCAGTGAGACCATAATCATAAACGTATTTGCCTACGCAGCGGATTCCGTTTCCGCACATCTCCGACTCGGATCCGTCTGCATTGAACATAGTCATTCTGAAATCTGCCACCTCACTTGGACGTATCAGGATAAGTCCGTCTGAGCCTATTCCAAAATGTCTGTCACTTACCTTTACTGCAAGCTCTGATGGATTTTCAATCTTTTCCTCAAAGCAATTAACGTACACGTAATCATTTCCAAGACCCTGCATTTTAGTAAATTTCATAATTCCAGCCTCCTTATATTGATCATCAACCCATTAAAATGTGCCGACACTGCATGTCAGGTTTTCATATAAAACCTAATGAAATAATTATTATTTATCTGGTTGCCCGCTTCAACATCTTCTGTTTAACCTGCGGAGTTATGAGCAGCTCCTGCTCCATGAAGTTGTCCAGCGTTCCGTATCTCATTTCTATCTCTTCAAATGCTGCCTCGAGATATTTCCTGTCGGCAATATAGGCATCCCTCGCCGCCTCGGCACGGGATTTGTCTCCTGTGGAAAGGAACACCTTCCAATACGCCTTCTTGCCCTTTGCCGCCGACACTGTATTTGTATATACATAATCGTCAAATATAGTGTCCATATCCACATCCAGCATATATAAAAACAGTGCAGACACCAGCCCACATCTGTCCTTTCCCTCGGTGCAATGCCAGAGAAGAGCTCCCTCTCTCTTGTCATCGCATATTACCTCAAATACCTCCTTGAGCTTCTCAATGGAAAATGGATTAGAAACTATCTTCCTGTATATGGCAGGCAGCTCGGGTATCTCAACATTTTTGTTATCAAGATCCTTCTCGTGGGTTATACCAAGCATTGCACTGGTAAGCAGCGGAATATGTGTCCACTCCACTCCGTCTATCTCCCTGTCAGGCTTTTCCCTGATCTCAGTATGGGTTCTGAGATCTATTATATGCTTCACCTCATATGTGTGGGTCAACGTATCAGCATCGCCGTAGCTTATGTCATTTAAGACACTTCCCCTTAAGAACATATGCGGATTTATCATCTTTCCATGTTTATTTTTAAGGCCTCCGAAATCCCGGACATTGCCTGCCCCCTTTAATTTTATGTTCTGTATACTCTGCAAGTAAATCTCCTCCCGAAACCGACATATACGGATATATTACCATATTTTCTTCCCGGTTAAAAGCCAAAGCCCTCATTTTATTCACGTATTGTAACCATGTCGCAGACACCATTACAATAAATAATGCCGCATGGCAAACCTGTAAGTTCACCATACGGCATTACTGATTATTTTTAACAAATCAAGAATACATATATCAAAAAGCTTTTACTTGATCAACATAGCATCCCCAAATGAGAAAAATCTGTACTTTTCTTCCACAGCCACCTTATAAGCCTCAAGTATATGTTCCCTGTCATAGAGGGCTGATACCAGCATGAGAAGGGTTGACTCCGGCAGATGGAAGTTTGTGATAAGTGCGTCTATTACCTTGAATTTGTATCCCGGGTAGATAAATATATCTGTCCATCTGCTGCCTGCATTTACAGTTCCGTCATCATCTGCCATGGATTCAAGAGTTCTTGTACTGGTGGTTCCAACCGATACTATCCTGCCGCCTGCTGCCTTAGTGGCATTGATCATATCTGCTGCGTCCTGCTCTATAATGCAGAATTCTGAGTGCATGTGATGATCCAGGATATTCTCCTCCTTTACGGGGCGGAAGGTTCCAAGTCCCACATGAAGGGTAACATGGGCGATCTTTATGCCCTTTTCCTTTATCTGATCAAGAAGCTCTGTTGTAAAATGAAGTCCTGCTGTAGGTGCTGCGGCCGAACCGTCGTGCTCAGCATAAACAGTCTGGTATCTGTTCTTGTCCTTAAGCTTGTGAGTGATGTAAGGTGGAAGCGGCATCTGTCCCAGTTCATCAAGGATCTCTTCGAATATTCCCTCATACTCAAATCTTATAAGACGGTTGCCCTCCTCAACTATATCCACGACCTCACCTACAAGCTTGCCTTTTATAAGTCCTGTCTCCGGATCAGGCTCGCCTGATTCTGCCCCGAATACTATACGGGCACCGATACGGCACTTCTTTCCGGGCTTCACCAGTGTCTCCCAGGTGCAGTCATCCTTACGCTTAAGAAGCAGCACCTCTATGGAAGCTCCTGTGTCCTCCTTGACACCCATGAGTCTTGCCGGAAGCACCTTGGTATCATTTATTACCAGGCAGTCCCCCGGGTTTAAATAATCTATTATGTCATAGAAATGTTTATGTTCAATTGTATTTTCCTGTCTGTCAAGAACCATAAGCCTTGATTCACTTCTCTTTAAAAGCGGATCCTGGGCGATCAGCTCCTGTGGCAGGTCATAATAAAAATCAGTTAATTTCATCATATTATCATTCCTTATAGATTAAGCTCTGATCTCTATTCCAAGCTTTGAAAGCTCCTTAAGGATCTTGTCAATTATCTTATCAACCTCTGCTGTCTCAAGAGTTCTGTCCTTTGCACGGAAGGTCATTGTGTAAGCTACAGACTTCTTACCCTTAGCGATCTGCTCACCCTCGTATACATCGAAGAGCTTGTAGCTCTCAAGAAGCTTGCCGCCACACTTCTTGATAACTTCCTCTATCTGACCTACAAATATTGACTTGTCCATAACAAGACTTAAGTCTCTTGTACTTCCAGGGAACTTGGCAATTCCTTCGTACTTAATATCAAAGCTTGAAAGCTCTACAAGAGTTGGCATATCGATGATAGCCACATAAGCCTCAGCCTTGAAGCTGTAGTTGTCACATACCTCAGGATGAACCTGACCGATCACACCGATAAGCTCATCCCCCTTAACGATCTTAGCCTGACGTCCCGGATGAAGGAATGGATACTCTGTTGTAGGCACATATGTGCACTGACCTTTTAATCCAAGCTTGTCTGTAAGCTCCTCAAGAACACCCTTGAGATCGAAGAAATCTCCGTCACCGTACATACCGATGGTGAGCTTCATTCTCTCCTCAGGAAGCTCTGTAAGAGGAAGTGCCTTTGGAAGATATACATTGCCAAATTCATAAAGCTTGGCAACCTTGTTCTTTCTGTTGGCATTTGTAGCAAGAGATGTCAACATTCCGTTTAATGAGATGGTTCTCATGATACTGAAATCTTCACCAAGAGGATTTGAAATTGTTACTGTCTTTCTGTAATCTGAGTCAGCAGGAAGAAGCAGCTTGTCAAATACCTTCGGGCTTTCAAATGAGTAACACATACCGCCTGAGAAACCATTTCCCTCAAGTATGTCTCTGCAGATAGCTTCTATTCTCTGGTTATATGGAAGCTTACCTACTGTAGCCTCACCCTTTGGAAGTGATACAGGGATCTTGTCATAACCGTAAAATCTTGCAACTTCCTCTGCAAGGTCTGCCATACAGTTGAGATCCTGTCTGAATGTAGGAACTGTAAGGGTATTTGCCTCTTTATCATAAGTAAGACCTAATCTGTCGAAGTAGTAAAGCATTTCTTCAGGCTTAACATCTGTGCCAAGAAGTGCATTCATCTTATCAGGCTCAAATGGAAGAACCTTTGGCATGACAGGATCAGGATATACATCCACCACTCCTCCTACTACCTCACCTGCACCCATTTCCTCAATGAGCTGGCAGGCTCTGTTCATAGCCTCAAGAGCAAGATTTGGATCAAGTCCCTTGGTGAACTTGAAGGCTGCGTCTGTAGCAAGGTTCAGTCTTCTGGATGAAAGTCTGATATTTGTTCCGTCGAAGCATGCTGCTTCAAATAAAAGTGTGCTGATCTCATCTGTAACCATGGAGTTCTCGCCACCCATGATACCTGCAATACCGATCTCCTTCTCGCCGTCGCATATCATAAGCACGTTGTTGTCAAGAGTTCTCTCCTGTCCGTCAAGGGTAGTGAACTTGTCTCCATCCTTTGCACGGCGTACCACGATCTTGTTGCCTGCTATGGTACTTAAGTCATAAGCATGCATTGGCTGACCGTACTCCTCCATTACATAGTTTGTAATATCAACAAGGTTGTTTATTGAACGGATACCCTGTGAAGCAAGTCTCTCCTGCATCCACTTAGGTGATGGTCCTATCTTAAGGTTCTTTACTACTCTTGCTGTGTATCTTGGACACAGGTCAGTATCCTGAACCTCAACCTTTATATAATCATTTACATCTTCGTCATTTCCGGTTTCCTTTACAACAGGTGGGTAGAATGGCTTGTCAAATGTTGCTGCTGCCTCTCTTGCCATACCGATGATGGAGAAGCAGTCAACTCTGTTTGAGGTGATCTCATACTCTACTACCACATCGTCAAGACCAAGTGCCTTAACTGCGTTATCCCCCGGCTTAACACCTGATGTCTCAGGAAATACATAAACTCCGTCCTCAGGTGCTTCCGGATAGAAGTCTCTTGAAGAGCCAAGCTCCTCAATACCGCACATCATACCATTTGAAAGAACGCCACGAAGCTTGCCCTTCTTTATCTTTATTCCGTCAGGATATGTGTTATCATCGCCATGGGCAGCGGCTACTTTACCACCGTCAAGAACTACAGGGATAACATCTCCCACCTTTACGTTCTTGGCACCTGTTACTATCTGTACAGGCTCCTCTGCTCCTATATCCACCTGACATACAACTAACTTGTCTGCATCAGGGTGTTTCTCCATTGTAAGGATCTTTCCTACTACGATCTTCTCAAGATTTTTATCTTTTCTCTCATAACCTTCTACATGTGAGCCTGACAGTGTGATGGCGTCAACAAATTCTTCTGCTGTTACATCAAGGTCAGGAACATAAGCCTTTAACCATGAAATTGGTGTATTCATTATTTACTCTCCTTATATTCTATCTAAATCAATCATTACCTTTTCCTAGAACTGCTCAAGGAATCTTGTATCATTTTCATAAAGAAGTCTCATGTCATCGATCTCGTACTTGAGAAGTGTAACTCTCTCAAGACCGATACCAAATGCAAATCCTGAATAAACCTCAGGGTCAATACCACAATCCTTAAGTACCTTTGGATGAACCATTCCACATCCAAGGATCTCTATCCAGCCACTTCCCTTACATACACGACAACCCTTGCCGCCACACTTGAAGCAGCTTACATCAACCTCTGCCGATGGCTCTGTAAATGGGAAATGATGTGGTCTGAATTTAACCTTTGTTCCTTCGCCGAAGAACTCATTTGCCCACTGCTGCAATGTTCCCTTAAGGTCAGCCATTGTAATTCCCTTGTCGATTACAAGACCTTCAACCTGATGGAATGATGGTGAATGGGTTGCGTCAACCTCATCTGCTCTGAATACTCGTCCCGGTGAAAGTATTCTGATAGGAAGCTTGCCCTTCTCCATTATTCTTGCCTGTACAGGTGATGTCTGGGTTCTTAAAAGGATATCCTTTGTTACATAAAATGTGTCCTGCTCATCCTTTGCAGGGTGATTTGCAGGGATATTTAAAAGCTCGAAATTGTACTTATCGTACTCAACCTCAGGTCCTTCAACAATCTCATAACCCATACCTATGAATACTCTCTCAAGATCCTCAAGGGCGATCTGGTTTGGATGTCTGTGACCTATTACCTTCTTGACACCCGGAAGAGTAACGTCTATGGTCTCTCTCTTCATCTTCTCTGTACGAAGTTCGCGATTGATCTCCTTTGACTTAGCCTCCAGTGCTGACTCAATGGCTGCTCTTGCTTCATTTACGAACTGACCAACCTTTGGTCTGTCCTCAGGTGCTACATCCTTCATACCCTTTAATACCTGGGTAAGTTCACCCTTCTTTCCAAGAACTGCTACCTTTACATCATTGAGCAGTGTAAGTTCATGGGCATTTTCAATCTTTGAAAGTGCCTCGGCTTTGATAGCCTCCAATTTCTCTTTCATCGTAGTTCTCCTTTTTTATAATTTGCAAATATCAGTTGATTAAATAAAAAAAACCGTCCCTACATTAAAAACATAGGGACGGATATATTCCGCGATACCACCCTGATTCCGGACACCTGTTGACCCGCTTCATTAAAACCCGATCATCATCTGACATCCGACACTCATTAGCTGCTTAACGCGCACCTCACGTCAATCCCTACCAAGTGGCAATCTCTTCAGGACTGAATACTCAGATGTGAAATTAAAACATGTGCCGAACTTAGTTGGGCTCCCAGCCAATGGCCCATCCTCTCTGGAAGAAGCAGATGTTCTTTTGCATCGTCATAGTAGATTATTAAACTGTACTAATACAATATAGCACAATTCATTATTTAGTCAACCGGTTTTTTGAACTGCATTAACTATCATTTCATTTTCACGATCTCTACACCATTATAATAGTGTTTTATGATCTCATCGGCGGTGAAGCCTATGGCTGCAAGGCAGTTAGAACCGTTCTGGCTCATGCCAACGCCATGGCCGAAGCCGCCTCCCTTCACGGTAACATTTCCATTTTCATCCATGTCCACATAGAAAAAAGCGCTCGGAAGGTTGCTCCATCCTGTAAGGCCGGTTCCGTCCTGTTTGACTATACTAACATGCTTCGGAGACAAAACCGCCCTTATATTACTCTGCCCTGTAACCTTTATGGTATGCTCGGTGCCCTTTATGACAAGAGCCTGTACCATTCCGCTTTCGCTCCGCTCGGCAACCGTCACTCCCACAATATATCCCAGTGTGGCAAATGCCTGTGTGGCAGGCTGATATTCTCCCATACTGTCAAGAACGTAAAAGCTTCCAAGATTTCCCTGCATAACGTTGTACAGCACTTCATTTATGGTGTCTCCGATTTCACTGTTGGTATACTCCACCCTCCAACGGAAAAACGGTTCATTTTTTTCAACCGTATCGTATCTTCCGCCTGTATCTATAAAGCTTCTGAAATTCCCCTCATTTGTCAGGTCATAATCAGTGGCCAGAGTCTCCACGGCAGTCTCTATATTTGCATTGAGATATGCTCTTGCCTCCCCGCCCCACACCTCGCTGTTGGAGCAGGTGGTTCCGCAGGACGTAGAGAAATAAAATGTCTCTATGATCTCGCCATCGTAGGTTGCCACCTCGCTTCTGGTGGAATCAACTGCTGCTATGGAAGCCTCTGTTTCCGGGAAATTATTATATACCTGATAGACCGCAGTATCATCAAGATCTGCCCCATCGTCATCCGCTGCTCCTTTCTCAAGAAGACTGAGCACATAGCCTCTGGCACATATCGCCTGAGCCTTTAACGCCTCCATGCAGAAGGACTCCGGCACCTCGCTTGACACAACGGCATAGAGATACTGCTCCAGTGGCAGGATATTTATTATCTTGTATCCATAATCTGTTGAGTATATATGGAGAGTTCCACGATAAGACGGATTGCCGCCTGACTTATCTACGCTGTCAAGCTGCACCCTTCCCGACTCGTCATTTGGGGAAATATACATGTCCACACCATTTTCTATGCCGGCTGCCGCAAGCTCCATGGTCTCGCCGGACTCCATGTAACGGATACAGCTTCCATCATTTACGGAGCAGTCTCCCCCTGCTGTAAGCCTGACAAATGGGTGTGTCCTCCCACCGCCTGAGTATGTGATCGCCACAGCCACCTGCCGCTCATTTGCATAATCAAGGGGCGTATCCTCAGGCGCCCCTGTCGGAATTTTACCATCAGTTCCTGTAGTACCGTTGATAGGCGAGCTTCCTTGTTCACCGGCTGCATTGTCTGGTGATGAGCTTCCCGAAGCTCCGGTCTCCTTATCTCCCGTCTCATCATAGCTTACTATGTATACCATATTGTCGGCTTTGTTTTCCTTTGGTGTGTTTTTCTGTGCCAGATAGCTTCCAATGCTTGGAGCATATATGACACCGGTTATCATTAGTATGAGGATCAATAATGTGCCCATTATGTAGGGCTTTCTCCATTTCTTCATTCTCATACCCTTTCGATTTGAATATCCGTTTGTGTTTAATATTGCAATCGAGTAGGCTTCTCCTACTCGATCCGTGCAATATATGTCATCTCGCCTATCGGCTCGATGAACA
>ERZ791837.37-NODE-37-length-89102-cov-12.417308_pt1 | contig 89102 bp, 90 predicted proteins | sample MGYA00510292_ERZ791837 | MGnify/ENA primary metagenome ERZ791837 (study PRJEB30046, sample SAMN00715259) | human gut metagenome | study: EMG produced TPA metagenomics assembly of the A metagenome-wide association study of gut microbiota in type 2...
TACCTGTTCCCATTCCGAACACAGAAGTCAAGCCTAAATGTGCCGAAAATACTTGTGGGTTACCCTGCTGGGAAGATAGGTTGTTGCTAGATTTTTTTTTATTAAAAAAACAAACTAGAGGTTAGTAAAAATGATATTTATTATTACTAATTTGTAGTTTGTTTTTTAATTTTGATTTATTTTTAATTATATGTTATAATTAAAAATAAATCAAAATTATATTTATCTGGAGGGATAATTATGAATGAAAATGAATTTAAAAATTATTACCAAATATTAGGCATTGATAAAAGTTTGATTGATTATGTAATTTATGATAAAAAGAAAGATGGAAAATATGAAAATAAATTACGTAATGAAGCAAGCAAAGATAAAAAGATAAAAGAAGCATATGAAATTTGTAAAAATAAGTTGTGTAAAAAATATGAAGATAGAATTTTTAAATTAGAAAAAGAAAGCAAATTAAAAATTGGAATGATAGAAAGAGGTATAGAAAATAATACGGACTTATTAAAAAAGAGTAAATTAATAGGAGAAAAAGAAAGCTTTGAAGAAAGTGTAAAATATGAGGTAAAAGAAATCAAAGAACAATTTAATAAAAGGCTTGCTGAAATAAAAGAAGCATATGAGGCATTAAAGACAGACGGAGCTAGAAAATTATATGATGACCAATTAAAAGAGAAAGAATTAGAAAAGAAAAATGAAAGAGAATTTTTAGATGAAACTGCATATAGATTTTTCGAAATGTCAGAAAGAGAAATTGAATTAAGGGCAGATACAAAAAACAATAAAATAATTAAAGAAGCATATAATAAGAAAGTTGAAAAATATACTAAGGTTTTAAATGATATTAATCTTAATTCAGAGCAAAGAAAAAGAGCAGAAGATATTTTGAAAAAGGCAAAGGAATATTATGAAAAAATTAATACTAAAGAGAAAAGAGATACATATAAAAAAGAACTTGATTTAAAAGAAGAGATAGAAAGAAAGAAAATAAATAAAGAAAAATATTCCAAGATAGACCAATTAGATTTTAAAATGATTGGAACTGTAAAAGAAGGAAAAAATAAAGGTAGAAAACTTGTTGCAAAAACAGAAAACAGAAATCCTCAAGTTGTAGATTTAAATGATTCGAGAAAAATTAAAATTTCTAAAACAGGAGAAATAATATTTAAAAATAGTGTACTTTTATGTAATTCGGTTAATGAATATCTTATTTCAAGAATAATAAACGGCAAAGAAAAAAAAGATAAGATATATACGAATTTATCATTACCAAGTTTAACAGAAGATAATTTAGATTATTATAATTGTGTTGTAAATGAAATGCTATCAGAAGATGTAATAGAAGTTGTGACTAAATACAATGGAGGATATATTGGAATGATTGAAAAAGATGAAGCAAGTGGAGGATATAAGGCAACTATTAGAGATAAAATCCTTAATACAGAAGAACAAGAGATTTTTGCAGCAGTTATGATTAATTTAGAAAATGAAAAAAATAAAGAAAATAAAAAACAAGAAGATAATATTTTAGAATTATAAAGTGATGGTGAAGTAAATGTCAAAAGTAACATGGAAAGCAGGAAATTTTTTATATCCATTACCAGCTGTAATGGTAAGTTGTGGAACTATGGAAAAATCAAATATAATAACAGTAGCATGGACAGGAATATTAAATACAAACCCTGCAATGGTATATATATCAGTTAGACCGACAAGATATTCATATAATATAATAAAAGAACAAAAAGAATTTGTTATTAATTTAACTACAAAAAGATTAGCAAAAGCAACAGATTGGTGTGGAGTTAAAACAGGAGCTAAAGTGGATAAATTTAAAGAAATGAATTTACATAAAGAAAATGCTAAGTTTGTGAAATGCCCAATGATAAAAGAAAGTCCTGTATCAATAGAATGTAAAGTAAAAGAAATAGTAGAACTAGGATCACATCATATGTTTATTGCTGATGTCCTTGCAATTAATAGTGATGAGAAGTATATTGATGATAAAGGAGCATTTGATATTTCAAAATGTGATTTAATTGCATATTCAAACGGACATTATTATGAATTAGGCAAAAAAATTGGTAGATTTGGATTTTCAGTTCAAAAAAAGCAAAAAAACAAAAAACAAGTTAAAAAATGATAAAAATTCATTGACAATATAAGAAAAAAATGGTAAAATATTTGAGCATATGTAATTTAAGCATATGCTCACATCGTTTCAAAAAAAGTAAAAGGTTATAAAAATACGGAGGTGTATTGAAATGGCAGCAAAAGGACCAAGAGAAAATATTACATTAGAATGTACAGAATGTAAAAGAAGAAATTACATGACTTCAAAAAACAAGAGAAATAATACAGATAGATTAGAAATAGTTAAGTATTGTAAATTCTGTAAAAAACGTACAACACATAAAGAAACCAAATAGTTAAATAAGCTATTTTAAGGAGGATATAAAATGGCTAAAAAAGAAGCAAAAACAAATAAAAAAGAAAACAATAAAAACAAGAAAAGCTTTTCAAAAGATTTTAAAGCTGAGTTAAAAAAAGTAGTTTGGCCAACACCAAAACAATTAGTAAATAACACAGTTGCAGTAATAGCTATAGTGCTTGTTACAGCAGCAATTGTTTTTGTATTAGATTTAACATTTGAAACTCTAAATAAACATGGAGTAAACAAAATAAAAGAAGTTGTATCAGCTAATAATACTGTAACTGCTGATAATACAACAAGTAATCAAACTACAGAAAATACAAATAATGAAACAAGTACAGAAGATTCTCAAAACACAGAAAACACAGACAACAACGTAGAAGAAAATGTACAATAAACAAAATTAAAGGAGGCTTAAAAAATAATGTCTCAAAAAGATTACGATATGGTAGCTAGATGGTATGTTGTTCATACTTATTCTGGTTATGAAAATAAAGTTAAAACAGACCTAGAAAAAACTATAAAAAATAGAGAATTAGAAGATTTCTTCTTTGATATTATAGTTCCTATGGAAGAACAAATTGAAATTAAAGATGGAAAAAGAAAAACAAATTTAAAAAAGGTTTTCCCAGGATATGTATTAATAAAGATGATAGTAACAGAAGAATCTTGGTATATTGTAAGAAATACTAGAGGAGTTACAGGATTTGTAGGTTCAGGTACAGATCCAATACCATTAACTGAAGAAGAAATTAGAAATATGGGATTTGAAGATATTCCTGTTAATGTGGATTATGAAGTCAATGAACAAGTACAAGTTATGAATGGTCCGTTTGAAGGCTTTGTAGGTACAGTTCAAGAAATAAATACAGAAAAACATAAAGTAAAAGTTCTAGTATCTATGTTTGGAAGAGAAACACCTGTAGAGCTAGAGTTTTCACAAGTACAAAAAGTTAAATAAAAAAGGGAGGTGCCATTAACATGGCAGAAAAAGAAATTTCAAATATTATTAAATTACAAATAGAGGCAGGGAAAGCATCACCAGCTCCACCAGTAGGTCCAGCTTTAGGTTCAAGTGGTGTTAATATTATGCAATTTGTTAAAGAATTTAATGATAGAACTGCAAATCAACCTGGAATGATTATACCAGTTGTTATAACAGTATATAAAGATAAATCTTTTGATTTTATAACAAAAGTTCCACCAGTTGCAGTATTAATTAAAAAAGCAATAAAAATCCAAAAAGGTTCAGGAAAACCAAATATGGAAAAAGTTGCTAAAATAACAAAAGCACAAGTAAAAGAAATTGCTGAACAAAAAATGCCAGACTTAAATGCTGCGTCAATAGAAACAGCTATGAGCATGGTAGAAGGTACTGCTAGATCTATGGGTGTAGTAGTAATTGATTAGTTAAGATAAATATTATATATATTTATAAATTTAAATTTTATTGGGAGAGTTTAACTCGTTAAAACCAAAGGAGGTAAAAAAATGGGAAAAATATCAAAAAGATATGCTGAAAGTGCAAAATTAGTTGATAAAACTAAAGAATATGGAGCAAAAGAAGCAATAGAAATTATTGAAAAAATGCCAAAAACTAAATTTGACGAAACTGTCGAATTACATGTAAAATTAGGAGTTGATTCTAAACATGCAGATCAACAAGTAAGAGGTACAGTAGTACTTCCAAACGGTACAGGTAAAACACAAAGAGTTTTAGTTTTTGCAAAAGGACCAAAAGCAGAAGAAGCTGAAAAAGCAGGAGCAGATTTTGTAGGAGCAGAAGAATTAATACCAAAAATCCAAAATGAAAATTGGTTTGAATATGATGTAGTAGTAGCAACTCCAGACATGATGGGAGTTGTAGGAAGACTAGGTAAAGTATTAGGACCAAAAGGTTTAATGCCAAACCCTAAATCTGGAACAGTTACAATGGATGTAACAAAAGCAATAAGTGAAATTAAATCAGGTAAAGTAGAATATAGATTAGATAAAAATAATATAATTCACTTAGGATTTGGAAAAGTTTCATTTGGAGCAGATAAATTATTAGAAAATTATGAAGTAATCATGAATGCTATCATAAAAGCTAAACCAGCAGCAGCTAAAGGTCAATACATAAAGAGTGTTGCATTAACAACAACTATGGGACCAAGTATATTTATTAATCAAAAATAAATTTAATATAAGCCAAAGACAGTAGGCAAATAAATTATAGTATTTATAAATACAAATTAATAAGCCCTACCTAGGTTAAATGCAAGAGTAAATACACTCTTTTAGTAACTTAGGTAGGTACTAAAAGAGTGTTATTTATTTTATTAGTAATTAAATTTAGGAGGTGAAAATAAATGGCAAGTGAAGCAATACTAAATCAAAAGAAGGCAGAAGTAAAAGAATTAGCAGAAAAAATGAAAAATTCTAAACTAATACTTTTAACAGAATACAGAGGAATTAATGTTACAGATGATACACAATTAAGAAAAGATTTAAGAAATTCAAATGCTACTTGTAATGTTATAAAAAATAATATAACAAGAAGAGCTTTAGCAGAATGTGGAATTGAAGGATTAGAAGAACAATTAGTAGGACCAACAGCAGTAATTATGAGCAGTGAAGATTACTTAGAACCTTCAAAAACAATTTATAATTTCAGCAAAAATAATGAATATTATAAAATTAAAGGTGGAGTTATTGATGGAAAAGTTATGACTGCAGATGAAATCATTACATTAGCAAAATTACCATCAAGAGAAACTTTACTATCTATGCTTGCTGGAGCATTACTTTCAAATATTTCAAAAGTTGCAGTTGCATTAAATGAAGTAAAAAAACAAAAAGAAGAAGCTGGAGAAAGAGTTGAAGTAGCAGTAACAGAAGAAGCATCAGCTAATGAAGAAAAAGCTGAATAATATTATTACAAGAAAAGAGGTTTAACTTGTATAAAAATAAACCCAAAAATAGAAAAGTGAATTATTTCACTAATTAAATTTATAGGAGGATTTTAAAATGGAAAAAATAGAAAAAATTATTGAAGAAATAGATAGCTTAACAGTAGTTGAATTAAATGACTTAGTAAAAGCTATTGAAGAAAAATATGGAGTATCTGCAGTAGCAGCAGCTGCACCAGCTGCAGGAGCAGCTGCAGGAGCAGCAGCTGAAGAAAAAACATCTTTTGATGTTGTATTAGCAGAAGCTGGAGATCAAAAAATAAAAGTTATTAAAGTAGTTAGAGATGCTACAGGATTAGGATTAAAAGAAGCTAAAGAATTAGTAGACGGAGCACCTAAAACAGTTAAAGAAGGAGCTAGCAAAGAAGAAGCTGAAGAATTAAAAGCTAAATTTGCTGAAGTTGGAGCTGTTGTTGAATTAAAATAGTTTCTATATAATAACGATATAAATATGAAAAACAAGCCATTTAGGGCTTGTTTTTTTGGTAAAAAAAGTATATAATAAAAAACAAATTGAGATTAAGAAAGGAAGAGATAAATAATGCAAGTAAGTAAAGAAGAGATTTTACACATAGCTAATTTAGCAAGGTTAGATTTAAATGAAAATGAAGTAGATAAATACATCGAAAATTTACAGGATATATTAAATTTTGCTAACATAGTAAACAATGCACCAGTAGAAGGATTAGATATAACAATAGGTGCAAATGAAGCAAAAAATATATTTAGAAAAGACGAAATAAAGAGATTTGAAGATACAGAAAGTCTATTACAAAATGCAGAAACAAAAGAGCAAAATATGTTTAAAATACCAAAAGTAATTTAATATAGCTACATGGATAGTTATAGTTGAGCTATTTAAATAGAGATAGGTAAAAATGATGTTTATAAAATGTCAAATTTTAAATATTTCAACAGGGAGGATTTATGAATATAGGAATTGATATTGATGATACTATATCAGAAACATATGCTACGCTTTTGGAATATGCACAAAAATATACAATAGAAGAATTAAAAAGAAGTCCTATTATTAAAAGTTTTAATACAGAAGATCATTTATATATTGAAAATATGCACAATTGGAATGAAAATGAAACAGCAAGATTTTGGAAAAAATATTATGAAGAAATAATTAAGAAAGTTAATATAAAAACATTTGCAGCTAATATAATAAAAGAATTAAAAGAAAGCGGAGATAAGATATTTTTAATAACGGCAAGATGGAATTTAAAAGATAACAATATAGAACAAATTACAAAAGATTGGCTGAAAGAAAATAATGTGGAATATGATAAACTTATTATAAATGCTAAGGAAAAACTTAAATTTGTAAAAGAAAATAATATAGAAATTTTTATAGATGATAGTTGTAGAAATTGTAAAGATATAGCATATAACAGTAATGCAAAAGTTTTTATAATGGATACAAGGGTAAATCAAAATTTAGAAGATGAAAAAATAACAAGAGTATATTCGTGGCCACATCTATATAAAGAAATAAAAAAACTAAAGGAGGAGAATTAATGGATATTACTGAATTAACTGTTCATGAGTTACAAGAAAAATTGAAAAATAAAGAACTAACAATAACAGAGATTACAAAGGCATATACAGATAGAATAAAGGAAAAAGAAAAAGATGTACAAGCTTTTGTTACAATATTAACAAAAGAAGCAAATGAGCAAGCAAAACAAATTGAAGAAAAAATAGATAAAGGAGAAATTAAAGGAGAATTTGCAGGTATTCCAATTGGTATTAAAGATAATATGTGTACAAAAGGAATAAAAACGACATGTAGTTCAAAAATGTTAGAAAACTTTGTATCTCCTTATGATGCAACTGTAATTGAAAAGCTTAATAATGAAAATATGATAGATTTAGGAAAACTAAATATGGATGAATTTGCTATGGGAGGGTCTACAGAATATTCATACTTTAAAAAGACAAAAAATCCATGGAATTTAAACAAAGTTCCAGGAGGTTCATCAGGAGGGTCAGCAGCAGCAGTAGCAGCTAATATGGTTCCTTGGGCTTTGGGTTCAGATACAGGTGGATCAATAAGACAACCATCAAGCTTTTGTGGAGTTGTAGGTTTAAAACCAACATATGGATTAGTATCAAGATATGGATTAGTAGCATTTGCATCTTCACTAGATCAAATAGGTCCTATCACAAAAGATGTATATGATAGTGCAATGTTATTAAACTTAATAGCAGGACATGACGAAAAGGATACTACATCAAGTAATAGGAAAAAAATAGATTACACAAAATGTTTAAAAAATGATGTAAAAGGATTAAAAATAGGAGTACCAAAAGAATTTTTTGGAGAAGGAATAAATGAAGAAGTAAAACAATCTTTAGAAAAGGCAATACAAACATATAGAGACTTAGGTGCAGAAATAGAAGAGTTTTCATTAGATGTAGCACAATATTCTTTAGCAACTTATTATATTGTTGCTTGTGCAGAAGCAAGTTCTAATTTAGGAAGATTTGATGGAATTCGTTATGGATATAGAACAAAAGAATTTAAAAACTTAAAAGAACTTTATAAAAAATCAAGAAGTGAAGGATTTGGACCAGAAGTAAAAAGAAGAATAATATTAGGAACATATGTATTATCATCAGGTTACTATGATGCCTATTATAAAAAAGCACAACAAGTGCGTACATTAGTTATGAATGAATTTAACAAAGCATTTGAAAAATATGATGTTATATTAACACCAACATCACCAACAGTAGCATTTGATATAGGATCAAAATCAAACAATCCATTAGAAATGTATTTAGCAGATATATGTACAGTTTCTGTAAATATAGCAGGACTTCCAGGGATATCAGTACCTTGTGGAGTAGATAACGAAGGAATGCCAATAGGAATGCAATTAATAGGGAATAAATTCTGTGAAGAAACAATATTAAATGCAGCATATACATTTGAACAAAAAATAAAATTCAGAGAGAATCATAAACCACAAATATAAGACACTAGGGACAGGTCAGAAATGTCCCATTAGGTAAGTGAATATTGTGGAGATGCGTAAAACAAAATTAGACAAAAAACGACAAAAAAATGGGACATTTCTGACCTGTCCCTAGTGTCTCAAAAGGAGGAAAATAGATGTCAAGAGAAGATTATGAAGTTATAATAGGATTGGAAGTTCATGCAGAGCTTTCTACAAAAACAAAAATATTTTGTTCTTGCCCAACAGCATTTGGTGCAGCACCTAATACACATACATGTCCAATTTGTATGGCTATGCCAGGAACTTTACCTGTATTAAATGAAAAAGTTGTGGAATATGCTGTAAAGGCAGGATTAGCAACAAATTGTGAGATTTCTAGAAATAGTAAAAATGATAGAAAAAATTATTTTTATCCAGATCTTCCAAAATCTTATCAAATTTCACAATTTGATAAGCCACTTTGTGAACATGGGTATGTAGAAATTGAGATAAATGGAGAAAAGAAAAAAATTCGTTTAACAAGAATTCATATAGAAGAAGATGCAGGAAAATTAAATCATGATGAATTTGGAGGAGGAAGCTTAGTTGATTTAAATAGAGCAGGAGTCCCATTAATTGAAATTGTATCTGAACCAGATTTAAGAAGTGCAGAAGAAGTAGAACAATATTTAAGAAAGTTAAAATCAATTTTGGAATATATTGAAGTTTCAGATTGTAAAATGCAAGAAGGTTCTTTAAGAGCAGATGTAAACGTTTCTGTAAGAAAAAAAGGAGAAACAAAATTAGGAACTCGTACAGAAATGAAAAATATGAATTCTTTTAGAAGTATTGTAAGAGCAATTGAGTATGAAGTAGATAGACAAATTGATGTAATAGAAAATGGAGGAAAAATTGATCAAGAAACTCTAAGATGGGATGATGTATCAGGAAAGACATTTCCTATGAGAGATAAAGAAGATGCTCAAGATTACAGATATTTCCCAGATCCAGATTTAGTTGCAATTAAACTATCAGAAGAATACATAGAAAATATTAAAAATAGCTTACCAGAATTACCAGAAAGTAGAAAAGAAAGATATTTACAAGAATATAAATTATCAGAAAAAGATGCTAAATTAATTACAGCTTCTAAATATTTATCAGATTTATTTGAAGAAGCGGTTAAGGTATGCAATAATCCTAAAGCTGTTAATAACTGGATTATTTCTGATATTTCTAGAATATTAAATGAGACAGAAATGGAACCAATTCAAATACCTTTTGATGCTAAACAATTAGGAAAATTAGTAGTTTTAATAGATAAAGGTACAATAAGTTCAAGTATTGGTAAAAAAGTATTAGTAGAATTATTTGAAAATCCAAGAGACCCAGAAGATATTATAAAAGAAAAAGGATGGATTCAAATTTCAGATGAAGGGGCTATTAAAGAAGTAGTATTAAAAATATTAGAGAATAATCCACAATCTATTGCTGATTATAAAGGTGGAAAAGATAAGGCATTAGGATTTTTAGTAGGACAAGCTATGAAAGAAACAAAAGGAAAAGCAAATCCTCAAATGTTAAATAAGATGTTCTTAGAAGAATTAAATAAATAAAAAAAAGCCAAAAGAAGATTACCTTCTTTTGGCTTTTTATATAATTTGTTTTTTAATTCCATCTGTTATAAATCCGCATATAATAAATTCGATTCCAAAAATTAAACTTAATCTAAATAAGGTAAGTCCTATGTAATAAATTATTGGGTAAGCAAAGAAAAAGTTATATGTTAATAAAATAATAATTGCTATTGAAGATAATCCAAAGCAAAATTCTAATCCACCTTTTAAAACTTTACGGGTAATTTTTTCAAAGTTTTTATAATATTCCATTATTTTTTTTAGCATAATACACCTCTATAAATTAATCTATTAACATAATATCATGTGTAAAATAAAAAAACAATGTAAATTATAACCAATTATGTATAATAATGCTAAAGAGAGGTTTCTTTTATAAAAACCTCTCTTTAATAATAAATAAAAACTATGCATAATCTTTATTTTTGTTTTAGGCCATAGCTGCATTTAATTTTTTAGATAAACTAGATTTTTTTCTAGCTGCTGTATTTTTTACAATTACACCTTTACTGCAAGCTTGGTCAATTTTTTTAGTAGCTTCTGATAATAAAACTTTAGCTTCATCTATTTTTCCAGCATTAACAGCTTCATCAAATTTTCTAACAGCTGATTTATATCCAGATTTAATCATATTATTTCTTAAAGTCTTTTTTTCAATTACTTTAACTCTTTTCTTTGCTGATTTAATATTTGGCATATCGAATTGCACCTCCTCTTAGTCTGTATTACACTATAACATATGATATTCTAACATATTTTAGAGAAAAATGCAAGCAAAATTACAAATAATTATTGTAAAAAAACTAAACTTATGGTATATTGTGAAAAGAAGTAATATAAGGAGGTATACTTATGATAGCAATTGGTAGTGACCATGGAGGTTATAGATTAAAAGAAGAAATAAAAAAATATTTAGATGAAAAAGAAATAAAATATAAAGATTTAGGATGCATGGAAGAGGAAAGTGTAGATTATCCTAATATTGCAAAAGCAGTAGCAAAAGAAGTACAAAATAAAAAAGCAGAAAAAGGAATATTAATTTGTCGTTCTGGTCTTGGAATGTCTATTTGTGCTAACAAATTTAAAGGAATTAGATGTACGCCTTGTCATAATGAATATACAGCAAGATATTCAAGATTACATAATGATAGCAATATATTAGCAATGGGAGCAGATGATGTTTCTACAAGTGAAGCAATTTGTATATTAAGAATGTGGCTTGCAACAGAATTTGAAGGCGGAAGACATGAAGAAAGATTAAGAATAATAGAAGAAATAGAAAACGAGAACATGAAATAGGGAGGCATAATCTATGTGGGGAGATGTAGCAATTGCATTTTTGTTAGCTTTTATAGTAACATTTATGGCAACACCATATACGATAAAGATTGCACATAAAGTTGGAGCGGTTGATGTTCCAAAAGACGAAAGAAGAATGCATAAAAAAGCAATGCCAAAATTTGGTGGACCAGCTGTAATATTAGGCTTTTTAGTTTCTGTAATATATTTATTAATTGTTATGAGTATGGAAAGTACAATTAGTTTAAACGGAACAGAAAAATATGGAATGAAATTATTAGGTATGTTTCTAGGAATTGTAGTGCTTAGTATAACTTGTATTATAGATGATATAAAAACAATAAAGCCAATTACAAAATTAACTGGACAAATTATAGCTGCTATTATAGCAGTAGCTTTTGGAGTACGAATAGGAGATATAGATTTAGCATTTTTTAATACATCAGAATTAGGAGAAATATTTTCTATTATTATAACGATAATATGGATAGTAGGAGTAACTAATGCTATTAATTTGATTGATGGATTAGATGGCTTATCATCTGGAATATCCGTTATATCTGCATTATCATTATTAGTTATATTTGTACTAAATGGATCACCATTAATATCAATAATATTAATAACAGCTTTGGCAGGAGCATTAGTAGGATTTTTACCATTTAATTTTGCACCAGCTAAAACATTTATTGGTGATACAGGTTCAAATTTTTTAGGATTTTCATTATCAATTATTTCTATATTAGGAGTTGCAAAAACTTATACAATGGCAGTAATAGTGTTACCACTTATTGTACTAGGACTTCCTATATTTGATACATTATGGGCTATTATAAGAAGGCTAATTAAAGGAAAATCTATTAAAGCAATATTTAAAGCAGATAAAGGACATTTACATCATAGAATTGTTGCAAAAGGTTTTGGACAAAAACAAGCTGTTTTAATTTTATATGGAATTAGTGCAACTTTTGGAATATTTGCAGTTATTTTATTAGATAGTGGAATATGGAAAGCATTATCATTTTTATTAATGGTAATAGTCGCAATTAGTCTAGGATATAAAAACTTTCAAGAAGAAAAATCAGAAAGTAGAAAATACGAATGTGTAGAATGTAAATATATTTATAATCCTAAATTTGGAAATGAAAAAGCAGGAATAAAACCAGGTACACCTTTTGAAGAATTGCCAGAAGATTGGGTATGTCCTGTTTGCGGAGAAGGAAAAGATATGTTTGAAGTTCATCAATAAAAATTAGATAATATAAAAATTAATAGCAAAAAAATAATGAGAGGAGACATAATGGAAGATAAAATAATGAGATTTTTAGCATATGATGGCAAAATATCAGTTGTATGCGCAAATACTACAAATTTAGTGGAAAAAGCTAGAAAAATACATGATTTAAGTCCTTTAGCTACAGCGACATTTGGAAGATTACTTACAATAACTAGTATTATGGCACAAGAAATGAAAAACTCATCAGATAAATTAACAATACAAATAAAAGGAAGCGGAACAATAGGAACAATGTTAACAACAGCCAATAACTTTCCAAGAGTAAAAGGATATGTAGCAAATCCATATGTAGATTTACCATTAAATGAATTTGGAAAATTAGATGTTGGAGGGGCAGTAGGACAAGATGGATATATAAATGTAATAAAAGATATTGGATTAAAAGATCCATATATAGGCATATCTCCATTAACTTCAGGAGAAATAGCAGATGATTTTACAAATTATTTCGTTAAATCTGAACAGAGACAATCAGCAGTTGCATTAGGAGTATTGGTAAATAAAGATGGAGTAAAAGCTGCAGGAGGATATTTAATTAATCCAATGCCTGATAGTACAGAAGAAGAGATAGCTAAAGTAGAACAATCAATATTCAAGGCTGGTGCTATATCTAAGATGTTAGATGAAAATTTAAGTTTATTAGAGATAGCAAAGAAAATAACAGGAGATGAAGATGTAAAAGTTTTGGAAGAAAATATAACTCCAATTTATGAATGTGATTGCTCAAAAGAACATATGTCAGAAGGACTAGCAAAGATTGGAAAAGAAGAATTGGAAGATATTATTAATAAAGATGGTAAAGCAGAATTAGTATGCCATTTTTGCAATAAAAAATATGAATTTTCAAAGGAAGAATTAGAAGGAATATTAAAAAATATATGCTAACCTTGTTTTTTTAAAGTTATAGTATATATTAAAAGTATGATAAAAAACAAAAAAAGGAGAAATAATTATGGAAAAAGAAATTTTAATTTTTGGACATAAAAATCCAGATACAGATTCAATTTGTTCAGCAATGGTAAAAGAAAGATTAAACAAAAAAAATGGATATGATAGTAGTGTTGCAGTTCGTTTAGGAAATATTAACAAAGAAACTCAATATGTATTAAATTATTTAAATCTAGAAGCACCAGAATTAAAAGAAGAAGTAGCAGAAGGACAAAAAGTAATTATGGTGGATCATAATGAATTTAATCAAAGTATAAAAGGTATTGAAAAGGCAAAAATATTAGGTGTAGTTGATCATCATAGAATAGCAAATTTTGAAACTTCAGATCCTTTATATTACACAGCTAGACCATATGGCTGTACATCTACAATTTTATTCCAAGATTTTAAAGGTAAAGGAATAGAAATTAATAGAGAAGAAGCAATTTTAATGGCAAGTGCAATTATATCTGATACATTGTTACTTAAATCACCAACAACAACTAAACATGATGAAAAAGCATTAGAAGAATTAGAAAAAATAGCAGGAATAGATATAAAAGAATATGGTTTGGAAATGTTAAAAGCAGGAACAGATTTAGATGATTTTACAGCAAAAGAGTTAATAAATTTAGATGCAAAAGAATTAGATAAAAATGGTATAAAATTTGTAATTGGACAAGTAAATACAGTGGATATACCATCTGTGTTAGAAAGACAAGAAGAATTAGAAAAAGCAATAGAGGAAGAATTGAAAGAAAAAGAATTAGCATTATTTGTATTAGCAATTACAGATATATTAAATAGTAATTCAGAAATTTTGGTTTTAGGAGAGAAATCAAGTGTTGTAGAAAAGGCTTTTGATAAGAAATTAGAAAATAATAGAGCTTTTCTAGAAGGAGTAGTATCTAGAAAGAAACAATTGCTACCAAATATTGATAAAAATATATAGAAATATAGGATGTACCAATAAAATGGTATATCCTTATTTATATTTGTACTCTTATATTACAATTTATTGCTTATAAAAAATAAAAGTTAAATTTTAAAAACTATTGAATAATTTAGTAATTAAATCTATAATAAATAAGTAGAATTAAAATAAGAAGATAAAAAATATTAGGAGTGATTAAATGACAAAAGAGACATCAGAAAACAAAGGAACAAAAAAAGAGACTTTCTTACAAGGTATTATAACACTTATATTTTCACAAGTTTTAATAAAGTTGTTAGGGCTATTATATACTTTATATTTAACAAACAGATCAGGATTTGGAGATAGAGGAAATGGAATTGTAGCAGCAGGTTATCAAATTTATGCAATGTTACTTACTATTTCTTCGATAGGAGTTCCAAATGCAATATCAAAATTAGTGTCTGAGAGAGTAGCTTTACGGAGACCATAAAGGAGCACATAGAATTTTTAAAATTGCATTTGCAACATTTGCGGTTATAGGATTAGTAGGAAGTCTAATGTTATTTTTTGGAGCGAATGTAATAGCAAATTATTGGTTACAAATACCAGGTGCAGAAATGACTTTAGTAGCATTATCACCAGCAATTTTCTTTGTTGCAATATCTTCTGTTATGAGAGGATATTTTAATGGAAGGCAAAATATAAAAGCAACAGCAAGATCACAAACAATAGAACAAGTATTTAAAACGGCTCTTACAATAATTTTAGTAGAAATAATAGCTGTTATTTCAAATGTATCAACAGAGTGGATGGCAGGTGGAGCAACATTAGCTACTACACTTGCTACAATGTCAGGGTTTGGATATTTGTATTTATATTACAAAACAAGAAGCAAAGAAATAGCTGTAGAGATAAAATCTACAGTTAATTATAAATATGAAAGAGTTAGAACAATTATAAGAAGAATTCTAGTTGTATCAATACCAATAGCTCTAACTGCAATAATGTCATCACTTAATAAAAACATAGATTCTTTTACAGTAGTTAGAAGTTTAAAACAATTTATGCCAGAAGATATGGCTTTATCGCAATATGGAATATTAGGTGGAAAAGTAGATACTCTAACTAGTTTACCATTATCAATAAATGTAGCATTTTCAACAGCATTAGTACCAGCTATATCTGCGGCAAAAGCTAGGAAAGATAAAAAAACAATCACAGAGAAAACATCGTTCTCTTTATTAACATCAATGTTAATAGGACTTCCTTGCACAATAGGAATGTGTATATTCGCAGGTCCAATTCTAAATTTATTATTTCCAAAAGCAAGTGATGGAACAGTAATTTTACAAATTAGTTCACTAACAATTTTATTTACAATATTAGATCAAACTATAAATGGAGCATTACAAGGATATGGAAAGCTGAAAATACCAACAATATCATTAGGAATAGGAGTACTTGTAAAGTTAATTTTAAACTTAATTTTAGTACCAATTCCAGAAATAGGAGTAAATGGAGCAGCTTGGGCATCAGTAGCATGTCATGCAGTGGCATTTACTATAGCGATAACAGCACTTAGAAAAAATATTAAATTAAATTTAACTTTTTCAAAATTTGTAATTAAACCAGTACTTGCAACAGCTATTATGGGAATTTGTTCTTATTTTGTTTATTTAAGTCTTTTAGGAATAATAAGCAATAAATTGGCTACAATAGTAGCAATAGTAGTTGCAGTAGTAATTTATGCATTGGCAATTATAGTCTTAAAAGTATTTAATAAAGAAGAAATTTTAAGAGTTCCAATGGGAAATAAAATATGTGCAGTATTGGAAAAACTAAAAATATATTAAAATTCTAAAAAAATAAAAAAAAAAGAAGGATTTTAGCTGTTTTTGGCGAATTAAATTAATTAGTAGTACATTTATTGTTTCGTTCAGACAATAAAGTACATAAACATTATATCTTATAGGAGGTAATTTAAATGAACAAAGCTGAATTAATCGCAGCAATGGCTGCAAAAACAGGAGAAACAAAAAAAGCAGCTGAAGCATCAGTTAATGCTTTTGTAGAAGTTGTAACAGAATCACTAAAAAAAGGAGAAAAAGTTCAATTAGTTGGATTTGGATCTTTTGAAGTAAGAAAAAGAGCAGCTAGAAAAGGTAGAAACCCACAAACTAAAGAAGAAATCAAAATACCTGCATCAAAAGCTCCAGTTTTCAAAGCTGGTAAAGCATTAAAAGATTTAGTAAACAAAAAATAAGAGTTTTGTATAAATATATAAATATATGAATTCATAGAAAGAAGCTATTTTTAGCTTCTTTTTTAAACTGAGACACAAGGGGACAGGTCTTAAATGAGACACAAGGGGACAGGTCTTAAATGTCCTATAATATCAAAAAAATATTATAGGACATTTAAGACCTGTCCCCTTGTGTCTCACTATTTAATATCTACTTTAATATGAATATCTTTTAATTGATCATATTTAACTTCGCCAGGAGCTCCCATCATTAAGTCTTGAGCTTTACTATTTAGAGGGAAAGCTATAACATCTCTTATTGTATCAGAATCTGTTAAAAGCATAAGCATTCTATCAAATCCAGGTGCGATACCAGCATGTGGAGGAGCACCGAATTGGAATGCTGTATACAAAGCTCCAAATTTTGATTTTACTTCTTCTTCAGTATAACCAGCCATTTCAAATGCTTTAATCATAATGTTAATATCATGATTACGAACAGCTCCTGAAGAAAGTTCGACACCATTACATACTAAATCATATTGATATGCTAATATATCTAATGGATTTTCGTTTGTTAATGCATCTAGACCACCTTGTGGCATTGAGAACGGATTATGACTAAATTGTAGCTTATCGTGTTCATCTAATTCAAACATTGGAAAATCTACAATCCAGCAAAATTCGAATACGTCTTTTTTTATCAAGTCTAATCTTTTACCAAGTTCAGTTCTAATTTGTCCAGCTAGTTCTGTTGCTCTTTTTTCATTGTCTGCTATAAAGAAAATAGTATCTTCCTTTTCTAAACCTGCCAAATCTAATAATTCTTTTTTCAAATCATCTGGAATAAATTTATCAATAGGGCCTTTGTAAGATAAATCCTCTTGAACTTCCAAATATCCAAGTCCACCCATTCCAATTGAAGTTGCATATTTTAGCATTTTTTCATGGAATCCTTTAGACATATGACCTTTAACTTTAATGGCTCTGACAGTTCTATTAATAAATGGTTTAAAAGTACATTTATTAAAGAAATCAGATAAATCAATAATATATAGAGGATTTCTTAAATCTGGCTTATCAGTACCATATTTAACCATAGCTTCTTTGTAAGCAATTCTAGTAAAAGGTGTATTAGAAATAGCTTTATCAGAGAATTCCTTAAAAGTATTGTAAATAACAGGTTCAATTACATTAAATACATCTTCTTGAGTTGCATATGACATTTCCATATCTAATTGATAAAATTCACCAGGGGCTCTATCAGCTCTAGCATCTTCGTCTCTAAAACATGGAGCAATTTGGAAATATTTATCGATTCCAGAAACCATTAACAATTGTTTGAATTGTTGAGGCGCTTGAGGAAGGGCATAAAATTTTCCAGCATGTAATCTACTAGGTACTAAATAATCTCTTGCACCTTCTGGAGATGAGCTAGTTAAGATAGGAGTTTGAACTTCTAAAAATCCTTGTTCTATCATTTGATTTCTTAAGAATTGAAGAACTTTTGCTCTCAAGATTATGTTATTTTTTAATTTATTATTTCTTAAGTCAAGAAAACGATATTGAAGTCTTAAATCTTCTCTAATATCTTGATCTGTATTGATTTCGAAAGGTAACATTTTTGTTCTTTTACCTAATACTTCAATCTCTTCAATACGAATTTCAACTAAACCAGTTTTTAGTTTTGGATTAACTGTTTCTTCATCTCTTTTTTTAACTTCACCAAAAACAGTAACAGAAGATTCGATAGGAATATGAGATGCAAAGTCAACATCTTCAGGATTACCAGAAGTTACTACTTGTGTAATACCATACATATCGCGGATATCTAAAAATACTAGACCACCAAGGTCACGTATAGTTTCTACAAAACCAGCAATTCTAACCTTCTTTCCTACATCTTCTAAACTAATTTCATTACAAGTATGTGTCTTATACTTATTCATTTTTAACCTCCTATTATTAGACATTTTTAATTGTGTAATATATAAAATAAGCACAAAAAAACGCCCTATGCATTATATGCAGGGACGAAATAAACTTTCCGCGGTGCCACCCAGCTTGAAAATATAACATTTTCCACTTTATTTATTTTACTCCAATATGTTTCACTTTTTAGGTTGACCTTAAAGGGCTTACAGCCTATGACCCTTATTCTCTAAAAGTAACTTCTAAAAGCTTTGTATTGTACAAACGTAATATATTTTTTAACTATAAGTATTATTTTACATAGTTTTCCTAGATTTGTCAAGAGTTATACATATTTTTTCATTAGATGGAAAAAATAGCATAGAGGTAGACTATACAGAAACGCCAGAACAAACAAAAGAACAAGATGGAAAAACATATTATTTTTATAATTATGGAAGTAAGATATGGGCAAATGTAAAATGTCAAGCAAATGGTGCAATTAGTTATTGGACATGGATACCAAGATATGCATATAAATTAGAAAGTGGAACAACAAAAGTAATTTTTGTTGATGAAAACGATAGACCATTAAATACGAGTGTGTATGGAAATTCATTACCAGAAGGATATACAGTACATGAAGCATTTAAACAGCAAGATGGCTTAAAGGGAATATGGTTTAGTAAATATCAGCCATCGAAATAAATTTAATAAAAAATAAAGAAAGGAAGAAAATATGAAAAAAATACTTTGAAAATAATGATAATTAGTTTTATAGCTTTATTATTATATTGTACCAATAGTTATGGAGTAGAAAGCGGTACAGTAAGAATGCAAATAAATGGTGGAACAGCATGGACAAATATAAATATATCAGAATCATATGCTGAATGTGAATCTTTAAATTCACCAACATCTACATTAGGAACTTCAGCATTAAAAGCACATTTAACAACAGATGCAGATTGGAGTGCAATGGCAATATTTTCTGTTAGTCAATATGGAGGTGCAACTGATAATTCTCCAAAAACTACAACTGGAAATTCTTCAGGAATTTATAATGTAGGAAGTAATTGGACACAAACAACAGGTATTTTAAGTACAGCAAATAAAAATTCAACACCATATGTTTCCGGATTATTTAATGATGATGGAAGTGTAAAAAAATATATAAGACAATGGACTTCAACAAGAGCAGAAACAAATTTTGTTGGTTTTCAGGATTCATCTGCCCAAGGTACTTATGGTTGGATGGGAGGAAGCGCAAGGTGGGGAACTTCTACATCAGATCCAGTTAGCATAAAAAATGGGCTTTTTGGGATTGGTATTGGTAGTGGCACCTACATCAGCCACGGTAGACATGCTTCGGGTGGTGCGTTCAACGATGTTACATTTAGACCAGTTATTTGGAATTAGTAGAAACTACAATGGCAGTAGAACTGAATACTGAGCTCTGTAGTCCTATTAATGGCCATTTTTTTAAAAAAATTGACTTTTTATGTAAATGCAGTTATAATATATATAGAAGACTTTTAAAATTGTCTTCCGAAAACTTCGGAGGACAAAATACAGTTCTCCGAATATAAAAAGGAGAGCTATACCACATGAATATTAATGCATTGAAAAGAGAAATGAAAAAACTGGAAAAGTTTTTTGTAGATCCAAGTGGGGAGATTTATACCGCAACGGAGCTACATGAAAAACTCGCAAGAGAAATCTGCGAGAAAACCATTGGGAGTGGAAAATTTCAGGACTGTATTCAGCAGAGGACTTTCTGCTGGAAAAGAAGGGTTACATTAAAGTAGCAAAGTATGACGTATTTAAATACGTCGCCATGAGTAAAATATATGTAAAAAATAAGCATATATTTGAAAATGCGATTTATATCTCGGAGCTATTAAATCTTAAGCTCGAGATATATTAAAAGAAGAGCAGGAGGTTATTAAAGACCTCTTGCTTGCTTTTTATTAAGAAGCAAAAAATCTTTAATTGATAAATAAAGCAAAAAAGAGTATAATACAAATGTAATAAAAAAGAAAAGGAAATAAAAATGTTTAATATAGAAGAGGAATTAAAAAAATTGCCAAATAAACCAGGTGTTTATGTAATGAGAGACAAAAATGACACTATTATTTATGTTGGAAAAGCAATATCTTTAAAAAATAGAGTAAGACAATATTTTAGAAAAAACAATAAAACAGCAAGGATAGAAAAAATGGTAAGTTTAATAGACCATTTTGAATATATAGTAGTAGATAATGAAGCAGAAGCATTAATTTTAGAATGTAACCTAATAAAAAAGAATAGACCAAAATTTAATGTGTTATTAAAAGATGATAAAACATATCCGTATATAAAAATTGACGTGAAATCAGATTATCCAGGAGTTTTTATAACAAGGAGAGTAATTAATGATGGCTCAAAATATTTTGGCCCATATGCTAATCCAGGAGCCGCTAAAGAGATGATAGACTTTATTAAGCAAAAATATAAAATACGTCAATGTAGAACATTAAAAAATAGAGAAAGACCTTGTCTTAATTATCATATAAATAGATGCTTAGCACCATGTATGGGATATGTAACACCACAAGAATATAAAAAACAGATAGATGAAATTATTGATTTATTAGAAGGAAAAACAGAAAAAATAATAAAAGAACTAGAAAACCAAATGCAAGAGGCTTCAATTAAATTAGAGTTTGAAAAAGCAGCAGAGTTAAGAGATAGAATTCAATCAATTGAAAGAGTATCAGAGAAACAAAAAGTATCTAATATATCAGAAAACAATATAGATGTAATTGGAATTGCAAAATCAGATATTCAAATATGTATAGAAATCTTTTTTGTTCGTGGAAGTAAAATGGTAGGAAGAGAGCATTATTTCTATACAGATTTAAAAGATATGGAAAATAAAGAAATACTGTCAGGTTTTATAAAACAATATTATTTAGATAATCCTAATATTCCAAATAAGATTATGATAAGGGATGAAATAGAAGATAAGGAAACAATAGAGAAATGGTTGTCCACAATTTTAGGAAAAAAAGTGGAAATAAAAACTCCTAAAAAGGGTGAAAAGCTACGATTTGTTGAAATGGCGGAAATGAATAGTAAAGTGACTTTAGAAAATAAAGAAAAAGATAAGAGTGAAATTTTATTAGAATTAAAAGATGTATTAAGTCTAGATAAATTACCTAGAAAAATTGAAACATATGATATTTCAAATATATCTGGAGAATATATGGTGGCTGGTATGTGTGTAATGCAAGATGGTGTAGTAAAAAAGAATTTATCAAGAAGATTTAAAATAAAAACTGTATATAATCAAGATGATCCAAGATGTATGGAAGAAGTTATAACAAGAAGGTTGAAACATTCTATTGAAAATCCTAAAGGGGGATTTGGAATTTTGCCAGATGTTATTTTTGCAGATGGTGGAATTACTCAAATAAGGGCAACAAAGAAAGCTATTCAAAAATATGATTTAAACATTCCGGTATTTGGTATGGTTAAAAATGATAAACATCAAACACGAGCTTTAATGGACGAAAATAGAAAAGAATTAAAAATATCACCAAGGTTAATGAATTTAATTACTAATTTTCAAGATACAGTACATGATACAGCAATTACATACCATAGAAAATTACGAGATAAAGCTATTACTAAATCTGAATTAGATGAAATTGATGGAATTGGTAAAGTGAAAAAACAAGCTCTACTAAAGGCTTTTGGAAGTGTTGAGAAGATAAAACAGGCTAGTATAGAAGATTTGATTAATGTAAAAGGGATTAATGAGGAATTAGCGAAAAAAATAAAAAATATGAAAAATTAAGAAGTCTGACATTTTTAATGCCAGACTTCTTTCGAAGGAGTAATTTTCTCGCCCTTGAAAATTACTCGGACTTGTTATCGGTATTTTTATTTTTTTCAGACTTTATAGAAAATCTGAAATTGAAATTTACTGTCAATACAACAATAAAATTGACCAGTAAAATAATCAAAACATAAAGCCAATAGTCAGTTTGACTCAAGAGCCAAACTGGAATACAAGTTATTCCAGTATCAAATATTGCATCGGCAATATTGAAACTTTTATAACTATAGATATCAATAAAAATTGATACTATGGTTATTAGAATAAATTGCATTATCCACGTTTTGTCTTTAGCAACGAAGTTACTAAAGATTTGAAACCCCATAATTGTCAAGCCAGTGGCGATTATGGAATTAACTTGTTTGAGTTTCTGAGAAACTCCAGGAATAATCCATACAGATAATATTCCTGTTAATGTAGCTATTATTGGTAAAGCATACCAATAATTTAAAATAGCCAGTCCATCAAAGATGTACCAGATGATTGCAATAGTTGCAATCACTGGAAGAAGTATCTTGATGGTTGAGTTCTTGTTATTCATGTTGTGTGCTACCTTCTTATCTTTTAATATTTGACAGTGGGCGTTCTGTCATTGTTGGACTGAATTTTCAGTCATTATGTATATTATAGCACATTAAATAGAAAAAATCAATTTTTATGTATAAGTACAAAGTAATAGATGCTAGGAAATTTCCTAGCATCTATTTGGCTTGCAGCAAAATGACTTAAATAATAATGTCTTTTTTGTCTTTGTTTTTTTTATTTTCTTTTTTTAAGTTATCTGATTCTTCTAAATTTGGAACATCAAAATTTGATATTTCGGTTGAATCAAAGGTTTTGTAAGTATTTATATCAAGTAATTCTTCATTACTTTTTGGTCGTGCGTTTGAAATTAATTTGTAAATAAACAATGTCAAACAAGAAGTAATGAAAACAGCTCCTATTACCGGAATAATAGGACCTAATATCTGACTATAAATTAGCCAGGTTTCAGCCCCAACAATTCCCAAAGTTATAAAGACTATAACTATAGTCAAAATACTTTTTTTAATATCTTTCATTTTTTGTCCTCCTAATTATAAAGCAAGCCACTACAAAAATGTAGAATAATAATATAGCATAAAATTGCGGAAAAAACAAGTTTTGCAAAGCAAATGGAAAAAAATAGAATAAAAAATAGATATTTCTGAATGATTTTTAAAAAAGAATAATAAAAGAAGAATAAAAATATAGTTGAAGAATATACATATAATAAATAAAAATAAGGGGGAATCTTTTGTGGAATATACGAGAGAAAAATTTTTTGAGGTTATGTATAATACTAAATTGGACAAGTTAGTAATAAAAAAGGAAAGGTGGATTAGTAAAATAAGAAGAGTAATTAAAACTCATAAATTTATAACAACAGTAAGTATAGCATTTTTTATGTTTTCAATTGTAAATATAATTATGATATATAGTTTTATGAAAATTTTGCAAAATATATAAAAGTATGATAAAATACTACTATTCTAATAAAAGGAGGATAGTAGTATTTTACTACTAAAAAAGAATGAAATTAGCAAGTGAATGGAAAGAATATAAAATTTTAGATATGGCAGAGGGGCAAAAGCTAGAAAGATGGGGAGATGTTATATTAGCAAGACCTGATCCTCAAATTATATGGAAAGATAAAAGTTATCCAAAGAAATGGAAAGAAATTAATGCAACATACCATAGAAGTAAAACTGGTGGAGGAGCATGGCAATTTAATAAAAAGATTCCAAAACAATGGCAAATACATTATAAAAATTTAACTTTTAATATCAAACCAATGGGATTCAAACATACAGGACTGTTCCCAGAGCAAGCAGTTAATTGGGATTGGATGATAAATAAAATAAAATCAGAAAAAAGAGAAATAAAAGTATTAAACCTATTTGCTTATACAGGAGGAGCAACAGTTGCTTGTTTATCAGCAGGAGCATCTGTATGTCATGTTGATAGTTCAAAAGGAATGACAACTTGGGCAAAAGAAAATGTAATATCATCAGGACTAGAAGATAAAAAAGTAAGATTTATAGTAGATGATGTTGTAAAATTTGTAAATAGAGAAATTAGAAGAGGCAATAAATACGATGCTATCGTAATGGATCCACCATCTTATGGAAGAGGAGCAAAAGGAGAAGTGTGGCAATTTGAAGAAAACATTTATGATTTAGTAGAATTATGTACAAAAGTATTATCAGATGCCCCTCTATTCTTTTTAATAAATTCATACACAACAGGAATATCAAGTACAGTATTAAAGAATATATTAAACATAACAGTTGAAAAAAATCACAAAGGAAAAGTAGAATGCGGAGAAATAGGAATACCAATGGAAGAATCGAAGCTAGTGTTACCATGTGGAATTTACGGAAGATGGGAGAAATAAGAAAATGAGACAGGAGGGACAGGTCTTAAATGTCCTATAATATTGAGAAAAATATCGAAATTTGTCAAAATTGTTAATATATTAGCAATAATTACAAAATTCGACAAAATATAGGACATTTAAGACCTGTCCCTCCTGTCTCAGAAGGAGAAGTAGATGCAAGATTTAAAAGTAATTTATGAGGATAATCATATAATTGTGGTCGAGAAGATACCTAATGTTCCGTCTCAGTCTGATAAAACTGGAGATATGGATATGCTTACTTTGGTTAAAGGATATATTAAAGAGAAATATAATAAACCAGGAAATGTTTATTTGGGATTGGTGCATAGATTAGATAGACCTGTTGGAGGTATTATGATTTTTGCTAAAACTTCAAAGGCAGCGTCTAGATTGAGTAATCAGGTAAGAGAGAAGGTTTTTAAAAAGAAATATTTAGCTGTGGTAGATGGAAAGTTTGAAAAAAATAATGGAACTTTGGAAGATTATTTATATAAAGATGAGAGAAATAATATTAGTAAGGTTGTAAGTAATCAAAAGAAAAATGCAAAATTTGCAAAGTTAGATTATGAGGTTTTAAAATATAATGAGGTAAAAGACTTAAGCTTGGTTGAAATAAATTTACATACTGGTAGGCATCATCAAATTAGAGTTCAATTGTCTAATTTTGGTCATAGTATATTTGGAGATCAAAAATATGGAACAAGGGGAAAGGGAAAACAGATAGCATTATGGGCATATAAGCTTACAATTGAGCATCCAATAACTAAAGAAAAAATGACTTTTGAAGATTTGCCAGAACCAATAGGAACATGGTGTATATTAAAAAATTATAATAATGAGTAAAAATATTTGCATTTTAAATTAATCTATGTTACAATACATAGGTAATTATGAGAAAGACCGTTAGGAGGAATAAATAAGATGGGAATAGTAAAAGGAATATTAATAGCGATATATCTTGTTATAGCACTTGTTTTAATAGTATTAACATTAATACAAACAAAAGAAGATCCAGGACTATCTTCTACAATAACAGGTTCATCAACTAATAACTTCTATGAGAAAAATAAAAGTAGAACAAAAGAAGGAAAACAAAAAAAGTGGACAGTTATTTTATCAGTTGTATTTGTAGTATTAACAATAGCATTAGGAATTGTATATATGGCATAAAACGTAATAAAAGGGGCGGTTTTCATAAGAAAACTACCCTTTTTTGTACCGAAATTAAAACTTTTTGAAAAGGAGAGAAATTAAAAGTTAAGAAATGGAAGAAAAAGAACAAAAAATTTTAGATTTTATGAAAAATGAAGATTATGTACCAATGAAGGCAAAAGAAATAGCAATGCTTATGAGAGTACCAAAAAATGAGTATAATAACTTTTTAGAGATAATAGGAAAGCTAGAATTAGAATTAAAGATTCAGAAGAATAGGAAGAATCGTTATAGAATTAGTGAAAAAACTTATTATGAAGGCTATTATAGAAAAAATCAAAAAGGATTTGGATTTGTAAAAATAGAAGAGCAAGAAGATGAAATTTATATATCAAAAGAAAATTCATTAAATGCTTTAAATGGAGACAGAGTTTTAATAGAGATAGTAGAAGAAAGCAATAAAGTAAAAAAAGCAGAAGGAAAAATTATAAAAGTACTAAAACATGAGAAGGATACTGTTGTAGGAATATTTCAAAACAATAAAACATTTGGATTTGTTGTTCCAGACGATAAAAATTTTGGAACAGACATATATATTTCAAAAAAGAATTTTGGAAAAGCAAGAACTAATCATAAAGTATTAGTACAAATTACAAAATATCCACAAAAGGGCAAAAAGGCAGAAGGAAAGATAATAGAGGTATTAGGAAATGTAAATGAAGCGGGAGTAGACATGCTTTCTTTAATAAAAGAACATAAATTGCCAGCAAGATTTCCGGAAGCTGTAGTAGAAGAAGCAAAAAGATGTGGAAATAGAGTTGATAAAAAAGATATACCTAATAGGGTTGACTTAAGAGATAAAATAATTTTTACAATTGACGGAGAAGATGCAAAAGATTTAGATGATGCAGTAAGGGTAATAAAATTAGAAAACGGAAATTATGAGTTAGATGTTCATATAGCAGATGTTAGTTATTATGTAAGAGAAAATAGTTTATTAGACCAAGAAGCTCTAATTAGAGGAACAAGTATATATATGTTAGGAAGAGTAATTCCAATGTTGCCTAGAGAGTTATCTAATGGTATTTGTAGCTTAAATGCTGGAGAAGATAGATTTACATTATCATGCTCTATGGAAATTGATAAAAAAGGTAAAGTTATTTCATCAGAAATATATAAAGGAATTATTAAAGTTACAGAAAGAATGAGTTATACAGATGTACAAAAAATTATAGATGCTTCAGATGAAGTAACTTTAAAAAGATATCAGCCATATATTCAAGAATTTAAAAACATGGAAGAGTTGGCAATCATTTTAAAAAATAGGAGAATAGAAGAAGGATATTTAAATTTAGATATACCAGAAAGTAAGATTGATTTAGATATAGATGGACATGTAACAAATATATCTAAATATGAAACAACATTTGCACATGAAATAATTGAACAATTTATGCTTACAGCTAATGAAACAATAGCAGAAAAATTTTTCTGGTTAGAAGCACCATTTATTTATAGAGTGCATGAACAACCTGATTTGGAAAAAGTACAAGAACTAAATAAATTTTTATTTAATTTTGGATTAAAAATAAAAGCTAACAAAGATAATATTTATCCAAAGGAATTTGCTAAAATACTAGATGAAATAAAAGGAAAGGAAGAAGAAAGGGTTATTTCAAATTTAGTATTAAGAACTTTAAAAGTAGCTAGATATGAAGCAGAAAATAAAGGACATTTTGGTATTGCAAGTAAATATTATTGTCATTTTACTTCACCAATTAGAAGATATCCTGATTTGTTTATTCATAGAATTATATCAAAATATCTAGAAGAAAATTATGTTGTAAATGAAAAGTTTGTTACTAAATATAAGCAACAAGCAGAAGATAGAGCAAAACAATCTTCAGAAAGAGAAAAAGTTGCTACAGAGGTAGAAAGAGAAGCTGAGAATATTAAAAAAGCAGAGTATATGGAATCTAGAATAGGTGAAGAATATGATGGAATTGTTTCTTCTATTACTTCATTTGGTATGTTTGTTGAATTAGATAATACAGTAGAGGGATTAATAAGATTTGATAAATTAGGAAATGAGTATTTTATTTATGATGAAGATAGAAAAAGATTAATAGGAGAAAGAAGCAATAAAGTTTATAAGATTGGAGATAAAGTAAGAATAAGAGTTATATCAGCTAATAAATTATTAAGACAAATTGATTTTGAAATTATAGAAAATAAATAAATACTATAAATAGGTAATTAGTACTAAAAGTAAGCTACTTTCCTGTCAGCTTTTTCTAATAGAATATATAAAAAAAATATGTTAGGCACCTCTCAATGTAAAAATTGAGATTCTCCTAACATATTTTTTAATATCTTCTAATTTCGAAAAAGTTTCCATCCTCTTAGCTTACTTTTAGTACTAATTACCTATTTATAGCAAAAATATTATCTAATCCACATCATAATATTAGCAAAAATAATAACTAAAACGGAAAAGCATATAACAACTACACCACCAGTTTTATTATCAAGCTCTTTTATTTCATAAATAGCAAAACCAATTGCTTTTAATAAAATCCAAATAGTAAGCAATAAAAAAAATAATTTATAAATAACACTTGTCATAAAAAACTCCTTCTTTATGTTTCTGTTAATAACATTCCAGATTTAACAGAAGTATCTATTTCAACATCAAAAAATGCATTTTTATAATTTTCTAACCATGAATATTGTTCAAATTGTTTAGAAGTAAAAAAGTTTTGTAAAGAATACTTTCCTAATCCATCAATATCTGAGTTAAAGTTTTTTGAAGTTTTATATAAATAGTCAGAAAAAATGTTTTTTAAATAACTATTACAAGAATTAGAGATAGAATTTAAAACTTCTGGAGATAGATATTTAGAATCTTTAGACATAGAGTAAATCCTTCCTCTAAATTCACACTTTATTTTAATATAAGGGGCAGGTGTTGAGGTATCTACAGTTACATTAGTATTCTTAGATGGAGATAAATAAACATCTAAATAATTATTATTATTTTCAGGGTCAGGTATGGAAATAAGAAAACGGTCTAAGTCATTTTTTATATTTAAAAATGATATTGTTTCTAAAGCGTTTAATTCACCTACAAGTTTATCTGACTTAAAAACTGCTAATCCAATATTTTCGGCACCATTTTCACCAAAAATAGAGGAACTATTTGCTTTTATAATGTAATCTTTTTGAGAATCAATTTCAACAGAGTTGTTAGGAGTCCCTTCATTAACACCTCCTAATATTGCATAAGGTTCACAATTGTTACAAATTAAAGCATTAAAGAAATCACCAATTGTAGCATCAGGCATATAGCCTGTATATTGACTCGAATTAGTGAATTTTTCATAATAACTAGAAATTAAGTTCTCTAATTCTGGTTTTGTTTGTTCTAAATAATATTTCGCAGTGCATTTACTAATTACAATATTAGCAGAAGGTCTTACTTGAGTATCATTAATTAAAGTATAAATTTCATCAGATATTCCCTGAGAGGCTAATTCTTCTGAAAATATAATAACTTTACAATGTGACATATTGATTTGTTTTCCAAGATATCCATTAATTAGATTAGTAGCATTACTTAAAGAAGAAGCGGTAACTGTATTAATAATAGTGGAAGGCTTATTATTAGATCCAGATTCGGGGGATAATGAAGTAGAAAATTGAAAACTAACTTCTAATTTATTATCAGTAGAAGTATCAATTGCGATTGCTAATACATAAGCCAAATTATCAATACTAAGTGAAGAATAAGAGCTGGAAAATGCAATAATAAATATTACTATTAATGATAGTATAAAGATTTTTTTAAGTAGTTTTTTCATTTTTGATTCCTTTCTTTTTAAAATTAGCAACAATTAAAATACTTAATCCTAAAAAGAATACAATACCAAGCACTAAATATGGATAAATACTTCTTTCAAATTTTTGAGATATTGCATAATTTTTAGGAATTAATGATATTCCTAGAATTAATAATCCAAAGACATCAATTAAAGGTTTTTTAGTTGATATATTAGTTAATTTTTTAAATATTTCCATAGAAAATTTGATAACAATACTTAAATAACATGCAAAAACCAAAATCCAAAATAACAAGAAAATTGATTCAAGTCTTTGGAAGAAGTTACCAAATTCTATATATCTAGTAGCATTATATAGAGGTGTAATTTCATTTGTTGATACAAAAAAAGCAAAAATAAATAATAAAGTAGCTACACTTAAAAGTAAATATAATGCACTAATACCAATAGAAATAAGCAGAATTTTTTTCATGTTTTCAGGTTTCTTTAAAAATGGCGGTAAAAAATAAATGTATTCAATACCAGCAAATGAGTATAAATTTACAAGGCCTAAAACAAAAGTATTATAAATGCCTTCGCCAAAAATGGGAAACATTCTTTGAGGGGTAAATTGCCCTAAATTAGTCAAAAATAAAAATATAACAGAAATTAATACTATAGGTAAGATAATTAAAGTTGTTTTTAAAGTAGCATTAAAATCTAATCTGTTTGCAATGCAAATGGCAATGATAAAAAAAGATAAAATGAAAAATATATTTGTCATAGGATAGTAAATAATTTTTATACTTTCACAAAAACTACGAAGAAACATACTAAAACTTGTTATAAAATAAAGTATAAATATAATACCAATAATATTTTTAAATAATTTACCACCAACGAATTCAGAAATATCAATAATGTCTAGGCCAGGAAAATTCCTTAATAGACGATATATTAAATATGCTATTAATATGGCAAAAATACTTACATATATTATATTTAGAATACTAGCTGATTTCATAAAAGATAAGATGTTCTTTGGAAGGTATAGAAGAGTGTGAGATACTACGATTGCAAGAATCATCATAATAGCTTCTACAGTACCAATTTTTTGATTTGACATAACAAACCTCCTTTTTTATTTATTTAAATTAGGATTATATTTCCATTTCATGGCAATTTCATCTTGATTATTCTGCTTTTTGGTAGCAAGATAAGGAGCACGATATTCTCTTTTCCAAATAGGTGGTAATAAATATCCATTTCCTTTAGTATTGCTTGTAGGAGCAAAAGGAACTGCAAAAGGAATTCCAAAAGATTTTATACTACAAATGATAGAAATATAGACAAATAATCCAAGAGAGATGCCTAAGAATCCAGCAATAAAACCAAGTAGTATAAATAAAAATCTAAAATATCTTAAATGGAATCCAAAAGAATAGTCTGGAATAGCAAAAGAAGCAATACCAGTAATGGCTACAATAATTATTAATATTGGACTAACAATGCCAGCACTTACAGCAGCTTGTCCTAAAACCAGTGCACCAACAATTCCGTATAGTAGGGCCTATAGGAGATGGAACTCTTAGACCTGCTTCACGTATTAATTCAAAAGAGACCTCCATTATTAAAATTTCAACAATAATAGGAAAAGGAACACTTTCTCTTGAAGCGAGGATGGAATATAGGAGGCTAGTTGGAAGGATTTCTTGGTGGAATCCAGTAATTGCAACATACATACCAGGTAATAATAAAGTAATAAAAACAGCTAAAAGTCTAAGACCTCTTAGAAAGTTAGCAAAATTAGGCTTTAAATTGGTATCTTCAGGAGAGGAAAGAAAATCAATTAAAATAGATGGCATGATAAGTCCATAAGGAGTACCATTTACAATTACAATAACCCTGCCCTTTAGAAGGTGTTTACTAACTTTGTCGGGTCTTTCTGTCGATATTATTTGAGGAATACCTAAAATATTAGAATCAGATATTAATTGTTCTAATTCTCCAGCTGAAAGTAAAGAGTCAACTTCTAAATTATTTAATCTATATTTTACTTCATTTACTAAATCTGAATTTGTAAGACCGTGCATATAACATACTGCACATTTTGTTTTTGTTATTTTTCCAACTTCAATTGTTTCTATAATCAGATTTTCATTATTAATAATTCTTCTGATTAGAGATGTGTTTGTACGAATATTTTCAACAAAAGCTTCATGAGGACCTTTTATAACAATTTCATTATTAGGAGCATCTACACTTCTTTGTTTAAATCCTTTTACTTCAATATCAAATGCTTGATTTAAAGTATCAACAAATAAAATACAATTTCCGTGAATTTATTCCATTTGCTGCTTCATCAAAGTCAAAGATTTCTTTTACAGCATTTTGAGGCATTAGACAACCCATAAGATAATTAGGTAGGTCGAATTTTTTTACTTTTCTAATAGTTATATTATTAGTTACTGATTCAGAAATTACTTTATTTTGAGAGCCATCATAAAGATTATTTTTATTTCGTAACATTAAAGGTTTTAAAATAAAATCATCCATTATTTGAGAATCTACCATTCCATCAATGTAGATTAGAAAGGCATTATATTGTTTACCACGAGCGTTCATTGTAAACTCGCGTAAGATAACGTCGCTATTAATTAATAAGTTATATTTTGTTTTTATATATTCTATATTTACAATTAAACTAGGAAATATTTTTGTTTTCTCTTTTGGTGCATTTTCGTCTGAATTATTATAAGATGTTGTATTACTACTTTCAGGAATATCAAATTCATAATTGTTTTTAGGTGTATATGCAAAAAAGTTATTAAATAAATCTTTTAAATTCATAAATTTCTCCAATTTTTATATTTAATTACTATTTAGAATGAATAATTCTAAAATATAATTATTTTTAATATTATTTGGTAAAAAAACAAAAAATATACTAGTTTAAAAAATAAAAAAATGATATAATCAAACATAGAGAAAGATATACAAGGAGATTAATTATGAAAAATAAATTTGCAACTATAATTATGTCTATTATTATCATATTAATTATAGGAATTATTAGTATATTTGGAATAATTTTATGGGAAGAAATACAACAAACAGAAACATCAATAGAGCCAGAATCTTTTAAAACAGTTTTTTCTGAAAATTCAAATACAGTTAATAAAAACATAGAAACTCCAGCAGTAAAGGAAAATGTATTTGATGATATAAAAGACAGTAATCAAAATACTTCAGTAGATTATAGTAATATAAAAGTTGATAAATATTTTTATAATCAATTAGAAGATGAATCAAAAACAATATATAAAGCATTTGAAGCAAACCAAGAAAACTTGAAAACAGGTAATTATAAAATTGAATTAGGAAATAGTTTTTCAAATTTATTAAAAAAAGAAGATGGGCAAGAACAACTAGGAAAGTATTATCAATCTGCTTTTGAAGCTTATAATTATGATAATCCAGATGTATTTTATTTAGACCCTAATAAAATGTATTTAAATATCGAGACTACGACTAGTAGAAATGGAAATACATATAATGTTTATATTAATACAGGAGAGCAAAATAACTATTTTACTGATGATTTCTCATCAAAAGAACAAGTAGATATAGCTAGTCAAAAAATTGAAAAAGTAAAAAATAATATTATATCTAATAAAACGGGAAATGCTTATGATGACATAAAAATGGTACATGATTATTTAGTGAATAATGTAGAATATGATACAAGTATATCACAAAGTAATATTTATGATATATATGGAGCATTAGTAAACAATGTTGCTGTTTGCGAAGGATATGCAAGAGCTTTTAAATACATTATGGATGAAATGAATATACCATGTGTATTAGTAATTGGACAGGGAAAAAATTCTCAAGGGCAAACTGAGAATCATGCATGGAATTATGTCGAACTAAATAATAAATGGTATGCAATTGATGTCACATGGGATGATCCTGTGGTAACAGGTGGTGGAGGAGCAAGTAAAGAATCAAGATATAAATATTTTTTAAAGGGTTCTAATACTTTTTTACAAGACCATGTGCCAAGTGGACAGTTTACACCAAATGGAAAAGTATTTGAATATCCAGATATTAGTAAAGAGGATTTATAAAAAATATATTAAGAAGGAAATAAAAATGGAAGCAAAAGATACTAAAATAATAATAGGACTAACAATAGAAGAAGTAGAAGAAAGAAAAAGGAAAAATCTAGTTAATTATGATACTTCTGTACCAACTAAAAGCATAAAAAGAATACTTTTGGAAAACTTTTTTACACTTTTTAATTTTTTAAACTTATTTTTAGCGGTTGCTATATTTTTGGTAGGTTCATATAAAAATATGCTATTTTTAGGAATAGTAATTATAAATACAGCAATTAGTACTTTTCAAGAAATTCATTCTAAAAGAATAGTAGATAAACTTTCAGTAATGGCAAGTAGCAAAGCAAGAGTGATACGTAATGGAAAGAAACAAGAAATATCAATTAATGATTTAGTTTTGGATGATGTAGTCGAATTTAATACAGGAAATCAAGTCGCAACAGATTGTAAAATATTACAAGGAGAAGTTCAAGTAAATGAATCTTTTCTTACAGGAGAGCCAGATACTATTTTAAAAAAAGAAGGAGAAGAACTATTATCTGGAAGCTATATTGTAAGTGGAAAATGTATAGCAAAAGTAGAGCATATAGGAGAAGAAAATTATACAGCTAAGATTTCAAGTGGAGCAAAGTATGTAAAGAAAATTAATTCTGAAATAATGACATCACTAAATAAAATTATTAGAATTCTAACTTTTGCTATTATACCAATTGGAATTGCATTATTTTATACACAACTACATTTACAAGGAGCAAGTATGCAAGACGCAGTTATAAAAAGTGTAGCTGCGATAATAGGAATGATACCAGAAGGATTAGTTCTATTAACGAGTACAGTTCTAGCTGTCAGTGTTATTAGATTATCAAAGTCAAAGGTATTAGTTCAAGAATTATATTGTATTGAAACATTGGCTAGAGTAGATACTTTGTGTTTAGATAAAACTGGAACATTGACAGAAGGAATAATGGAAGTAAAAGATTTTGTACCAGTAAATACATCACAAGAAAAAATGTCAAATATTTTATCTAATATAGGTAAATTTTCTGAAGATGAAAATTCTACAATTGAAGCTATTAGAGATTATTTTAGAGAGACAAAAAATGAGTTTAAGCCAACACAGAAGGTAGCTTTTTCATCTAAAACTAAGTGGTCTGGAATTTACTTTGAGGACGAGGGAAGTTATATAATAGGAGCACCAGAGTTTGTATTAAGAGATAAATTTGATAAATATAAAAATATGATAGAAAAATACGCGAAAGATTATAGAGTAATTGTGTTAGCAAATTCAAAAGAAAATTTTATAAAAAATGAATTACCAGATAATGTTGAGCTTATTGGATTTGTTTTAATTTTAGATAAAATAAGGAAAGAAGCAAAAAATACATTAGAGTATTTTGAAAGACAAGGTGTAGATGTAAAAATTATTTCAGGAGATAATCCAATTACAGTATCAAAAATAGCAAAGCAAGTTGGAATAAAGGAATATAATAACTATATAGATATGTCTACATTAAAAAGTGATAAAGAGGTCAAAGAGGCAGCTTTAAAATATACTATTTTTGGTAGAGTTTCTCCAACACAGAAAAAGGCTTTAGTATTAGCTCTTCAAGAAAAAGAGAAAACAGTTGCAATGACAGGAGACGGAGTAAATGATGTTTTAGCATTAAAAGCAGCTGATTGTAGCATTGCTATGGCAAATGGAAGTGACGCAACTAAAAGTGTTGCACAATTAATTTTATTAGATTCTAATTTTGCTTCTATGCCAAAGGTAGTAGCAGAAGGAAGAAGAACAATTAATAATATCCAGCGTTCAGCATCATTATTTTTAGTTAAGACAATATATTCAACAATTCTTGCGTTAATGTTTTTATTTATGGGGTCAGCATATCCATTTGTACCAATTCAATTAAGTTTGATTAGTACAGTAACAATAGGAATTCCATCATTTATATTAGCATTAGAGCCAAATAAAGAAAGGATAAAAGGAGAATTCTTGAAAAATGTTGTAGCAAGAGCATTACCTACTGGTCTAACAGTTGCACTTAATATATTTGTAATATCAATATTGTATAAAAATGGAATAATTCCAACAGAACAATATTCAAGTTTGTGTGTAATTGCTACAGGAATTTGTGGGATAATATTATTATTTACACTTGCTAAATCTAGAAAAAGTGAAGAAACTATGTTTCCGGTTTCTATTTTTAGATTGTCACTTGCTATAATATTAACTGGAATGTTTGTTTTTGGTTTGACGGTTTTAAATTGGTGGTTTAATATTGCACCTATTGAACCAATGATAGAGAAAATTGCAAGAATTATAGTTGTATCAATTATAAATTTTATAGTACTTACGATTTTGTTTAGGAAGTATTTGAAGATAGAAAAATAAAAAAGACTCTTAAAATATTAATTTATACTTAATATTTTAAGAGTTTCTTTTATATTATAATATAATACAAATTAATCCGCCACTACCTTCATTTACAATTCTTTCTAATGTTTCTTGTAATTTTATTTGAGCATCCTCTGGCATTTTTGAAAGTTTTGTTTGTAATCCTTCATTTACAAGTTCATGCAAACTTTTACCAAATATATTAGATTCCCAAATTTTCTTTGGATCACTTTCAAAACCAGAAAGTAAATAATTCACAAGCTCTTCTGATTGTTTTTCAGAGCCAACAATAGGAGAAACTTCTGTTTCTACATTTGTTTTTATTAAATGTATAGAAGGAGCTGTGGCCTTTAGTTTAACACCAAATCTTGAACCTTGTTTTACCATTTCAGGTTCTTCTAAAATAAGTTCATCCATAGAAGGAGTTACAATTCCATAGCCTTTGCGATTTACCTCATCTAATGCATATGCTATTTTATCATATTTTTTCTTGGTAGTTGAAAGCTCTGCAATGATACTAAATAAATCTCCTTCATTTTTTACATTAACACCAGTAATTTCAGTAAGAACATTATAGAACAATTCTTCTTTTAATGTGATTTCAATATTAACATTACCAGAACCTAGTTGAATATCAGCAATAGAAGTATTAGATATAATTTCAGTCTTTTTAATTGAACTTGCACATGTTGAGACATCTTTTAATACAGTAACTTTTTCAAATGCTTCCTTAATTTCTTTATATAATTCAGCTTTTAAAGGATGAGTAAACTCTAATCCATCAATCCATCTAGGAAATTTTATTTTTATTTGTTCTACTGGAAATTCATATAGAACTTTAGAAAACATATTGTTAATATCATCAATTGTTAAATCTTCACAGTTTGTTGGAATAACAGGTGTTTCATATTTTTCACTAAGAGTATTAGCTAATTCTTGAGTATAGCTAGAAGAAGGTGTTTCAGAATTTAAAAGTATAATAAAAGGTTTTCTTAAGGCTTTTAATTCAGAAACAACTCTTTCTTCTGCTTTGATATAATCCTCTCTAGGAATGTCTGTAATTGAACCATCTGTTGTTACTAGTATTCCAATAGTAGAATGTTCTTCAATAACTTTTTTTGTTCCAATTTCAGCAGCTGTTTCAAATGGGATTTCTTCTTCTGACCAAGGTGTTTTTACCATTCTTGGCATATCATCTTCTAAGTATCCAATAGCATTGTCTACTAAATATCCAACACAATCAACAAGTCTAGTTTTAAATTTTAAGTTATTGTCTAATGTGATTTCAATTGCTTCGTTAGGAACAAATTTTGGTTCTGTTGTCATAATTGTTTTTCCACCAGCACTTTGTGGCAATTCATCTTTTGCTCTTTCTTTTTTATATTCGTTGTCAATATTAGGAATTACAAGTAAGTCCATAAATTTTTTTATAAATGTAGATTTTCCTGTTCGCACAGGTCCAACAACTCCTACATAAATGTCACCATCCGTTCTTTTTGCGATGTCTTGATACAATCTAGTATTTTCCATCTATATACCTCCTTCAATTCTAAGAAAATGTTTGTACGAAATTACTTTAGTTAATATATATGGTGGAAAGTTTTATAATATGACAAGTTTTATTTAAATTTAAGTTTTGATATTTTTTATAGGCAACAGGGCAAGGATTTATATACTCCTCATTTAAAGAATAAATATTATTCATTACGTTCAAAAAGAAAATCTAATATAAAAAAACAAGGCTTTTTCACTCAGGCCAAAATGTATATATGTATATGATTTTATAATGTTTGAATATGATTGGAGCAATATTAGAATTTCTTAAATAAATTAATGGAAAATGTTCGCGTCGAGCTTTAGCTCGGACTAAGTGAAAGGGTGCCATTAATTTATTTTAGAAATTCTTATGTTGCGTATTGAACTGAAAACATTATAAAATCATATACATATATACATTTTTCCGTGAACATTACTCATTTTTTTATATAAAATTTTCTAATTTTCTCTTCAATCAATCTATTTATTCTTTCAATGAGGAGTATATAAATCCTTGCCCTGTTGCCTATAAAAAATATCGTAAAAACTTGATAAAAAGAAATAGATATGATAAAATGGCAACATTATAGAACAAAGCATATAATGTACTAGGTTAATACATTGAAAGGAATGAAATAATATGGATAAAAAAATGCAAGATGTGGTTGATGTATTAAAAGAATATAATCAAGAACATATTATAAATTTATTAAATAAATTAGAGGAGCCAAAAAAACAAGAATTATTAGAACAAATAAACAAAATAGACTTTCATCAAATTATGGAATTATATGATAATACAAAAAAAGAAATTGAAATAAAAGAAAACGTAATAGAATCAATTCCTTACTATGATAAAGAAAAATTAACAAAAGAACAAAAAAATGAATTTGACACTATAGGAGAAGAAATTATAAAAAGTGGTAAATATGCTGTTGTTACTATGGCAGGAGGACAAGGAACTAGATTAGGACACACAGGGCCAAAAGGAACTTTTAAATTAGATGTATATGGAAAAGGAAAATATTTATTTGAAATATTAATAGACAATTTAAAAGAAGCAAATAAAAAATATGATACAGTAATACCATGGTATATTATGACAAGTAAAGAAAATAATAAAGAAACAACAGATTTTCTAGAAAAAAATAATTACTTTGGATACGATAGAGACCATGTAACAATATTTATGCAAAGTGAATTACCATTAGTTGATACAGAAGGAAAACTTCTTATAAGCAAAGAATTAAAAATTAAAGAGGCTTCTGATGGAAACGGAGGAACATATTCTTCTTTAAGAGCTAGTGGTTGTTTAGCAGATATGAAAGAAAAAGGAATTAAATGGGTATTTATTGGAGGAGTAGATAATGTTTTATTAAAAATGGCAGATGTAACATTATTAGGAATGACAGCAAAACAAGGAGTTCAAATTGCTTCTAAATCAGTAGTAAAGGCAAATCCTCATGAAAAAGTAGGAGTTTTCTGTAAAATAAATGGTCATCCAAAAATTATTGAATATGCAGAATTACCAGAAAAAATGGCAGAAGAAGTAGATAACAATGGAGAGTTAAAATATGGAGAATCAAATATTATGTGCCACTTATATACTATAGAGGCAATAGAGAAAATAAGTAAAGAAACATTAATGTATCATAGTGCATTTAAAAAGAATTCATACATAGATGAAACAGGAAAAGAAATAATACCAGAAGAACCAAATTCTTATAAATTTGAATCATTTATTTTTGATGCTTTTGAATTTTTTGATGAAATGGCATTATTAAGAGTAAAAAGGGAAGATGAATTTGCACCTGTAAAAAATAGAGAAGGATCGGATAGCCCAAAAACAGCAAAGGAATTATACGAAAAATATTGGAATAGACAAAGACAATAAATAATATAAAAGCTTAGAAAATTATTATTATCATTAGTAGGAGGAATAATAATGGAAGAATGTAAAATTTGTAATTTATATAATTTAGAAGAAACTATTGCTAAAGATTTATTAGAAAGTGCTATATATCCATGGGAAGTTTTACCTAAGATTTCTAATTTTATATTAGAATTAGGTAAAAAGTTAGATGAAGATAAATACGAAAAAAGAGGAGAAGACATATGGATTGCTAAAAGCGCAAAAGTTGCACCAACAGCATATATTCATGGACCAGCAATTATATGCGAAAATGCAGAAGTAAGACATTGTGCTTTTATTAGAGGAAATGCAATTGTAGGAGAAGGGGCTGTTGTAGGGAATTCTACAGAACTAAAAAATGTTATATTATTTAACAAAGTTCAAGTTCCTCATTATAATTATGTTGGAGACTCTATACTTGGATATAAATCTCATATGGGAGCAGGATCAATTACATCAAATGTTAAATCAGATAAAAAATTAATTGTAATAAAAAATGGAAAAGAACAAATAGAAACAGGAATAAAGAAAATTGGTGCTATGCTTGGTGATGAAGTTGAAATAGGATGTGGAAGTATATTAAATCCAGGTTCAATAATAGGAAAAAATACAAATATATATCCATTATCTTCAGTAAGAGGAGTAGTACCGAAAAATAGTATTTATAAAAAGCAAAATGAAATAATAGAAAAAATTTAATAAAAAATCAACCTAAATTAGGTTGATTTTTTTTACTACATTTGTTGTTTACCAGGTATAAAGTAATCAACAACACCATAGATTAAAGCTCCTATAATAGCGGCTATCCATGAAATAGAATAACCTGCAACAAAGAATTGAGTAACATATAAAATAATAGCAGCTAATGCGAATCCAACAAAACCTTTACCAAATGGACTAGCATGTAAACCAGTAAATTTGATAACTAAATAATCAATTATAGTTAAAACGATAGCAGCTATTGCTAAAGTCCAGATACTATTAATAGTAAATCCAGGTGTAAAAAATGCAGTAATAGCTAATACTACTGCTGAAGCTATAAGTCTTCCCACTATTTGCCATACAGTAGAAGCACCACTACTTGATTGATTTCCTTGAACATCTGACATAAGTCTAACCTCCTTAGCTATTTAAATTGTAAATAATATACAATTAAATATGCAGATTTAAATTTTCCGTTATTTAAGTTGTTAGAAAATCTTATTTTGTCTTTAAAATTTCTTGTGGTCAATAATATTATTCACAAAAAAATAATAATTATACTAAAAAAAACTGTATAGAATAGTTAAAATATGTAAAAAATAAAAATAAAAAATTATAAATATGGAGGAAGAGCTGTGTTAATTACATTTTTTAGAGCAATTGTTTTATATTTAATTGTTTTGGTGGTTATGAGATTAATGGGAAAAAGAGAAATTGGACAATTACAACCTTTTGAATTGGCTATTTCTATTATGATTGCAGATTTGGCTTCTATTCCGATGACAGAAATAGGAATACCAATATTTAATGGAATTGTGCCAATATTAGGACTTTTAGTAATGCATTTAATTTTATCGCTTATTAATTTGAAAAGTTTAAAGGCAAGAGAAATTATATGCGGTAAACCAAGTATTTTAATTTATAGAGGAAAAATAAATGAAAAGGAATTAAAAAAAGAAAGATTTACAATTAATGAGTTAGAAGAAAGATTAAGAGGAAATAATGTAGTGAATTTAGGTGATGTAGAATATGCAATTTTAGAAACGAGTGGACAAGTAACTGTAATACAAAAACCAGAAAAAAGAAATACTATACCAGAAGATTTTAATATTGTACCAGAATATGAAGGAATTCCATATGACTTAGTAGTTGATGGGAAAGTTATGAATAAAAATTTAAAGGCGATTGGAAAAAACTATAATTGGTTAAAGAAACAAGTGGAAAAATTTGATATTAAACCAGAAGAGGCTCTTGTTGTGACAATTGATGGAAAAGGACAAATATTCTGTCAAAAAAAGGAAGAGGTGGACTAAACTGTGAAAAAGGAGATAATAGTGTGCATTATAATTGTAATAGCTATTATAGTTGGAAATATTGTAACACAAAATTATACAGTGAAATCAATTGGAATATTATCAGAAGAATTAGAAGAATTAAAAAAATATGTCATAGAAGCGGAAGAAAATGGGGAAGAAGAAGTAAATGAAAATATAAAAAATAAAAAAGAAGAAATGAAAAAAGAATGGGAAAATAGATATGATAAATTAGCATATTTTATTGAACACGATGAGTTAGAAAAAGTAGAAACAGATTTAACAGCATTAAATAGTTTTATAGAAACTAAAGAATATGCAGAAGCAATTAGTGAGTTAGATAAATGTGTTTTTGTATTAAAACATATTGAAGATAAATATGCATTTAATTTACAAAATGTATTTTAAATAAAAACCTATATTAAAAAATATAATATAGGTTTTTATAATAAATTTTATTTTTCATAACTTACTTTAGCATATTTCTTTAATTTTTCATAAACTAAATAATTAACTGTTCCTGCAGGGAAATGACCATCTTTATCTTTTTTTCCAGCTGGTACACCTGTCAAAACTTCGATTCCTTCTTCAATAGATGAGACAGAATAAATATGGAATTTTTTATCTTTTACTGCTTGAATTATTTCATCAGATAATTGTAAATTATCAACATTTTGAACAGGTATCATAACACCATGAGAACCATCTAAGCCACGCACTTTACATACTTGAAAATATCCTTCGATTTTTTCATTTACTCCTCCAATAGGTTGGATTTGTCCTTTTTGGTTTACAGAGCCTGTAACAGCAATTGATTGATTAATTGGGATGCCAGATAAACTAGAAAGTAATCCATATAATTCAGTACTAGAAGCACTATCACCATCTACTCCATTATATAATTGTTCAAAACAAATACTTGCTGTTAAACATAAAGGAATATCTTGAGCAAACATTTCACCTAAATATCCAGTTAATATTAAAACACCTTTTGAATGAGAAGGTCCAGATATTTCTACTTCTCTTTCAATATTAACAATATTACTTTTTCCTGTATAAGTGTTAACAGTTATTTTTGCTGGCTTTCCAAATGTATAATCACCAACAGTTAATACTGTTAAACCATTTAATTCACCGACTTCATATCCAGAGGTATTAATTAAAAGTGAATTTTCTTTTATCATTTCTAAATATTTTTCATCATATTTTTTAACTCTTTCAATTCTTTCAGACAAAGCTTTATCAATAAATTTTCTAGTTACGATTTTTGATCTAGAAATTTTAGCCCATGTTGCAGCTTCACCAACAACTTGAATTAAATCATCAAATCTAGTTGAAATTTTGCTATGACTTCCTGCTAATTTAGAAGCATATTCAACTAATCTAGCCATTGCATCTCTATCTAATTGAGGTAAACCTTCATGTTCGCAAAATCCATGTATAATTTGAGCTAATTTATTGACATTTTCATTAGTAATTTCAGCAGATTCCTCAAATTCAACTTTAATTTTAAATAATTTTCTGAAATCAGAATCCATTGCTAATAATGTCTGATAAATGTTACTATTACCTATTAATATTACTTTCAAATTTAAAGGAATAGGTTCTGGTTTTAAAGAAATTAGAGTTACAGAAGAACGCTGGTCTGCCACATTTTCAATTCCTAATTCTTTTATTCGTAAAGCTTTTTTTAAAGCTTCATAACAAGCAGCGTTTGATAATAAATCTTTTGCTTGAAAAATAATATAACCACCATTTGCTTGTTGCATAAGACCAGATTTTAACATTGTATGGTCAGTTTTTAAAGCACCATAATAGTTTTCATATTCCAATGTACCAAAAATGTTTTGGTAAGAATAGTTAGAGTCCATAATAACAGGAGCGCCATCTCTGTTTGAATTATCAACAAATAAATTAACACGATAATTTAAACAAGGATCAGTTTTCCTTAAATTAGGATTTGGTTGGTTTTGAGGTGTTTGTTTATTAGGATCTTCTAAAAAAGTTGGAATATTTTTTAAAACATCTTGTTTTACATTATTTAAAAAAGTATTTATTTTTTTATTTCTTTTATATTTAGATTTTAAATAATTAATGTGAACATTTACAGTAAGTAAAGCCACATTTGATTGCCATTCTGAAATTTTTTTGTCAGATTGACGCTCTATTTCTTTTATTTGACTTATAGCAGTCATTATTTGTTCTTGAACTAGAACAGATTTTGCTTCATATTGTTGTTTTATTTCATCAGATAGTTTATCAAATTCTTCTTCTTCTATTGCTTTACCATCTACAACAGGCATCATATAAATACCATTTTGAGCAGCTTTAACTTGAAAATCATATTTAGAAGCTTCTTTATTTAATTTATCTAATAAAGCAGAACGCTTTTCTTCAAATTCTTGTTTTATTAAAGCTTTTTCTTTTTCAAAATCATCATTATTAAATGTTTTTTGAATATCTTTTCGTATTTCTTTAATAAATCCATCCATAGCTTCTTTAAATTCTTTACCTTGTCCAGCAGGTAATTCAACAGCTATTGGTTCGTTTGGATTTTCAAAATTATAGATATAACACCAATCTGAAGGAACTTTCTTTTTTGTTGCTATTTTTTGTAGATAATTTTTTGTGTACATTGTTTTACCAACTCCACTAGGTCCTTCTAGATATAAGTTATATCCTTTTACATCAACTTGCAAACCAAATTCTAGAGCTTTAATACCTCTGTCTTGACCTATTCCTTCTTGGATGGGTTCTAATTCTTCTGTGGTATCAAAGTGAAAAATATCTGGATTACAAGTCATTTTTAAATCTTTATAATTTAATTCATTTTTATTTTTCATTTGTTTCCTCCAATATTTTTTCTTAGTATAACCAGTTTAAAATTATTTTATATTAGTTGTAAGAAAAAGTAAAGAAATTATGAAAAAAAAATGAAATATGTTTATGAATATGTTAAATTTCGTAATCGTATGTTTTATTAAATAGTGTAAAAGCTAGTTCCTTAAGGGTTATAATATTTTTAAGATTATATCCGTTTGATTGAAGAGAAAAATAGAAAATCTTATATAAAAAAATGAGTAATGTTCACGGGAAAATGTATATATGTATATGATTTTATAATGTTTTCAGTTCAATACGCAACATAAGAATTTCTAAAATAAATTAATGGCACCCTTTCACTTAGTCCGAGCTAAAGCTCGACGCGAACATTTTCCATTAATTTATTTAAGAAATTCTAATATTGCTCCAATCATATTCAAACATTATAAAATCATATACATATATACATTTTGGCCTGAGTGAAAAAGCCTTGTTTTTTTATATTAGATTTTCTTTTTGAACGTAATGAAAAGGATAAAATTATAAAAATATAATACACCTCCAGTAACTAAGTTCCTCACTAGTTAAGAATTATAAGAATATGAACTGCAATAGTATTTTATAAAAAAATAAAAAATTTTTATTAATATAGTAAAAAATACAAAGTTGTGTTATATTAAGTTTATAATAAAGGAGAGTGATTTTTGTGAAAATAACAGATATAGAAGAATTAAAAAATATGGCTAGAATAATTAGAAAAGGAATAATAGAACAAGTATATAGTGCTAATTCAGGACATCCAGGAGGCTCACTTTCAATAGCAGATATTTTAACAGTACTATATTTTAATGAATTAAACATAGATGAAAAAAATCCAAAATGGGAAGATAGAGATAGAATGATATTATCAAAAGGACATTGTTCACCAGCATTATATAGTTGTTTAGCTAATAGAGGATTTTTTGATAAAGAAGAATTAAAAAAATTTAGGAATATTAATAGTAGATTACAAGGACATCCAGATATGAATAAAGTACCAGGAGTAGATATGACAACAGGTTCTTTAGGACAAGGACTATCTGTAGCAAATGGAATGGCAATAGCAGGAAAACTAAATAAAAAGGACTATAGAGTTTATTGTGTATTAGGAGATGGAGAAATAGAAGAAGGACAAATATGGGAAGCTGCGATGGCATCAAATAAATATAAATTAGATAATTTATGTGTAATAGTTGATAATAACAATTTACAAATAGATGGAACAATAGAAGAAGTTATGAGTTCATATCCAATTGAAGAAAAATTTAGAAGTTTTGGATTCCAAATAATTAACATTAATGGTCATGATATAGAAGAAATAATTAAAGCATTTGATGTTGCAAGAAATATCAAAGAAAAACCTACATGTATTATTGCAAAAACAATAAAGGGAAAAGGCATATCATTTATGGAAAATCAAGTAGGATGGCATGGCAAAGCACCAAATGAAGAACAATATATACAAGCAATGAAAGAACTTGAAACATAGGGGACAGGTCTCAAGTGTCTCATATATTATGTAGAATTATGTTGAAAAAATAAAGAAAAAAGAAATTTTTGAAAGGAGAATGAAATATGGAAAAGGAGAAAAAAGCAACACGTCAAAGTTATGGAGAGGCTTTGCTAGAAGTCGGAAAAGAAAATGCGGATGTGGTTGTATTAGATGCAGATTTATCAAGTGCAACAAAAACAAATATATTTGCTAAAGAATTGCCAGAGCGTTTTTTTGATATAGGAATAGCAGAAGCTAATATGATGGGAACTGCTGCAGGACTTGCAACTTGTGGAAAAATTCCTTATGCAAGCACATTTGCAGTTTTTGCAGCTGGGAGAGCCTATGATCAAATAAGAAATAGTATTTGTTATCCAAATTTAAATGTGAAAATTTGTGCAACTCATGCAGGAATTACAGTAGGAGAAGATGGAGCTACCCATCAAATGTTGGAAGATATTTCAATGATGAGGACTTTGCCAAATATGATTGTAATGTCAACTTCGGATGATATTCAAACTAAATGGGCAGTGAAGGAGATTTCAAAAATAAATGGACCAGTATATTTACGATTATCAAGAATGAAAACAAGTCAGATTTATAATGAAAATCAGAAATTTGAAATAGGTAAGGCTGTTCAAATAGGAGAAGGTACTGATGGAACAATATTTGCGACAGGTGTTACAGTAGAACAAGCTATTAAAGCTCAAGAAGAACTAAAAAAACAAAATATTGAAGTAAGAGTTGTTGATATTCATACAATAAAGCCAATTGATAAAGAGATGATTGTAAAATGTGCAAAGGAAACTGAAAAATTAATATCAATAGAGGATCATAGCGTAATAGGTGGACTTGGAAGCGCAATTAGTGAAGTTTTAACAGAAGAATATCCGGTAAGATTGGATAGAATGGGAATTAAAGATACATTTGGTAAATCTGGAAAAGCAGAAGAATTGATGGAATACTTTGAAATTACAGCAAAAGATATTGTAAAAAAATTTTGAATAGATGTAAGACATGTACACCAAGAAAGTTTATAAAAATAGAAGAGACTAAAACTTTAAAAAGAAGATTAGGTTCTTCTTTTTCTTACTGTAGAAAAATGCTTTTACAATGGGACAAATTTCTAGCATTTTTTACTTTAAAACTATTGCAAAAAAACAAGTTTATTGTTATTATTAGATAGAATAAAAAAGTATATGTATAAATAGATAGAAAAACGTAATGTAAGGAGTACAAAAAATGATAGAATTTAGAAATGTGACAAAAACGTATGATACAGGGACAAAAGCTGTAAAAAACGCTAATTTTGTTATAGATAAAGGAGAATTTGCCTTTCTAGTAGGTTCTTCAGGAAGTGGAAAATCAACACTAATAAAGCTTATTTTAAAGGAAGAAGAACCAACTTCAGGAAATATTATTATTAATGGAAAAGACACAACATTTTTGAAACCAAATAGAATTCCATATTTAAGAAGAAGTATGGGGGTAGTATTCCAAGATTTTAGGCTTTTACCAGATAAAACAGTATATGACAATGTTGCATATGCTATGTATATTGTAAGAGCTACACCAAGACATATAAGAAGGCAAGTACCTATGGTACTTTCATTAGTAGGTTTAAGTGGAAAAGCAAAAATGTACCCAAATGAATTATCTGGAGGAGAACAACAAAGAGTGGCTTTGGCAAGAGCATTGGTAAACAATCCATCTATGTTAATTGCAGATGAACCTACAGGAAACTTAGACCCAGAAACTGCATGGGATATTATGAATTTGTTAAATGATATTAACATGAGAGGAACAACTGTAGTAGTTGCTACACATGCAAAAGATATTGTTGACAAAATGAAAAAAAGAGTTATACATATTCGTAAGGGCGAAATAATTAGAGATGATAAAAAAGGTGGGTATGATTGTGAAATATAACAGATTAGGATATTTAATAGGGGAAGGATTTAGTAACGTATTTAAAAATAAAAAATCAACTGGTGCATCACTTATGATTATGTGTGCTACTATGATTATATTTGGAATATTTTTAATACTTGGAGAAAATATTAATCACTTTGTAAAAGAAATTGAATCGGCACAAGGAATACAAGTTTTTATCAAAAATGAAGCAACACAAGAACAAATAGAAGAATTAGGAGAGAAAATCAGAAAAATAGAAGGAGTTAGTACTATTGAATATGTTTCTAAGGAAAAGGCACTAGATCAGATGAAAGAAAAATTTGGAGATAAAAAAGATTTGTTAGAAGGATACGAAGGAGAAAATAATATATTTACTGCTTCATATGTAGTAACTCTTACTGATTTAAACCAAAGTAAAACTGTTCAAGATCAAATTTTAACTTTTGACCAAGTAAAGAAAATAACAAGTAAAGATGAAACAGTAACAACTTTGATTAATTTGGCAAATGGAATAAAGATAGTAACAGGAGTAATCTTAATGTTATTGATAGTAATATCTATATTTATTATAGCTAATACTATAAAACTTACAGTTCATGCGAGAAGAAAAGAAATTTCAATTATGAAATATGTTGGAGCGACAAATGGATTTATTAGATGGCCATTTATTGTTGAAGGTATGATTATTGGAATATTTGCAAGTATAATTTCTATTGTTATTGTTGGTGTGGCTTATAGCTTCTTAGCAGAACAGTTAGTAAATTCACAATTTATGCAAGTGATTAACATGAGTCTAATTAGTTTTGCAGATATGTTTAATTCTATCATATTTGTATATATGCTATTAGGAATAGGAATAGGAGCTCTAGGAAGTGTTATTTCTATGAGAAAATATTTAAAAGTATAAAGGAGAAAACATGCGTAAAATTTTATGTATTGTTTTAGCTTTTGCAATCTGTAGTTTTTGCGTATTTCCATATGTACACGCAGAAGATACAGCAACAGATTTACAAACACAAAGAGAAGAATTACAAAATCAGTTAAATGACGCAAATGAACAACTAGATGGAGTACAAAGTGAGTTGTCAGAAAATTTACAACAAGTTCAAAAATTGGATGAAAAAATATCTACTTCACAACAAGAATTAGATGAGTTAAACACTAAAATTGCAGATTTGCAAACTTCAATGGATGAAGTCGAAGCTAAACTAAAAGAAGCAGAGGAAAATTATAAAAAACAAAAAGAGTTATTAGATAATAGACTAATTGCAGTTTATGAATCAAGTGATACTCAATATTTAGATGTTATTTTAAGCTCTAAAAATATTTCAGACTTTTTATCCAATTATTTCCTAATTACAGAATTAGCAACAAAAGATACAGAGTTATTAGAAGATATGCAAGGAAAAAAGGAAGAAATTGAACTAGCTAAAAATAAATTGGAAAAAGATAGAGAACAACTAGGCAATATAAAAGTAAATCAAACAAAAACAGCAAAAATATTAGAAAATACAAAAACAGTAAGGGAAAATTATATTTCTAAATTGTCAGATCAAGAAAAATCAATTCAAGAAAAAATAGATGAGTATAATACTAGATTTGCTGAAATAAATGCTGAAATACTTGCTATTGCAAGAGATGGTATAGATACACAATATATAGGTGGTGAATTAGCTTGGCCAGTTCCAGGATATACAAGAATAAGTTCTAAATATGGAATGAGGACTCATCCTATTACTGGAGTATATAAATTACATACAGGTGTTGATATTAGTGCACCTTTAGGAGCTAATTTTATTGCAGCGAATGATGGAATTGTAACAAAAGCTGGATATAATAGTGCTTATGGAAATATGGTTATAATTGATCATGGAGGAGGAGTATCTACATTATATGCACATGGATCAGAAATTTTAGTACAAGTAGGACAAGTTGTAAAAAGAGGAGAATCTATATTAAAGGTTGGCTCTACAGGTTATTCAACAGGACCACATGCACATTTTGAAGTAAGACTAAATGGAGTTGTTACAGATCCAATGCCATATATTACTAATGGTTTGATACCAGGAACAAAAACAGAACAAGAAGAACAAGATTCGAATACAAATGAAACACAAAATACAGTACAAAATTAAAAAAGAGATATACAAAAAATAAAAATAGGAGGAACTTATGAAAAAATTAAGTTTAAAAATATTAGGGATAATAATTATAGGAATTGTAGTGTTACAAGGTACAGTTTTTGCAACATCTAATATTAATCAATTAAATAATGAAAAAGAACAAAACCAAGATAAAATTGATGAAACAAAGGAGAAAAAAGATGAGGTAACAGCTGAAAAAAATAAAACAGTGCAAGAAGTAGAAAAGCTAGATACTCAAATCTCAGATTATGAAACGCAAATTGATGAATTGAATACAAAAATAGAAGAATTAAATAATAAAATTCAAGAATCACAAGAAAAATTAAATAAAGCACAGGAAGATTATACTAAACAACAGGAATTATTGAATTCAAGACTTGTGGCAATCCAAGAAGCGGGAGAAACTTCTTATTTGGATTTTATATTATCTTCAAACAGCCTTACAGATTTAATTTCTAATTATTATTTAGTAACAGAATTGACTACAAATGATACAGAATTACTAGATAAAATACAAAAACAAAAAGAAGAAATAGAAAAAGCTAAAATAGATTTGGAAAATAGTAAAAATGAATTAAATACATCAAAAGCAAGTAAACAAAGTGTGTCTATTCAATTGAAAACTGCTAAAGATGAAAAAAATAAACAAGTTGCTCAATTATCAGAAGATGAAAAGAAATTACAAGAACAAATAGATGAATTAAACCAAGCAAATAAATCTATAGATGGTCAAATAAAAGCAGCTCAAGCAGCAATAAAGAAGGCACAAGAGGATGCAAAAAGACAACAACAATCTGGTGGTAATAGTGGAAGTGGAAGTGGTTCTTCTGGAAGTGGAAGTACAACAAGTTCATCAGGTTTTATAAAACCAGTAAATAGTTATATCACAACAGGAATGTATTATTCTAGTGGTCAATATCATGGCGCTGTGGATTTTGGTGCAGCAGGAATTAATGGCGCTCCAGTATATGCGGTAGCAGATGGATATGTAGTAACATCTACAAGATTAAATGGAAGTTATGGAAATTATATTATTATTGCACATTATAATGGTTTATATACTTTATATGCACATGGACAAGATGGATCTAGAAAGGTTTCAGCTGGTCAAACAGTAAAAAAAGGACAACAAATTATGAATGTAGGATCTACAGGAAATTCAACAGGACCACATTTGCATTTTGAGGTTAGAACAAGTCCAGGAACTTATTCTAATAGAGTGGATCCGCGTAATTATTTACCATAGTAATTAAAAATAATAAAGTACATATAATAAAGTTATATGGGCGGAAAAATTCCGCCCAGTTAGTTTATAAATTTGGAGGAAATAAATGGGAGAAAAGAAAAGATTTAGAGCTTATAAAATTATAATGCTTATAGTGCTAGTTGCATTTATAACTTTTTTAGTAACATCAATAGGAATGTATCAATATTTTACTAACAGTAATTTTGGAAAACAGTTAGTTGTTTCTTCAGAAAATAATGGAGATATAACAAGTGAGTTAAGCAAATATAGAAGATTAATTGACAAATATTTTTTAGGAGATATAGACGAAGAAAAATTAAAAGAAGGAGCTATAAAAGGCTATATTGAAGGCTTAGATGATCCTTATACTGAATATATTTCCAAAGAAGATATGGACGATTATATGGCAGATGCAACTGGAAATTTTGTTGGAATTGGTATTTATATGGTAAAAAATACAGAGTCTAATAAAATAATGGTATTATCACCAATTAAAGGAAGTCCAGCAGAAAAGGCAGGAATTTTACCAGGAGATTTGATAATCTCAGTAGATGGTGTATCTTATACAGCAGAGGACATGTCAGTAGCTTCTAATAAAATAAAAGGAGAAGCAGGAACAACTGTAAAAATGGAAATTTTAAGAGGTACAGAAACTAAAGAGTTTGAATTGAAAAGAGAAAGCATAAAAGTAAATCCAGTAGAAGGTAAAGTGTTACAAAATAATATAGGATACATAGAGTTCTCTTCTTTTGATGAAGGAACTGCAGATGAATTTAAAGCTAAATTTGAGGAATTACAAAAACAAGGAATTAAGTCATTAATTATAGATTTAAGAAACAATGGTGGAGGAATTGTTGACGAAGCATTGCAGATAGCAGATTATATATTAAACAAAGATGATGTTATATTATATGAAGTAGATAAAAACAACAAAGAGAAAGTAGAAAAAGCAGAAAAGGATCCTATTATAGATATGCCAATAATTTTATTAACAAATGAAAATACAGCTAGTTCATCAGAAATATTAGCAGGAGCTTTAAAAGACCATGGAAAAGCAAAAATAGTAGGAACAAAAACATATGGAAAAGGAGTAATTCAACAATTATTAACATTGCCAGATGGTAGTGGATTAAAAATAACATCAGAAGAATATTTGACACCAAATAGAACAAAAATAAATAAAGTTGGAATTGAACCAGATGAAGAAGTAAAATTGCCAGATAGTGTAAAGAATGTTTTAAAAGTAGAGGAAAAAGATGATACACAATTGCAAAAAGCAATTGAGATGGCTAAATAATGTATAGAATAATTAAGAAATAAAAGTATAAGGGCGAAAGGAGAAAAAATGAACTTACCAAATAAACTAACAATATTTCGAATAATATTAGTACCAATTATGGTAATAATACCTTTTTTAGGAATTACAGGAACTATTTCAGGAATACCAATTTCATGGATTATTATAGATTTAATTTTTATATTAGCATCTATAACAGACAAATTAGATGGATATTTAGCTAGAAAAAACAATCAAATAACAACTTTTGGAAAATTTTTAGATCCATTAGCAGATAAAATACTAGTTTTAGCTGCTATGACTATGTTAGTAGAAATGACTAAATTGCCAGCATGGATTCCAATAATTGTTTTAACTAGAGAATTTATGGTTTCAGGATATAGGTTAGTTGCAGTTGAAAAAGGCGGAAAGGTGATAGCTGCTTCAAAATGGGGAAAATTAAAAACAGTTACTCAGATGATAGCAATTATTTTAGCTTTTGTTGATTTGAATCCATTTGGAGAATGCTTTTTAGGAACATTACAAGGTGGAGATTTAATTTTAAATATAATAGTAACAGGTATGATGATTATTCAAACAATAGCAACAATTTTTTCAGGACTAGATTATATGAAAGGTGCTAAAAAATTGATGAAAGACTAAAATTTAATGTGAATTTGCTTGACAAATTTTAGTTTTTGCCGTAATATATTAAAAGATTTTTTAACCGAAAGGAGATAATAACATGGAAGAAAAAGAAGTTATATTAACACAAGAAGGATTTGATAACTTAGAAAAAGAATTAAATTATTTAAGAACAGAAAAAAGAGCTGAAATAGCTGATAGAATAAAAGTTGCATTAGGATTTGGAGATTTATCAGAGAACTCTGAATATGATGAAGCAAAAACAGCACAAGCTGAAAATGAAGTAAAAATTGCAGAATTAGAAAATAAAATAAGACATGCAAAAATTATAGATGAAAAAGATATTGATACAGAAACAGTTCAAGTTGGAAATATTGTAAAAGTGTTAGATATGGAATTTGATGAAAAAATTGAATATACAATTGTTGGTTCAACAGAAGTTAATTTAGCAGAAAATAAGATATCAAATGAATCACCTTTAGGAGCAGCATTACTTGGAGCAAGAAAAAATCATGTTGTAGAAGTTAATGCACCTGCAGGAATTATGAAATACAAAATATTATCAATAAAAAAATAAGGTATTGAGATTAAGTGCTATTTTTAAATAGAAATAATAGCACTTAATAAATATTAATTTAATTAGTAGTAATACTTGTAATTTATATATATAAGTGGTAAACTAATAATAGATTAAAAAAAAACCAAATTTATAGGTCATTTTTTTAATCTTTTTTTATATATTAGGGAAAAATAGGAGGAAGAGAATGAATACAAAATACATATTTGTAACAGGTGGAGTTGTATCAGGATTAGGAAAGGGAATTACAGCAGCATCTCTAGGAAGATTATTAAAAAATAGAGGATATAAGGTAACTATACAAAAATTTGATCCATATATCAATGTAGATCCAGGGACAATGAATCCATATGAACATGGAGAAGTTTTTGTTACTGATGATGGAGCAGAAACAGATTTAGATTTAGGTCATTATGAAAGATTTATAAATGAGAATTTAACCCAAAATTCAAGTGTTACAATGGGAAAAATATATTCTAATGTTATTGAAAAAGAAAGAAAAGGAGAATATTTAGGAAAAACAGTACAAGTAATTCCACATATAACAAATGAAATTAAGGAAAAAATATATGGATTTGAAAATACAGACACAGATATTGTAATAACAGAAATAGGCGGAACAGTAGGAGATATAGAAGGTTTATCTATTATAGAGGCAATTAGACAAGTAGGACTAGAAAAAAATCCAGAAGATGTTCTTTATATTCATGTTACTTTATTGCCATATATATTTGGATCAAATGAAATAAAGTCAAAGCCAACACAACATTCTGTAAAAGAATTACAGAGTTTGGGAATTAAGCCTAATATATTAGTTTGTAGAACAGAAACAGATATACCAGAAAGCATTAGAGAAAAATTATCATTATTTTGCAATGTAAGAAAAACAAGTGTTATTCAAAATAAGACAGCAGATAGCTTGTATGCTGTTCCATTAATGCTAGAAGAAGAGGGATTAGCAAGAGAAGTTTGTAATTATTTGAAATTAGAAAAATATATTCCTGATAATTCTAAATGGGAGAAAATGATAGAAGATATAAGAAAAATAGATGAAAACGATATAGTAAAAATAGCAATAGTAGGAAAATATATAAAACTAGAAGATTCATATATTTCAGTTATTGAAAGTTTATATCATGCGGGTTTTGCTAATCATGTAAAAGTAAAAATTGATTTAGTAGATTCTGAAAAAATAACAAAAGAAAATGCAAAAGATACACTTTCTGGATATAATGGAATTGTTGTGCCAGGTGGTTTTGGAAATAGAGGAATTGAAGGAAAAATAGAGACTATTAAATATGCTAGAGAAAATAAAATTCCATTCTTGGGAATTTGTCTAGGAATGCAAATGGCAGTAGTGGAATTTGCAAAAAATGTGTTAAAACTAGAAGACGTTAATTCTGCTGAATTTGATGAAACCACTAAAAACCCAGTGATACATATTATGGAAGAACAAAAAGGTATTGATAAAAAAGGTGGAACAATGCGTTTGGGAGCTTATCCATGTTTGTTAAAAGAAGAAAGTTTAGCATATAAGTTATATGGAAAAAAAGAAATTTCTGAAAGACATAGACATAGATATGAATATAATAATGATTATAGAGAAATATTAGAAAAATCTGGATTAAAAGTTTCAGGAACTTCACCAGATGGTTTGTTAGTAGAAATTGTAGAGATAGATCAAAAAGAACATCCATATTTTATAGCAGGACAATTTCACCCAGAATTAAAATCTAGGCCAAATAAGCCAGCACCATTATTTGTGGGATTAGTTGATGCAGCAAAGAAACATCGTGGATAATATTACATTTTGATTACAAGGTTGTAAGAAAGTGATTAATATTATATAATAAAAGTGGTAGTTTTAGAATACAATTAAGGAGGTGAAATTGAAATTGAATAAAAATGAAAAAAATACATCAGGAGAATTAAATGAGATAAAAATGCCAAAACAAGAAGAAAAAGATTCGGGAGGAAATGATCTATTACAATTTTTTATTGGAATTGTGTTATTAGGTGCTGGATTATTTATGTTAAGTAAAAGAGTGATGGTACATAGTAGTTGGTATGTATGGCAAATAGGAGGATTTGATTTATCTTCTGGAACTGTAACTATACCACTTATTATTGGTATTATATGGTATTTTATTAATAATAAATCTATTGCAGCTAAAATACTAATAGTGTTAAGCGTAGTATTCATTATTGTTTCTATTATTATGAGTATCAGAATTAATTTTGTTACTACTTCAATGTTTGATTATATATTAATTTTTGGAATGGTAGCAGCAGGGACAGGATTATTATTAAAAACTTTATTTAAAAAGAGAAATTAAAAGAAAAAAGGGAGGAATTTAAAATGGCAATATTTGAAAGGATTAGTGATTTAGTAAAGGCAAATATCAATGATTTAATTGATAAGGCAGAAAATCCAGAAAAAATGGTAAAACAAATTATAATTGATATGGAAGATCAATTAAGAAAGGCTACACAAGGGTTAGGAACAGCAATGGGAAGTTGTAATCAAGTAAAAAAACAATTAGCAACAGCTCAGGAACAATCTAATATGTGGCAAGCTAAAGCTAAAACATGTTTGGAGCAAGGAAATGAAGACTTAGCAAGACAAGCATTAGAAAACAAAGTAAAACAAGATAAAATGGTTGCACAATATCAAGAAATGGTAAACTCAATGGAAGGACAAGTAAATGAAATAAAAACACAAGTAGATGTATTAAAACAAAAATTAGAAGAAGCAAGAAGTAAACAAGCTATGCTTGTAGCAAGAAGTAGAATGGCTGATGCAAAATCTCAAATGGCAAAAACATTAGGTGGAATGGATAGTAAAAGTGCTTTTGCTAAAATGGATAAAATGGAAGAAAAAATTTCACAAAAAGAATCACAAGCAGATGCATTTTCTGAGGTATCAGGAATCCAAGAAAGCGAATCAGATCCATTTGCACAAATGGATAAAGAAAATAGTATAAATGCAGAATTAGAAAAATTAAAAAATGAAATGAATAACAATAACTAGGAGGAACAAAATGAGTATAATAATAGCGATAATCTTAATTGTTGGAGGATTGGCAACAATATTTTATATTAGACCAAAAATTCAAGCACATGTTACAGAAATAAAATATTTACAAACAAAAAATATTTCAGAGTTAAGAGATATGTTTACTCAAATGGATTCTACTGGAGTAGGGGATCAATATAGAGAATTTGTAGAATTAAAAGGAAAAATCGTTGCTAACAATTTAATAGAGACACCTTTTTCAAATAGAAAAGTTGCATATTGTAAATCAAAACTAGCCCAAGTTACTGAAGAAAGAGAACAGTATAGAGATAGTGAAGGAAATTTGAAAACAAGAATAAATAAACATGAAAATACAATATCTGAAGAAAAATCTAGTCAAGATATATATATGAAAGATGATAGTTCAGAAGAAAATGTTGTTTTAGAGATAAATGGAGTAGGCTGTGATTTAGATATACCAAAGACATTTGATAGATTTGAACCAAAGAATAATTTGAGTAATTATAGATACTTTAATTCATTCTCAGTTAATAGATTTGGAGCAGAAACATTAGGATTTAAAATGACAGAGGAAACTATAGAAGAAAATCAAAATTTATATGTAATAGGAGAAGCTTTTAGAGTTGGGGACACTATACATATTGGCAAACCAGAAGATAAGAAGAAACCTTTTATTGTAACGACAAAGTCAGAAGAAGACTTAATTAATAAATCAAACCAGAATGCAATGTTTTCATTGGTTGGTGGAATAGTAGCTATTATAGTTGGAATAATTTTTATATTTGCAAAATAAAAATAAAAAAATTTTGATATTACTATTGACAAAATAGTAAAAAACATTTATAATCTATAATTGTCAGGAGGAAAACTTTGCAGGTGTAGTTCAATGGTAGAACCTCAGCCTTCCAAGCTGATGACGTGGGTTCGATTCCCACTACCTGCTCCATTTGAAATCAACTTACGGACTTAATTGTTCGTAAGTTTTTATTTTTATATAAAACTTTAAAAGTTCTCTTTCTAGAAAGGAGGACTTTTTTCATGCTTGAATTTAAAGTAATTGAAAATTTAGAACCTAATAAAGGTTTAACCGACATTTTAAAAGAATTTAAATATAAGGTTAACTTAGGACAAACAAAAACTATCTTGCACACCAACCTACAAGTAGTAACACCTACTGAATACCAGATTACATATCCTACTACTCTTACAATACTTGAATACAAAGTTAATGAAATATCAAATAAGCCTTTTTATATTAAAGAACATAATCAAAAGTATAATTTTAAAGAAATTGCACAATTTTTGAAAAAATTTTAATTTTAGACTATACATTTTGCTTATTTGTGAGGAAACAAATGAGAAGTATATTAAATTTAACTTCGTGAAACTCGCTCTAATTGAGAAACTTAATGAAAAATATTAAAAAAATTCAATTTGGTGTCTGATATTTTGCACTTGAGTGAGGAAACATATGATAGGTATTTTAATATTTCTCGAAATTTAATGAAAGGAGGAAAACTATGAGGTGAGGTGTTTATGTAAGAGTATCTACTGATGACCAAAGAGATAATGGTTATTCTATTGATTCACAACTTAGAATGATTAAAGAATATTGTGAAAAGAATGAATATGATATTGTTGATGTTTATAATGATGCTGGACATTCTGGAAAAGATTTAATGAGACCTGAAATGCAAAGATTACTAAAAGATATTAAATCTAAAAAAATTGATAAGTTAGTTGCAATTAAAGTTGATAGACTTACTCGTAATAATTATGATGGTTTTTGGCTACTTAATTATTGTGAGGAACATGATGTAAAAATAGAACTAATACTCGAACCTTATGATGTATCTACTGCTAATGGTGAAATGATTTTTGGAATGAATTTAGTATTTGGTCAAAGAGAAAGAAAAGAAATTGATAAACTAATTAAAAAGAAAACTACTCTTAATCCAGATAATGACTTTAAAGAATATACAGTAGAACTACTTAAAAAGTTAGACTATGAAGAAGATAATGGAGATATTATTTTCAAAAACAATTTAAGTTTTGCCTATTTATTTGATAGTTTAAATAGAAAAGCACAAAAAGAATTAATAAATAGATTAATATCTTCTATTGAAATAACTAGAGATGATAACTACAATATTGAGATTAAAAATATCAAATTTACAGAAGAATTTATCTCAAAAAGTACAAAAGATTATATTGATTATTTAAATGAACTACTAACTGATAATAATATTGGTATAACCTTTAAAGAACAAATTAATAGAGAAAAATTATTAGAATTAGAAAATGATTATATAATTATGTCATTAGTAAAAATGGAAAATAATCAATATACTGAAGAAGAATTAAACAACTATTTTGACTTAATGAAAGAACATTTCTATGTAGATGGGATTATAAATTGTCCATATATTGAAGATAATAATATAGTTGACACTTTAATTCTTATACCAAAAACTGAATTAATAAATATTTAAAATTAAGAAAGGAATGATAAAATTATGGAAATAAAATATACAAGACAAGGAGATTATTTAATACCAAATTTATATTTAGAAAATGATGAAGATTGTGGAAGAATTAGCAAATATGGAATACTAAGATTACACTTTATTGCACAAAATAAACCAGCACTTTATGAAACACTTTTGATGACAAATAAACTAACTCATTATCTTCTTTTAGTCAGTGATTCTTGTGAAAGTTTATACAAAATACTAATGGAAGATTATATTAAAAATGATGAAAGACTATCTGAAAAAAGTAAAGAATTAAATCCAATCGAATGGACAAAGTTAATGAATAATTACAAAAATATTGCTGAAGAAATTGTCCTAAATGAATATGTTTTTGTATAAATAATCATCAAAAAAGGAGGAAAAAATTATCAAAATAATTTAATCCTCTTTTTATATTTTTTAGAGTGTGGGAGTAAAAGTTGCGTCCAGCAAGCACTGAATTTATACTCCCGTATAAATTCATACATGGGGATTCCCATACCCTTTGTACATAAAAATTATTAATTTATCACGTGATATTTCCAGCCATTGATTGATTCTCCTGTTCCAGTAGTATAACCCCTATTTAAATCCATACTTAATGAAAAAGTAAAGTTATTGGAAGTAGTATCAATATAATAACATCCAAATTTGTATCCATCATAATAATCATCACTTGAATTTCCATAATCTCTATGTTCATTTGGAAATTCTATTTCATCATGTTTAATATCTAGTTGTCCGACATAACCATAAACCTTTACAATTTCAATATTATCATACTCTCTTAAATATTCTAATTCATTTATTATATTATATTTTAATGTTTCTATATTATTTTCACTATTATCCTTAATGTAAAATGAAATAGATAAATCTGATTCTTGTAAAATATATTCTAAAAATTGTTCTATATTTTTATCAGTAATCAATGTGTTAAATTTTGTTTGTAGAACCGCATTAATAATATTATCATTTCCGCTCCAACTACCGCCATATGATTTATTAAATTCAATGTAATCAAATTTTATTCCTGTCTTTTGATAATAGTAATTTATCAAAATATCATTTAAATCTCTTAATTGCCTATTATCAGAAATAAAACCTTTTCTATCAACAACAGTAATTAGTTCGTTATTGTTTTTGAATACAGTTATATAAGGAATATTGTATGTAGAACCATTACCCAAAATATCTGAATGTCTAGTATAATCTTGTTCACGATAATAAATACAATCGCTTTCTTGAATATTTATATTATATTTATCATTTAAGAAACTAGCCATTTTATTAATTTCTTTCTTTTTAACATTATTATATGTATTTAATTCTCCTCTTTGTTGTATAACATACTTTGAATAATCAAATATACAAAGAAACAAAGTTAATAAAGTTATTAATATCAAAGGAATTGTTATTGCTTTGTTTTTAATATTTCTTTCTAATGTCTTTGGAATAATATTTTGCTTCTTATTTTTTCTAACTTCAATAATTTTAAAAATAGAATTAACAATTAATAAAAATAAATAAGCACATAATGCAAAAAAACATATTAATAAATATCCAAGACCATACCAACCTAAATATTGATTAGATAAAGCGTAGAACACGACCAATACAACACTTATTATAGATGATATATTGATTGAAAATAATATTAGCCAGTTTCTATTATCTTTTGATTTTATAGACTTTATTAAAAAATATATATTAAATATTAATTGTAGTATAAATAAAATTATTAATAAAACATCCATTTTTTACCTCCTTTATTTTATATTTAGTATATCATAAAAATTATTTTTTTTATATACTCCCATTGAATTTTAATCATGATTCATATATAATGTTTTTAGAAAGAGAGCGCTGTAGTTCGTAAGCTGTAGCTTAATCGCTCCACATAAAAACATATGATAAATTAATTCATATGTTTTTTTATGCCCAAAATTATTTAGTATAAATCATAAAAAAATCTTGACATTTAAACCAAAAGAGCTTAAAATATAAATATAAAATAAATAAAAACAAGTAAGAGAAAAAGTAAAATAAAGGTTACTTACAGAGAAAATTGGTCTAGGCTGAAAACCAATACAAGCAAACATATTTGAAAAACTACCTCTTCAAAGTTTTGGCGAACAAACCAAACGTGTAAGATACGTTACAATCTATCAATTAAGTAAAAATTAGGATGGAACCGTGTTATAAAAAAACACTCCTATAGGTATAAAAAATATCTATAGGAGTGTTTTACATTCTAAAAAGGAGGAATAAAAATGATTAAATTAACATTAAAAGATGGTTCAATATTAGAAGTTGAACAAGGTACTACAATATATGAAGTAGCACAAAAAATAAGTGAAGGATTAGCAAGACTTGCAACATGTGGACTTGTTAATGGAAAAGTAGAAGATTTAAGACACAAATTAAACGAAGACTGCAATGTAAGCATAGAAACATTTGATAGCAGTTTAGATGGTAAAAAAGCATACTGGCATACAACTTCACACATAATGGCACAAGCTGTTAAAAGATTATTCCCAAATGTAAAATTTGCAATAGGACCAAGTATAGAAAATGGTTTCTATTATGATTTTGATGTAGAAAAACCATTCACTGATGAAGATAAAGCGAACATAGAAGCAGAAATGAAAAAAATAATCAAAGAAGATATAGAAATAGAAAGATTCTCTTTACCAAAAGAAGAAGCTTTGAAATTAATGGAAGGACAACCATATAAACAAGAATTAATAAATGATTTAGCAGATGGAGAAGAAATAAGCTTCTACAAACAAGGAGACTTTACAGATTTATGTGCAGGACCACACTTAATGAAAACAGGAAAAGTAAAAGCAGTAAAAATATTATCATCTTCAGGAGCATACTGGAGAGGTGATGAGCATAACAAAATGCTACAAAGAATTTATGCAATATCATTCCCTAAAGCAAGTCAAGTTGAAGAATATATGCAAAAATTAGAAGAAGCAAGACAACGTGACCATAGAAAAATAGGGAAAGACCTAGAATTATTTATGACAAGCCCATTAGTTGGTTCAGGACTTCCAATGTATTTACCAAATGGAGCAACAGTTAGAAGATTACTAGAAAGATATATACAAGACAAAGAAGTAGAAATGGGTTACCAACACGTATATACACCATCACTTGCAAACACAGAATTATACAAAGTTTCAGGACATTGGGATCACTATAAAGAAGATATGTTCCCAGTTATGAAAATGGACAATGAAGAAATGGTATTAAGACCAATGAACTGTCCACATCATATGTTAATATACAAAAACAAAATGCACTCATATAGAGACTTACCAATAAGAATTGGTGAATTAGCACATGACTTTAGATATGAAGACAGCGGAAGTGTTTGTGGACTTGAAAGAGTACGTGAAATGTGTCAAAATGATGCTCACTTATTCGTAAGACCAGACCAAATAAAAGAAGAAGTTGGAAAAGTTGTACAATTAATCTTATCTGTTTATAAAGACTTTGGATTTAAAGATTATGAATTTAGATTATCTTTAAGAGATAAAAAAGATACACATAAATATTTTGATGATGATGAAATGTGGGAAAAAGCAGAAGGACAATTAAGAGAAATCTTAACAGAATTAGGAATAAACTTCTATGAAGCAGAAGGAGAAGCAGCATTTTATGGACCAAAACTAGATGTCCAATTAAAATCAGCAGTAGGACATGATGTAACAGTATCAACTTGTCAATTAGATTTCTTATTGCCTGAAAGATTTAAACTAGAATATATTGGAGAAGATGGAGAAAAACATAGACCAGTTGTAATTCACAGAGCAATATTAGGAACATTTGATAGATTTATGTGCTTCTTAATTGAAGAAACAAAAGGTGCATTCCCATTATGGCTTTCACCAACACAAGTAAAAATATTACCAATAACAGATTCACAACGCGATTATGCAAAACAAGTAGAAGAAAAACTTCATAAAATTGGAATTCGTGTAGTATTAGATGACAGAAACGAAAAAGTAGGTTATAAAATTCGTGAAGCACAACTTGAAAAAGTACCATATATGTTAGTAATTGGTGCAAAAGAAGTGGAAGAAGGAACAGTTTCAGTACGTTCAAGAGAAAATGCGGAAAATGAAACAATGCAAGCAGATGACTTTGTGGCAAAAATAAAAGAAGAAGTTGAAACAAAATCAAAATAATAAAAAATTGGAAGGAAAAAGGGGAAAAGGGATACCCTTTTTTCCCTAATCTAAGTTAGGAGGAAAAAATGAAATTAGGAATAGTAGGACTTCCAAATGTAGGAAAAAGTACATTATTTAATAGCATAACAAAAGCAGGAGCAGAATGTGCAAACTACCCATTCTGTACAATAGAACCAAATGTTGGTGTAGTAGCTGTACCAGATGAAAGATTAGATAAATTAACAGAAATGTATAAACCAGAAAAAACAACACATGCAGTAATAGAATTTGTTGATATAGCAGGCCTTGTTAAAGGAGCAAGTAGAGGAGAAGGATTAGGAAACAAATTTTTATCACACATTCGTGAAACAGATGCAATAGTAGAAGTTGTAAGATGTTTTGAAGACTCTAATGTAGTTCACGTTGACGGAAGTGTAAATCCATTAAGAGATATAGACACAATAAACTTAGAATTAATATTTGCAGACATAGAAACAGTAAATAAAAGACTAGACAAAGCAAGAAAAAATTTAAAAGCAGATAAAAAATATCAACTAGAAATTGATTTATTGGAAAAAATATTAAAAACACTAGAAGAAGGAAAATCAGCAAGAACTCTAGAATTTAACGAAGATGAACAAGCTTTAGTAAAAGATATGTTTTTACTAACAACAAAACCAATTCTATATGTAGCAAACGTATCTGAAGAACAATTAGAAGATGCAGAAAATGACACATTAGTAAAACAAGTAAAAGAATATGCAGAAAAAGAAAAAGCAGAAGTAATTCCACTATGTGTAAAAATAGAAGAAGAACTTTCAGGTTTAGAAGATGAAGATAAAAAAGAAATGCTAGAAGCACTTGGACTAGAAGAATCTGGATTAGACAAAGTGATCAAAAAAAGTTATGATTTACTAGGACTAATGTCATTCTTAACAGCAGGAGAACCAGAAGTAAGAGCATGGACAATCAAAAAAGGAACAAAAGCACCACAAGCAGCAGGAAAAATTCATTCAGATATAGAAAGAGGATTCATAAAAGCAGAAGTTGTATCATATGATGATTTAATAAGAGAAGGTTCAATGGTCTCTGCAAAAGAAAAAGGACTAGTACGTTCGGAGGGAAAAGAATATATAATGCAAGATGGAGATATAGTACTATTTAAATTCAATGTCTAAAAATGTAATAATTTTGTAATATATGTAATAAAAATGTAAAATAAAATATAATAAAAAATATTGACTTATTAAAATAATAAGTATAAAATATAAAAAGAGAAGAACGAATTGCATAATTTGTGATTATGTAGTATAATAAAAAAAGGTTGTAGAATAATAATAACAAAGGAGAGAGAAAAATATGAAAAATTCAAAATTAGTAAAAGTAGTTATGGGTGCTATAATAAGCCTTATAGTTGTTGCAATGGCAAATCAAGTTTTTGCTGATAATGTTACAGATTTAACAAATGCTCTTGGAAATAGCAGTTCAAGTTCAAATAGTTCATCAACAAACAATATAACAAGTAATACAGCATTAAATAATACAACAAGAAATAATACAGTAAATAATACAATAAAAAATAACTCTGTATTAACAACAAATAATACAAGTAGCTATAACAATACATCTTTACCAAAAACAGGTATAGAAGACCATATACCAGCTACAATATTATTAGTAGTATTTGGTGTATCAGCAGTATATGCTTACAAAAAAATACAAGATTATAGAAATATTTAATTTTAAATAATAAATAAGTAAAAAATTGAGTAGAACTTTAAAAGTTTCACTCAATTTTTTTGTTACTAGAACATAAATTTCATAAAAACCCTTTAAAAATATTAAGAAATGTTATACAATATATAAAAATTATTAAAGGGAGACCAAGAGGAATATGACAAAAAAATGGCAAATATATGAGTCTAATAATGAAAAAATAGAAGAAATATCCCGAAAATATAATCTAAATAAATTATTAGCAACAATCTTAGTAAATAGAAATATAGAAGAAAATCAAATAGAAATATATTTAAATCCGAACAGAAAAAACTTTCATGATCCTTTTCTAATGCCAGATATGGAAATTGCAGTAAATAGAATTTTAAAAGCAATGGAAAATAAAGAAAAAATCATAATATATGGAGATTATGATGTCGATGGAATAACAAGTATAACAGTATTAAAAAGCTTTTTAAAAGATAGAGGAATAGATGTTGACCAATATATTCCAAATAGATTAGAAGAAGGCTATGGTTTAAACAATCCAGCTGTTAAAAAAATTGCAGAACAAGGCTATGACTTAATGATAACAGTAGACTGTGGAATTTCTGGAATAGAAGAGATAAAATATGCAAATAGTTTAGGAATAGAAACAATAGTAACAGACCACCATGAAGTAGGAGAAGAGCTTCCAGATGCTATTGCTGTTGTTGATGCAAAAAGAAAAGATAATATATACCCTTGCAGAGATTTAGCAGGAGTAGGAGTAGTATTCAAATTAATACAAGCATTACGGAATAAAATTAGGACTAGAAGAAAAAGAATATCTAAAATACTTAGACATAGTATGTGTAGGAACAATATCAGATATCGTTCCATTAGTAGATGAAAATAGAATAATTACAAAATTAGGATTAATGTTAGTAAAACAAACACAAAATATGGGATTAAAATCATTATTACTTTCATCTGGCTATAAAAATATAGACTCAAACACAATATCATTTGGAGTTGCCCCAAGAATAAATGCTTGCGGAAGAATGGGACATGCAGACGAAGCATTAAAATTATTTTTAGCAAAAGATATTTATGAAGTAAATAGATTAACACAATTATTAAATGACTATAATAAAATAAGACAAGAAAAAGAAAAATCAATTTATGAGGAAGCAATAAAACAAATAGAAGAAAAACAACTATTTAACAAAAATGCAATAATAGTAGGTGGGGAAAATTGGCACCACGGAGTAATAGGAATAGTATCATCAAAAATAACAGATTTATACTTTAAACCAAGTATTTTACTATGTTATGAAGATGATTTAGCAAAAGGTTCAGGAAGAAGCATACCAGGATTTGACTTGCACGATGCATTAATGAAATGTCAAGATAGTATAGAAAGATTTGGCGGACATGCAATGGCAATAGGAATAACTATTAAAAAAGAAAACTTTGAAAAATTTTCAGAAGAAGTAGAAAAAGTTGCTGAAAATGCAAAAATAAACGAAATAATTCCTATAATAAATATAGATGCAAAAATAGATTTAAATGAAATTAGCAAAGAAATGGTACAAAGTTTAAAACAATTAGAACCATTTGGAGAAGGAAACAAAACACCAATATTTGCATTTAAAAACTTAAAAATAGACTCAATTAGGTCATTAACAGAAGGAAAACATATAAAAATGACTTTAAAAGATGGAAACACAATAGTAGATGCAATAGGCTTCAACTTAGGACATTTAGCAGATGAATATAGAATAGGAGATAAAATAGACGTAGTAGGAAGTCTAGAAATAAATAGTTTTAATGGAATTGACAGTTTACAAATAAACTTGAAAGATGTAATGAAATCAATATAAAAGTTGTCAAAAATCCCCGTCCACGTTGACAGCCAATGTCAAATGGGACGCCCTTTTTTGACAACAAAGAGAAAGTAAGAGGTGAATCAAATGCAAGAGAATGATAAAGAAATAACGATTCAAGATGTAATTACAAAGAAAAAAGAAATAAGCAAAAGGGTAGACACAAAAGCAATAATGAAGGCATATAACTATGCTGTTCAACATCATGGAGATCAAAAAAGACGTTCAGGAGAACCATATATAATACATCCAATAAATGTAGCATATATATTGGCTGGAGTAGGATTAGATGAAGCAACAATTTGTGCAGCACTGTTACATGATGTTGTAGAAGATACAGATGTAACAGATGCAGATTTAAGAAGAGACTTTGGAGAAGAAGTTGCAGATATGGTAGCAGGAGTTACAAAACTTGGAAGTATGCAATTTACATCAGTAGAAGAACAACAAGCAGAAGATTATAGAAAAATGTTCTTAGCAATGGGAAAAGACATAAGAGTAATAATAATAAAACTTGCAGATAGATTACACAATATGAGAACATTAAAATATCTTAAAAGAGATAGACAAATTGCAAATGCAAAAGAAACAATGGAAATATATGCACCACTTGCAAATCGTTTAGGTCTATATTCAATGAAATGGGAATTAGAAGATTTGTCATTCAAATATTTATACCCAGAAGAATATCATGAATTAGTTGAAGGAATAGATAAAAAAAGAGAAGAAAGATTAAAATTTATAGAAAAAATAATGGGAGATATTCGTGTTCAACTAAAAAAACAACATATAGATGCAGAAGTAACAGGAAGAGCAAAGCATTTATATAGTATATATAAAAAGATGAAAAGAGACAATAAAACTTTAGACCAAATATATGACCTATTTGCTTTACGTATATTAGTAAATTCAATAAAAGATTGCTATTCTGCATTAGGTGTAGTGCATGAAATGTATAGTCCAATGCCTGGAAGATTTAAAGATTATATAGCAGTACCAAAACCAAATATGTATCAATCAATACACACAACACTATTAGGAGACAAAGGAACACCTTTTGAAGTACAAATTCGTACTTGGGATATGCATAGAATTGCAGAATACGGGATTGCGGCACATTGGGCATATAAAGAAGCAAGTTATTTTGGAAAAAAACAATCAGTAAAAGTAGAAGAAGATAAATTAGCATGGCTTAGAGAAACACTAGAATGGCAAAAAGATATGCAAGACCCACAAGAATTCTTAGATACATTAAAAACAGAATTATTTGAAGATGAAGTATATGTATTTACTCCAAAAGGAGCTATAAAAGTATTACCAAGAGGAGCAACACCAATAGATTTTGCATATGCAATACACGCAGAAATAGGACATCATATGACAGGATGTAAAATAAATAGTAGAATGATGCCAATAATAACACCATTAAAAAATGGAGACATTGTTGAAATTTTAACATCAGACAATTCAAAAGGACCAAGTAGAGATTGGTTAAAATTTGTAAAAAGCACAAGTGCAAAAAACAAAATTCAAAGTTGGTTCAAAAAAGCTCAAAAAGCAGAAAACATTGAAAAAGGAAAAGAATTAATAGAAAAAGAATTAAAAAGAATAGGAATGACACACACAAGCTTATTCAAACAAGAATATATAGAACCAATGTTAGAAAGATACAAATACAAAAATCTTGATGAAATGTATGCTGCAGTCGGATTTGGGGCAAACTCATCAGTGAAAATTATAGCAAGAATGTTGCAAGAATATAGAAAAGAACATCAAGAAGAAGACATTGAAGAAAAGATGGAGCAATTAAATAAACAAAAAGAGAAAAAACAAAAACCATCAAGTTCAGGAGTAGTAGTAAAAGGAATAGACAACTGTCTTGTAAAATTATCAAAATGTTGTAATCCACTTCCAGGAGATGAAATAGTAGGATATATAACCAAAGGAAGAGGAGTTTCAGTTCATAGAAAAGATTGTGTAAATGTAAAAGACTTGTTAACAGAAGAAAACAGAATGATTGATGTTAAATGGTATGAAGAAACTAAGGAAAATTACAATGTTAATATCGAAGTATTAGCAAATGACAGAGGAGGACTATTAATAGATGTCTTAAATGCAATAAAAGAAACAAAAGCAAAATTAATGGGAGTTAGCACAAAAACAACAAAAGATAGAATTGCTATAATGGACATTAACATTGAAGTAGAGAACATTGAAGAACTAAACAAAGTAATTAGAACAATTAGAAAAGTAGACAGCGTTTATGAAGTAAGGAGATAGGGAAGAGGAACAGACGATGATTTTAAAAGAACTAAAGATATATACATTTATTGGTGAGGCAACAAATTGCTATGTCATCTTTGATGAACAAAGTAAAGAAATAATGTGCATAGATCCAGCCGGGGATGTTGACAAAATAGAAAATTTAATAAAAAATGTATTTAAAGGGAAATTAAAATATATATATTTAACACATTGCCACGGAGACCATATATTAGGTGTAACAGAATTACAAAAAAGATGTGGAGGAAAAATTTTAATCCATAGAATAGATGCAATAGGATTAAATGATGCCAAAATAAATCTATCAGAAATAATAGGATTACCAGAAATTGAACTAGAAGCAGATTCTAGAATAGATGATAATGATTTAATCCACCTAGGAAACTTAGAGTTTAGAGTTATTCATACACCAGGCCATACTGCAGGAAGCACATCATTATATTGTGAAAAAGAAAAATGCTTGTTTTCAGGAGATACAATATTTTGTGGAACATGGGGAAGAACAGATTTGCCAACTTCAAGCAGAGAAGATATAATGAATTCAATAACTAAAAAAATATTGATTCTACCAGACGATACATTAATATACCCAGGTCATGGAAAAGCAACAATGCTAAAAGATGAAAAACCGATATATCTTGAGTTAAAACCCAAAATGTGGTAAAACTTATATAAAAAATTTGAAAAAATGAAATAAAAATGATATAATAATTTATGTAGTAACAGATTGTATTAATATTGCAAAGATTTAAAGGAGGACACTTTATGTTGAACATTAATTTTAGCAAAAAAGAATTGACACATTTGAAAGCAAAAGGTTATTATGTAGAACAGGAAAAAGACATAATAACAGTGCGGAATATTAAAGGAAAAGCTGTTGGAGAAATGATCTACAGAGAAGACAGTAATTTAATAATTTTAATGACGAGAACACAAGTGTATTGGTGTGAAAGTATTGATGGAATACATGAATATTTTGGACATGTATATGTCAATGTTAGACCACTAGGAGGAGGAATTGGACAGATTAGACTAATAAAAAATTAAAATTTGCAATAATATAGGGAATAGAGGTCTATTCCCTATTGTATTAAATAAAAGATATGGAGATGAAGAATATGAATAAAACAGAACCAAGAACTTTAGCAGGATTCATGGAATTAATGCCAAATGAACAAATACTATTTGAACAAATAAAACAAAAAATAGAAAAAACATACCAAAAATTTGGATTTCTACCATTAGACACACCAATACTAGAATTATCAAAAGTATTACTTGCAAAAGCAGGAGGAGAAACAGAAAAACAAATATATAGATTTGAAAAAGGTGATACAGATATATCAATGAGATTTGATTTAACAGTACCACTTGCAAAATATGTTGCAAAAAACTATGGCAATTTAAGCTTTCCATTTAGAAGATATCAAATTGGAAAAGTTTATCGTGGAGAAAGAACTCAAAAAGGAAGATTTCGTGAATTTTATCAATGTGATATAGATATAATTGGAGATGGAGAACTAAGTGTTATAAATGATGCAGAACTTCCAAGTGTTATATACAACATATTTAAAGAATTAGGATTTGATGACTTTACAATTCGCATAAATAACAGAAAAATACTAAATGGTTTATTTGAAAGTTTAAATCAAAAAGAAAATGCAACTGAAATTTTAAGAATAATAGACAAAATAGAAAAAATAGGAAAAGAAGCGGTTATAGAAGAACTAGAAAAAATAGAAATTCCAAGTGATGCTATAAATAAAATAATGGATTTCATAGAAATAGAAGGAACAACAGATGAAAAGCTTCAAAAACTAAATGAATTAAATATAAAAAATGAAGAATTTGAAAAAGGACTAGATGAACTAACACAAGTTGTAAAATATGTTAGAATATTTGGAATTCCTGAAGCAAACTTCAAAGTAGATTTAACAATAGCAAGAGGACTAGATTATTATACAGGAACAGTATATGAAACATTCTTAAATCAATATAGAGAACTTGGAAGTGTATGTTCAGGAGGAAGATACGAAAATCTAGCAGAATACTATACAGATAAACAATTGCCAGGAGTTGGAATTTCAATAGGACTAACAAGACTATTCTATAAATTAAATGAATTACAATTAATAAAAGCAGAGAAAAAATCAATAGCAGAAGTATTAGTAGTACCAATGGTTCAAGACTTAACTGTTCCTATACAAATAGCTACAGATTTAAGAAAAAAAGGAATTAGCACAGAAGTATACTTGAATGACAAAAAAATAAAAGCAAAAATGAAATATGCAGACAAATTAGAAATACCATATGTAATAGTAGTTGGAGAGGATGAAATAAATTCTGGAATAGTAAAAATAAAAAACATGAAAACAGGAGAAGAAAAAGAAACATCAATTCAAAATATAGAATTATAAAAATAAAAAGGCAGGAAATCAAATCCTGCCTTTATTATGTATAAAAGCAAAATTTAACTTTCTACCTCAATCATAAAGAAATCTAAATCTGTCAGTCTATCAAAAAATGATAACTATTAGAAAATAAAACTATTTCATGTTATTTTCAACTTGTTGAATCATTTTTTTAACCATTTGACCACCTATTCTACCAGCATCTCTAGCAGAAATATCTCCGTTGTATCCATCTTTTAAATTAACACCAACTTCACTAGCTACTTCATATTTGAATTTATCTAAAGCTGTCATAGCTTCTGGAACTAATTTTTTGTTTGAATTGTTTGCCATTTGAATTCACCTCCTGCAAATCTACATTTTCTAGAAAAAAACATTTGCTTTTTCTAATACTATCATTTGCAGAAAAGAAAAAAATAAACTGGAAATTTTTACAAAAATAAAAATAAACATTGAACCAAAATAAAAAGTATGATATAACATTCACCGAACAAACACAAAAAATAAAACAAACCAAGGAGGAAAAAATGTATAAATTAGTAGCAATAGATTTAGATGGAACAATGTTAAATAGCTATGGAATGGTTACAGAAAACACAAAACAAGTAATAAAGAACACCATAAATAAAGGAACAGAAGTAATAATTGCATCTGGAAGACCAATCGACTCTATAAAAACAATTGCAAAAGAAATTGGATCAGAAAATTATTTTATAGCAGGAAATGGTGCCTTAATTTATGATATAAAAAAAGATGAAATAATATACGAAAAATTTATGAATAAACAAAAAGTTTTAGAAATAATAAAAATATGCGAAGAAAATAGTATATCATATAATATATATACAGAAAAAACAATAATAGCCAAAGGGTTAAAATACAATGTATTATATTATTATAAGGAAAACTTAAAAAAAGAAGAGAACAAAAAAACAAATATAACAATTGTAGAAGATGTTTATGAATATATTAAAAATTTAGAAAACGAAAAATTTTTAAAAATCACAGTTTGTGATGAGACAAAATCTGTATTTAATTCAATAATAAGGAAACTAAGAACAGTAGAAGATATAGATGTTTTAGATGTTTTACATATGTCTAGAAAAATGATAAAACAAGGGACAGAAGACGTGCCGATAGAATATTACTACACAGAAATTTCACTAAAAGATGTAGATAAATGGAATGCAATAGAATATCTTGCAAATAAAATGAATATAAGTAAAGATGAAATAATAGCAATAGGAGATAATATTAATGACAAAGAAATGATAGAAAACGCAAAAGTAGGAATTGCAATGGGACAAAGTACACCTGTAATTACTGAAATCGCTGATTTCGTGACATCAAATAATAATGAAGATGGCGTAGCGAAAGCATTAGAAAAATATTGTTAAATTATAGCAAAATATAAGTATAAGTAAGAATATAAAATAAATATTACGAAAATGTTACAAAAATATTAACTTTTGATTACAATACTATATATTGTTGATTTTAGCATTAAATTGCGATAAAATTAAATAAGAAATTTTGTAATAAAATAAAAATTAAAGGAGGAATTTGTAATGGCAACAAATCCAATGCAAAGAAAAGCAAGAAATTCATTTTTGTTAGGAATGTTAATAACTCTAGTAATAGCAGGAGCAATAATAGCATTACTATTTATACAATTAAAAAATTATAAAGAAAAAGAACAAGAAGAAAAGGCAAATAGTGTTAAAGTATGGGTGCTAGGACAAGATGTGATATCTGGGCAAGTAATAACAACAGATATGCTAACACAACAAGTAGTTAATAAAAATTATGTACCAACAAATGCTATTGGCAATATAACAGTTTTAGATAATTATGCTTTAGAAGACAAAGAAGGAAATGAAGTAATAACTGAATATAAAAACAATGTAGCAACATTATATTTATCAAAAGATAATACTAAATATGAATTAAAACAAGAAGATTCAACAGGAAGTTACTATATAGAAAAAAATAGAGATAAAGAATACGTTGAATTAAATACAGTACCAGTAATAGCAAAAGTTGATATGAATAAAAATACAGTAATAACAACAGAAATGGTTTGCAAATCAAATGAAAAAACAACAGATGATTTAAGAAAAGTTGAATACAATGTATTAACATTACCAAGCCAATTACAAACTGGAGAATATATAGATGTTAGATTAGCATTACCAAGTGGTCAAGATTATATAGTAGTTTCAAAAAAACAAGTTGAAATACCACAAGTTTCAGGAGTAGATGTAGCAGATACAATATGGTTAAAACTAACAGAAGATGAAATTATCACAATGAACAATGCTATAGTAGATTCAGCAAGAGCATTAGGCTCAGTATTAAAAGTAACAATTTATACAGAAGCTGGAACACAAGAAGCGGCAACACCAACATATGTACCAAGCAAAGAAGTTGCAGAATTAATAAGAAACAATCCAAATATTGTAGAAAAATCTAAAGTGACATTAATTAATAGATATAATAGCAATGCTAACACAAGAAACGATGCTTTGAATCCTGCAATAAGTACTGGAGAAGAAGGAGAAGAAAACTTAAAAACAAAAGTACAAGAAAGTGTTACAAATTCAAAAGAAAACAGACAAAAATACTTACAATCTTTAGGAGGAACAGAGTAGTCTAAAAAGGAGAATGTTATATATGAAAAAAATTGGATTTATAGGGACATATGATAAAACTGATCTAATTTTAAATTTAGCTAAACTTATAACAGCAATGGGTAAAAGTGTTCTTATGATAGATTCAACCTTTAACCAAAAAGCAAGATATGTTGTGCCAGCAATAGAACCAACAATTTCATATATAACTTCTTTTGAAGATATAGATGTTGCTGTTGGATTTGATAATGTAGAAACAATTCAAAAATATCTTGGGGTTTCTGGAACATTACCATATGACATAATATTAGTTGATGCAGATACAACAGAAAGAATAGAAAAATTTGAATTAGACAAAGCAGAAATAAACTATTTTGTAACTTCATTTGATGTATATTCTTTAAAAAAAGGATTAGAAATATTATCAAATTTGAAATCACCTTTGAATTTAACTAAAATATTATTTTCAAAAAATATGCTAAAAGAGGAAGATGATTATTTAAATTTCTTATCTTTAGGGTACAAATTAATGTGGAATGATATGAGAATATACTTTCCAATTGAAAATGGAGATGCAACGGTAATAGCAGAAAACCAAAGAGTAGAAAAAATAAAATTTAAAAAATTAAGTGTACAATATAAAGACAGTTTGATTTTTATAGCCCAACAAATATTAGGAGAAAAAACAGATTCAAACATAAGAAGAGTTGAAAAAGCCTTAGAAAAAGGAGTATAGGAATGTCAGTAATAACTTTTGTTAATAACAGAAAAGAAGAAACTGGAAAAACATTATCACTAGTTGCAATTGCAACTAATATGGCAATAGAAAACAATGAAAAAATACTAATAATATCAACTACCAATAAAGAAAGTAAAATAAAATCATGCTTTTTTGAAGACACGGAAGTAAAAAAGATGAGACTTGGAATATTTGGACAAAATATGTCAGCATTGGATACAGAAGCAGGAATTGATGGCCTTGCTAAAATGTTACGTAGTAATAAATTAAATCCAGATATGATAACAAACTACACAAAAGTAGTATTTAAAGACAGATTAGAAGTTTTATTGGGAAAAAACAAAAGTGAAAGCAATCAAAATATAGAAGAAAAAGTACAAAGTTCTCCTATAGAAATAGCAGATGAGTATGTTGAAATTGTAAAAATTGCAAATCAATATTATGATAAAGTTTTTGTAGATTTAGATTACAACTTAAATCAAGACATAAGAGAACAAATAATAGATCAATCAGATTTAATAATATTAAATTCGAGTCAAAATTATAAAAGTTTAAAAGAATTAAAAGAAAATAAAGAAAACAACAAATTACTAAAATCACCTCGAACATTATTATTAATAGGAAGATATGATAAGTATTCAAAATATAATGTGAAAAACATAACAAGATATCTAGGAGAAAAAAATAAAGTACTAACAGTACCATATAACACATTATACTTTGAAGCTTGTAACGAGGCAGGTGTACCAGATTTATTTTTAAAATTAAAAAAAATGTATGATTTGGATGATAGAAATGCAATTTTTATGGAAGAAATAAAAAGAGCTTCAGAAAACATTATATACAGATTACAAGAGTTACAAACAATAATGTAGAAAGGGGAAAGAGCAAATGTCAATAACAAACATATTACTAGTTATAGTTGTTCTAGTTGCAGCAATAGGAACAATAGTTTACTATATAAAGAAAAAAGAAAAAGAACCAGTTGAAGAAGAAATAGTAAAAGAAGACAAAACATACGACTTAGAACAAATGCAAGACTTTGTTAAAAAAAGACTTGATGAAATAACAAAAGTCAACCTTTATGACATAGGTCTTTCAGAAGAAGAACTAAAAAGAAGAAAAAATAAAAAATACGAATTAAAGAAAGCTTTAAAAGGTTGTACATATGGTGATGTCAACGATAAAAAATATGTAAAAGAATTAATATTTGATTTACTTTCACAAGAATATGGAATAAATGAAACAAATATATCAAAAGCAATACCATTTGATGTACCATCTTTATTAACAGCTCAAGATAAATTTGACATATTGCTTTATGCTTATAAAAAAGAATTTGGATATGAGGCTTTAACAGAGTTAATAAAAAAATATGATTTAGCCGTATTAAAATATATGGAAGGTGACACAAAACCATCATATGTTATAACAGCACAAGAAATAGAAGACATATATGAAAAAGAAAATTTACAATTAAGTTTTTCAGATAAATTATCAATAGTTGTTCAAAGAATTTATCAACACTACAAAGGTTATAGTAGTATTGATGAAGTGAGAGATATGAATATAGATGGTGTATCTGGTGGTGTATCTGGTTTGCCAGAAAGCTTCTTAAGCCAAGTAGCACAAACATCAGACACAGATTACTTAACACAAATATCAGAACATAGAGTACCAAGAGCATGTGACAGTATTTGGATTTTCTTCCAAGGTAAATCAATACGTTTAGCATTCTTAAGTTTTGGTACAGAAGCAGAATTAAAAAGAGTATGTCAAAACATATATAAATACAATAACCCAGGACAATTATCAGATACAAATGGTTATAAAATCAATGAAATGAAAGACGGTTCTCGTGTAGTTGTTGTAAGACCAAGCTTCTCAGAAACATGGGCATTCTTCGTAAGAAAGTTCGATGTTAAAAGAGCAACCCTAGAACAATTAGTAAGAGACCCAGGAAAAGAAGAAGTTATAGAACTATTAAAATTCTTAGTAAAAGGTGCAAGAATCACAGCAATCACTGGTGAACAAGGTTCTGGTAAAACAACACTTTTAATGGGAATGATAGAAAATATATACGAAACAATGAACATAAGGGTTCAAGAAACAGCTTTCGAATTACATTTAAGAAAAATATACCCAACAAGAAACATCTTAACATTCCGTGAAACAGATACAATATCTGGACAAGAAGGATTAGATGTTCAAAAGAAAACTGACGGTTCTGTAAACATCATAGGTGAGGTTGCAACAGACCCCGTAGCATCTTGGATGATACAAGCGGCTCAAGTTGCATCAAAATTTACATTATTTACTCACCACGCAAAAACATTTCCAAACTTAGTAACAGCACTAAGAAACTCAATGTTAAGAACAGGTGTATTCAAAGATGAAAAAACAGCAGAAGAACAAGTTGTACAAGTATTAAACTTTGACGTTCACCAAGTAAAAGACTTTAGAGGAAAAAGATATATAGAAAGAATTACAGAATGTATACCATTGGAAAACAAAAATGAATATACATTTGACCACAGAAACGAAAAAACACTAGAAGGAAAATTTGATAAATTCTTCGACAATGCAACACATTACTTTGCAAAAGTTACAGACAAACAATTATATACATACAGAAACATAGTAGAATTTGTTGATGGAGAATATGTAATAACAAATCCAATAACAGATGAAAACCTTAGAGGAATGAGAGACAATATGGATGAAACAGATGCAGAAGAATTCGACAGATTTATAGAAAGACATTGGAAAAAAGCAAAAACTCCAGAAACAGTAGCAGTATCTGCAAATAATGTAAAAATAGAAGAAACAGAAGATAAACCTAAAAAAAGAGGAAGAAAACCAAAAGTTGATAAAATATAACAACATAACTGGGAGGTGATAGCAAGTGTCAAATCAAATAATATACATAATGATGGGTGGCTCTGCAGGATTATTTGTTTTAATAATATTAGCATATTATTTATTATCAAAAAAAATGCAAAAATCAGAATACAAAAAAATACAGAAATTACAACAAGGAACAAAAACCAATAGTTTTTCTACAGAAATACTCTTTCAAAAATTATATCTATTCTATAGAAAAATACCATTTCTAAAAAGATATATATTAAAATTAAGAAGAAAACTAGAAATTATAAATATCCAAGATGAATATGCAACCAGAAGAGATTCTGCAAAAATAATAACAAAGTCACTTGTAATATTACTTCCAATTGTAATATTAACAATACTTTTAACAAAAACAAACTACTTATTAATGTTCATATTATTAATATTTGAACTATTTATGGTAGATATATTAATAGATAGTTCTGTTGATAAAAAAGATGACGCTTTATTAGTACAACAAATTGATTTCTTTTCAGAAATAAGACATGCTTACCATGAGTACAACATGGTAGAAGAAGCAATTTACCAAGTATCACAAGATGATGAAAAAGATGTATCAAGACAAGGAGAAAAAATTTATGATATATTAATTTCAGATGATCCTGAAACAGAACTAGAAAAATATTATGATGTAGCACCAAACAACTTCTTAAAAGAATTTGCGGGATTATCATATCTAACAAAAGAATTTGGTGATAGAAAAGTAGATGGTGCATCATTATACTTAAAAAATGTTGATAACATAACACAAGAAATGCAAATTGAGATTTTAAAAAGAGATAAATTAAACTATGTATTTAGAAGTTTGTCATTAATCTCAATAGCACCAGCATTATTCTTAGAACCACTAAAAAATTGGGCAATATCAAACTTCTCATTTGTTAGAAGTTGGTACAATGGAAAATCAGGAATAATAGTACAAATATTAATACTTGTAATAACATTCATATCTTATGTATTAGTAAGAAAACTAAAAGATAATGGTTCTGTAAATACAAGTACACAAAATACACAAAATCCATGGCAAGCAAAAGTATATAAAAATAAATTTGCAAAGAAAATAATAGATTTATTTATACCAAAAGATGGAACAAAAGATTACAAAAAAATGACAGATCTATTAACAGATGCAGCGTCACCATTAAAAATGGAATGGGTATATGTAAACAGAATTTGTATAGCAATTGTAACATTTTGTGTATCATTACTGGTATTTGTACAATTGCACCGAGTGGCAATTGATTATGAATACACACAGCCGACAACAGATTATAACCTGATGGGCGGAATGAGTTCAAAAGATGAACAAAAAGCAATCGAATTAACAAAACAAGATAATATTTTCTTAGATATGTTTAGAGGTAAATTAAAAACAACAGAAAAAGACGTAGAAAGAGCAATAAAAAATTCAAAATATTATCAAGATGCAACAGACAAAGAAATAAAAAAAGCAACAGAAAGAATATATGGAAAAATTCAAGTTGTAAATAGCGAATATTTACAATGGTTTGAATTACTATTAGCATTTGTATTTGGAATACTAGGTTATATGTCTCAAGAATGGATTTTAATGTTCCAAGTAAAAATGAGGCAATTAGAAATGGAAGACGAAGTAATGCAATTCCAAACAATTATACTAATGTTAATGAGAATAGAAAGAGTGAACGTAGAAATTATACTAGAATGGCTAGAAAGATATTCAAATATCTTCAAGAGTCAAATAACAAAATGTGTAAACAACTATGAAGCAGGCGCATGGGAGGCATTAGAAGAATTAAAAAATTCAATATCATATATGCCACTAATAAGGATAGTAGAAAGTATGCAAGCAGCTGTAGAAAAAATACCAATTAAAGATGCATTTGATGAATTAGACGCAGAAAGAGATTACTACAGAGAAAAAAGAAAAGAATCAAATGCAAGGCTAATAAGCAAAAAAGCAATGGTTGGAAAAGTAATAGGATTTGCTCCTATGGTATGCTTATTTGTAGGTTACTTAATAATACCATTAGTATTTATAGGACTTACATCAATGTCATCAACCTTCAGCCAAATGTCATCAACAAGTTTTTAGAAGGAGGACTTAAAACTTATGGAAAATGCATCAAAAGCACTAATTATGGCAGGAGGAATTTTAATAGCATTACTTGTTATTGGAGCTCTTGTACTTATGTTTAACCAATTATCATATTATCAAAGAACTGAAACTGATTCTGAAAAAACTCAACAATTAGCAGATTTTAATAAAGAATATTTAAAATATACATATGATGATATAAAAGGTTATGAATTAATATCTTTAGTTAATAAAGTAATCGATTATAATATAAAAGAGGAAGTTGGAAATTCTGTTGATTATACAAAAAAGATTACAGTTGTTATTAACATGAAGGAATTTAAATCTAAATATGGAGTTAAAAATATAACTTCATTATTTACAAAAGATACATACACAATAAATAATAGTAATACAATTTTTTCAGCAGATTTAAATAATTTTAGGTCTATGGAAAATACTTATACTTTGTCAGCTATGAACAAATTATCTGCAAACTATGATACATTAAAACAAGCAAAAGCTGAAAATCAAAATAGTTATGAAACAAAAATAAAAGAAATAGTTGGTAAGGTAGTAAAAAATAATTCAGGAAATACAATAAGCTTAACTGAAATAGAACAATATAGGGAATATTCAGAATTTAAAAGTTCAACATTTAAACCTGGAAATGTAGAGTATCACAATAATGGACAAGTTAAACAACTATCATTTGAATTTAAGAATTAAGAGGTGAATTTATGGAAAACGCATCAAAAGCATTAATTATGGCTGGTGGAGTTCTAATTGGTGTATTAATTATATCATTAGCAGTTTACTTGTTTGTCTCTTTTGGACAAACTTCAGCTGAAATAAATTCACAAAATGCACAAAAGCAAATAAGCCAGTTTAATTCTCAATTTACCTCTTATGAAGGCAATAATCAACTTACAATACATGATGTTGTTACGGTGGCTAACTTTGCTATGGAAAATAATAAATATTATGATAATAATCCAGATTATATAGTAGAAGTTTATTTGAAAAATACAAAATATAGTACTTATGAAGAGTGTAAATTACTAAAAAAGAGAATAAAAGATCAAGTTAGTTATAGTGGAGATATTCATAATTATTCTTGTGAAATATTAAGTTATCATTCAAATGGAAGAGTATGGAAAATAAAATTTTTACAAATAGATGAATAAAAAATTAAAAAGGAAAAAATATGAAAAAAGTAGCAATATTTTTTATAATAATAATACTTATAATATGTGCAATATTTGCAATGTACATAAGCTACAAAGCAAATTATAATATATCAAAAAAATCAAACTTATCATTTGAAAAATATTTAAATGAAGAAGTTTATGGTTCAGAATTAGCAACAGTAATAAATAGAGCTATAGACAGAAATGAAAAAAATGAAGTAGAAAAAAACAATAAAGGAATTTATCAAAATAATGATACAAATTCTATAAATATAGAAATAAAAATGTTAGATGATGATACAATATATCAAATGGAAACATTTTATAGAGGTGGAATTCAAAATTTTATAAATTATTACAGCAATATAAAATTTAAATGTGTTGATATAAAATATCATAGTTCTACAAATCAAGTAAAATATATGTTGTTTGAACAAATAACAAGTTAAATTAGTTTTTAATTTTTTAAAATTATATATATAAAAATAAAGGAGGAAGAAAAAATGGAAAATGCATCAAAAGCATTAATTATCGCAGGAGCTATATTATTAGCTATATTATTAATTTCATTGGGAATATACATATTCTCACAAGCACAAAGTGTTGTAAATGATAGTGGATTTACAAAAGCTGAAATAACTACATTCAATAGTCAATTTTTAAAATATGATGGAGAACAAAAAGGTACAGCTGTAAAATCTTTGATAACAGAAGTTATAACAAGTAATGCAAGTGATACAGCATCAAATAATGGAAGATTTGTAAGTGTTACATATGGTCAAAAAAAGATAGATTCTAATACAAATGGATTATCAACATCTGATATTAAGGCTTCTAAAACATATCAAATAACATTAGCAACAGATTCTAAAACTGGTTATATAAATTCAATAACTATTGCAGATAAATAATTATTATAGATAAAATATATAAATAATAATTAATAAAAGGAGGAATAGCAATGGAAAATGCAGCAGAAGCATTAAAAATGGCAGGAGCCGTATTATTATTTGTCTTAGCACTTTCTGTTGCTATTGTATCTTTTGGACAAGCAAGAGAAACAGCTGATACAATTTTAGATTATAGAGACAGAGAAACTTTTTATATTGATGGTAATTATTATTATAAAGCAACAGGAACAGAAAGAACAGTTGGATTAGAAGCAGTTATTCCGACAATATATAGATCATATATAGAAAATTACAAAATAGTATTTGAAGGATTAGATGGACCAATTTATACATTAAACTTAAGTGGCGGAAAAACAATAGATAAATATACAATAGACTTAGAAACAACAAAAACAGGAGAAATAGAAGTAAATAATGTTTCTTTAGCAAATGATGAGCAAAAATCTGAATTTTTATGTGGAATTTTATATTATGACTTTACAAAATTTAATGGTAATAAAAACGCTTTTGAAAAAAAATACAATGTAACTTTACCATCTTCAGGTTCTGGACTAATAGAAAGATTAAAAGGTAAAAAAATAACAGAATATTTAGGAGTTTATTATCAAAACGACAATGAAGATGTTCCAGATGTAAATAAAACAGAAAAAAGAATTATTACTTACAAAATAGAAAATAGATAATAGGAGGTCAATATGAGTGATTCATTAATAACAGTAATAGCAATAATGTTAACAGCAGTTTTATTATTAGTTCTTCCAGTTATGACAATGGCTGATAGAGCAGATGATATATCTAAAACTGATGTTGAAACTATGACTTCCAACTTTGTAAATGAAATAAGAACAATAGGAAAATTAACATCTGAAAAATATAATAAATTTGTAGAAGAATTAACATCTACAGGAAATACATATGATATAGAAATGGAATTTAAGATTCTAGATGAAAATCCAGGTAAAAAATCAACACAATCAGCAAAAGATAAAATAGGAGAAAATGTTTATTATTCAGTATTTACAACTCAAATACAAGAAGCTTTAGAAGGAGAAAATAAAGTATATAATTTAAAAGAAGGAGACATTATTAATGTAAGTGTTAAAAATACAAATCTAACATTGTCACAATCATTAAAGAACTTCTTTTATACAGTAGTAGGAAATGACACATATACTATAGCAGCATCAAGTAGTGGACTTGTATTAAGAAATGGAGATACACAAGTAACACAATAAATTAAGCAGGATGTTGAAAAAAGTGAAAAGAAATGTTATAATAAAAAAAGAGGTAAAATTTAAGGAGGAAAATTAAATGAGTGATACACTAATAACAGTAATAGCTATAGCATTAGCAGCAGTATTAATGTTTGTTTTTCCATTAATGACAATGTCTGATAGAACAGATGATGTTTCTCAATTAGCAGTAGAAACAACAACAACAGACTTTGTTGATGAGGTAAGAACAACAGGAAAAATCACACCAGACAAATATAACAAATTTATTGAAAACATTGGTTCAACAGGAAATACATATAACGTAGAAATGCAAGTACAAGTTTTAGATGAAAATCCAGGTAAAAAAACACTTACGCTACAATCTGATAAAATAGGAGAAAATGCATATTATTCAGTTTATACTTCACAAATTGAGGAAGTCTTAAACAATAACAAAAATTATAATTTAAAAGAAGGAGATATGTTCTCAGTAAGTGTTAAAAATACAAACCAAACATTAGCACAACAATTAAAGAATTTCTTCTATACTGTAGTTGGAAATGATACATATACAATTGCTGCATCACATGGCGGAATGGTAACAGCAACAGGAAAATAATATAAAATAAAGTAGCTTGTAATGTTTATATTACAAGCTATTTTTAATAAAAGGTGCATAATAAACGAAAGGAAAAAGATATGAAAATACAAAGTTTAGCAATAATGTTTATAATAATAATATTACCAATATCAATGGTGTTAGCGTCATATACACAAAGTAGAGTAACAACAATAAGCTTACAATCAAAATATGATTCTAAACTAAAAGATGCAACATATGACGCATTAAAAGCATATCAATTAAATAGTTTAAATGATAATACTTCAGAATATGCAAACTCAAAAATACGTGATATTAAAGCATCAGTAAATACATTTTTTAATTCAATAGCAACAAATTTTAGTACAGCAGGTTATTCAAAAACAACATTACAAAATTATGTACCAGCAGTAGTGTATACAATGTATGATGGTTATTATATATATTCTCCATATACAAATACATGGGGAAATATAGAAACAGATCAAATTCCAAATCAATCTTCAGGAACATATAAAGATGGAGAAACTTTATATGGTCTAAAGCCTTATGTATATTATAGTTGCAGATATAAAAGCGGAGATAATAATGATATAGTAATAACATATTCATTAGATAATTACATAGCTATTCAAGGAAAAATTGGAGGTAAAACAGTAAGTAAGTATGGCTATGTGTTAAGCGATATTAATGTGATAAGTGATGAAGAAGTTACATATAAAGGAATAACAATAAACACAGAAAATGGATATACAGAAAATGTCATGGTAAATGGAACAGTTGGAACTTATAAATGCATAAAGAAAAATGGTACAAAATACTATTGGGATGATAGTAATCAAAAGGCATTTTCAGTTCTTAATGGAAAAAGAATAGAGCAAAGTGGAATATCAAAAGATGAATTTATAAATAATAAAAACGCAGTAAACTATTTTAGAGAAGCATATGAAATGAAAAATTATATAGAAAACACTACATTTCTTAGAGAATTATCTACCAATAATATTGTTGATATAAACACAGGAGCAAGTTATTCAAATGCACAAGATAATCCATATCAAAGTATTAGTAAAATTTTCAATTTTTCAAATATAGAAAGTGAAGATTCTGATTTTAATACACATAGAAGAGATGTTATAAAATACTCAATAGAAAGAAATTTATCAATAGCAATTTCAAATTATAATAATTATTCAGGAGCTAGTGTAAATTTTCAAATGCCAAAACTAAAAGAAACAGATTGGGACGTTATAATGGACAATATATCAATAATAAGCTTTTTACAAGGATTAAGCATAGGAGGAAAAATATATAATGGTTATTCAGTAATAAGCAATACGAAAAATTCTGATGTTGTAGCAGAGGATTCAATATATATAAAAGATTCATATAATTACCTTTGTAATGTTGCAGAAAATGGATTAAATTCTAATGCAGTAATTGGAATATATAATATAAATTTAGAAAGAAAATCAGGTGAAAGCTCATCAGGATCAACACAGTATTATTACCCAATAACAGGAGATTTTTCTTATGATTCAATTGTAGAGCAAAATAATATTAATGATAAATATAATGGAAATATATATAATTATCTAGCATTAGCAGAAAATAAAAACTTAGCTAAAGTCTACTACACAGCTTTAGCACGTGAAAGATATGGAATGTATAGACCAAAAATAGAAATATAATAAAGTCAAAGAAACAAATTAAAATTTTCAAATTTGTTTCTTTTTTTATGCTAAAAATATACATATAACCAAGGAATAAAAAAATGTAAAAAGTGAATAATAAAATTAAATAAACAAAAAGGAGAAAACTTTGAAAAAATTTAATTTTATTAAAAAAATATTAATTATTTCACTTTTACTAGTAATATATGTTTATGTAATTGCAATACAAGCAATTCCAGACAGTATAGTAATTTTTGAAGGAGAGAATATAGGATTAAAAACAATGCTTGGTTTAACTGCAAACTTAACTGAACAAAACAAAGTAATAGAAACATTATCAAACAATCAAACAAATACAATAAATGAAACAGGAAAAGCTACAGTAAAATTAAGTTTATTTGAAAAAGTATTTGTCAAAAATGTAGATGTAGATGTATTACCAAAAACAACAGTAATTCCAGTAGGAAGTGTAGCAGGAATAAAATTATATACAAATGGAGTTTTAGTTGTAGGAATGTCAGAAATAGAGGGAATGGACAACAAAAAATATAAACCTTATGAAAATACAGGAATAGAAGAAGGAGATACAATAGTTGCAATTAATGACAAAGAAATAATATCAACAGAAGATTTAGTTAATAAAGTTAACAAATCAAAAGGAGAAAAAATAAAAATAAATTTTAGACATGATGAAAATGTAAAAGAATGTTCAATAGAGCCTGTTCAAACAAGTACAAATGAATACAAATTAGGATTATGGGTAAGAGACAGTGAAGCAGGAGTTGGAACAGTATCATTTTATGAACCATCAACAAAATCATTTGGAGCACTAGGTCATGGAATTACAGATATGGACACAGAGCAACTTATTAATATATCATCTGGAGAATTTATTACAACAAAAATATTAAATGTTGTAAAAGGGGAAAGTGGGAATCCTGGAAGAATACAAGGAACTATTGATAATCAAAAAAATATAGGAATAATTTCGAAAAACACAAAGTTTGGAGTATATGGAAAAGTTGACAACTTATCATCTTTAAAAATAGATACTTCAAAAGAAATGGAAGTTGCTTTGAGAGATGAAATAAAAACAGGAAAAGCAACAATTATGTGCAGTGTAGAAAATGATAAAATTGAAGAGTATGAAATAGAAATTGAAAAAATATATAAAGAAAATAATTACGATAATAAGAGTATGTTAATAAAAATCACAGACAAAAGATTACTTGATAAAACTGGAGGGATTATTCAAGGAATGAGTGGTTCACCAATTATACAAAATGGAAAATTTGTGGGAGCTGTAACCCATGTGTTGGTTAATAATCCAACAGAGGGGTATGGAGTTTTTGGAGATATAATGATTAAAGAGATGAAGAAAGTAAATTAAATCAACCAAGTGGGGGACGTTGTTTAAAGTGGTTGAAAAAAGTTTTCAACCACTTTAAACAACATCCCCATTTTGGTCGATTATTGGTTTAAAAGCATAGGCCCTATTTGAGTAACAGTTCCAGCCCCTAAAGTCATAACAATATCATTTTCTTCAACATTTTCTTTTAAATAAGATACACAATCATTAAAATCAGGAATATATTTTGCATCTTTTCCTAATTCCTTAATTTTATTAACCAAATCTAGAGAAGATATATTGTAAGTATTAGTTTCTCTAGCCGCATAAATATCTAAAACAATTATATTATCAAAATTAATTAAAGCATTAGCAAAATCATCTAATAGATTTTTTGTTCTGCTATAAGTATGTGGTTGGAAAACAACCCAAGATTTATTATACTTCTTTTCTTGCATAGCTTTTGCAACAGCTTTTACTTCTGTTGGATGATGACCATAATCATCATATATGCTAGCACCATTAACTTTTCCTTTAAATTCAAATCTTCTATCAGCTCCCGTAAATTTAGAAAGAGCATTTTCAATAGATTTTTTGTCAATTCCATAATAATCACATAAACAAGTACATGCTAAAGCATTTAAAATGTTATGTTTTCCAGGAACAGATAATTTTATAGTACAATAAAATTCATTATTTTTAAATACATCAAAGCTAGGAAAGCCATCATTATCAAAACTAATATTATCTGCATAAAAATTAGTATCTTTATTATTAATTCCGTATTTTATTATATTACATTTTGTATATTGAGGTAGGTCTAAGCAATTTTTATCATCACCATTAATAACTAAAAGACCATCATCTGGTAAAAGTTTAACATATTTAACAAATGCATTTTTTATATTTTCAAAAGTTTTAAAATAATCTAAGTGATCATTATCAATATTTAAAATGATTTCTGCTTTTGGAGAAAATTTAAGAAAACTTTCAACATATTCACAAGCTTCTATAATAAAATGTTCACTAGTTCCAACTCTATAATTTCCATCTAATTGTTTTAAAACAGCACCAACTTGAATGCTAGGATCTTGTAATGCTTCTAAGAAACAAAGAGCAACCATTGAAGTAGTAGTTGTTTTTCCATGTGTTCCAGAAATACAAATTGTATCTTTAAAACATCTTGTCAATTCACCTAAAAAGTCAGCTCTTTCAATTGTAGGAATATTTAGTCTTTTTGCTTCTAAAATTTCAGGGTCATCTTGTTTAATTGCAGCTGTATAAATTACAACATCAGAAGAAGCAATATCGGCTAAATCATGACCAATAACTACTTTAATTCCCATAGAAATTAATTTATCAGTATTTACAGAAGAACTTCTATCAGAACCTGTAACAGTAAATCCCCAATTTGATAGAATAGCTGCAATTCCGCTCATACTAACTCCACCAATTCCTATCATATGTATATTTTTATATTTTTTTATATTCTCTATATTTGGCATATATAGTCACTCCTAATTAATTTATTTTTAACAGATAGATTATATAATTATATTGCATAAAATTCAAGGGTTTGTAACATATTTATTAACAAAAAATAAGAATATTACAAACCGCAAATAACTTTTATAAAAAATTTATAAAAATTTTGTAAAAAAAAGAAGGAAAAAAATTTTTTATGGAGAATATTAAAAATAGTACATAAGATTAAATTGATAAATTAATATGTACAAAATATTTAAAACTTAAGGAAGGCGGTGCACACAATGCAAATTACAGACGTACGTTTAAGAAAAGTTAATTCAGAGAACAGAATGAAAGCTGTTGCTTCTGTAAC